>WNGR01003931.1_pt1 | contig 17650 bp, 15 predicted proteins | sample 5407581 | NCBI WGS metagenome assembly WNGR01 (sample SAMN13153383, study PRJNA577476) | soil metagenome | isolation source: 80 cm soil or saprolite under Garry oak tree replicate 2 | place: USA:California | collected 2016-06-15 | reverse complement strand
ATTACCGAAATTTGATGATAACAATCGGGCCGTCAACGCCTGCCTCGTCACGACGATCATGACTGACGGTGCGCAGCTTCACTGGCAGCACGACCTCGCTAGCGCGGCTAAATCGGGCCGCGCTAGAGCTTGAGCAAGAAATGCCTGCGCGCTTCGACATTACGGCTGACGATAGATCATCGTGACTGCGCCCGCACCGCACCGTCCGCTCGCACGAGAAGCAGGAAACGACAGGGGTAACTCAAAAGGGTCCGCCTATGGGGCGAATTTTGGATATCCTACGTTCGTCCATCCGACGGCAGGTGTCCGCCTACGCATGGGAATTGTTATCTTTCGCAGGACTTCAGCGCGTGACCAAATCATCCCCAGCTGTGACCGATCAGAAATGCGGCAATGCCCTGCCCTACCGTAGTCATCGTCTCGGTCATGCCGGGGCCGGAATGCGGTCCGGCTTGCACCACTACCAGTGCGCGTGGTGATCCGAGTTGGGTAGGTACGCCAGGCCGCAGACCTCAAACAAGATTTAAGACATGGCAGCCAGTTTGTGACGCATCAGTACCAGGTCCCCATGTTTGAGCCGCTCATGGAGAATAGATGAAAATCGCCATTCTCGTCGGAACTCGCCCGGAAATCATAAAAATGGCGCCGGTCATTCGCGAATGCCAGCACCGGAAGCTCGACTACTTCATCGTTCATTCGAAACAACATTACTCCGAGAAGCTCGACGGGATCTTCTTCGCTGAACTCGATCTTCCCGCGCCGAAATACAATTTGAACGTCGGCTCCGGTGGTCATGCCAACCAAACAGGCCGGATACTGATCGAGCTCGAGCCGATTCTCGTATCTGAGCAACCCGACGTATTGCTCGTCCAGGGAGATACAAATACGGTCGTCGCGGGCGCCCTCGCGGCACATAAGCTCCATATCAAGGTCGGACACATCGAGGCTGGATTGCGCTCGTTCGACCAAACCATGCCCGAAGAAAGCAACCGGATCATCGCCGATCATGTCTCCGACTATTTGTTCGCGGTCACCGACGTCCAGGTCGGCCACCTGAAGAAAGAGGGTTTGCCGGAGTCGAAGATCTTCAAAGTCGGCAACACGATTGTCGACGCCCTACTCTCGAATCACGTTCAAGCGGAGAAACGCAGCCAAATTCTTTCTGAACTGAAACTGCGAAAAAAGGGATATTACCTTCTCACCTGCCACCGGGCCGCGAACGTCGATGATCCCGATGCGCTGAACGAAATCATCCGGCTGATCAGGCAAATCCCTGGAGATGTCTGCTGGCCGATTCACTACCGCACCCAGAAAGTGCTCAAGGAAAGCAGAATCCCGCTGCCGCCAACTCTGACCTGGACCGAACCCGTCGGCTATTTTGATTTCCTGAATTTGCTTTCGAATTGCACGGCCGTTATTACTGATTCCGGCGGTGTTCAGGAAGAAGCTTGCATTCTGGGCGTACCTTGTGTGACGATTCGCGATAGCACGGAACGGCCCGAAACCGTCGATGTCGGCGCGAATTTGGAGACGGCCACACCGCCGAGAGAATTCTCGACATCGTCACGGGCCAACATGTGCAGCCGGTCCCGCGAACGCAGGACACCGTTTGCGTTGCGGGCCTTGGTTATATGGGACTTCCGACTTCGCTCTTGTTTGCGAACGCGGGCGTAAGGGTTACTGGGTTTGATCTCAACGAGAACAAGGTGAATGAGATTAACAGCGGCCACTGCCCGTTTGAAGAAAAAGGCATTCCGGAATTGCTGACGGCCGCCTTGAAGACTGGACGTTTCAAGGCTCAGACGGGGCCTGCGCCGGCGGACGTTTTCGTTGTGGCCGTACCGACTCCGCACGAAAACAAGAAATGCGATTTGTCCTTCGTTCTTTCGGCCGTGAATAGCCTGCTTCCCCTGATGAAAGACGGAAATCTTCTCATCATCGAATCTACGATCAAGCCGAAGACCTGTGAAGACATCGTACTTCCAATCCTCCAATCGAAACATCTGAAAATCGAAGTCGCGCATTGCCCGGAACGCGCCATTCCCGGCAATACCTTGCACGAAATCGTGCACAATGACCGCATCATCGGCGCCACGTCGCCGGAAGCAGCACAGCGAGCGGAACGCCTCTATTCGACGTTTACGAAAGGTGCGATTCACAAGACAACCCTTGTGACCGCGGAGTGCGCCAAGCTCATGGAAAACACTTTCCGCGACGTCAATATCGCTCTCGCGAACGAATTTTCCCTGATCGCCGACAAGTTCAGTTTCGACATCTCGGCTGCGATCGAGCTTGCGAACAAGCATCCGCGCGTTAACATTTTGCAACCGGGAATCGGCGTCGGCGGCCACTGCATCGCCATCGATCCATGGTTTTTGACCGAGGACATCGACGGCCTCAATGTCATTAGAGCGGCGCGCGAACTGAACGACGAGATGCCGAAGCACACCGCCGGGCGAATTCAAAACAAGATCGCCCCGTCCGTCAGGCGAATCGGTATTTTGGGAGTGAGTTACAAGCCGGACGTCGACGATGCTCGCGAAACCCCGGCTTTGGAGGTCGCAAGGCTTCTCTCCGAAAGATACGAAATCCGCTGCCATGATCCCTTCGTGAAAGCTTGGGAGTTCGAGCTGTTCCCCCTCGAAGAGGTTGATGGATGGGCCGACGCCCTAGTGGTTCTTTCGAACCACAAGATCTACGGATCCAAGCAGTTTCGCTCGCCACTGCTTTCGTTCGATGATTTGATCAACGCGAAGCGCCGCGAGCTGGAGCTCAAGCAGCATCACGGTGCTTCTGATCTGAAGCTCGCCAGCGTAGTGCCGCGATCATCGGACAGCCTACCAGACGCGAGGCAAGCTCCAACGCCTGTACTGCGCGATCATGATCTTCCAGCGAAAATGGTGGAGCAGATCTAGCTCGGATGTTCCGTGCTGGTTCGAGAGGTGAGCGCTAGCCATCCAGGGTGCGCGGAGCGAGCAGTTACTGCTGAGGCCGGCAATCTTTCGCTCACCATCATTTCCTGAACGAAATCACGATAAGAGCCCCCTGAACCATTCTCCGGTGGGCCGCGCGGAATCCAATCTTCTTCCGGCGGACAATTTGGCGTGGAAGGACCTTGTCCGTTGCTGCGCGCAGCACAGAATCATTTGCGGCAATCAGCGCGAACGATGCCTTCGACTTCGCGAACGATGTCGCTCAAAGCGTTGCGGGCCCCTACGTTAGCCACCGCGTTGCGGTCGCGGCGTTGAAGCAGGATCTTGTTTTGGACGTCGGCGCTGGCTTCGATGAGCACCATCTTGCCTTCTCTTTGCAAGTAGCGATCCACCGCGCCGCTTTTGCCGCGGAAAATGCTGTAGACCGGGATGCCCAGCGCAGCGGCTTCGCGGTTCATGGTGCCGCCACCGCTGACCACGAGGTCCGAATGCCAGAGTAGATTCAAGCCATCGACAGCCTGTTTGGGAACGATGACCTTGCCGCCTTCAAACCACTTTGGCCAGTTGGCGCGGATGTGCAATTCCTGCGCTTTGTTGCGCGGCAGCAAAACCGCCTTCACCCCGGGCGTCGCCGTCACGCGTTCCATGAACTCGATGAAGAACTTCTCGCTTTCGGGATTGTGATAATGCGACTCCGTCGCGGGCGGACGAACCGTGACGATGATCTCCGTGTCGCCTAGATTGAGTTGCTTGCCGAGGGAGGTGTCCGGCTCGAATTCCGGTGCGTAGACATCTTCCTTGATGCCGCGATATTTGCGGATGCGTTCTTTCGACTTGGCGTGAAGATTTTCGTTCAACAGCACTTCGGGAACAATTTCCCAACGCGGAGCCACGATCGCTGGTGTCTTAGAATGTTCATAATCCATGATCATGACCGTCGGGATGCGGAAAAGATTGCAGATGACGATCTGCGCGCGCGCGCCGTGGTTCAATCCCATGATCGGACGCTCCTTCAGCACAAAGCCGAGCAATTGCAGGCTGCGCCAGGCGAGGCCCCACGCCTTGAGGAGGCGGTTCTTGCCGTAGTGACGGCCGATTTTTTTGTAATCCAATCCAAACTTGTCCGCTAACTCGCACACTTGGAACGCGTCGCGGGCGGTCAGCACTACCGTGTAGCCGCGTTGGTCCAGTTCGCGGATAATGGGCTTGAAAAACGGAATATGCGGCGTGTTCTCCAGGTCGATCCAGATTTTTTTGCCGGCGCCAGTACGGCTAGCAGCGGCAGTCGCGCCGGGGCGGACATGAGAGGATTTGACGGCATCGGCAACTAGTGGAGCGGGCATAGGTTTAGCCTGGCGAGGCAAGCGGCCGTCGTCATGCCGACGTAACCAAGTCCGAACACCGCAATTCTCATCTTAATTTGCCACCAGCATTGCGTTGTGCTGCCAACGCTGGCGGCTGCTCTTTCTGGAAGGTCGACGGCTTCTCTTAAAACGTAGGATCCAATCAATTGGACTTGAACCCCGGTACCCGAGTGTATTCTTTCATCAGCGCCGAGCTTCGACTTCTTTGGGCTACCTATTCTGGCTATGGCAAAGAAGACGGACTGAAGGTTGCCGGTTGGCCTTGATCATGACTACGCCGAGAAGCTTGCAATCAGCACTTTGGACCTGCCAAGTCATGAATGATCTGCGCGCGATGCTCCCGGTTCGAAGCCGGCCGCGGCAGCAGTCATACCTGCTGCCCGGGGCAAGAAGCCTTACGCCTCGGCTGAACAAGAGGCGTTTCCGCGAGCTGGTAGCTATGTGCCGGAGCCGAAGCAGCATGACCACTCTCGTGGCGGTTCGCCCCCGGGCTATACGTCAAAACGAAAGAGGTGCCCGTAATTGTCACGAAGTTCGGATAGATATCGCCGAACCGCGACTCCAAGTCGGTATGAGACCGCATCTGAATCCGGCAAAGCATCCGGCTGTTCGTGATAAACGCAGCGTATATCCGCCGTTCTGCCGGGCTGAATATCGACGATCACTCTAAGACATCCATCCATGTATTCGTGCGCGACGGCCTCCTGGTTGACTGTAACATTTTTCAACGAGACGACCTGCGGTTCTTCTTTCACAACTCGGATTCGTCGCGTCATCGCCCCCATGTTTTCGATGCGGAGTTGTTCAGCAAACATCTTTACTTTGCTCGTTCCGCCGCCGGGTCTAATGCTGTAGCTGCGGCAAACGGCTTCCCCGAGAGTCCGCCAACAGAGTTTCCACCGCAAGGATGCAAGCTGTCGGAGGAACTCCGCCAGTTCGCTGCCATGGCCCCGGAAAATGTCGTGATGCCCGGCGATGAAGCACGGCTTGCCCAAGATTCCGTCAAATGCGAAGTTTTCAATGCCATGGTCGATGTACCGCCGGGTATAGATCGCGAATCCCCCATACCGGACGATCGCGACACTCCACAGGTCTGCAAGGGTCGTTTCGTTCGCCGCGTGATCGGCTGGTGCGACTTCCGTGTTCACCGCCGCGACGAAGCCGTTTCGTTTAAGAGCCCACGCTGCCTCGGGCGAGAATGCCCCTTGCGGGAAAACCATCACGTTTTCATGATCAAGCGCGGTCTTGTTGAGAAGGGACTGCATCCGACACTTGGCGGTCTTCAGTTTTCTGTCGAGCAGGTCGGCTGAACGGGCTGCAAATTCACCACGGGTGTGATCGCAGCCGTGCACACAGACGGATAGTTTTCCGCTATTTTGCCGAAATGCGGCAACGGTGTCGCGATTTGTTCGTTGCCAGTTCCATGGAATGAAGGCGACTGTCGTCGCGAACGTCTGCTTGTTGGCCAAGTGCAGTAGCTCGCCAAAATCGAGAAAGCCGTACCGTGGCCTCAGGGGTGGATCGTCGATGATAAGGCACGCGTTTGTTTCGGAGGTGGTCCAGCAGATGTCGCGGAACGACCACTTCAGATACATCACGACTGGCACCGCACCGGCGAAACGCTTCTTCACATCAAAATAGGTCGCAACCCGTTCGCGAATGTCCACCATCGCCAGTGACGCGTCGGCAAAAAAGCGCACGCCGGCATGAGCAAATCCGGCGAACAGGTGTCCCGCGGGCGCCGCGGCGATGCTCTGCAATTTGCCATCCCCCCGGATCACGAGCGCCGCATCCGCGGCGCCGGGCTGCAGTTGGATCTGCAGGGCCGACATTGGGCCGCACATGTCTGGAAAAGCATTAGTGACGGACACGGTTATCGGCCACGCGTCGATGCCGCGGATGTCCGCCTCCGGGTCTCCCGTGATCTGGCGCAGCAGAGCCCTGCAGGGATCCCCAGGTTGAAATCCATAGACGAACACGGAAGCGGCTGCCGCCAACCAAGCCGGAAACGTTCCGGCCTTGCAGGGCTGCAAGGTCTCGGCGAGACAGCGCGCGGAAGTCAGGATGGAGAACTGCGGATGACTTGCCGTCAGCGTAGCTACCTTGTCCCCGTTCGCTTCGCTGACTGTCAGCGCCGTCCATGGAATTCCGAAAAAATCGAGGATTTCCGCTAGATTGCAATCCTCGGGCGATGGGGTGTCGTCGCTGCGGAGCAGGAGCGCGATCGAAGAGCCCATGTCCATGGCGTCGTGGCTCCATCCTGGTTGTCGCATCATTCCTCGGCAAGGCCAGCGGACATCCTGCGGATCGTCCGCAACCTCGAGACTGTGCTCCTCTTTTGGGGAGTCCTATACGAAAGATCACCAGGTTTCCACTGAAGGACGCCCGCGCAATGGTTCTGTCGGCCAACATATCTGCGATGAGCGATGCGGCTGGCGGTCCTTTCATCGTCGAAAACCCGCCGATGCCGGTCGGTCGTCGGGCCTGGGCGATAAGCCCCACCCTGAAGCAGCAGGCCGAGTAGCGGGGCCCACCAGAAGGGGTCCGGGTCGTCAGAAGCGTCCCAAGCCGCGACGCTGTCATTTGGCGCAACCCTCCGCTTCGAGCACCGGGCGATGCGGTGGGTTAGGCTCATTCCGAACATGGAGCAGGCGCGCAGGCTCGTTGAGAGCGACGAGGTGCTGTTCTCTGCCGGAGCATGGGAACGCCGGCAAACAATGCGATCCACAAACGCTGCGCTGAAAAACCATGGAGTGATAAGGCTTTAGATTTTTGACCAGCCAATCAATCACTTTGGCTATGACCAACGCTACGGGAGCAAAGCGAGGGGGGTGTTCCAACCTGTGTACCCCCAAAGAGCGTAGATCATAATCCCTGTTCTACCTCGGGGCGCGCGCGCAATCGGTTATCTTGAATGGATGCACGCTGAGCGCCTTCAAACAGGAGCCAACATGGCGAATATGGCGAATAAGGACGCGGAACGGACCGCGAAGGGCGGCCCCTCGCTCGCGGTCATCGGGTGCGGCTACTGGGGTTCGAAACACATCCGCGTCAGCTGCGATATACGCGGTGCAAGGTTGTCGATGGCCGTTGATCCGCGTCCTGACAGATTGGAATATATCCGTTCACAATATCCTTCTGTCGCTGTTTCGCGTGATATCAGCGCGGTACTGAATAACCCTTCTATAGACGGTGTCATTGTCGCCACCCCTGTAGAGACGCACTTTGAATTGGCGCGAGCGGTGCTCCAGGCCGGAAAGCACGCGCTCGTCGAGAAGCCGTTGGCCATGACAAGCGCGCAATGCCGCGAGTTGAATGCGATCGCCGAAGAGCGCAAGCGCGTGCTGATGGTCGGGCACACGTTCGAGTATCACCCGGCGGTCGGTGTCATGCGCCAGATGATCAAGAGCGGCTCTCTCGGCGAGCTTTACTACATTGATTCGCGGCGCCTGAATCTCGGTCTCTACCGGCAGGACGCCAATGTCCTTTGGGACTTGGCGCCGCACGACCTCTCGATCATCTTCTGCTTGCTGGAGGAGGTGCCGCAAACCATCGGCGCCTGGGGTTGCGCGCACGTTCTGCCCAACGTCGAGGATGTTGTTTACGCCAAGATGGGCTTCAAGAGCGGCCCGACCGCCCATGTGCATGTTTCCTGGTTGGACCCGGTCAAGGTGCGCCAGATCACGATCGTCGGAAGCGATGCGATGCTGGTGTTCGACGACGTGCAGCCGTCCGAAAAAGTGCGCGTTTACCAGAAGCGATTCAGGCCGCGGATCGACGGCGACTCCTACGCCGACTTCCAGTCGGCCTATCATCATGGCGACGTGCATATCCCCGCGATATCCAGCAGCGAACCGCTGAAGCTCGAGATACTCGACTTTGTCAATGCGATCGTGACCGGGGAACGGCCGCGCGCGGACGGACTGCACGGGCTGCGTGTTGTCGAAGCGCTCGAGGAGGCATCGGCGTGTCTACGGCTCAAGCACAAGCACCGTAGCAATGGCAAGGATCAACGGATATTTCGGCGGCGGAACATGCCGGCGGGAGGTCCCGAAATTGCAGTCGCATGACGCCACGCGACGGAGGGCGACCTTGCGGGAATTCGGCAAGCGGGCGCTCGACGTCTCGATCAGCGTTCTCGCGATCGTGGGGCTGGCCCTGGTCTTCATGGCGGTATGGATAGCAATCCATCTCGATAGCCCCGGACCAGCGGTCTTTCGCCAACGTCGGATCGGGCGAGACGAGAAGCCGTTCGACTGCTTCAAATTCCGCACGCTTTACCACAACGCCGACGAAAACGTCCATCGCGAGGCGATCCGGAGGGCTTGGGCAAAGGAACTCCTCTCGAACGACCCCGCCGCCCCATACAAGCTGACGGACGATCCTCGCGTGACGCGCGTGGGACGGTGGCTGCGGAGAACCAGCCTCGACGAGATGCCTCAATTCCTCAACGTATTGCGGGGCGAAATGAGCATCGTCGGTCCGCGGCCAGCGATTCCTTATGAACTCGAATACTTCCGGGACTGGCACCACAGGCGTCACATTGTGAAGCCCGGAATAACCGGAATTTGCCAGGTGCGCGGTCGGGGTCGTGTCAGCCCCGAGGTGATGCTCGAGATGGACGTCGAATATGCAATGAACTGGACCCTATTGACCGACCTGAAGTTGATTGCCCTGACGTTTCCCGCGGTTCTGCGGGGGCACGGTGCTCGATGACGTTCTCAAGAAACAAAGACGGATTCTCGTGAGGTTCGAAAAAATGCACATTCCGTTTGTCGATCTCAAAGCGCAATATGAGACGCTAAAAGACGAGATGGCCGAAGCAATTCGAGGCGTTCTCAACTCCACGCAGTTCGTAGGCGGCGAGGCGCTTGCCTCGTTCGAAAGAGATTTCGCCGCGTATTGCCAGGTACGCTATGCGCGCGGTGTGGCGAACGGCACGGACGCGATTCATCTGGCGCTGCGGGCCTTGGGTATTGGTCATGGCGACGAGGTGATTACAACCGCCCATACCTTCATCGCCACCGCGGCCGGCATCGTGGCGACGGGAGCGCGGCCTGTGTTCGTCGATATCGATCCGGACACCTACACGATCGATCCCATGATGATCGAGCGCGCCGTAACGGATCGTACAAGAGCGATCATCGCAGTCCACATCTTCGGGCAGCCGGCTGACATGGGTCCGATCAAGGACATCGCACGGCGGCGCGGCCTCTATGTACTAGAAGACGCAGCCCAGGCGCATGGGGCGGAATATCACGGGGTCCGAACCGGGGCGCTCAGCGATGTTGCATGTTTCTCGTTTTATCCAGCGAAGAACCTCGGGGCCTATGGCGACGGCGGAGCGGTCACCACCAACAGTGCCGCGATCGCCGAGCGCATCGAACGACTGCGTGACCATGGTCGAACCACCCATTACAGCCACGCCGAGATCGGGTTCAACAGCCGGCTCGATGCGCTCCAGGCGGCGGTCCTGCAGGTCAAGCTCCGGCGTCTGGATGAATGGAACACCAATCGGCGGCGCGCTGCGGAGTGGTACGCCGCGGAGTTGGCGCAGTCGGGGATCAAGGCGCCGTTCGTTCGAAAGGGGTCGACGCACGTCTACCATTTGTATGTGATCACCACGAACGAGCGTGACGCAATGCGGATCAAGCTCGACGAGGCCGGCGTGGCGACCGGGATCCACTATCCGTTGCCGCTCCACCTACAGCCGGCCCTCGCCCATCTCGGCTACAGGCAGGGCGACTTGCCTTGCTGCGAAGCAATCGCGGCCCGATCATTGTCCCTGCCCATGTTCCCCGAACTCACACGCGACCAGGTGCGCCATATCGCCGCGATTGTGGGCAATGCGGCCGAACGGGACGGTCACGAGAAATTGTGGCGGAAGTCAACGTATGCGCCCGCCGCGCTGCGCGCCGATGGCGGGAAGGTGTGGCGATGAATCGAATCAGTGCATGGGCGGTGGTCGAGACCGAGGCGATCGGTGCGGACGTGACGATCGCCGAGTTCGCTGTGGTGCGGCCTGATGTTACGATCGGCGACCGGGTGGTCATTCACCCGCATGTCGTGATTGAGAGCGGCGCAAGAATCGGGGACAACGTCGAAATCTTTCCGGGAGCCTATATCGGCAAGGCACCCAAGGGGGCCGGCGCGTTGTCGCGCGCGCCGCATTTCGAGGCGTGGATTGATATCGGCGCCGACTGTTCTATCGGACCGCACGCGGTAATTTTCTACGACGTCTCGGTCGGTGCGGGGACCCTGATCGGTGACGGCGCCTCGATCCGTGAACAATCTCGGATCGGCTCGAAGACCGTCGTCGGACGTTACGTCACGATCAATTACAACACGCGAATCGGCGATCGCGTCCGGGTGCAGGATCACACCTGGCTGGCGGGCAATATGACGATCGAAGACGACGTGTTCATTTCGGGCTGCGTCGGCACTTCGAACGACAATGCGATCGGCCGCAACGGCTACGACGGTTCGCCCATGCTCGGGCCCAATATCGCGCGCGGCGCCGCAATCGGCCTGGGAGCCAACCTGCTGCCAGGCGTCAGAATCGGCGTGGGCGCCGTCGTCGGCGCCGGCGCGGTGGTGACGAAGGACGTGCCCGACGGTGCGCTCGTGATGGGCGTCCCGGCGGAGATCCGACGATGGCTCAACGGGGCTAGCGGCGCAGACCAGTGACTCGATGGCAGTTCGTGCCATGCGACGAGGGAACACTTATCGTGAGAATCCTCTGTGTCACCAACATGTATCCGAGTCCGCAGAGACCGGGCTCCGGAGCCTTCGTGTGCCAGCAGGTAGAGCAGCTGCGCCGGTTCGGCCACACGGTCGACGTCATCGATATTCTCGGATCCCAGTCCAAGATGAATTATCTGAGGTGCACTCTTGATGTCGTGCGAATGACGAGCGCGGTGGCATACGACATCGTCCATGCACATTACGGTTATTCGGCGTACCCTGCAATGTTTCGGATGCAGGCGCCGCTCGTCATCACGCTGCACGGGACCGACGTGCTTGGAAAAAATATCTTTGAAAGGCTGTGCACCCGCGCTGTGTCGCATTTCGCCGATGCCGTCATTGTCGTTTCGGAGGGGATGCGGAGACGGATTCCGGGAATCGTGATTCCCTGTGGGGTCGACCTCGGCGTATTCAAGCCGTACGATCGCGACAAAGCACGAGCGCGGTTGGGGTGGCCGAAAGACAGGCATATCGTTCTGTTTCCGTTTGATCCGGCGCGCCCTGAGAAGAGATACGATCTGGCAAGAGCGTCGGTCGAGCGACTCGTGCAGGAGGGCGTCGACACGGAGTTGATGACCGTCGTCAATGTGCCGAACGGCGAAATGCCGTGGTGCTACAGCGCAGCCGACGCCCTGCTTCTCTGCTCGGATTATGAGGGGTCGCCGACCTCTATCAAGGAAGCTCTCGCGTGCAATCGTCCGGTGGTGTCGACGGAGGTCGGCGACGTTGGCGAGCTGTTAAACGGCATCGCGGGAACGCGGATCTGTCCGCAGGACGCCGGCACGATTGCCCGCAGCCTTCGAGAGGCGTTTGACTGGTCCCGGAGCAGCGAGTTCCGGGGTCGGGCGGCAATGGCGAGATACGATCAGGCGCTCACCGTGGAAAAGATCGTCGGGGTATATGACGACGTTCTCTCCAACTTCAGGGCAAGGGCGGTGGGCAGGCGTTTGCTGCGGAGCGGATGACGACAATGCGACGGCTGGACCTTCACCGACCAGCGGAGCCTCGAAGAGGCATTGCAGCGCAGACCAATGGAGGCTTAGCGTGAAGCAGGCTCTCAAGGACAGCATCATCCACTTGGCTCATCGGTCTGGGCTAATGCCAACCTTCCGCAGGGTTTTTGCCGGCAGGGCAGCTATCCTGATGTTCCATGAAATTCAACAAGATCATCGCTTGGAATTGACGACCGGGACGTCAGCTGGCCTTTTCGAATACTCACTCAACTGGCTGCGGCAAGAAGGGTGGGAGATCGTCAGTTTCGAAACATGTCTCAAGCGATTGGCCACGGATCCCGGGCCGTGCCGCTATGCGGTGCTTACCTTTGACGACGGCTACCGAGACAATGTCGCGACCGCGCTTCCAATCCTCGAGCGAAACAACGCCCCGTTCATGATGTACGTTCCCACCGGCGCCCTAACACGAACGCTGCAATCGTGGTGGCTGGGTTTGCGCGAAATGTTTCGCATTGGAGACGCGGTTACGATAGACGCGATGGGCATGCGCTTCCACTGTCCCGAGTTTCACGAAAAGGTGTCGGGCCTATACAAGGTCATTGAGTGGATTCACCAAGACTATCACCGGGCTGCAACACTCACCTCAACGTTCAAAAAGGCCGGCATATCGCTAACGGCCTTGAATGAGGCATATTTCCTGAATGAACGTGAGCTTCAAAAGCTGGCCCGGCATCCTCTCGCGTCAATTGGCGGGCACACCGTTTCGCATGCAGCACTGTCGGCCCTGGATGTTCTTTCAGCGCGGGCCGAAATGGCGGATAACCGCTGCTATCTGGAGCAATTGCTGCAGCTTCCGGTTCGGCACTTCGCTTATCCTTACGGCGACTCTAAAGCATGTGGTCTCCGCGAAGAACATCTCGCGAAGGAAATCGGCTTTTCGACCGCAGTAACGACGCGGAGTGGGCAGGTATCTGATAGCAACTCAAATCATTTTGCACTTCCTCGTGTCGGCGTTGGGGGGCCATTTGATACGAAGACCAGGTTCGAGGTTCGCATGAGCGGCATTCAATCGGCGGCGGCTCACATGGTGCAAATGAGAAGCTTTACATCGAGCGCGGTTGAACGTTGAATTTCGTGCTGAACCGCCTCGTTGCGACTTGGACTGAATCAGTCCACGTGGGAGAGCGCTGAGATGCGTATACTACACTTCACCGAATGCATAGGCCGGGGGGGGAAAGAACGGCAAATCGTCGAACTTTTGGGCGGGCTCTCCCCTCACCGCGACATAGAGTCATTCGTCGCGGTTACCTATGAGGAGGATGATCAGTTCGAAATTGACAGTGAACATGCGCAATACATTCCGCTCATTCGGAAAGGGAGGAGGGATTTGCGCCTTTTCAAGAGTTTGTACGATCTGACCTCTAGTTTGAAAATTGATATCGTCCACTCCTGGGGCTCGATATGCTCCATTTATGCAGCTCCGGTTGCAAAGTTGTGCGGCGCGGCTTTCGTCAATGGCTTTGTACGAGACGCGCCGTCGCATATGAGGCCGTGGAATAAAAACTATCTAATGGGCAAGCTGACTATCCCATTTTCAGACATTGTCGTCGCCAATTCGCGCGCGGGCCTCGCTGCCTACCATATTCCCGAGCGCAAAGGTCTATGGATCTACAATGGCTTTAATCCTGCGAGAGTCCTTAACTTAACGGACGAGGCAGAGCTTCGTAGCATGCTCGGCATCACGTCCCCCCACATTGTCGGCATGGTTGCTAACTTCAGGCCCGAAAAAGACTACGCAACCTTTGTCGAGATGGCATGCCGCATTTGCCGTCTTAGGGACGATGTTGCTTTTCTGGCTGTCGGCACCGGTGAAATGTTGCCGCGAGTGCGCGATAGCGTTCCACCGGAGCATTCGCCGCGCATAAAGTTTCTGGGGCAGCGGAAAGATATAGAAAGCATCGCTAATCTCTTCACTGTGGGAGTTCTCGCCACCAACAGCCGTCTACACGGAGAAGGCATCTCCAACGCAATCACCGAATGCATGGCATTGGGTAAGCCGATCGTAGCAACAAACGATGGGGGCACTGCCGAATTGGTCCTGGAGGGCCAGACGGGATTTCTTGTGCCGAGCCACGACGCTGGAGTGTTGACCGATCGTGTGCTCAGACTCATCAATGACCGAGCGCTTGCTAGTCAATTCGGTATCGAAGGGCGTCGGCGTGTTGAAACAGCATTCTCGCTCGATGCGATGTGTAACGCATATCTCTGCCTCTATCGGAGGGTGGCGCATGGGACGGCGCGTGCGACATGGGAAGGAGCTATTACTAGAGATATAGTCGATGATTAATTAGGTGATATCGGAGATCCAAAGCCTGTTGTAGGAGCAGCCCCCGCTTCGATGCACGTGTCATGCAAGTGTGAGCAAGAGAGTTGAGAATAGAAGCGCTTCGATCGAGTTCAACCTGAGCGCAAGTGCGCTACCTAATGGTGAGTAAAAGGCGCGCCGCCGATTCCGCTCGCCGAAATGCTCCGATCGGGCCGATATCGCATCACGGTTTTTCTAAATCGACAATCGAGATCATGCTGCTTGATGTCGCTCGTCCGCCACGTCTGCGCTGTTTCGACATTTCGGGCGTCGATCCGCGGCCGCATCAAGATCAGATCGAGTTTGCGCCGTCCTCGAAAATCCGGAGAACGAGTTCCCTCGATCGTATCGCGTCGCATCGTGGAGCGAAATTCGATGGGTCAACTTCGTCGCTCGGGCCGGGCCAACCAACTCCGCGATTTGATAGGAAACCTTCATGACAAAGCTCAGATTGTGAGAACGGTCGGACGCGCTGGTCCCTCCCATGCAGATTATGGTGATGGCGCAACCGTCGAGATATCGGCTCGCATCCTGGCCGCGCTCAGCAAACCTTTCCTAACAGCACGCGAGCTCATCGAGACCGGGCTCCGTGATCGGCGACTTACCGGCATTGACGATCGCCACTTGCGGATTGCGCCTGGAGAGCACGAGATCACGCGCCACGTGGGCCCCGACTCGTACAACCCGCAAGGTCTGCCAGCGTCGCTGGCGAGCTGCTTGGAGCGAGAACACAAAATCATTTACGACGGCGAGCAGATACATTGGTATTATCGGTGAATACCTATGTTGCCGCCCCCAAGGCAGCGTTGCCGAATTCGGCTGTAATTGCAGGGACATGCAGTAAACGCCACAGGCGGGCCGCATTTGCAGTTCGAACTTTTGCCTTACTCGCTTATTGTTTTCGCCATACTCGCTCATTAACCAACCGGCCGAGCAGTCGGGGGGGCACTTCAAATCCCACTGCTATGAAGTCTGTTCGCAATGCCAAGCGCTTGCGAGCACGCGGTATGTCGCGCGCCATCGCGTGCGCGGCAGTGGAATTCCCTTGTCAACGTCAAAGAGAAACTCTGCAACTCGGAGGCCTGAAATTGAGTACGACCGGCACAATCACGAATTTCAAGACCACGCCTGGAACCCAGTTTGATGGCGTCGGCAGCGACGTCTACGAAATCGAGACGGCGGGTAAGAGCTACAGTATCACTAACCCCGACGCGCAGACCCTGCGGTTCGAGGTCCACCAGGGAGACAATTGGGCAGGCGGCGGTGACGGCTCATACTGTGATCGCTCTGAAATTCAGAACGACTCGACGAGCGTCGCGACCAGCTGGGGTGCAAAGATCCCGCCCGGTACTCCGATTGGCATGGACTATCAGTTCATGGTGGAGGCCAATGGGCCCAATGGGTCATTTATAAACACTCAAAACAGCTCGAACGGCTGGTTTGTCGTCGGTCAAATGCACAATGACGACATTGCGAGCGGCGTAGGGACCTCGCCGCCGTTCGCGGTCCAGATGGACGGCGACCATCTGCAAATTGTCGCCCGCTATGTTTTGCCCGGCGGGAATCCCAGCAATTCCTCATCCGCTCTCCATATGCTCACGCTCTGGACCGACCCGAATCCGATCCAGACCGGTGTCTACAACGACATCAAGGTTCAAGCCAATATATCCAACAGCGGCGGCGGGTACCTGCAGGTCTCGATCAACGGCAACCAGGTTGTGAACTACCAGGGTCCGTTGGGTTATGGGCAGGGCACCTATTGGGAATACGGCATCTATCGCTCGACGGCGACCGAGACAGCCGCCGTCGATTATCGCAACATGACGCTGGTCACCGGATCGCAGGCGGCCAGTTGGACGGGTGTGGGCGCCACGGCACCGACACAACCCACCACTCCCACGGTGACACCGGCGGTGACCCAAGCCGCGGCCTCTCCCGCAACGGGCATCGAGCATGCCGGCGATACCATCACTCTGTCGCTCGCCTTCAATGAGGCCGTGACGGTGACGGGCACGCCCAAGCTGTCGCTCAATGACGGCAATACCGCCACCTATGTTGGCGGTTCGGGCACGAGCACGCTCACCTTCCGCACCACGGTTGCGTCGACCGACACGAATACGTCGGCGCTCGCCATCACCGGTGTCAATCTTCCGAGCGGTGCGGCCATCAAGGACGCGAGCGGTGTCGCGGCGAACCTGTCAGGTGCGGTGAAGACGTTCACCGGTCTCCAGATCGATCCGATCTCGCCGGCGGTGACACAGGCCACGGCTTCTCCGACAACCGGCACCGAGCACGTGGGAGACACGATAACGCTGTCGCTCGGCTTCAACGAGGCCGTGACCGTGACGGGTACGCCCACGCTGTCGCTCAATGATGGCGGCACGGCCACTTATGCCGGTGGTTCGGGCACGGGCACGCTCACCTTCAAGACCACGGTCGCCTCGACCAACACCAGCACCTCGGCGCTCGCCATCACCGGGGTCAATCTTTCGAGCGGTGCGGCCATCAAGGACGCGAGCGGTGTCGCTGCGAATCTTGCTGGCGCCGTGAAGACGTTCTCCGGTCTGCAGGTCGTCCCGACGTCATCGACGTCATCGACGTCATCGACGTCGTCGACGTCGTCGACGTCGTCGACGCCAACGTCGCCGTCCACCCCATCGACCCCATCTGCGACCACGCCTATCCTCACGATCGCGGATAACTCGCTCTGGGTGGCAGGGAGAGGTGGTACCGTCGATCTCGGGGCCAAGGTGACGACGACCGACACCAACGATCTCGTGACCGTGAACGTCACGGGGTTGCCGAGATATGAGTCGATTACCGACAAGCTCGATGGTCAGACCTTCACGGGAAAGAACATCACCTTGACGGCCGCGCAGGTCGACAGCGGACTGACACTGACCTCGACCTATAGGGGCGGGGGGCATCCGGTTGCGACACTTACGCTGACCGCAAGTGCGAAGGATCCGTCAACCGGTGCGGTTGCGACGGCTTCGCCGCAGACCATCACCGTGACGGATCCTCGACCTGTGGCCGTCACGACCACAACGTCGTCGCACCACCACCACCACCACACCGCGACGGATCATCAGCCTGCTGCCAACACGACGGCCGTGACCCCGACGGCACCGCAGACGGTCGACCTTGCGGACCATCAGCAGACGACCGCTGCAAACACCGGGTCCTTGGCAAGCCAGGGCTTTGCGCTGCTCCAGCAGCATTTTGACCCGGCCACCAGCACCCTGGCAACGACCGCTGCGCAGCCGATCAGTGTGGCAGATCATCCGGCTG
>WNGR01021473.1_pt1 | contig 17654 bp, 12 predicted proteins | sample 5407581 | NCBI WGS metagenome assembly WNGR01 (sample SAMN13153383, study PRJNA577476) | soil metagenome | isolation source: 80 cm soil or saprolite under Garry oak tree replicate 2 | place: USA:California | collected 2016-06-15 | reverse complement strand
GTCTACGACTCAATGGTGGAAATGGGGAAAATGGAGATCTTCCTGTCCGTCAGCATGCAATGGCCATGAATGCCCCCTTCGCCATGGCACCCACAAGGGGTGCCACTACAAGCAGTGCCACAATGGCTGCAATGATTGATGCCGAAGTGCAACGCATCCTCAATGAGGGACGAGCCATGGCGCGTGCATTGCTCAGCGAACACCACGATCAACTCACAAAGCTGGCTGATGCCCTCATGGAGCACGAGGGCCTTGAACCCACTGAATACCTGTTTTGCTTGTGCCGCCGCAGGCGGCACAAGCAACTCCCATGGCAATCAAGCGAGATTCGCAAAACATGGTAGCGTATCAATCTCTAAGGGTCGAGATTTCACAGAGCCTGTGAAGCTGCCCTGCAAAAGCAACCCTTAGCAAAAGATACGCTACCCAAAACATCAGGGGGCTTGTGTCCTTATATAAACTGAGGTATGATGGAGAAGCTTTTTAATCGAGAGCGCAGCCACAAATCAACCTTTGAATCATCACCGAGAGGAGTTTCAATCATGCAAAACCCCTTCGCGAGAATAAGCAATCCCGCCATGCGGGAAGGACTCCTGTTTGGCATTGTCGCTGGAATCCTCGAAGTCATATTTAGTTTTATAAATCTAGGCTCCCTTGGAACGCTTATAGCTCTCGCACTGTTTATTGTCTTCGGTTCGATTGCAGGTTCACGAGCTTCCCAGCAGACGGGAAAGATGAGCACAGGCGTTCTCGCAGGTCTATGGGTAGGACTCTTTAGTACCGCGATTTATGCCGTCATCGTCTCAATCTACACCTTTGCAACTCTCAATGTGCAGCTTCAGGATCTCCAAAGAAGTTTAGACCAGCAACACCTGAACATCAAAGCTACCAATCAACTCATACTCTTTGGGGTGGTCGTTACCATTATTATTACCCTCGTGCTCTCGGCACTGTTTGGACTTGCAGGAGGTGCCATTGGCGGATCTATGGGTAGGCGACGTGCGCAACTCCCTCCCTCACCGGAGTACCAGGAAGCCATGTTTGAGCCTCCACCACCACCGCCTGCCCAAGAGTAATCGGCCATGATCAGCTTTCAAGACGACTGGGAGTCGGTCTGGAGGGGTGTCCCCATCTTTTTACGTGAAGAACCTGGCACCCACAAGGGGTGCCACTACTATGCCACGACGGAGCAAGCCCGTCCATAGTAGTGGCACCCCTTGTGGGTGCCAGGCGGGGGTGTCTGAGGCTCACCCCGTCTGGGGGACTCGCTCAGGCGGTCTGAGAGGAGGGAGTGGAGATTCAGACCGCCAACGAACTTCGTTCTAGCTTCGCTCAGGCGGTCTGAAAGGAGTGAGTTGATTGCTATAGACAACACAGCAGATGCCGAACTGGTTGCACTTGCCCGCTCAGGTGACAAGAGTGCATTCGGACAACTGATTGAACGCTACCAACAGATGGTCAAACGCATCGCGCTGGGCATGATCGCCAACGAAGACATTGCGCGGGAACTGGCGCAAGAGGCTATCCTGCAAGCCTATCTCTCGCTTGACCATCTGCGGGACAACACGCGCTTCAAAAGCTGGCTCTATGGCATCACGCTCAACATCTGCAAAAGCTACATTCGCGAACAGAAGACAGACCCTTACTCTCTAGAAGCGCTGATGGGAGGCATGCGCTGTGATGTAATTGACCTCTCCACGTGCTCGATAAATCGGCACTCTACGGTGACTCTGGACCCACAAGAGGCGGCGGAACAGCGAGAATTGCATCACCTGGTTCTCAATGCTGTTCAGACCCTCTCACCAAAGGAGAGAGCAGCAACACTTCTGTTCTACTACGAACAGCTCAGTCTGCAAGAGATTGCCGCTATTCTGGAAATCTCAGTGGTAGCCGTAAAAGGCCGTCTTCACCGGGCCAGGAAACAGCTTCGGGGGCAGTTGTCAGCAGTGTACGCTGATCTACGGGATGTACAATATGCAGCTTCATCAGAACAAAGGAGGAAGACAATGATAAAGGTCAATATTGTCGATGTAATAAATTTGATCGGACAACAAGGGCAATCAAGATGTACAGTAGTATTATTGGATGAACCTGGTCGTCGCGCCGTGCCAATCTGGATTGGGCAGTCGGAAGGTGTCACAATATCCATGATTCTCCATAAAAACCCTATGCCAAGGCCGATGACCATCAACTTCACGGCTAGCATTCTAGCTGCAACAGGTTCCGCGCTTGAAGAGGTGCGGATCGAGACGCTCAAGGATGACGTTTTCTATGCGGTAGCGAAAATTCGCAGCGGGAACACAACACAGGAACTTGACGCTCGCCCAAGTGATGCTCTTGCGCTGGCCCTGCTTATGGATAGCCCCGTCTACATTGCAGAAGAAGTTCTGGAGAAATGCGGGATAGCCCTGCCAGAAGGGAAAACGCTACACAGACTCGAAGCCCTTGATGAGCTACCCACCCAGGCTGGTGAAGCTTCTACTGAAGAGGAGCGTGAGAGGCTGCACCGCGGAGCGCTGCGTATGTTGATGGTGGATGCGAGGTGATATTCAGACCGCCAACGGTGTTGCTATTCAGACCTGTAACGAACTTCGTTCTACCTACGGTCAACAGGTCTGAAAAGAAGACTTCGTTCTCGCTTCGCTCAGGCGGTCTGAAAGGAGGGAGCTGATTATCGGCTTTGCCTCCCAAGAAGGTTCCCAACAGTGATCCAGGCCACAAGTATAAGAGACCGTCATGCCAGCTATCACCTTCATGAAACTTTGCCATACGGTGAGAGTTTGCACCACTGGCTCCTTTCTCGGAATGTATGGGCAGTGTAGCATAGAACCCTATCTTTGCTAAACAGTCCGTTCACTACGGCACATTGGATGTTCGCCGGACTAGTTCACGCTCCCAACCATGTGCGAAGGTGCGGTCCTCGACCGTCTCACCGCTGGCCAGTATGTCAGCCGGAAAGTCCTCTGGGCGCATGTCGGCCCCAATTTTGCAGTTGCGACCAACCTTCAAGTTATCTGGCAGGTGCGCTCGTTTGCCGACGAGTGTTATGCCGGTGTTCAGTCGGCCAGGTTCCAGCTTATTCGGCGTCATATCATCGCCGTAGCCGATCTGGCAGAGCTTGCCGACCACGACCTCTTTGTCCAGAATGGCCCGATCAATCACGCTGCCGACTCCAATGACGGTATCAAAGAGTACGATGGAGTCCCGCACGACCGCGCCCTCCTCGACAACAACTCCTGGAGAGAGTACGCTGCGTTCGACCCGTCCCTTGATGATACACCCGTGTGAGATTAGGCTGCTCATGATCTGCGCGCCGCTGCGAACATGAGCGGGTGGCCGCTCCTCGCTCCGCGTATGAATCACCCACGATGGATCGTAGAGATCAAAGGCAGGGGAGTCAGCAAGCAGCGCCATGTGCGCTTCCCAGTAGGACTGCACGGTACCTACATCCTGCCAGTACCCGGTAAAGGGGTAGGCATAGGTGCGCTCGCCCTTGGCCATCATGGATGGAATAATATTGCGACCGAAGTCATGCTGTGTGGGTTGGTCGCCGGTCTCCGCAGCCCGCGCATCGTCAATCAAAACGCGCATAAGGGTATCGCGATCAAAGACGTAGATACCCATCGAACCGAGCGTACCGCGTGGCTTGCTGGGCTTCTCTTCAAACGAGATAACCCGCTCCTCAGCATCGGTCTCTAAAATGCCAAAGCGATGTCCCTCTTCAAGAGGTACAACCACGGCACCCAGAGTGACATCGGCGTTGTGCTGCTGGTGGAAGGCGATCATTGGCCCGTAGTCCATACGATAGATATGGTCACCGGCCAGGATGAGTACGTAGTCGCACGGGGTCTCCATGATGAAACTGAGATTCTGGTAGACCGCGTCGGCGGTACCCTGGTACCAGTCAGACTCGTGGTGCCCCATATATGGCTGGAGCAGGCGAATGCCTCCTTTCTGCCTGTCCAGGTCCCAGGGTTTGCCAATGCCTATATGGTCGTGCAGTGAGTGGGGACGATACTGAGTCAGGACGGCAACGTTGACAATACCGGAGTTCACGCAATTACTGAGGGCAAAATCAATGATACGGTACTTACCGGCGAACGGAACGGCGGGCTTGGCACGCTTTTGTGAGAGGAGGCTCAATCGTTCACCCTGTCCTCCAGCAAGAATAACCGCCAGTACTTTACTCATTGCACTGCTTATCCTTTCTGTTGTGATACCTCTTCATTCGGGAGATAGTTCATTATATCTTATAACTTTCATTCAGGAGAGGTCCTGCTTTTCAAACTGCCTACAGCATGTCAGGCAACCGTTTTTCTTCCATGATATGATAGCAAAGAAACAATGCTGTGGGCGGCACTTCCGCTTATCGACGAGGACAGTATGACGAATGACACGCGCTTCAAGATTCTGATGGTGGCTACGGAGGCAGTCCCGTTGGCCAAGGAGGGTGGTGTGGCCGACGTCATGGGGAGTCTGCCTGGAGAACTGTCGGCGTTGGGCCACCAGGTATGTCTCTTTCTGCCCCGCTACGGGTCGATTGACCCTGTTCACTGGTCGCTCAAACCCACAGGTGTGGCGGGAACAATCTCTATGCCTGGAGGCAACCATAGCGTGTCTGTTTTGCAAACCAACCTCCCCGATTCGTCGGTCACCCTCTACTTACTCGATAACAAGGAGTTCTTTGGGCGGCATCAGCAGATCTACCTCGGCCTCGATCAGCGTGAGGAGCAGCTGCGCTTTCTCTTGTTTTGTCGCAGCCTGCTCGACGCACTACCGGGACTCGGTTTCGTTCCGGATATTTTTCACCTCAATGACTGGCAAACAGCTCCTTGTGCCGCCTATCTGCGCACAAGTCATCGCTATCTTTTGCGCAAGGGGGTTGCTCGCATTGTCTATACCATACATAACTTACAGTACCAGGGGCGCTGGGACCCCTCGATTCTGGACGAGGCCGGACTGGACCCGGTGCAAGTCTTTACTCCACGCGGCCTGGAGTTCTGGGGCGATGTGAACTGGATGAAAGCTGGCATCATGTACTCTGATGTGATCACTACCGTCTCGCATCGCTATGCCGAGGAAATCCAGACATTGGACTATGGCTGGGGGCTTGACGAGGTACTTTTCCAGCGCCATCCACGCATCTTTGGTATTCCCAATGGCCTTGATTGGGATGCCTGGAATCCGGCGAGCGATAGCAATCTTACCATGTGCTATACAGCGGCAGAGGCATCGGTGGCCAAAGCACGCAATCGTACAGTCCTGAGAGAAGAGTTTGGTCTGCCCGACGCGCCAGACGTGCCACTCGTGGGCATAGTGAGTCGGCTGGTCGATCAGAAAGGCTTCGACCTCATAGCGGCCATAGCAGACGAGTTGCGGGGGCTGCCGCTGCAACTGGTAGTGCTGGGTACCGGACACCAGCATTACGAGCAGATGTTCCGCGAACTGGCGGCGAACACCGGTAATATGCGTGCCCACATTGGTTTTGATATCGCCCTTTCTCACCGCATCTACGCTGCTTCGGATTTCTATCTAATGCCCAGCGCCTTCGAACCAGGCGGCCTGGGGCAGTTGATCGCGCTGCGTTATGGAGCCCTGCCTATCGTTCACGCAACCGGCGGTCTGGCCGATACCGTGACCGACCTGGATGCTGACCCTGGCAACGGTAATGGGATCAGCTTCACGCAATATACGCCGTCAGCCTTGCTTGATGCACTGCGGCGTGCGTTGCGACTCTACGCAGAGCCAGAGCGCTGGCCCAATCTTATTGCGCGGGCGATGTCGTACGATTCACACTGGTCTGCGAGCGCCCATGCCTATAGCCAGCTCTACCAGCGTGTACTGCGCCTGCCGCCTATGGGGTGAGGGTACTAGTTGCATCTATCCCTTGACTTAGAAAACAAAGACAGAATGGGTGACCGGGAGCAGTACTCCGGGTCACCCATATTTTACGATAGATCAGGCAGCCGCTGGGAGAGCAACTGCATCCTCGGCCTCGACCGCGATGGGGCGTTTGAGGACGAACAGCACGCCAGCCGTGACGATAGTTCCGACAAGGATCGACAGGATGTAGAACGGCAGGTTATCAACTATGTTCGGGATGAAGATCACCCAGATGCCACCGTGTGGGACGTGCAGTTGGCACTGGAAGAGCATCGACAATGCGCCGGTCACTGCTGAGCCAATCATGATGGAGGGGATCACGCGGAACGGATCCTCTGCTGCGAAAGGAATGGCTCCCTCGGTGATAAAGGACAGTCCAAGTACCCAGGCAGCCTTGCCAGCTTCATGCTCATCATGCGTAAAGCGATTCTTGAACAGCAGGCTCGCCAGTGCCAGGCCAAGCGGAGGAGTCATGCCAGCAGCCATCACGGCAGCCATGGCCCAGGAAGAGCGCGTTGGTTGATTGCAGACCCTTCAGCCAGTCAGTCAGGGCAACGTTTGCTGCGTGGACAGGAACTCCGACCACGTAGAACATCAGCAGGCCGACGATGAGGCTACCCAGTACTGGCAGGATGAGCACTGGCATGATGCCAGCGAAGTTGCGCGGCAGTTTGATTCCCCGGTTGAGCCAGTAGACTGTATAGCCCGCGAGGAAACCAGCAATGATGCCGCCCAGGAAGCCTGAGCCGGTCAGACCCGCCAGAATGCCGCCAATCATGCCGGGAGCCAGGCCAGGACGATCAGCAATCGAGTAGGCGATGTAACCCGCGAGGATGGGAACGAAGAGCGCGAAGCCAGCTTTCGCGCCGATAGTAAACAGAGCCGCTCCAAAGGAATTGGAGGTATCGAAGGCAACCTGGTAGCCGGAGACCGCGAAGGCCAGGGCGATCAGGATACCGCCCGCGACGACGAATGGAATCATATACGAAACGCCGGTCAGAAGGTGCTTGTAGGGGCCCCGACGCGCCTTGCTCTGCGCCGCTTTCGCCGCCCGTACCTGGGCAACGTAATCTGTTTTGGTTGCCTGAGCCGGGCGTGCTTCCGCATAGGCCAGCGCGTCCTTGACCACCGCCTGGCCGTCTTTGATGGCCGCATTGGTGGAAGTTTCGTAGACAGCTTTGCCGGTAAAGCGACTCAAATCCACTTTGGTATCGGCAGCGATGATGACCACGTCCGCTTTCTGAATATCGGTCTCGGTCAAGGTGTTTTGCGTGCCCACGGAACCCTGGGTTTCCACTTTAATGTTGTGTCCCAGCGCTTTTGCTCCCTGTTCGAGTCCTTCCGCTGCCATAAAGGTATGGGCAATGCCCGTTGGGCAAGAGGTGATAGCGACGATGTTCGCCATGTGAATTCGTCCTTTCTCTTCTCTTAGGGAAAAGATAACGTAACTTGAATACACCTATGAGAATTGGGGCGCGATAAATCTGGCCCCTACGCAGCAGATAAATCGGCGCCCTACCTGACGCACTATGAAGCCGCACTATGAGAAATAGTGGTACATGTTTGGACTGACACTCGCTGAAAGAACGCCTGAAGGGTTTCAAGAGTAGGAAGATTGTGACCGGTGCTGGTGATTGCACCAAGCGAGAAGGCTGTGGCTAGCCGGGCACAATCAGGCAGGCTCAATCCCTGGATTTTGCCAGCAATCAGTCCCGCTACCATTGCGTCACCAGCTCCTACCGTACTTTTGACCGGCACCGAAGGAGGAACCGCGACCAGGCTCGTTGTTGCATCGACAAACATCGCGCCACGCTCGCCCATCGAAATAACCACCAGTCGTATGCCATGCTCCAGGAGTTGGCGTGCCGCCTGTTCAATGGCTCCTTCATCCGCGAGCGATTGCCCGGTCAGTTGTTGCAACTCGTCCACATTCGGCTTGACAATGGTTGGGCCTGCCAGCACACCTTCGCGGAGCGCATCGCGACTGGTGTCCAGCACAGCTTGTTTGCCATGCTTATTGAGACGCTTGATGAGTGTGGCATAGGTCGTTGCGGGGATGCCTGGTGGAAGCGTCCCCGATAGAACAAACCAGTCACAGGAAGCGACGAGTTGTTCAATCGTCTTGAACAGCGTGTCCATCGCTTCGAGAGGAGGCGTCAGCCCGGGCATGTTGATATCCGTCGTTTGCTGGTTGGCCTCATCCACAATTTTGACCCCGATACGGGTGCGTCCAGGGATGCGCACAAAACGGTCGTCGATCTGCTTGCTGGCAAAGAAACGCTCAAAAACATCGACATTGTCCTGGCCGAGAAAGCCAGTGACGGTAGTGCTGAGGCCAACATCCGCCAGGAACGAAGCCACGTTGATCCCTTTGCCACCCGCGTCGAATTGCATTGCCTGCGCGTAATTGACCGTGTTCGGGCGGAAATGATCCACTCTTACCGTCTGGTCAAGTGCGGGATTGAGCGTCACGGTTGCGATTCTCATAGACTACGTACCTCCTCCGCCGTGCGGCAATTCAAGGCTTGCCGTGCTACGCGCTGCATTTCCGCCAATGAAAGACTGCGAATGTGAGCCTTGATAGTTGCGATGCTGGGAATGCCGACGCTTAATTCGGATACGCCCAGCCCTGTCAAAATTACTGCGCCTTTGGGGTCGCCAGCAAGGCCGCCGCAAACGCCAACCCACTTCCCGGCTTTCCTGGCTGCCTGAACAGTATTGTCTATCATGCGCAGCACTGCCGGGTGCAGGCCATCCGCCTGCTTCGCCAGTTGTGGATGCAGGCGATCCATTGCCAGTGTGTACTGGGTCAGATCATTAGTGCCGATGGAGAAGAAATCGACTTCCTGCGCGAACTGGTCTGCCAGTATCGCCGCTGACGGCACTTCGATCATGATGCCCAGCGGGACTTTCGGGGCATTCAACTCCCGCCGCACCTGTTCTGCGATGTCGTGTGCCTGCCACCAATCTTCGAGCGTCGCGATCATGGGGAACATGATATTGAGCGGCCCATAGGCAGCGGCCCGATAGAGCGCCTGCAACTGTGGAATAAACAGGTCGGGACGCACCAGGCAGAAACGAATGCCGCGTATGCCGAGGAAGGAATTATCTTCCTTGGGCAATCCCAGATATGGCACCTCTTTATCGCCGCCGATATCCAGCGTGCGAATAGTCAATGGGCGACCTTGTAGGGCCTGCACCATGTCGCGGTATGCCTCGAATTGCTCATCTTCTGAAGGAGCGGAGGTGCGCTCCAGGAACAGGAATTCAGTCCGCATCAGGCCCACACCTTCCGCGCCTGCCTCAACGGCCTGCGGCGCGTCCGCGGCACGATTGATATTCGCTGCAACCTCTACACGGTATCCATCCGTGGTGATCGCAGGGGCAAAGCGGGTCGTATTCGCCTCGTCTTGCCGGAGTTGCAACTGCTGCTGCAACGCTCGTGCAGCCTGCACATCCGCCTCGCTAGGTTTCAGGTACAGCTTCCCGTTCAAGCCATCCAGAATGCCTGGCGTTCCGTTAGGAATGTTTAAGATCGCTTCTCCGATACCCACGACAGCGGGTATACCCAGCGAACGGGCCAGTATGGCAGTATGCGAGATCGGGCCGCCTTTGACCGTACAAAAACCGAGTATAGTATCGGGATCAAGTGCCGCTGTATCGGATGGAGTTAAGTCTTCCGCGATGAGGATGATTGGCGTCTCCGGGGAAACAACTTGCTCTTCTGGCATGCCGACCAGGTGCCGGAGGACGCGCTGCCCGACATCGCTTAGATCAACTGCACGCCCTGCCAGCACAGGGTCATCGAGTTTCTGCATCTGGCTGACTCGCTCAGAAATGACCTGCTGCCAGGACCAGGCGGCGCTGTGTCGCTGGTAAATCAGCATAATGGTCTGGCGGATGATCTCTGTATCGGCCAGCAACCCGGCATGCACACGGAAAATAGCAGCCTTTGCCGAACCGAGGCGCGTTTTTACCTCTTCATAGACCCCACTCAATTCATTTTGCGCGGCATTCAATGCTTCCTGGAAACGATTACCTTCGATGAGTGGGTCACTTATTGTATCCTCGACCACGATGGTGCGTGGCTTGTGTTGGCGCGTTGGGCCAATAGCAAGACCGCCGGACGCGCTTACACCGCTCAATATTTGCCCAGCTCCTCGCGGCATCCAGCCCTGTAGAATATCGGAACCCGGTCGTTGTTGCTGCTCAGGCTCATCGTCAAGTCCGCTCGCGAGAGCGGCTCTTAGGGCATCGAGCACTGCTGGTGCATCGGAACCCTGGGCAGAAACGCGAATGGTAGAACCAGGGGTAACGCCCAGTTGAAGCAGGGAGATGAGGCTTTTGCCATTCGCCACTTCATTCCCGTGACGCACTTTGATCTCGGCCTGAAAGCCCTTTGCGATATCCACGAAGACGCTTGCTGGGCGAGCGTGCAGACCAGTTTTGTTCTGGATTACCGCGTCAAAGTAGGTGGCATAATCGGTCGCGCCCTCGCCTTTTTCCGGCGCTGCTGGTCGTTCTCCCGTCAGGGCCTCGATGATATCACGCGGATCGATCGTGCTGGTCAACAGCGCCACCTGCTCTTTGTTGCCCAGTACGCGGGTCAGCCGCCGTAGCACCTCGATGTGTTCGTCGGATTTCGCGGCGATGCCCACAATAAGCTGGGCCCTTTCACCCGGATTCCAGGGGACACCTGCAGGAGCCTGCACTACTGCAACGCCGGTGCGCTTGATAAGGTCACGATCTTTCGGTAGCCCATGAGGAATAGCGATGCCGTTGCCGAGATAGGTATTGGCAACCTGTTCGCGTCCAAACATACTAGTAACATAACCTGCCTCGATACAGCCGCTATTCACCAGTAGTTGCCCTACCAGCTGGATAGCTTCCTGCTTGTTCCTGGCATTCGCGTGCAACTGCACCTGTCGTTCTTCGAGCGTAATCATCGTCGTCTCCGGCATCATTGCAACTAAGGAATACAATCAGCGTTTCGTTATGGAAATTGTAATCGATTACAATAATTTTGTCAAGTGTTTGGAATGCGAATTTTAAAACTTGTTAAAACTCGCGGAAATACGCTCAATCTCGGCAGTTTAAGGCGGCAAATCGCGCCCATTTAAGAGTAAACGTTTACAAAAATGGTGGCATTAGAGTCCAAGTTATGCTATACTTGGATAAAACGTTTACAAAAAAGAGACCTTAAAAAGGGGAAATGATATGGCTAGTATTAAAGATGTCGCAAAAGTCGCCGGAGTATCTACGGCAGTGCGTAAACGTGTGATGGCGGCGGTGGAGCAACTCGGTTATCGCCCAAATCTAGTGGCACGCAGTCTTCGCTCACAACAATCAAATACGATTGGCCTGATCGTTTCAGATATACGCAATCCATTCTTTACCTCGATTAGCCGCGCCGTAGAAGATACCGCGTATGAGCAAGGGTACAGCATTTTCCTGTGCAATACCGATGAAAATTCTGAGAAAGAAGCGATTTATCTCAATTTGATGCGTGATGAAAGCGTGGCGGGCGTCATTTTTTCGCCAACGCGACAAACCGCGGCTAATTTTGCGTCCCTCAACATTTCTTTTCCGACGGTGATTGTTGATCGCTCTGTTGGCGACGCGGAAGTTGATGCGGTGCTGCTGGATAACGTCGATTCGGCCTTTCGCCTGACGACGCATCTCCTGGAGCGCGGTTACCGGCGTATTGCCGCTCTGTGTGGTGAAACAAGTACCACCGGAAAAGAGCGATACACCGGTTATGAAAAAGCTCTGCGTGCGTATGGTCTTGTACCGGTTGCGGAGTACGTAAAATTCATCCAGCCCAGGGCCGAGGCAGGTTACGCGGCAACGAAGAAGCTGCTCGGTGCCGCTCAGCCACCCGAAGCGCTGTTGACCACGAACAGTTTGTTGGCCGCTGGTGCGTTACAAACTATTCGCGAACGCGGTCTCACCATTCCTGATGATGTTGCCCTTGTCACCTTCGATGAAACGACGTGGGCCTCGCTGGTTCAGCCCCCGATCACCCTGATTGCTCAACCTACCTACGAGATTGGTCAGATTGCTACCGAACTGCTCCTACAACGCATTGCTGATCCGAACCGTCCCACGCGCCAGGTGATTCTGAAGGGGCGGTTACTCGAACGGGGGTCGAGTGCCCCCCGGCGAGCAGGAGTAGGACTGGAATCCCGGCAAAAATAAATCTAAATGCACTTCTGTTGACCGCGTAATTTTATTAGCATACAATGTCACTCAACGGCTACTGTCCTAAGAATAGAATGGCCAAAGCGGTAGCGCCTTCTGGCACAATAGCAAATAGGCTGGAGGAATGTATAATGATCCCCCATGACGATTTTACACCGCATGGCTACCTCGATAACCCCTACCATAGCTGGAAACTCAATCCCAGTGGCGTCTTGCGTTCCATGGAACCACTCGGAATGGGCTGGCATATGCCCAACCTGGGAACCTATGTCCGTAACCAGTTTCAATATACGGCCCATCTCACCATCGGCCTGAAAATACATGACCTGGTCCTGGTCACTGCCGAAGACTTTGCCCGTGCTCGTTGCGTGATCAACAGTACCTTGCATACCAAGAACCGCTTTGAATACAGCTGCTTTGTGCCACAATACGGTCTGACCCTCACTGCCCGCTATTTCCTGGTGCATGAGCACGCCCTGGGTTGCATCCTCTCACTCACCACCGCCTCAAAGAAGCCCTTGCCGGTAACCTGCTACCTCATTCACCAGCATACACACAATCCCTTTACCAGTCGCCTCTGGGAGCATGGCCTTTACGCCATAAACGGACCCCAGCAAGGTATAAGTATGCTCGGCATTGCCAGCGAGGGGGATGTCTTTGTCCATGGATTTCGTCCCGCTGATGAGACAATGCTCCAATTTGGTGGAATGGGCTATGTCGTCTCGCTCGACGAGGTCTCTGCCTGGGCTCGTGGTCGCAAAGTGGCCCCTCCACATGTGACACAGAGCCAGGAGGGAACAGGCTGGCAGGTGCGTGCCCTGGCTTTGCCCTCTATGCTGACCCTGGGAGGCGATGCACCCAATAGCTCTATCCTCAACGTGGTGTTGGCACGAGGAGTCTCCCAGGACCAGGCATATCAGCACTGGCAGGACGGCATCGAGGAGATTGCGCGTGCCGAAGCCGATCATCGTGCCGAGGATGAGCGCTTCTGGAGTCGAGCACCTCGACTCTCAGGTGACTGGCCTGCAAGCTGGCGACGTGGCTTTGTCTACGATCTTGAGACGCTGCGCATGAATGTGCGCCCTCCCGTCGGGGTTATTCCCCATCCTTGGGATGCTATGCAAGTTCAGGCTCCTCGCGAGGTTTTAGCCGAAGCCGCAATGGATATGCTCTTCCTCAGTTATGCCGACCCGGAACTCGCTGCCGAGGTAATCCTGGGACATTTTGAATTTGCGCCACACCCCAATCTCCCCTGTATGCGTGAGGACGGCAGCTACAATATGGTCGCCGACGATGGACAGATTTGTGGTACTGCCCCGGAGTGGGGGTTTCCCCTGTGGTGTTGCGACCAGATCTATCGCCGGACAGGTGATCTGCACTGGCTGCGTCGCCTCTACCCCAGAGCCGCAGCCTACCTCCGCTGGTGGCTAGAGCATCGTCGGGATGCCGATGGCTGGCTGGTCTACGCCTGCTCCTGGGAGAGTGGCCAGGATGTCTCCAGTCGTTTCGGCCCACAGCAGACCGGCGGCACTATCATCCAACATGTGCGGCCCGTCGATCTACAGGCCAGCATGGCCCAGGGCGCAGAAATCCTGACGCGTTGGGCGGAAGTCCTGCAAGCAGCCCCCTTGCAAGAGAACGACATCCACTTCGATTTTGCCTCCGAGGCAGCATGGTGGCAAAACATCGCAAATGAGTTCACCGTGAAGACGCGAGAGATGTGGCACAACAGCTGGTTCCGTGACTTTGACTCAGTGGCAGGTGAGTGGTCAACGCAGCGCGACGCCATGCATCTTGCCCCTGTCTTCTGTGGTGCAGCAGGCTGGGGACATATCGAGCAACTCCGTGAAGCCTTAGCAGCACCGCCCTCGCATAGTTCTGGCTGGGCTCCTCTCTGCTGGCCCCCGGTCGTCATGACCCTGGTCGGTGCAGCCTCGGCGGCCCAGATGCCCTCAGAAGCGGCTGAGCTGGCCTATCGCTTTATCGATGCCTCCTATCGCAGCACCGACAGCCGACAACCGGACGAGCAGGGAGGTTTGCCAGGAGTGACTCGTGAGTATCGCCAGGCGATTGCAGGTGGAGGCTATGTGCATGCCGGTATTGAGGGTTATGGTTGGGGAGCATTGAGTGTTCACCTGCTCATCCGCTACCTTCTGGGTCTGCGCGAGGAAGAGGCTGGAGCACTGGCGGTTGCGCCTCTGTTGCCCAGAGCGCTCCGTCAGATTGGTGCGATGTACCACGTCGAGGCTATTCAATGGGGCAGCTATGTCTTGCGTGTGCAATGCATTGTACGGGGAACCGAAGGGTACACCATGTATATCGGCTGCTCTCCAGCAGAAGGATACACCTTTTCCGATCCCGTTTCGGAACCAGAATGGGAATGGGAAGGTAAATGGGGAGAAGAGCGCACCCTCCACCTCCCGCACCTCATCATCTCATCCGTTTGACTCATCTCCACACCCATAACTGTCCCTACTGGAGAATTACAAGAAATTTTCGGGGGACACCCCCGAAGCCCCCTGCACCCCCATTCCTAATAGGTCCCTTGACTTTGCACTAATGAATTACCCGGTCCAGCACCATGATGGCGAAGATCGCCGCCAGATACATATTCGAGTACCAGAAAAGCGTGCGTGCCCACTTCTTGGATTGATCGCGCCACAGGCGAATCGCGAGGTAGACCAGCCCACCGCCCAGGATCAGCGCTCCGGCTAGATAAAAGTAGCCCATGATGCCCATCGCGAAGAGCACGAGGGTAATAGCCAGCAAGAGCAGCGAGTAGAGCAGGATTTGCCGCCGTGTCTCCGCCTCGCCCTTGACCACCGGCAGCATGGGGATGCCCGCCTTCTCGTAGTCTTTCTGGATCAGCAGCGAGAGTGCCCAGAAGTGCGGAGGCGTCCAGAAGAAGATGATGGCGAAGAGCCAGATAGCCGGCAGGCTCAGGTTGTTCGTGACGGCTGCCCAGCCGACCAGCACCGGTACAGCTCCAGCAGCGCCGCCGATCACGATATTCTGCACTGTAGATCGCTTCAGCCAGATTGTGTAGACGAACACGTAGAAAAGAATGGCGGAGAAGGCTAGCACCGCGCTGAGCAGGTTGACGAAGAGGGCGAGGACAACGAACGAGCTTATTCCCAGGAAGATACCAAATGCCAGCGCCTGCCGGGGTTCCACGCGCCCAGAGGGCAGCGAGCGGCGCTGCGTGCGCCCCATGATCTGATCGATGTCGCGATCGATATAGCAGTTTATGCAGTTCGCGCTGCCTGCCGCCATCGCGCCACCGAGCAGCGTCGGGATAACAAGGGCAAGCGGGGGCAAGCTCTGCCTGGCAATAGCCATCGCGGCCGCCGTCACGCCAAGCAGCAGCACCGTCACGTGCGGCTTCATCAGATCAACATAGTTGGCGATGGTCTGCCGCACCACGCCGATCCCTTTGTTTGCCTCGGCCGACTCGGCCTCTGCCTGCTCCATCTTCTCAAGCTCCTGCTGCTGCGGAGCGGCGCGTAGTTGATTGGATGCGAGCGCGGCCAGGAGTACCAGTGCACCCCAGACGGTGGTCGCGACGGCGAGGTGTAACCCTGCTACAAACGCTGGTTCTTTGAGCAGCACAATCAAGCCGCCGACAATCGCCTGCCACACGAAGAGTAGGCCGCCCACCAGCCCGACAATCGCCTGCCCCCGCGCAACTCGCCAACGGCGTAGCGCTGAAATCACCGTCCAGAGCGTGACAAGGCCGACGAAGACAGCATACACGCGGTGCAGGATATTGATATCGGCGAGGTGATTGCTCACGGCCCACGAGGTGGGCGTGCAGAACGGCCAGCCAGGACAGGCCAGCGCCGCACCACTGCCGGTCACATAGGAACCGAGCAGCATCAGGATGTAGACGAGCAGCGCGTTGGAGATTGCCAGTTGCGCGAATTTACGCGTTTTCGCGGGATGCTCGGGCGAGGGCAAGCCGTCGCCCCTACGCGCAGGCTTGCCGCTCAGCACGGCAATCGTGAGCACGATTGCCAGAATTGCCAGTGCCGTACCCAGGTGCGCCGTAATGATCTGCGGCGGCAGCTTCCAGAGAACCGTCAGCCCTCCCAGCACAATCTGGATCGCCAGCAGTACCGGAGCAGCAATCGCCATAGCGAGCAGCGCACGGTCCTTCCGTGCCCATGCGATAATCCCGACCACCATCAGCACGATCAAGACGCTGACAGTCGCGGCAGTGAAGCGATGGAACTCCTCAAGAAACACATGATATGTTCCGGAGGAATAGGCCTGGCCATAGCAAAGCGGCCAATCCGGGCAGCTCAGGCCTGAGTCGGTGGCGAGAACTGTGCCACCGAGCGCGATCAGAAAATAGGTAACTACAACCGCTACCCATGCTGCGATGCGTATGGATTTCATAGGCTGCATCCTCACTCAATTACTGTGACTATGACTGCGGTAGCCACTGCCGCATTCCAGCTTCCAGCCCGATTTCCTGACTTTTCAGATCGGACTGGTTATTTGAGTCAAGCGTCTCGAAATAGAGCCGCTCATGCCCCGTGGCGTCAATGATGAACATTACTGGATCATGCTCCACCAGCTCGCTTGAGCTCACCTGGACATACACATTGTACGTGTGGTAGATGGATTGGAGCTGTTGTGCCGTACCTGTGAGGAATAACCATTGATGCAACATCCCATGATTGATAGACCATGCCTGTACCTCGGCAACGCTGGTGGCAGTGGGATTGGCATTGACGGCGACCAGCATGACCCGACTGGCTGCAGAGGCTCCCAGCTGAGCCCTGGCATTATACATAATCTGAGCAGTCAGGGGACAGAGGGTCTTACACCGCGCGTCGATGAAAGCCAGCACAACCTCGTGACCGCGCAAGGAAGAAAGGGTGACCGGGCGGCTGAACTGGTCTGTGAGGGTAAAGTCAGGCGCGAGATTGCCTGTCATGGGAAAGCCGCCAACGGGATAGTTCGACGGGTTAGTCGACTGCGTGGCTGCCTGGTTACGAGACATGGTGAAAAGCCTGATTCCCCAGGCAGTCGCGGCGATTAACACAAGTGTTGAAGTGGCAATAAGAGCGGCGAAAGCCAGTTTATGCATACCATCCGGATGCCGCATGGTCGTTCCTTTCACCAGATACGTGTTTGAGCGCTTTTTTGCGCAGGGCGACCGCAAGGGTCGCCCCTACCTTTTTGCCCCACGTTTCCCTCTCCCTGATCGTCTGACTGTTCTGTCGTGGAGACAAGCCACCGGTGTAAGAGGGCGGCAAGAGCAATCCCAAAAGGTAGATCGCCGAAGGTCCACATGATGCCCGCTCCAAGTTGCTGATCTTGCAATGCAGAGAACCCGCCTGACACAGCGGCCAGGTGAGCATAAGGAGCATAAAGGGATACCTGGGCAAAACCGAGCAGCACCGCCAGAACGACGTTTTGGGCTATAGCTACCCCCACGCACACCATTTGCCCAATGTAGCCCAAGCGAGGGCGAAGTAGTGGAGATGGTATCACCTGCGTCCAGAAAAGGATGCTCACGGCAAGAAAGGTCAAATGCTCGCACCAATCATGAATGGCCTCGT
>WNGR01003991.1_pt1 | contig 17658 bp, 19 predicted proteins | sample 5407581 | NCBI WGS metagenome assembly WNGR01 (sample SAMN13153383, study PRJNA577476) | soil metagenome | isolation source: 80 cm soil or saprolite under Garry oak tree replicate 2 | place: USA:California | collected 2016-06-15 | reverse complement strand
CCGTTACGGGGCCTCCCTTCGCCTTAGCGATGAAGGCTGTAATCTGGATATTCAGCTCAGTGAGGTCCGACGGGTCCTTAATTGCGCCCTCACCCTGCCCCGCCAATCCGGAATAGCAGTCGATGATCTTCAAACGGCCTTTTCTCAGATGAGATATGATGTCCCAGCCAAACTCTGTCATTCTTGCTTGAACATCTTCGGGGAACGCATCATACGACAGGAGGGCACATAATCGGCCAGATTCCAACTCGTCGTGAAGAAGCTGGTACGAGAGAATCGTCTTCCCGCTCCCAGCGTCTCCAAGAAGGAGTATGCTCGCGCCTCTAGGTAGCGGTCCACCCATCATCTGTTCCAAATGCTGGAATCCTTCGAGGGAAGTATCAAACCGTCTTACTGTCACAAGGCCACCCAGCACTGCTACAATTCCTGCAACCACAAACGGCCAATAGCTTAGAGGTGAAGTAACTATCTCGACGGGAACAGAGGTGGGGAGGTTAGGACCAGTGTTTCCGTTGCCATCGTTGAGACTGTTGGGTCCCACCACAACGGTCCAAGTGCCGCCCGGATCGAAGGTGGAGACTGGGTAGCCTGATGATGTGTAGAAGCCGAATAGTTGCCCATCGTAAGATGCGGTCAGGTTTGCGACTACGGACCCTGCGGGATTCTTGAGATTCACAGAATATTGGCCCGTTGTTAAAGTGGGTCCTGAAGAGTATGTTATTCTAAAGAACGCGTAGATAGTGTCGCCGGGAGAGAAATTGGTCGTCGGTGATCCTCTCTGGTTATACGTCGAAAGTGAGCTGACGATCAGGTCATTTTTTGTGATCGTGACTATTACTGGTGAGCTAGCGCCGGAGTTTCCTGAATTGTCCTTGGCTCGAACAACAATGGTCCATGGACCCAACGGGTCCGAAGATAAGACCTGATACGTCCTCGAGTAGACACCGAAGCCCGTCTGTGGCAACGACATGTTTTGGTTTGACGGAGTGTTCGCATAGACGTTGGCTGACGTGTCGGGCGCGCTGACGGTGGAAACGGCCACATCGATTGTGACGGTTTGCCCCCTCTGCAAAACACTTCCAGAAATTGGCTGAGAGGTTACTACCGTCAATTGTGAGCTAACTGTGAACTGATTAGATGCTACTGGGTTGATTGCCCCCGTCGGAGATGTCTGATTTGCGAAGACGCTATACACACCGCCGACGTCTGTTGCAACCGTTCCGCTGCTAGCTGTCCAACCGGGATTCGGGTAGGTTGTCTGAATACTGCCGGCTCCCATATTGTTGGTTTGCAAGACATTTGAAACTGTGGCACTTCCATTTCCATTTGGTTTCACGACCGCGAACAAGATGGTGTATGCCGTGTTCTTGAACCCACCAGATAGGCTCAAGACAAACGTCATAGGCGTTCCCAGGCTTACGGTGGTACTTGGGCTAATTGACAGGGTGTACGACGCCGCCGATACGGTCGGTATCATGGCGATCGCTACAGCTAGCACTATCAAACATGGAACCGTTGAACGTAGTCTCATTAGTCCCTAATCTCGACTGTCCACTGCATTCTCTGTCTTCGAGTTGAGAATGCGTGCCGCGGAAGCATTGTGTTACTCAGCGAGATTTGCGAAGGGAACACAAAAGGCTGAGGAGAACCGAGTCGGTTTCGAAACCTTCATCAAAGGGTCTGGCCGGGCGGCTCAGCCAGGTAGAGCAGCAGGCTCAACGAGGCTGAAGCTCTTAACCTGAAGAACGAGCCTACGAGTCTCGTTCGGGGAACGGTCGAGGGTTCAAATCCCTCCGGGCCCGCCACAGAACGAAACTAGTTCATCCTATGATCCTTCTCTTAGTCTGACTGAGCCCTTCCTAGTTTTGGATACGGCCCTTTCCTTGGAGTGATGCCTTAGGGGAGGTATGATTCCATAGCCCCCCGAGAGAGCTATCCCTTTAACAACCAGTGGGGGACAAGACGTCCATGAAAGTCCGTTCTATATCCAAAGTCTCGGCATTGGCAATACTTGGACTGACCCTAGCCTTCATGGTTCCAGTAACAGCAATGCCTAAACTATCATTACAGACTCAATTCTTTTCTCAACGAATAGACCTGATTCCCTGGACCACCGCAACTGTCATACCTCAAACTACCACGGGCGGGTGCCTTGGTTCAAGTCCTAATCAGAACACTCCAGTAACCATACCGGTGGGAGGTATGAACTTCACGGAGAACCTAGCGGGAAGGGACGTAGGCTCAACAATCGTTCAGTTCAAACTTGCTCCGGGAATCCCGCAGACCTTTCTATTCAAGTCAAAGGACCTCACCACTGCAGCCATCACCGAACTCTAATGTGACTTTTTTACTGGCTATCCGGTTGAGTTGTTAAGTACGATGCAGATTTGGCTCGGTGGGTCATGGAGAGCCACTGAACCAGGCAGTTATACCCTTTACACTTTGGAAGCATGCGTAAGCTGTGCCATCACCAATCCATTCGTCCCGACCTTAGTAGCTAATGAGACTTGGACGACAACGACAATAGCCTAGCTAAAGGGACTTCCATAGTCTAGGCTTCCCCGTGACCGATACGATATTTCCTAAGAGGATTGTAGACCCCCTTCTGCTCCTCGATTGGGTTAGTCGCCTACTGACAGTGTACTGGATACTCAAACGGCTACAGAGAGTAGCTGAGTCAAGAAGCGTTCTCCTATCCTGTATGAAGGCTGTTAGGTGGCTAACTATCATGCGTTACTCTCTACCTAGAAGAAAGCTACCCGCTTCTTGGTATTCTGTTAGCATATCCCTGAAGGCTATTGGCAGTCCGTTCCTGAACCTGATGAACGGTATCTATCTCCGTCTGGCTTTCAAGTATGACCCTGCAGCTTGGTATGAATGGGATACCCTCTTCCCTTGGTCTCTGAAATGGGAGCTACCTTCAACCTTCAACAACCTTAGGTTCAAACTCAAACCAATACAGGCTTCCGAACCTCTAGACATAGTCCTTACTCCATCTCAACCCGTCCAATCTGCTGATGGGAAATTGTTAGCCCTGAAGGCTGTTATGGCTCTCAGTCGAGTATAGTCTTAGGAGCCAGGATTGGGTACGGTTAAGTTATCCTTGAGGGAAAACTCAGGTACCGAGCTGTTATTAGTTTCCTGTAGGGGTTGTCCGTCCTATTGCTCTCAACTTTTTTATGCATGATTCGCTGATCCCTTGGGCGGATTGATCGGCATCAAGAAACATCCGAGTAACGGCACACTCGCACGACTCTCAGGAATCAAAGATAACTTCGGTCCCGCTGACCTAGTATCAGTCCCTATTGTATGGGTAATAGCCAATTACTATCTCCAGTATCTAGCCTCGATCTTGTTCGGCTCTGTTGGCGTGACACTCATGTCCCAACTGATTATGCATTGGAGGAAAACAGCGTACTATCCTTATCGATTCGGGTTCTGGTTGACTAACGGTATGGCATTATGGTTCATCTGGGTAGCCCTTGACATCTTCAGACTCGTTCCCAACTACGCTGGGGCGACCATTCTAGGTTTCTATGTCGCCTTTTACCTCGTCATTATCTACGCACTCAGCATCAGAAAGAGGGTAAACCTCAAAGCTATATGAACTAGGCTAACCATGCCTGAATCTCCTCCTCGTCCTCTTTGGCATCTTCTCGATCCTGTAGGAACTTCCGAATATTGCTGCCTCATTATAGCGTCATGAAACGTGTTCACACAAAATCCAAGATCATCGAGCGTTCTTGTACCAAGCACGGCGTCTACACTGGACCGTATTGTCCCCAGTGCTACGAGAAAGCGATGGGCTCCGACGAACCACCGGTCTTGGGTGAGAAATCCGAGTCCGACTAAAATAGACCGACCCGTCGTTGTGCCAATCAGGGTCAATTAATGAAGACCCAGTTTGAGCAGGAGGTTCTATCGCTTCGCGTGGACAAGGATTCCTTTCTCAGGAATGACATAGATTCCCCGATTCCACCAAACGAACGACCCAACTTCAAAGGACTGAACTATTTTCCACCCGACGCCGTCTACCGTGTCACTTCGAAGCTGGAACGATTCGATATGCCAAAGCCCATCACTATGGCAACCAGCGCAGGAACTCGACAAGCCTACTTGAGGTATGGGGCTTTCACTTTCCAGATTGAGAGACCAAGCATGAAATTAGTTGTATACAAGTCTGCCGAGGATCCCTACGCTCGTTCGCTCTTCATACCGTTCTCCGACCAGACATCCAGTCGCGAGACGTATGCAGCCGGAAGATATCTGGACATTGAAGAGCAAGGCGGAAACGATTACGAACTGGACTTCAACATGGCTTACAATCCCTATTGCGCCTATAGTGAGGAGTATACTTGTCCAATACCTCCCGCCGAAAACAAGCTACCCGTTAGGATTCTCGCCGGAGAGAAGAATTACAAATAGGATGAGTTGAGGGTAGAATCGAGACCTATGACGACCCGTATGACCGACTATTCACCGGACTTTGACACTCTGGAAAAGATGGAGTGGGCCTTTTCGAAAGGCGACGTGGGGTACATCAGCAGGGTCTTGGACAGTCGGCCTAGCTTAGTCCTTAGGATTCATGGAGTCTGTATGCTGGCCGATATGAGGAGAGAGGACGCGATTCCGGCGTTGGCCCGTGCTTTGCGAGAAGATCAGAGTCCCCTGGTCAGGCACGAGGCAGCGTTCGCGATGGGACAGTTAGAGTTCAAGTCGGGAGTGCCTTCACTGCTAGAAGCTATGGCAAAAGATGCGAGTGTTCTTGTCAGACACGAGTCAGCTGTAGCATTAGGCTCGATCGGCGACGAAAGAGCTAGGCCGGGGTTGATAACGGCCTTAGAAGATGTCGACGAGGACGTGAGACTGTCGGCCGAGGTCGCATTGGCTGATCTAGAGTTCCTGAAGAGACTAAGAATCAGGACTGAGATTCAACCTCTGCCGAGACCGACGAGTTGACTTCTCGGGAGACAATAGCCACCAAGCGTCAAGCTGAGAGACCGAGCTTCCGCGTTCCTCGGTCAAAGGCCGAAGCTGCCATACAGAGCTTGACTAAGATTGGACTTCTTGATCGACATTTTTCTATAAAGACAGACGATCAAACGATCAGAATACCACTAGTACGAGACCCGACTGAGGTCGAGACTGACGAGTTACGGAAGCTTGTTCCAAGTGCGAGTTTAAGCGTCGAAGATTTCGAACCTCGGACCAGGCACCCACGAATCCTCGAAGAAGCTTTGGCAGAGCGCATGCCGCCCAGTGTTCTTTCCAGATTGCCCAAGTCTTTCGACGTCGTGGGTGACATTACAATTCTTGAACCAGATCCCGAAGTGACCGCCTACGAGACCATCATAGCTGAGGCAATAATGGAAGTTCATCCGAACGTGCGATCGGTCTTCGCAAAGAGCGGAGAAGTCTCAGGTGCTGGGAGAATCAGGCCTCTCCGCTACATTGCCGGGGAGAACAGAACCCTTACAGTTCACCAAGAGTATGGTTGCGCATTCAAAGTAGATCTGTCGAAAGTCTTCTTCTCACCACGACTCTCCACCGAGCATCAAAGGGTTGCGCAGATGGTTGAGGAGGGTGAACGAGTTGTCGATATGTTTGCTGGAGTCGGTCCCTTCTCGATATTGATTGCGAAAAGGCTTGGCAATGTCCGGGTGGAGGCGATCGACGCCAATTCGCAAGCGATTGAACTACTCCGAGAAAACATGCGAGCGAACAAAGTTGAACCGAGAGTCCACGCCCACCTCGGGGATGCACGGGAGGTCATCAGAAAGGAGCTCACACAAAGTGCGAATCGGGTGATAATGAACCATCCATCCGCGTCAAAGGACTTCATCAAAGAAGCCTGTGAAGCTCTCCAGCCTTCGGGCGGCGTCATTCACTACTACACTTTCACAGGGGGAGAGAATTGGGAAGCAGATTCTCGAAATGAGATCGAACAAGGGATCAATGCGTCCGGCTACGTCGCAGAGCGAGTCCTAGAGGTTCGCAGAGTTCGTGAGGTGGCTCCTATGAGATGGCAAGTAGCGGTTGACCTCAGAGTCGTCCCACGTCAATAGCGGAGATTTCAACTGTCACCCTAGTAGTAGGGACCTGGAGTAATCGGACAATGTCTCGGGGGATGTCCATAGAGGACTTGTCCGCGTGGATCATCAGAGTTCGATCAGAAATGAAGCCGCTTTTTCTGACGACCAAGTCTGTCTCGTGCGAGAAGGTTAGTCGAGGGTCTCCTCTGCCCTCCACCGTGAATTCGAACGGCCCAGTCTGCAGCCGGAGTCGGGCCCGCCCGCTCGAACTTGAGAGAACTCGCTTCAAATCTGCCGGTATGTGTCGAACTGCGCCGGAGGATTTCACGGCGACAACGCAGTCTCCTCGATGAGTCAGTTCGTGACTCGTCGTTATCTCTAGTGTGGTTGGGTGTGTCGAGAGGATGGCAGGATGACCGTACGCGTGAAAGATCGAATGAAAGACCCTGAAGAGTGGTGCACGTTTCATGCTAAATATCCTTCAAAACGTGAAAGTTAGCGGAGGCGATAGCTAGGTCGGTCAACACCGCGGTTGAAAGGGAGAGAATGGTTCAGAGACTAATCAGCGAAGGACTACTCCGATCGCCCGAAATAATCGAGGCATTAAGGAGGGTTCCACGGGAGCTGTTCGTCTCGGACGAGCTTCGCCCTTACGCCTACAACGATACTCCTCTGCCGACTAATCGGGGTCAGACCATCAGTGCGCCACGCGGCGAGAATGGCCGGGCGATACATGGTGGCCATTATGAACGAAGCATTGGAGCTGAGGATCGGCAACAAAGTGCTAGAGGTAGGTGCAGGCAGCGGATACCACGCCGCTACAGTCGCAGAGCAGGTCGGACCCCAAGGTCGCGTCTATACCATAGAACTAGTCCCTGAACTTGTCAAGGCTGCGCGGTCCAATCTAGAGAAAGCTGGCTATTCTGACCGTGTAATCTTAGTCCAGGGTGACGGCTCGCTAGGTTACCCGGATCGAGCCCCTTACGACAGAATGGTCGTCACTGCGGCAGCGCCCAAGATTCCGCAACCTCTCGTCAGACAACTAGTACCAGGAGGGGTTCTCGTGATCCCAGTCGGCGGCCGCCTATTTCCCCAAGAACTCGTAAAAGTACGGAAAGATGAGAAGGGACGCGTTGAACGGACCTCTCTTGGAGGGGTAGCCTTCGTCCCGTTAATTGGGAAGGAAGGATTCAACTCGTAGGAGTCTACCCATCGATTCCGCATTTTTATTGTCCTAAAGTGTTGATGTTGAACAACGGGTACGGTGCCTACCACGGCCTTGAGTCAGAGACTGATGAGGCTGAAAGAGAACCTCTCATCCAAGCCTCGATCAAACGCGGGTGAGAGAGTGGATGCAGTTGTAGCCGTTCTTCTATACCAAGACTCCGCTGACGAACTTAGTACTCTCCTGATTCACCGTACTGAGAGGAGTAATGATCCGTGGTCGGGCCAGATTGGTCTCCCTGGCGGTAGGGTTGAGAAGTTCGATGGTTCTACGCAGGAAGCGTTGGAGAGAGAGGTCCGCGAGGAAGTGGGACTTGAGCTAGGCAGAGAAGGAGAGCATCTCGGTGTTTTGAGTGTAGGTCATCCCGGAAGGCGTCTCGAAATGAGAGTTCAGCCATGGGTGTACAGCCTTCAGCGTCGACCTGAGGTGACGACCGGACCAGAAGTTCAACATGCGTTCTGGGTCTCGCTGTCGAAGCTCCCTTCCCTGAGGGGAAACTCCGAGGTCGAGATCAGAGGAACACGAATGATGGTTGAAGCATTTCTCGTAGACAGCAGAATCGTTTGGGGGTTTACATACAGAGTTCTGAACGAACTACTGGCTGTTCTTGGGGTACTGGGGTAATTACTGAGATAGACTTGCCATGGGTAGAAGCAACGGGTCTGCTGCAGGCGTTCTTTCTTTCCTGGAGTAACCCTTCAAGTCTAAAGTGACGGTCATGAAACCTAGCTGCTTGAGTGCTAGGTCAATTTCGTCCATCACGGCTTCGTCAAAGAAAAGTTTCCTTTCTTCGGGGGCAACCTCGATTCTAGCAGAGGAGTTGCTGTAGCGGACCCGCAGATTCCTTACGCCTGTCAATTCCCTGATGTACAGCTCTGCCTGACCAATCATTCCAAGCTTGTCTGTGGTGACTTCCTCACCATGAGTGATTCGGGAGGATAAGCAGGGCATTGCCGGTTTGTCCCAGACTGAAAGTCCTAGCAGCCGGGCGGTCTCTCGAACGTCTGCTTTTGAGAAAGACGCTATCAGCAATGGGCTCTTCACGGCCGCTTCTTGAGCGGCTATGAATCCGGGACGGTCATCATCGAGATCGTCAACTTGTGTCCCGTCAAGAATAGTCTCAAGTCCCAGACTATCTGCGAGGCTTCGCAATTCATGATACAGAGCATCTTTGCAATGGTAACATCGATCAGCGCGATTCGACGTGTAGTCGGGATTCTGAAGTTCGTCGGTCCGTACCACTAGGTGCTTGATTCCGATTTCCTTCGCAGTTTCCTTAGCAGTGTCCAATTCATGGGGAGGAAGCGATTCAGAGACTCCAGTTACCGCGACCGCATGATCCCCGAGCGCCTTGGACGCCAGGAGAGCAACAAGCGAGCTATCGACACCCGCCGACAACGCTACAACCGCTCCCTTGCTCATTCGAATCTGTGAAATCGCTGCGTCGACTTTCTGTTGGAGGTCTTGCGGAAGTGATTCTCCCAAATTCGTATGGAGATGATGGGACATTGTAATTTAAACTGTCCATCTGAAACTTTCTCTATGGCCACGAAGGGCGACATGGCGAGATTCCACTCCGGGTTCAAGGGATTGAAAAACCAGACAAGTCTGCTCGCCATCAAGAGAGTGGCCCGTATTGCCAACTTGGACGTAGGGCGAGAAATAAGGAAGGGACTGCCTGAAATAATTCTTGCTGAAGGAAAAGCTCCCCGAGAAGTCGCAGAAATCGTCGAAGTTATGGTGAAGAGGACCGGCCGGGCAATCGTCAGTCGAGCAACTAGGAAACACTTCCGCCTAATCCGCGCTAAGCGAATTCCAAAATCTACCATTCAATTTTTTGAAAGATCGGGCATCATTCTTGCCAAGCTGAAGTCTTACAGGGTCAAAGAGACCGGAGGTAGAGTCGGCCTGCTTACGGCTGGTACGTCGGACATTCCAGTCGCGGAAGAGGCTAAGGTGATTGTTGAGGAGATGGGTTGCGAGACCCGGGTCTACTACGATGTCGGTGTCGCGGGACTGCACAGGCTCTTCAAACCCCTCTCCGAACTGCTCCAGTGGGACTCGGATGTCATTCTCGTTGTCGCGGGGAGGGAAGGCGCTCTGCCAACTGTGGTCGCAGGACTCGTTGACGTCCCGGTCATTGGTGTTCCAACTTCCCGAAGTTATGGGTTTGGGGACAAAGGCATTGCAGCCTTAGCCGCGATGCTGCAGTCTTGTTCTCTGGGAATAGCAGTCGTGAACATAGATGGTGGAGTTGGAGCAGGGTCCATCGGGTCTCTCATCGCCAATAGAGCAGCAAAATACCGCGCGAGACGATCATGAGGCTAGGTTAGTTTGGGTGTCGATCTTGGAGATCTCGTTCCGCATCGAAAGATAACGCTTGATGAGCTGTCAGGCAAGACGTTTGCCGTGGATGCTTACAATGCACTGTACCAGTTCCTCGCGATAATACGAGGGCCAACGGGAGCTCCTTTGAGGGACAGGGAGGGCCGCGTGACGAGTCATCTGAGTGGTCTCCTCTACCGGACAACAAATCTTGCAGAGCGTAGAATACGTCTCGTCTACGTTTTCGACGGGGTACCTCCCGCTCTTAAGGAGACCGAGATCAAACGGCGTCGAGCCGTCAAAGAAGAGGCCACGGTAAAGTACGAAGCGGCAATTTCTCGAGGTGAGGTTGAAGAGGCCAAGAAATACGCCCAGGCTACCGCGAGTCTCAAGGACATGATGGTCGAAGATGCTCATCGACTTCTCGAATACCTTGGAGTACCGTACGTGCAGGCGCCTTCCGAAGGAGAGGCGCAGGCGGCGTTCATGGCCGCTCATGGGGATGTCTGGGCCGCCGTCAGTCAGGATTACGACTCGTTATTGTTTGGTGCATCTAGGCTAATCAGGAATCTTGCGATAAGCGGAAGGAGGAAGTTGCCGATGAGAGAGGCGTATGTTCAGGTAGACCCTGAGATCATTGAGCTCGCGGCCACATTGGACTCGCTCGGGCTAACGCGAGAACAACTAATAGATCTTGGAATCCTGATAGGCACCGATTTCAACCCAGACGGTTTCAAGGGAATTGGACCGAAAACGGCCCTCAAGCTGTTACGGGAGAATGGCAATATTGAGAATATAGCCCAAAAGAATCCGAATGTCAATGAGCCAGCAAACCTGAATCGGATCAGGCAAATCTTCCTCAAACCCGACGTCACTTCGCATTACACTCTTCATTGGAGAGAGCCGCAAACAGAGGAGCTCGTTAGATTCCTTTGCGGTGAGAGGGACTTCAATGAAGAAAGAGTAAGGACTGCAGTAGAGAGAGCGAAGAGTGCTATGACAAAGGACTCGGGAAAACAAACCCTCGAATCATTCTTTCACGCATAACAGACAGCTCAAGATTGAAGAAATGAACTAGGTTGGCTCGCGGAAAAATCGTCCTAGCGACCGGAGCGTTCGATCTTCTCCACCTTGGTCACGTCAGGTTCTTGGAAGTCTCCAAGAGAAAGGGTGGCCCGGGAGCCCAGCTGATTGTTGTGGTTGCAAGGGATAAGACCATCCTGAATCGGAAAGGACGAAAGCCGATCCTGCCCGAAGATCAGAGAAGAGAACTTGTGGGCTCCTTGCGAGTGGTCGACAGGGCGATCCTAGGCCACACGCATCTTGACCTGTTGGGCATATTGCGGGAAGTAAGGCCTGACATTGTCGCTGTGGGCCATGACCAAAAGCAGATCAAAGTCTCGGTCCAGAAACTTCTGAGAAAGGAACGCCTCTCCATTCGGGTTGTACAGATTCCCAAGTTCGGACCTAGTGGACTCAATAGTAGTACAGGCATCAAACAGAGGGTCGCAAAACGCTGGACAACTCGGACTAAGCCCCGAAGATCACTCTGATGTTGACTGAGTCACCATCCTTCAGGTTGAAACGAGTTCTCAGCTTTTCGGGCGATATGACTTCGATGACATCTTCTCCGTAATGAGCTCTAACGGGAACGATCACTGCTCCCTGAACTTCTCCGTTAATGATTGCTCGATAACCCTTCACGGCCCCGTAGGTACGGGTCTTGTTTGCGAACCCTTCTATTTCGACGAAGGGATTGCTTTCGAGTTCTCGTCGCGCACCCAAGTCATCTTTTCTCACCCTGAGGTTCAGCGTTCCGGGAAACGGGTCGAATCCTAGTTTGGACCTAAACTGCTTCCGGTATCCTTCCATGCCCATGTAGTAGGCCCCTTCAGACAGACCGGAGAAGACGACCGCATTAATCTCCACCTCGGCTCTCGGAGCCTCGAACACCGATCTCAACACCCGGTACATCTGAGTCAGACTGTCGAGACCCTCCTTTGTTATCCTAACTGTCTGAGTTCTTCCCTCAGCCGATCTGGTGAGAAGACCTAGCCTCTCCATTTCTATCAGTCTACGAGAGGCAGTCTGTTGCGATACGCCAATGCTCTTTGCCACGAGACTCGTGCTGTAGGGCACGTTCCTTTGATAGGCTCCCATCTCTGCCAGTCTGTATAGTGCCAAGAGATGAGAAGGCTTCAGTCTGAACCACCCTGTTTGGCGCGGTTCGATTCGAGATGCGCCTGTCTCAGTGGAGTAGGCTGCCCATTCACAATGGATTTCTCAACTAGGTCGGAAGCGGTCTCAAGAGATATTCTGTGGCCGACGCTCACGTAGAATTTTCTATTCTGAGCCACTAGAATTCTCCCGATCAACTCACCCTCGGGGTCCAGTATCTTGTTATGATTTGATTTTCCGTAAAGGCGGGATTTGGCGACTCCGATTGTTGGCATGTCCAATGCCAATCCCACGTGACACGCCAAGCCGAATCTTCGAGGATGCGCGACTCCTTGTCCATCAACGAGGAACACGTCGGGCTTTTGTCGGATCTTTTCCGCGATCTTTACGAGCAGGGGGCCCTCTCGGAACCCGAGAAAGCCAGAAAAATACTTGGTTGAGTCGCTATCGACGATTGTCGTGCTCTCGGTAATCTTCATGTTCACCACGTCGAAGACGGAAGCAGCGACAAAGGCAGTCTCACCCTCGTAGGCTGCGTCCATTCCACACAAGTATCGAGGCTCGAAGTTGGGATCGTCGATGCATCTGACACGTGCTGAGAGATCTCGCTGTAATGATGCGGCGTGATCTGTGCTTACAAACTGGAATAGTTTTTCCGCTGTCAATTCTTCGAAGAGGCACTCAGCCGCTTCTCCAACCTGTCCAGCGACTGTTCGAGAGCGAAGCGTCTTACTTCGGTGACCACATCGCCTCGAGTGGATTCAATGATGCGCCGGTCAGCATCCATCTTGACCCTAAACGTGGGAATAATCGATGTGTGCTCAAGAATCTGAAGATCATCGTAAATGCCCTCCATCGCTCCCAGAAGTTTTTCCGCCTTTCTTACTTCGCCTCTTCGAAGGCAATTCAGGGCCATTCTCCGAAACTCGCCCACGGCATCTAGGAGTCCCAGAACATAGCTCCGATTGTCCGTCTTCAATTCTGAGATTGTAGGGATCCGCTCGCTCTGTGCGAAGGATCGGAGTGTCATAGCCTCCACATATTCCTGGAACGCTACGACCACCCCTGATGATGTCTTGAATTCAGAGAAGTCGTTTGCGAGGATCTCTATCTTGCTCAGAGTCTGTTCAACCTTGCGGAGCGTGCTTGACGCGGCTTCCATATCTCCCCGATGAATCTCCAGGATCGACGATCCCGCGAGCCTTGTCGCAGTCCTCGATAAGCTCAATACTGCTTCGCGAGCCTCGTCATAATGAACAAGCTGCTTCTGAACCGAAGCGAGGTCTCTCTTACTCAACACGCGAGTTCAGCCTAGAGCCCACTGGGACGAATGACCCTATAACAGAATTTGCCTGCGAGTGTCGTGTTTAGGCGAACTTTTGGGATTCTTCCCTTATGCCGTTATGCGTAATTATCAAGAGGTCAACTCCATCGCCGCTTGAGATATCGCGTGCTACTGCCGACTTTATCGCTCTGAGAATCAGAGGCCTCCCTTCCTCCACAGACAGACCATCTCTATATTCCGACTCAAGAACCCCCATAGCAATCTCTGCGCCAGTTCCGACAGCCGCAAACTTGTCCCCGAGAACCGACCCGATGGGGTCCAAGACGAACAGTTCAGGGACACCGTCGTCGATTCCTGCAATTATTGTCTGTGCCAGGTAAGGAAAGAGGCGTCTGCTCGAAAGGATTGACGCGAATAGCTTCGCGGTGTTCTTGACTGTGCCCGGTCTTCCACGCTCGTACCGGTAGATGCTCATGTACGCGTTGGCCTCTCGGGCAAGAACTTGCATATCCCCAATTATCCCGGCGCAGCCGACTCCAATGTTGTCTGTAATCTTGAAGACTTTCTTTGCTACCTTGCTCATGACGAAGGTGCCGTATGAATATCTCCGTTCAGACGCTAGAATAGCGCCGTCCTTGCAGACGAGCCCCACTGTTGTGGCTCCAGGCATGAAGCCTTCTTCACTCATAAATCGCGCCGAAAGCGCAAACCCTAGTTCTGTCGCTATAAAGGTAGCGTCGAGTGAAACAGAGCCCGTCGCGGCGGTTCAGCCTACGAAGAAATATGGTCTCGCAGCTTTCGCCCGGGACGAGCACTGATCCCGTGAGGAATGTACGGATTGTTCCAGTCGATGGGTCCTCCAGAGAATCTATATTGGAAACGTCCCAGCACGAGGTCCCAGTTCCAGGTGGAGAATTCGAAAAATTCGTCCCACTCTTCACCTTCCAGGAACCCTGAGTGAACTAGGTCCAATTTTACGACTCCTCCTTTTGCAACCTGGTCGAATATGACATCGACTCTGGTGGTCAACCTTCGCACGTTTGGAAACTGGGGAGGCGCGATGAATTCAAACGCGAGATGCTTCAGAGGTTCAAGAGCCAAGACCTTGCATCCTTCAGTCCCTTGGAAGCCCCTAGGCGCCCTCAGACTCGAGAATAGTTCGTAGCGACCCCCGATTACTGGTTCGATGTTCGTTTTGGGTACGAAAAAGCTGGTCACTCCTTCTGCGGTGGTCCAAGCTTTCCAAGCCTCTTCCAGCGTAGCGGTTGTTATCGTTTCCTTTCTTATGACCTTTGAAGAATTGATCAAAATGTCAACCCCATCAAGAGCCTGACGACAAAAGCCAAGTTAGACAAGAGCGCCATTTTCCGGATCTACCCCTTTATGTCATCTTCGCGAGTTATGCGGCGACCTCGAGTTTGTCCATTGTTACGCCGACCATTTTGCAAGCCTCACAAATCTCTAAGGTAGTCGGTTCACCGCAAGATCGGCAAGATCTCAAAACTGAGTCGGGAACGCCCGGCTCGGCAAGGGCTCGGAGCTTTGTCATCGCGCGGTACGACGAGAACAATACTCCCGGATGCGCGAGTTCAAGCCTGTTGAGCATGGTGCGAAGTTCATTCCTCAAAGCCTCAGTCATGTAGGGGCACGACGTCGACTGGAAAGTCAGACCCTCCGCATACCCATACAACGCCACCTCTTTCTCTGGCACCTCGCAAAGCGGCTTGACCCGCGGTAGGAATCCACCCCGAGGATCGCGAAGGACAGGATTGAACCGTGCAAATCTCTCGACATCGCCCTGAAACAGGTTCAACAAGTATGTCTGGACAACATCGTCCAAGTTGTGAGCTGTGGCAATCTTTGTCGCTCCGACCCTCTTAGCCCCGATGTTAATCGCCTTTCTTCTGAAGACGCCACAATACGAACACGCCGTCAGACGTTCTCGTCTTCCTCTGAGAAAATCATCCAAACCATCACCATACAATTCCTTGAAAGAAACGATCTCGTGATCTACATCGAGCTTGTCACAGTATTCCTTTGCTAGATCCACCGCCTCCTCCCTGTAACCGGCAATTCCCTCATCGACAGTGACGGCGGTAATCTTGGTCTGCTTGAACTTGGCCGATAATTTCTTGAGAATCATCAACATCGTAAGGCTGTCTTTGCCACCGGACACTGCGACGGCAATGTGATCCGCGGGAGAGAACATTTTCCAATGGCTAATTGTCCGTCGGACTCGACGCTCCACTGATTCCGTGAAACAACTCTTGCATAGAATGGAACCCTCGTTCTCTCGTTTATAGAACGCGGTGCGGTGATGACAGCTACTGCAAATGCTCCCATCCAAGGCCCAATCTACCTGGGGAAGACAGTTCCGAAGAGTATGAGCGACAAAATAAGGTTCGAACCAAGTAGGCCCAGGGAGATGACGCTAGCGGCAGTTCTAATCGGTTTGGTGTTCTTGACGCGCAGGATGCCCAGCAAGGTGTCAAAATACCTGTCACCGTCAAATGGAAACATGGGCAGCATGTTGATTAGAGCTACGTTGATTAGAATTAGTTGTAGCCAAAAGAAGGCGTAGGTCAGCTGATATGTTGATTGGGTGGACAGAAAATTGTATCTGAGTGGAACATAGTTCTGGTTGTAGATTCCCAAAATCGCCCGGCTCGAATTAGTTTCAGACTTTCCAGTCGTAACGTTGAACACCTGGCCATTGTTGAGACGCACTTGAACTAAAGATCCAGGGGTTGCTCTCGACATGTAAGTTGCAATGTCCTGCACTTGCGAGACACTTGTCGCATTGAGCCCCGTAATCACTGACCACTGCGGCACGTGAGCAGTTGTTGCTGGACCCCCAGGGGTGAATCCCGTGACCAAAACGCCAGCAGGTGCGGGTTGAAAAAGCGCGAATACGAGAAGCAGAACCAGGCCGAAACTAACGGCATTTGTGAACGAGCCAGCTGCAAACACTCTGAGTTTCGTTATAGCTTTCCGCTTCGCGAGTTCTGGCTCATCTATTTCCACGAAACCACCTGGCAAGAATATTGCCATGAACACACCTGAGGATTTGATCGGAACCTTGTCAAGCACGCTTGCTATGCCATGAGCAGCTTCGTGAGGAATCAGAAGAACAGCAATGGCAAGAAGGATGTATGGAAAAATCTCCCAACTTACCGTCACACCCGGCAGAGGAACTATGACTAGCGTAGGTCCCGCTTGAGAACTACGTTGAAATAACGAAATTGCGTTTTTGGCAATCGCGTAGAGAATGAACGCAATAAATCCAACCCCAAGAACTGCTCCGATGTCAAAGTATAACCTCCATGCCCTTTGGAATCTTCCTCCAATCCTCTCCAATATCCTGTTGAACGCGACGGTCTTTAGCATCAAGTAGTATGGCTTGGCAACCACGCCGTGTTTGTCGGACTTTAGAAGCATAGCTATGCCAACAATCACGAACCAGACAACCAGATACTCCAGTAATGGAATGTATGGATCGAACGGAGTGCTCAATACACTTCTCTCAGTCTAGGTTGCGAGCCCACAGTTCGGCTTTCATATTACCCTTTCAATCGCTCTCGCTAAGGAACGCGGTAGCTTTTCGGATCGAGTCATTCTCGACAGCACTCACTATAGAGTGCCTTTGAACAGATCTTCTTCTGAACTTACTCCAAGAAATCTGCTTGAAGCACGATCCTGAAATCGAACCCTCGTCAGGCCTCTTATGATTGCGACTGGCGTCCTCTCTCTTCCCTGTCCCATGACAAGCTCCGCGGCGGAGGCAAGCTCATCGGCTATGGCGACGTTCTTGAATCGCAGTGTGTACCCAAACAGGTCCTTCTGGCCACGATAGTCGATCAAAGGATTTAGCCCCGCAACCCCAATGCTCTCTTCAACCTGACCCTTCCGGAAGGGACGACTCCGTGTATCGCATATCACAACCGCCACCTGTTTCCCGGTCAGTTGTTGGATTCTCTTCCGCATTCTTCTGGCTGACGAGTCCGGATCTTGAGGTAGTAGAGCATACGTAGTGTTACCCTTAACGTTAGATTTGTCCACGCCTGCGTTCAGGCAGGTCGCTCCTCGCTTCGTCCTCACGATAAATGCGTCCTTGTCGGCTCTGAGCACTTTCGAAGATTCCTTCAAAACAATTTCTACGAACCCAGGGCTCTTTCCTGTCTTCTTCGCGATCTTTGCCGCCCTCGCTGACGGTGATACCTTACTGATGTTCACGATTCTTCCTTCTGCCTTTGACACTGCCTTTTGTCCGATCACTACAAGATCCCTATTCCTGATACCAACGCCCATCCTCTTGGCCCTTGCGACTATTATCTGGGCGAGGTCGTCCCCTTCCTTCAACAGCGGAAGCTGATTCAGCGGCACTATTTGCAACGTGCCTAACATTTCGGAAAAACGCGGCTTCGTTGTGGTATTCAAGCTAGTCGCGTACTGCTTGTTCCGACCTATCGCTGGGAGGTTGTAAGGCAACTTTATATCGGAAAAGTTGATGGTTTCCTGTTGAAGGTTAGCTCGCCGAGGAACGTATGCTGTCCGTTACCGTAACGACCGCTGCTTTCTCCCGTAGCAACCGAAACGAGAACAGACGAAAAGCG
>WNGR01003797.1_pt1 | contig 17659 bp, 15 predicted proteins | sample 5407581 | NCBI WGS metagenome assembly WNGR01 (sample SAMN13153383, study PRJNA577476) | soil metagenome | isolation source: 80 cm soil or saprolite under Garry oak tree replicate 2 | place: USA:California | collected 2016-06-15 | reverse complement strand
CCCGCCGAGCTCGCCGAATACCAGCCCCTGTTCGACAACGCGAAGAAACTCCGCGCCCTCGTCAACGAGCTCCAGGACCTCACCCTCGAGATCATCGAGCCAGACGGCACTCAGGAACCGCAGGACCCGCAACCGGAGCTGCCGGCTCCAGAAAACGTGGGCTAAGCCCGCTTAACCTGTGGGCGGCTCACCCGCCGCCCCCCGTTCAGGCAGGTCAGCCCTAAACGTGAAGACCTCACTAAGTTTCGCCAACTAGGCGCCATCTTGGCGGCTCGCTGGGGTTCTATTCCTTGCCGGTAGGAGCCAGATTGAGAGCTAAGCGGTATCGTTGCGGCCCGGCAGTGTCGGGGCAGCAACGCGGCCATTCCGAGGACTCGATCTACTTTGGGCACGCCAACAACTACTGGGTCGCCGCCGTCCCCGCGGTGATAAGGCGGGAACGTGCCCGGAAGTTACCGGCCGGGCGAAGACGGAGGTAAGGCCACGCTCCGGGAAGTGCGACGCGACTTGGACAGGGCGCCGGTCTAGTCACCGGACCGGCTCTTCAGCTGATGGCCGGCCGGTCCGCTGCTGGAACACGGGACCGCCGTTCGGTCGTCTTGGTTAGCGAAGGTGATGTGGTCGTTCGGCGAGGGTCTGCGTCGTCGGCGGTCACAGCAGCGGGCGCAGTGAGGGAAGAGACTAGGTGACGCGGGATAGTTCGAAGACTCCGCCGGGCCACGCCCACGGCGGGCTATCGGTTCGGCCTAACCTGCCAGGCCAGGCTCGGTTGGGTGGCCGATCACAGGTCCGGATAGGAGTGGCCAGCCTGGCCGCCGGGGTTGTGTTGCTAGGGCTGGTGGGCTGTGGCGGCTCCGGCCCCGTCGCCGGTGGCACCGCCAGGCCGTCGGCCGCGTCAGCGGTTGCGGGGCGGTCCTCGGCGGGCGGTGCAACGGCGTCGGCAGCGACCGGTGGTAACCGGGTGGCGGTGCCGGAGCCGGCTCACACAGTGGTGGTCGTCATGGAGAACCACTCGTATGCCGACATCATTGGCAACCGGGCCGCGCCGTTCATCAACGAACTGGCCCGCCGCGGCGCGCTGTTCACCCACTCCTCCGCGATCACCCATCCGAGCGAGCCGAACTACCTGGCGCTGTTCTCCGGCAGCACCCAAGGAGTCACCGATGATGGGTGCCCGAACCGATTCACCGCACCGAACCTGGCCGCGGGCCTGATCAGGGCGGGCAAGACCTTCGCCGGATTCGCCGAGGACCTGCCCGGCCCGGGATCGCCGGTGTGCTCGGCAGGCGACTACGCACGCAAGCACGTGCCGTGGGCGGATTTCGGCAATGTGCCTGGCTCGGTCAGCCTGCCCTTCACCAGCTTCCCCGCCCCCGCCTTCGCGCGGCTGCCGTCGGTGTCCTTCGTGATTCCTAACCTGTGCCACGACATGCACGACTGCAGCGTCGCAGTCGGCGATGCCTGGCTACGGGCCAACATCGGCCCGTACGCGGACTGGGCGATGCGGCACGACAGCCTGCTGATCCTGACCTGGGACGAGGACGACGGCAGTCAGGCCAATCACATTACGACGATCTTCGCGGGCCAGATGGTGCGTCCGGGCCGCTACGCCGATCCGGTCACCCACTACACCGTCCTGGCCACCATCGAGGCCGCATACACGCTGCCGCGCGACGCCCAGGCGGCCACCGCGGCGCCGATCACCAATGCATGGCGGTCATGAGTGCAGATTCCGCCGATCACGCCGACCGCCCGGAACGCCGGAGGCTCGGCGCCGGTGAGACGGCGCGGGTGGTCCACAGCCAGAGGTCTGATGGCTGCCCATTGAACCGCTGCCCAGTCCGCGGCAGGCTCGCCCTCTTCGGGTCGGCGTCCGCCTGGGCCGGCCCGGCCGCGACTGTGACTGCCCGCATGCCGATCAGATGCACCACCGCCCACCCAGGTTGCGCGGGTGCCAGGCAGTACTCCAGTGTGCCTTAACCGAGGCAGGCATGCGACAGCACCGCAGGGTCACGCCACGCCATCCCTCGAACGATTCGAGGGATGGGGGTCGGCCGAGGCCGCGGGAGGTCCGGTTCGAGCTACCGGGCTGCCGCAGCGACGAGGGTGGCATGCCGGTCAAGGGATGCAGGCTAGGTGGCGATGAGGCAGCTTGCGCACAGTCAGGGCTCTTGGCCGACGGCAAGGGTCAGCCCTGCGTGCTCTGCGAAGTCGGCGAAGTCCTTGATGTTGAGGGTGGCAAGCGGGAGATCATCGACAAGGCAGCAGGCGGCTATCCAGGTATCGTTTTGCGGGCGGGGCCGTCCGCGTCGTTGCGCGCGGGCCTGGAGCTGGCCCCATTTCTCCGCCATCGCTTCGTCGTAGGCCAGGATTCCGACATGCTGACGCCAGCGGGCCAGTTCGCCGGTGCGGCTAGGCCCCCAGCTGCGTAGCACGCGCCACTTCATCAGCTCCCCGACCGTGACGAAGGTGATGCACATCGTATGGCCCGCCAGAGCTGCCCGCAGCTGGTCGGGCAGGCGGTTGCGCAAGCTGAAAGACGCGACGTCAGTATCGAGGACGACTAGGCTCACGTGATGTTCGCGCGGCGGGAGGCGTAGAGGTCGGCGAGGAACTCGTCGAGTTCCTCATCGGACTCCCATACTCCGGGGAAGGCCAGCTCATCGACTGAGGCGATCGGCTGTATGCCCTGTTGGCGAATCTGCTCTTCGGCCGGCACATGGGGAGCCGCCTGCGATGCTGGCGTATGCTCGGTGCTGCTGGACATCGCTTGGCTCCTCCCTGCGGTGCCGGCTCGTCCGCTGCTTCTGACGTCCCGGCGGATCCGCGGCAGGTTCGTCAGTCAGGCAATCTTGCCCGCGCTCTCAATCATAGGCGTAGTAGGTGTGTCACGCTCGGCAGGCTCATCAAGCAGGGCGGCCCCGCGACTAGGGCGGGGCGCGGCCATTCCGGCCAAGGATCGCTGACCGCCCTTAGGCCAGTCTCTTGGGTGGGCCTGTTGGCGAGTCAGCAAGGTCTTGCTGTTCCCTGCGGATCGAATGGAGACGCTATGGACGAGTACCCGGGCGACGTTCAGCTGTTCATCAACGGGTCTTACGCCGACGGCGCGAGCGAAGAGCGCCAGCATGTGCGCAGTCCGGTTACGGGCGAGATGATCGGATCGGTGCCGGTTCCGAGCCGAGCCGACATCGACGCAGCGGTCGCGGCGGCCACCGCGGCGCAAGGGCGCTGGGGCCGAGTCGGAGTGTGGGAACGGGCGAAGGTCTGCCATGCGATCGGCGACGCGCTCATGGCGCGGTGCGAGCAGCTTGCCCGTCTACAGACCCTGGAGCAGGGCAAGCCGCTGCAAGAGTCGCGTGATGACATCGCTGAGGCGGCGACGCTGTTCCACCTGCATGCCGAGGACGCGGTGCGCCTGACCGGCGAGACGATCCCCTCAACCGACGTGAACAAGCGGATGTGGACGTTCTACCGACCGGTCGGCACCTGGGCGATCATCACTCCATGGAACTACCCGCTGTTGATGTTCGCTGAGTTCGTCGCTCCTGGCCTGGCCACTGGCAATGCCCATGTCGTCAAGCCGCCGGCGCACACAGCGTTCACTGTGCTGGCAGCGATGGAGGTGCTGCGAGAGGCTGGATTGCCTGAGGGCCTGGTGAACATCCTGCCGGGCGAGGGTGCGACCGGCGAAGCCCTGATCACGCACCCGGGCATTGACGCGATCGGTTTCATCGGCTCCTCGGCCACAGGTGCGAAGATCCAGGCCAAGGCCGGTCTCAAGCGCTCGATTATGGAGTGTTCGGGCAACGGTCCGCTGATCGTGCTGTCCGATGCCGACCTCCAGGCCGCGGCCGAGGCCGCCGTGTACGGGGCAGCACTGTGCTCTGGTCAGGTCTGCTGTGCTACCGAGCGAGTGCTGGTCGAGCGCGCCTCGCACGACGCCTTCGTGGACGCTCTGCTCGCCGCAACCGACGCTGTGTGCCTGGGCGACCCGTTCGACGCGCGGACCACGCTCGGTCCGCTGAACAACGAAGCGGTCGCGGCGAAGATGGACCGGCACGTGGCGGACGGTCACCGCCGCGGGGCTGACGTTCTTCGGGGTGGCCAGCGCCGGGCCGGGCAGCCGACAGACCTGTACTACGAGTTCACAGTCGCCGACCAAGTCCCGCTCGACAGCCTGTTCGCGACCGAAGAGTCGTTCGGCCCAGTCGTGCCAATCATCGTCGCTGATACCGAGGAAGAGTTGCTGGGTATCGCTAACAGCGACCCGCTCGGCTTGCAGGCAGCGGTGTTCACCCGAGACATCAGCAAGGCCTACCGGTTCGTCGAGGAACTCGCGGTGGGCCAGGTGGTCGTCAACGCCAGCACCTGCTGGTGGGACATCAACATGCCGTTCGGCGGCGCCGGCGGGCGTGGCACTGGCTGGGGCCGGATCGGTGGCAAGCACACGCTGCTGGGCATGTCGGACCTGCGCACCGCCGCGATCCAGCTATGACGCGAGGAACACACGCTGTCAGATCGCCCGAACGGGTGCAGAAAAGACCGCACTGGCCGCGGAAACACTCACCCGGTGTAGCTGACGTCGATGCAGGTGCCGGGCAGTCTGTACGTCGTCTCGGGCAGAACAGGACGGCGAGCGGCGCCATCATCCTCTTAGACCGGCAGGCCGGCCGCCTCCTGGGGGCCGACCCGCACCCGACTACGGCGCAGCACCACTGCGGTGATTATCACCGCCCCCAGGGTGATGCCGAGCATGATCGTGGCCAGGGCATTGACCGCGGGCGTGAGGCCAAAGCGGACGGCCGAGTACAGCACGATCGGCCAGGTGTTCGTGGTGCCGTTCGTGAACGCTGGCACGACGTAATCGTCGAAGGAGAAGGTGAACGACAGCAGGGCCGCGGCCACGATCGCGGGCATGAGCCGGGGCAGGGTGACCTGACGGAAGGTGGCCAGCGGGCCGGAGCCGAGATCGTATGCGGCTTCCTCGAGCACGTCGCCCATCCCCACGAACCTGGCCCGGATGATCAGCATTGTCACGGACGCGTTGAACACCACCTGCCCGATCAGGATGGTCACCTTCCCCAGGGACGGAAACGCGTGGACGTAGTTGCGGGCCTGCACGAAAAAGATGAGTGAGGCCACCGCGATGACGATCTCCGGCACCACGAGGGTCAGGTAGACGAGCGCGTCGAACGGCGCCCGGAGCCGCGGCTTCATCCGGGCCAGGGCGAGGGCCGCGCACAGGCCCAGCACGGTGGAGATGAGTGCAGCCTCCGCGGCGATCTGCAGGCTGGTGACGATCGCCGGAATGTACGTGGGATCGTGCAGGCCCGCGCTGAACCAGCAGGCGGTGAAGCCGTTCCAGACCGTGATGTTCCCGATCTGGGCGGGCGGGATGCTGCAGATGTTGGACCCGTGGAAGCCAGCCAGGGCAGCGGACGAGGGCTTGTTGAAGGCGAAGACCGCCATTACCAGGATCGGCAGGAACAGGAACCCGTATACCACCACCGCCCACGCGGTGAACGCGTGCTTGGCCGTCAGCCGTCGCCTACGCACCGAACTGCTCCTCTTTGGTGGCGACCAGGATGTACGCGATGACGAACACCGAGAGCGCCGCCATTAGCCCGATTGACAAAGCCGAACCGAACGGCTGGTTCTGGGCCTGGTTGAACTGGTCACCGATGACGTTCCCGACGAACTCGTAGTTCCCGCCGCCCAGGATGTTGGGGATGATGTACTCGCCCGTCATCGGGATGAACACCAGCAGCGCCCCGGTGACCACACCGGGCAGGGTGAGCCGGAGCGTGATCTCGCGGAACGCGGTGAACGGGCGTGCTCCCAAGTCGGTGGCGGCTTCGATCAGCGTCCAGTCCATCCGTTCCAGTGAGGCGAACACCGGAAGGATGAACAACGGCAGGTAGTTGTACACCAGGCCCACGGCCACGGCGTACTTGGTGTAAAGGATGTTGATGCCCAGATCCCGAGCCAGGTACCCGTGTGGGTCGAGGATGATCTTCAACGCGTAGGTGCGGATGAGGAACGATGTCCAGAACGGCACCACGATGAGGAGCAGCGCCAGCATCTTGTACGTGCTCAGGTAACGGGCCATCCAGTAGGCCACCGGGTAGCCGACCACGATCGCCAGCACGGTACCGAACCCGGCCATCAGCAGCGTGCGCTCGAAGATGGTGAGATACAGGGAGCTGGCGATCTGGTGATACTGGGAGGTGTCGAACCCATACTTCAGGCTGCCGAAGCCCTGCTGAGTCGCCAGCGAGAACGCCACCAGGATGGCCATTGGCCCCAGGAAGAAGACCGTGTAGTACAGCAGGGACGGTGCGGTCAGCCACGCGGGGTAGTGCGGCCGGAATGAGCGCTTCCGCCGAGTGGCGGCCGGGGCGGCCGCCACCTCCGGCGTCTTCTCCGCAACCGCCATTAGGACGCCTTGAACTCCGAGTAGATCTGGGTCCGGGCCTCCACGACCTGCGGGCTAACGTTAAGGATGTAGTGGTAGTTGTCCGTGTAGCTCTTGGGCACGTTGAACATGGGATCGTTGCGCAGCGCGGCGGGCAGCTGGTCCAGCGCGCTCTGCATCGGGATCTTGTAGTTGTGGTAGTTCATCTCGGTCACGGCGGTGCTCGGGGTCAGCAGCCAGTTGATCCAGGCATGCGCGGCTACCGGGTGCGGCGCGGTCGCCGGGATACACCAGTTGTCCGCCCAGATCTCCGAGGCCTCGTGCGGGATGACCGCCGTGATGTCGCCCTGCTTCGCGCGCCCCTGCACGATCCGGCGTACGTCGCCGTTCCAGCCCTGGCTGAGGATGATCTTGCCGGCGATGGCGTCGTCGATGTAGGCGGAGGAGTCGATGGTCGTGACACCCTTGCGGACGGAGAGCAGAAACGACTTCACCTGGTTGAATTCGTTCTGGCTGGTGGTGTTGGGATCCAGGCCCAGCGCCATCAGTGCCAGCGGCACCACCTCTTCGGCGCCGTCCAGTAGGTTGGTCCGGCCCTTGCTCACGTGCTTAGGCAGCGCCATGTAGAAGTCGTGCATGGTCTTGAGCTCTTCAGTCACGATCTTGTTGTTGAAGAAGAACATCGTGATGCCGAAGTCCTTGATGATGTGGAAATCGCCGGTCGGGTCATACGACGGCTTGAGGAACGACGGGTCGAGGTTCTTGAGGTTGGGCAGCAGCGCCTTATCCAGGCGCATGAGGCTGTTCTCCTGGATCAGCTCGGCTACCGCGTTCTGACTGGGCACAATGATGTCGTACGACGTACCGCCAGCATGCAGCTTGGCCAGCAGCTCATCGTTGCTGGAGTAGAAAGTCTCGTGCACGGTCATCGCGGCCTTCGCCTCGGCCGGCAGCTTCCTGAACTTCGTGAATGTCGAGGGGTCGTCGTACTCGGACCAGTTGTAGATTTCCAGGTGGTTCTCGAGCGGCTTGCCCGCCAGGGCGTTCGCCGAGCTGCTCGAGTTACCGGTGGAGGTGCCGGATTGCGTCGTCGCCGTGCTGCCGCACGCCGCCGCGAACAGCGCCATCCCGCCTAGGCCCAGGGCTTGCCGCCGGGTGAGCGGTCGGCCCGCGGCGTGCTGCACCTCGCGGTGCAGATAGTCGAATTTCGGCTTTATCGCGCGCGGCGCGAGGATATTGAGTTGATCGCGATCTGTGTTCATGATTCCTCCTGCTCGCCAGCCGTGGCGGCTGGCGCGGCTTCACCCAGAAGCAGCGGGGAGGCTTCGTCCCAGCTGAGAGCGATCCGGTCGCCCGGGTGAATATTGTCGAGCGCCGGATCGGCACTGACCCGCTGCTCGCGCACCACGACGTTGCCGTTGCCGGGCAGCTTGGCCACAATCTGCATCTGGTCGCCCAGGTACATCTTGGTGACCACCTCGGCGCCCGCCGAGTTCGCGGTCCCCGCGGAAGCGCCGGCCACGGCCACCATGCGTTCGGGCCTGATGCCCACACGCACCCGTGTGCCCTTGGCCGCCAGGCCTCGGCCGCGCACGACGATTCCTGCGCCGGCGTCAATGGCGAAACCGCCGTCGGCGGCCTCGATGACGTCCCCGGTGAGGAAGTTCATGTCCCCGATGAAGTCAGCCACGAACGGCGTCAGCGGCCGATCGTAGATCGCGCGCGGCTCGTCGATCTGCTCGATCACGCCATTGGACATGACGGCCACCCGGTCCGACATGGACAACGCCTCGCCCTGGTCGTGGGTGACGTAGATGAAAGTGATACCAACTTGTTCCTGGATGCGCTTGAGCTCTATCTGCATCTCCTTGCGGAGCTTCAGGTCGAGTGCGCCCAGTGGCTCGTCCAGGAGCAGCACGCGCGGTCTCATCACCAGCGCCCGGGCGAGCGCGACCCGCTGCTGCTGGCCGCCGGAGAGCATCGTGGGCCGGTGCGTCTCCCGGCCGGTCATATGCACCAGTTCGAGCGCCTCACGGGCCCGGGCATGACGCTCGGACTTGCCGACCTTGCGCTGCTTGAGCCCGTAGGCGACGTTGTCCAGCACTGACATGTGCGGGAACAGCGCGTACTGCTGGAAGACGGTGTTGACGTCACGCCGGTACGGAGGGGTCCCCACCGCGTCCGTGCCGCCGATCAAGATCTCGCCTTCGTCCGGTTGCTCGAAGCCGGCGATCAGCCGCAACGACGTGGTCTTGCCGCAGCCGGACGGCCCAAGGAGCGACAGGAACTCGCCTTTGCGGACCTTCAGGTTGATAGCGGCGACCGCCGTGAGCGAGCCGAAGCGCTTGGTCACGGCCCGCAGTTCTACGTCGTAGGCTCCGTTGCTGCCAGGCGAAATTACGCTCATGTCACCCCACAAGACGAGTGTTAGGGGCACTGTAGGGCACCTCTAACCTCCAAGTCCATTGGGCAGAACCGAACCCATGGGCACGTCAAGCGCCCAGTCATCTGGCAGGTCCGAAGATTTGGGTGAAGGCGGCTGCGCTGGCAGATCCGGGCTATGAGCTTGCTGCACGATCGCCCGCCGCGCGGCTGGCTGAAACCAGACCTGATACCGCCGCCCCAGCCCGGTGCCTGCGTGTCGGTGGTGCCACTCACTAACGAAGCTAGCCAGATTCCGGGGAGCCAAACGGGGAGCCATCGGAGGCAGACTCTGGGCGACGCCAGGCGACGCCTGGCGACGATCAGGCCAGCTAGCTGGCACTTCAGGCGATGCCGGGCGACGTCACGCGACAGCTGGGTTGCGTCTTACAAGCGAGAAGCCACAGGTTCGAACCCTGTTGCGCCCACCAGGCAAAACAACCTGGTGACAGAGGTCCCGGTCAGGGGGGGCACTGGGTCTATCTCATGAACGGCTCTGGCGCACTTTCGGTGGTGACGTTCCGTTAGCCGAGCAGGATGCGGTGGCGGAGCAGGGCGAAGCCCGCTCGTCCGTACATCTGCCTCTTGATCATTTTGGTCTTGGTGTTGACTCCCTCGGTCCGGCCGTTGTGGAAGGGCAGGGTGAGTGCCGCTGTCGCGGCCTGGATGTCCAGGTCCAGTCCGCGGGTGAAGGCGTGGGCGTGAGGCAGGTCGGCGGCGCGGGCAGACGTGATCTGCTCCTGCAGGCGCGTGGCGTTGCCCGGTTCCGCGGTGAGGAAGCCCGCGAAGTCGCGGATGAGGCTGGCCAGGGCGGTCATCTCGGGGCAGGCGGCCTGGACGCGTGAGACTGTCTCCTGCTGGCCTGCGACCAGATGGCCTGGCCTGGTGAGGAGGAGCCGGGCGGCCCGGCGGGGTGACAGGTGCGGCTGGCTGCCGTCCAGCCGGCCCTGATTGATGTAGCGGACCAGGAGGTTGGAGCTGCCCTGGTAGCCGCGCTCCCTGATCTCGCGAAGGAGGTGCCGGACCGGGACGCCGGGCTCTTCGGCGCGGCGCTTGCGGAGGTAGTCGCGGTAGGGGTCCACCAGGGTTGGCCGGTACTTCGGGACGCGCTGCAGCCGCCCTGGCCGGTGGCCCGGTCGTAACGCTTGACCGTGTTCACCGGCAGGCCCAGGCGGCGGGCGCACTCCAGGAGTCCGGTGCCCTTGCTGCGCAGGTCGTGGACCTGCCGCCACCGCTCCAGGGTGGTCTCGGCCCGCTTGCCCTCCTGCAGGGGCGCGCGCCCTTCGCCCAGCAGGCGCAGTGCGCCGCGACCTCTTTCCGGACGGCCTCGCCGAGCCCGTGCCACAGGTGCCAGCGGTCACTGACCTGCACCGCCGCCGGCAGGGCCCGCCGGACGGCCTCGCCATAGGCCCCGGACCCGTCACGGCACACGATCTCGGCCCCCGGGTGCTCCCGCAGCCAGTCACCGGCGGCGTCCGCGGTCCGGCCGGGAATGACGTCGATCCGCCGGCCGGTCTCGGCGTCGATGAGCACGGTCGCATAGACCAGGCCGCGGCGCAGCGCGAAGTCGTCCGGTGCCCAGCACCCTGGGGACCAGAAGCGGGGAAGCGGGATCCTCAGCAGCGCACGCAGGGCCGTGTTCCGCGATGCCCCGATGCCGAGCGCGGGCAGCAGGCGGGCCGAGGCCCTGCCCGCTAATTCACGGGCCACTGCCGCGAGCTGCACCGCCATCCGGGCAGTCCGCCGCTGATAGCGCTCAAGGGTGCCCGGGACCTGTTCCCGGAACGTCTGCACCCGGCAGCCTGGCACCGGGCACCGGAGCCTGCGCAGCCGGGCGGTCACCACCACCCGCCGGCCGGGACGTCCGCCGCCGTCCGCTCGTGATACCCATGCACGTGCGCCGTCCCGGGCCCCGCAGCCGGGGCACCGCATCTCCCCGCCCGTGCTCACTGCCCGGACCCGGATCACCTCGCCCGCGTCCTCGACATCCTCGATAACCAGCGCAGACAACCCTGAAAACACAGTCTCCGCAAGTCCTGCCGCATCAATCATGACCGATCGTGACACACCAACACACAAAGCCACCACCGAAGTGCGCTAGGAGGGCGCTGAATAATGGGTGATCTGGGGCGGGAAGAGCGCCGACAAGGCCGTCTTTGCGGCAGTAAGCCGGCCTTTCGGGGCCGGCAACGTGGTCGCTCTTCCCGCTGATGCCAGCTTGGCGGAGGCGCCAGGCGGGCCGCAAGCGGGTACCGGTCCCTGGTTTGAGGGTCAGGCCAGCACCCAGGTGCCGTGCTCACGGGTCAGGCCCCGGCTGATGAGGTTGCGCAGGTTGAGGGTTGCGGTCCGGTACTTGAGCCAGGCGTTGTTCTTGGCCGTTCCCCGGTAGCGGAGCTTGAGACGCCGCCCGCCGCGGCTGGCTATCTGCGAGATGACGCGCTCGACGTCGGGCCGGTGCTTGCGGTAGTTCTCGCGCAGGGCTGGCTGGGTGGCCCAGTCTGCCCGGGCGGCGCGCAGCAGCGCGTCGTGCTGGTGCAGGATCAGGGCGCGGCCGTGCTTGTTCGTGGTGCAGCGGGCGCGCAGCGGGCAGCCGCGGCAGGCGGCGCCGAAGGTCACGTTACGGCGGGCGCTGACGGGCCGCGTAATGCCGGCCGGGCAGGTGACAGTGCCGGCGATCTCATCGACGGTGAAATCATCAAGGGTGAACCCGCCCGCGACAGCGGGCTTGAGCGGCCCCGGCTTGATGATCACCCGGTGCCCGGCTCCGGTGAGGGCGGCGCGCAGGTCGCCGGTGCCGTAAGCGGAATCGCCGTAGACCTCTGCCGTCCCGGTTTCCCTGGCAATCATCTGCGCAGCGACCGCCGCGTCGCTGTTATCTGGCCCGGCTGCCCTGGTCAGCTGCTCACCGGTGATCAGGCCGGTGGCGGGCTCGGCGGACACGTGCGCCCGGTACCCGTCCCGCCTGGCCCCGGGCGACTTGCGGGTATGCCGTGCCTCAAGGTCATTGACCGAGATCACCCGGTCTTCGGCGACCTTGCGGGCGATCCGCCACCGCCCACCGGTACCGTCGCTGCCCCCGGCGGGCTCCACGTCCTGCCCGGCGACCAGGGCCAGCAGCGCGACCGCGGACGCAGCCTGCTCGTCCAGTTCCCGGTCTCTCAGCGCCACGACCAGCACGTTCGCGTCATTCACCAGCGCGGAGACCAGCGCGTCCCTGGCAGCCGGATCATCCCGGTCGATCCGCGGCTTACCGGGCCGGCTGTAATCGTGGCCGGTGCACACCGAGGCGATCAGCGCCGCTGCCCCCGGGACGACCCGGGCCACCCGGCGGATCGCGGCGACCAGCTGGGTGATCGTGTCCTGGGTGGCCACCGCATCGGCCAGGATCGCGGAATCCACCGCCCGGCGCCGCCGCCCCTTCAGCACCCCGGTCTCCACGATCACCTTCCGGACCGCCTCATTGATCCGGTGCGGGCGGCCTGACCTCGCCAGCCGCTTCCGCCAGTACACCAGCGTCGGGGGATCAAAGCCCCGATGATCCAGCGGGAACCCGCACGCCACCTTCCACCGCAGATCACAGCGGGCCGCCTCCGCGGCCTCGGCATCGGAGTAATCATGCAGTACCTGCAGCACCATGACCGAAGCCATCACGCTGGCCGGGACCGACGGCCGGCCCTTCCCCGACGGAAACAGGTCCGCGAAATCCTCATCACGAAACAGCTCCTGCCGGTGCGCGGCCAAGAACGCGAACACGCTTCCCGCCGGTACCAGGTGCCCGACCAGCGCCCTGGCATCCATTAACTGCGGGTCTTCCCGCTCCTTGCCCTGCATGCAAAGATCATCCCAGACCTTTGCCGACACACGCAGTACTGCGGACCCATTTATTCAGCGCCCTCCTAGAGCCGTTAAGTTGACAGACCCTCCGGGGGACGGCGCGCGATCGCCGGGTGCCTTTGGGTAATCCGCCTTGATAGCGCGCTGGAGGGTGGGGTAGACCGCGAGCAGCGGGTGGATGTCGGCGAATTCGGTGATCCGGTGCAGCGACCCGCCGGGCCGGATCGCGAATCGCACCTGTCGGCCCCGGGCGGTGGCTTTGCGATGGGCACTGAGCAGATGCCGGATGGCTGAGCGGTCGCGGCATGCAGTCGCAGTCAGGTCAGCGATGACGACGGTCACGCCGGGTGTGAAGGCCGCGCTGATCTGTCCGGCGGCCTGTTCAGCGGTGGCGGCATTGATATGGGCGGGAAGGGTCACGATGACGGGTGGGGCGCAGGTTTCCTGGCCAGGCATGTCTGTGCCGCTCCTTCCGGCAGGGAGAGGGCCGCGCGGCGGGCGGCGCGGCCAGGCGTGGGGGATGGCCGATGTCAGCCGATGTGGCAGGGGCGGCCGGGGGTGAGCGCGTGGCCGATTCGCAGGCGCATGGCCGGGCGGATCGGCAGGGCGGGGATGTCGCCGATGGTGAACCATCGGGCGTCGCTGGTCTCCATCTGGTCACCGCCAGGGCTGCCGCTCAGCGGGCGGGCATGGAAGCACACCGCGAACGGCTGGCGCACCAGCCCAGCCCGCGGGTCGGCGATGACGTGGCCGGGGTCGGTGTAGATGCCGACCAGGCCGGTGACCTCCACGGTGATGCCGGATTCCTCGGCGGTCTCCCGGATCGCCGCATCAGAGGCGCTCTCACCCGGATCGACGTGCCCGCCGGGCAATTCCCAGTCGCCGGTGTCACAGCGGCGCACCAGCAGCATCCTGCCGGTGATGTCGCGGACCGCGGCGAAAGCGCACGGGGCCACGCAACTGGCGGCGGGGGCGTCTGGCTGATGGTCATACTCGCGGCGGACACCCGGCCGCCCGGACCCCGGCCAGTGCCTGCTGCGGGCCGGGCCGATCGGGATCGCGGCCCGGTCCTGCCAGGGCGCGGTACCCGCGCCCGGAACGCGCAGACGCCGCACCGGATCGCCGGGGTGCTGATCAGGATGGCCGCCGGACCCACCCGAGTCCGGCACGCTCGAGGATCTCATGACACGCCTTTCCAGCAAACGAAAGGCGGGATGCGCGCGGGGTCTGGACGAGCTCTCCCGCATGTAACGGTTCTGGGTCCAAGACTCAGTCTTCCCGGCGGCCGGACCGATCTAAACCAGGCCGGAGCCTGCCCGGCCGGACGCTAGCCATCCCCTGCAAAGGTGCGGGTCGGCTTGCCATCGGACAGACTGCGCCGAGTTGACAGCAACGGCATCGCGCCGACATCGGGCATCGGGTACGCGCCCTACTGACGATAAGGCACCTGCGTTCCTGGTCGCGCTACACAGCCGTCCTCCCGGGCTGTTTCAGAATGCGATTCACAAATTCTCGCGCCCCACTCAGCACCCGATCCAGCCTCTTCCAAGTTAGGTACTCCCCACACTGGGGGGCTAAATACCGACCTTGAGGCGGCGTTCCCTCCACCGGGGGCGCGAAGCGGACGATTCTGCAACAGCCCGCTCCACGGCGATGTCCCGGAGTTCAGGTGGCCGAGCCCCAGAGCAGAGGCGCATCTGGGACGAGACAGCAGGCCATGCGTTTCTCCTCGACCTCAACGCCCGGGATGACCAGCACGAAGTCAGGTTAGCCTCCAGACAGGTTAGCGACCTGAGCCGTTCTTCTCGGCGGCGATCAGGAGTGAGGGCGGTGGTAGATCTCCGCGCGGTGGTCGATGTCGAGGACGTGGACGGTGCGATTGGCCTCGTCGATCCGGTAGACGATCCGGTAGGTGCCGCGGCGGGCTCCGTGACAGCCGGACAGGGGACCGAACAGCGGTTTGCCGACGCGGTGCGGGTTGACGGCGAGGGCGGCCTCGCAGAATTCCAGCACCGCGGCGGCGACTGTCTCGGGTAGCCGCTGCGCTATGGCCCGCCGCGCGGCGGGCTGGAACCGGATCTGGTACCGCTCGGGCTCGGTGCTCACGCGCCGGTGGCGCGGCGCCGGGCCAGGTCCTGCCGGACGGTGGCCAGGTCGGCGCCGGGCTCGCCGCGGCCGAGTGCGGCCAGGCTCTCGGAGATGCGGGCGACCGCCTCGGTGTCGCCGAGTATCTCCAGGGTCATCTCCAGGCCTTCCAGGTCATCCACGGAAACCAGGACAGCCTCGGGCTCACCGTTGCGGGTCAGGGTGATCCGCTCATGCTGCTGGCGGACCCGCCTGGCCAGCTCGGACAGGCGCGCCTTGGCCTCGGACAGCGGGACGGGCGTCGCGGCGATCGTCATAGTCAGAAGTATAGGTTACGTTGGTCAACTTTCCGGTCAGCACGCGGGAGGGATTATGGCTCGCATCAGCTTGGTATAGCGGCCCGCGATGTGCTGTGTCGCTTTTTCCTCCCGCAAGCTGACACTACTTATTAGCAGTGCTAATGAGATTTCGGGGAGCCAAACGGGGTGCCAACGGTGGCAGGCACCAGGCGACGTGATGCGACGCCTGGCGACGATCAGTCCAGCTAGGCGGCACTTCGGGCGACAGCAGGCGACCTCTGGCGACGGTTGGTTTGCGTCTTAGCTTGACTCTGTCGGGAATCTTGGTATTTGGCTGACTGCAGTGACGCGCGGGGCCAGTCTTGCGGGATATGTGAGTCCCGCGAGATCCCTGAGGAGTGCGTGATGTCGATCCGTCCCGGCCTGGGGGTCGAGGTTGCGGAGCTGACCGCGCGGGTGGCGCGGGCCAGCAACCCGGCCGGGACGACGGCGATGGGGGTGCGGGACCGGCTCGACGGCCTGCGGGCGGACGAGGACTTCGCCGGCTGGTATCCCCGGGACGGGCGGCCCGGGGATCTCGCCGGCGCAGCTGGCGACGGTGAGCGTGCTGCAGTTCCTGCTCGACCTGTCCGACCGTGACGCTGCCGGGGCGGTGCGGTGCCGGATCGACTTCACGTACGCGCTCGGCCTCGATCTGGATGATCCGGGCTTCCATCACAGCGTGCTGGGTGACTTCCGCGAGCGGCTGCTGGAGGAGGGGCGGGCGGACCGGCTCCTGGACCTGGCCCTGGCCCGGCTGAAGGAAGCCGGGCTGGTCCGTGAGCGGACCAGCTGTCGGACCTGTCGGCAGTGCTGCTGGGCCGGCTGCGCAGCGACTGGGTGATGTGGCAGCCCGCGCCGCCGCGCCGGCCCGGGACGAACGGCCGGCCCCGCAAGCACGGCCGCGAGCTGCCCTTGTCCGGCCCGGAGCCTGCCCGGAAACGCAGATCACCACCAGCACGGTGACGTCCCGGTACGGCACCGCCGTGGCCGCCGCCCAGCCAGACCCGGCAAGCCCGGCCCGGGCAGGCCGCCAGGGTCGAAGAACCGCCACCTGGCACCACGCCACGACGTGGGAAAAACGACGAAGAGAGAACTCACCCTCAAGGCAAAGCGCGAACGCGCAGGTTAAACGGGGGTAGCGGGGTGCGGGGCTGCTGAAGGAGCCTTCTGGCCTGCCGGGGCCGGGCCGGGCGGGTTTCGCGACACGGGCGGGGGTGCCCAGGCGGGGCCGGATGTTCGGAAACCCGCGGCGGACCCGTCCGGGGGACAGGGGGCGTGCGGGGTCCGGGCGTTTTTCCCAGGGGCGGCGCAGGTCCGGGGCGAGGGGACGGGCGAGCAGCAGCTGGGCGGACGCGGCCATGACGAGCTGCGCCCAGCGGCCGGCCTGTGCGGGGGTGCGGACTTTCGCGGCGGTTAAGCCGAGGGTGCCCTTGGCGAACTTGAAGGCGTGTTCTTCGTCGAAGCGGGCCAGGTAGGCGCGCCACAGTTCGTCCGGGGACAGCGGGCCGGGGCCGGCGTGCCAGAGCCACATCGCCTTGAGGGGCTCGCGGCCGCCGGGCAGGTGGTCCACGGTGACGTGGAGCAGGGTGCCGCGCAGTACAGGCAGGCCGCCGTCCCAGCCGGCGAAATAGCCGCGGTCGCCGTGGATCAGGGGATGCACTCCCCGCCAGGCGTCCACGCGGACGGTACCGTACAGCGGGGTGCCCGGCAGGATCAGGGACTCGTCGGGCTCGGGGTTGGACTGGTCAGGGTCATCTGCCTTGCGGCAGGCCACCCGGGTGCCGCACTTGCCGGGGCGGCCTTGCTTGCCGGGCCAGGTGATGGCGTCGTAATAGAACACGCTGCGGGCGGGGAGCCGGATGAGCAGGTGGACCGGGCAGCCGGCCAGCGCGGCGGTCAGCGCGGCGGCGCTGTACCCGGCGTCGAAGATGACCAGCGGCGCCCCGGCGCGGCCGTTGCCGGCGGCGTGCAGGCGGCGCAGCAGGTTTTTCACCTGCCGGATCGTCTGCCGGGTGCGGGTGGCCTGGGTGGTGCGCTCGACGTCGATCAGCGCGGCCCAGGCGGTGCGCAGGTGCCCGGTCGCCGCGGTGAACTGGTACTCCCAGCCGGGGATCGTCTTGCGGGTCCCATCGCAGCGGCACGCGTCATGATGGACCTGCTCCCGGCCGGGCGAGCACCCGGCGTCCGGCCGGGGATACGGCGTGGCGTCGATCGCGAACCGCAGCCGCCGCCAGCGGGCGCACGCCTCCCGCACCTGCGCCGCCGCCTCCGCGGGCAGGCTGGCCAGGGCCCGCTCGAGCAGGCCGTGGCCGGTCGTGTCGTGCGCAGCCGCCCAGGCGCGGCCCTCCTGGCCATCGACGAGCTGCGGCAGCGTGCCCGTCAGCAGCGCGGCGAGCTGCTCCTCATCGATCCGCCCGTCAGCCAGCGCGGCATACAGCGCGCCGTGGCCGCGGCGGAACTCCGGCACCAGCGACAGCTGGACCAGCGACGTCACCGCGTGATCGGCGCACAAGATCGCATCGCACAGCTCGAACAGGGCGTCCGGCCGGGCGGCCAGGCACGC
>WNGR01004046.1_pt1 | contig 17661 bp, 14 predicted proteins | sample 5407581 | NCBI WGS metagenome assembly WNGR01 (sample SAMN13153383, study PRJNA577476) | soil metagenome | isolation source: 80 cm soil or saprolite under Garry oak tree replicate 2 | place: USA:California | collected 2016-06-15 | reverse complement strand
TGGACTTCGCGGCCATCCCGGAACGGCTCGTGCTGGCCAGCAACGTCGGCGCCTATGCCGAGCCGATGGCCGAGTACGTCATGGCCATGGCGCTCGCCCTGGCCCGGCGGCTGCCGCAGCGCCACGCCGATCTGGCCAAGGGCGAGTTCAAGATGTGGGAACGGGTGCTCACGCTGGACGGCGCCGTGTGCGCGATCCTGGGCTTCGGCGGCATCGGTCAGGCCACCGCCGGCCTGATGCGCGCCTTCGGAGCGCGCATTCACGCCGTCAACTCCTCGGGCCGGACCAGTGAGCCGGTTGAGTTCATCGGCACGCTGGCCGACCTGGACCAGGTGCTCGCCGCCGCGGACGTGCTCGTCATAGCCCTGCCGCTGATCAACGCCACCCGGGGCCTGGTCGGCGGCAGGGAACTAGGGCTGATGAAGCCAGCCGCGATCCTGGTCAACGTCGGCCGGGCCGCCATCGTGGACGAGCGGGACCTCTACGAGCACCTGCGAAGCCAGCCCGACTTCTGCGCCGGGATCGACGCCTGGTGGCACGAGCCCGGCCCAGGCTCGGGATTCAGCACCAGGTACCCGTTCTTCGACCTGCCCAACCTGCTGGGGTCCCCGCACAATTCCGGTGTCACTGATGGTGCCCTTCACGTCGGGGTGCGCAAGGCGGCAGAGAACGTCCGGCGGTCCTTGCGCGGCGAGGCGGTGATCGGGGTGGCCCGCCGCGAGGACTACCTGTGAGCTGACCGCGCCGCAGGCTCAGCCTCGGGCGGGAACGTCTTGGCCCAGAATTCGGCGACGTCGATACGGCGCATGAAGCGCACGCCGTCCTGGCCCAGCGCGTACTCGATGAAATCCCGGATCGCGGAGGCCCGTCCCGGCTGCCCGCTCCAGCGGGAGTGGACGCCGACCGACATCAGCCGCGCGCCGTAGCCATGCCGGGCCTCCTCGAGCAGGTAGTCGAGGCTGAGCCTGAGGCTCTCGAAGAAGTGACGGGGCGAGGCGTAAGTCGGGGCGATCAGGTACCGGACATCGTTGTGCACCTTGCTGTACGGCACCACGAGGAAGGGCGTGCCCAGCGTGTCCACGTAGTAAGGAAGCTCGTCATTGCTGGCGTCGGAGTCGTACAGGAAGCCGTCGTTCTCGACCAGGAGTTCCCGGGTGTGAACGGTGGGGAAGGACCGGACCATCCAGCCTCGCGTCCGCTGGCCGGTGGTCCGCAGCAGTGAATCGACCGCTGTGCTTATCTCCTCACGCTCCTGGTCACGGCTCATGCCGACGGCATCGGGACCGTACCAGTGATAGCCATGGGCGAGCACGTCATGGTTCCGGGCCCGCAGCCACTCGCCGAGCGGCGGGTTGCGTTCCACGGCCAGCGCGCAGGCGGCAAACGTCACCGGGATCTGGTAGCGGTCAATCAGGCGGCACAGCCGCCAGATCCCCACCCGGCTGCCGTACTCCATGTGCGTTTCGGTGCCGATGTCCCGGATGCCTGGTCCGTACTGGAACGAGTACTCACCCCAGGTGTCGTTGACGCCATCGTCGTTGAGCGAGTACTCGCCGCCTTCCTCGTAATTGACCACGAGGTTGATCGCAATCCGGGCGCCGCCGGGCCAGTCAAAGTCGGGCGGCTCCGGGCCGTAGCCGACGAAGTCGCGCGCCGGGCCGGGGTGAGCGGGGCGATCCGGGCTGGTCATGGCTCAGTATGCCATCCAGCCGCCGTCGACCATCAAGGTCGCGCCGCTGATGTACGTGGCGCCATCCGAGGCGAGGAACGCGACCGCCGCTCGTTCCGGCTCAGGTCGCCCGGCGTGCCGGTGACGACCTTGCCGGGGGCGACGCCGTTGCAGATGATGCCGTCGCGGCCGTGCTCGACGGCGATCTGGCGGGTCAGCTGGATGAGCCCGGCCTTGCTCACGGCGTACGCTGCGTGGCCGGGCGCGCCGACCATGCCGTGCTGTGAGGTGATGTTCACGATCCGGCCGCGTGCGTCGCCGCGGGACGGCTGGGTGAGCATCTGGCGGACGGCCGCCCGGCAGAGCATGAACGGGCCCCGGAGGTTGACCGCCATGATCGCGTCGAAATCGTCGTCCTCGGTGCCGAGCAGCGGCTTAGAGTGCCGCCCGGCCAGCGCGGCGTTGTTGACCAGCACGTCCAGCCGTCCGGCGTGCGCCACGGCGCGCGTGATGAGCCGGTCGCAGTCTTGCCGGTCGGAGACGTCGGCGGCCAGGTACTCGCAGGCGCCGCCGCTGCCCCGGATGAGATCATCGGTGGGCTCGCCGCCGGTGATCGGATCACGGCGGATGTCGGCGAGCAGCACCCAGAAGCCGTCCGCGGCCAGCCGGACGGCGATCGCCCGCCCGATCCCGGACGACGAGCCGGTCACGACGGCAGAACGCACCATCCGATGAGCGTACCGGCGGTCGTATGCTCGCCTCATGGGTGTGGCATTCGTGGCGCATTGCCTGCTGAACCAGAATTCCAAGGTGCGCGACGGCGCGCATTGCGCGGGCGTTTACTCCCCCATCGTGGACGTGCTGCGCGCCCGAGGCTGGCGCATCGAGCAGATGCCCTGCCCCGAGCTGGCCTTCGCCGGGCTGAACCGGTTCTGGGCGGTGCGGGAGCAGTACGACACCGCGGCGTTCCGCCGGCACTGCCAGCGCCTGGCCGCCGCGGTGGCCGGCGCCATCGCGGCCCGCGTTCAGCAGGGCGAGGACATCGTCCTGGTCGGCGTGGAGGGCAGCCCTTCGATGGGCGTGACCATCACCAGTTCCGATCCGGAGCGCGGCGGCAGGCCGACCTGGCCGGACGGCTCACCCGAACTCGCCGGCGGAGAGGGCATCTTCGTGGAAGAACTGCACGCCGAGCTCGGCCGGCGCGGCCTCACCGTCCGGGTGGCCGGCGAGACGCACGCGATTCCCGGGCACGACGAGGCCGGCCAGCGGGCCCGCCTGGAGTCAGTCCTGGAGCACGGCGATGCGTGACGAGCGCTCCTACCGGGTCGCGCTGGTGGCCGACCGCTACGTGAACCCGGAGCCGGGCCAGGTTGACGGGCTGGCCGTGCTCGCCGCCGCGGGCTGGGGGGTGATGCAGCTTCCCGATGACGGCTACCCGGGCGAGGTCGCGCGGCCGCTGCTGGCCGAGGTGGCCGAGCAGGTGGAGGAGTTCTCCCGCCGCGGCTACGGTTTCATCCTCGTCGGTGAGCGCGACGGGCTCGCCGAGGCCCTGGCGCTCGTCGGCGTCGCCGTGCCCGCCTCGACAGTGCCCGCCAGCGAGGCCGAACTCCGCGAGTTCCTGGGGGCCCAGCCGGTGCCGCCCGCGCTGACCGCTGACCGCGACCGGCCGGAGCAGGCCGCTACAGCCGCCCGGGAATGAGGTCCAGGCCACCTGCCGCATCCGTATCCACCCGCCAGAACGTCCCGGTGCGCTCCGAGGCCTCGATATCGGCCGACCGGGTGGCGGTGACGTAAAGCGCAGGGCCGTCGAAGGCGCAGTTCGTGGCGTGCTCGCCGAGGTTGATCTCGGCCAGCACCTGCCCGCCGGGTGAGATCACGGTGACGCCCTGGGAGACGGTCGTGGCCACGAACAGCCGCCCGTCGGCGGCGAAGGCCATGCCGTCCGGCACGTGATCATCGGAAAGCTGGCAGAAGGTCACCGGCTTGCCGTCCTCGAGCCGGCGGACGCGATGCGCCATCGACTCGGTCCAGTAGAGGCGCTCGTCAGCGTCGAAGGCTATCCCGTTCGGGTAGACGCCCGGCAGTTCCAGCAGCAGCTCGCCGCCGCCTGACCCGTCGACGGCGAACAGCCGGCCGGGTGAGCGCACGTCGAACCGGAAGTCCTGTTCCGATCCGGACTCGGTGAAATACAGCCGGCCGTCGGGGCCGAAAGCCAGGTCGTTCGGCCCGTACAGCTGGTACCCGGCCACCTCGGAGAACAGCAGCTCCGCCGTCCCGTCCGGGTGCACCCGCTGGATCCCGGAGACGGCGCTGACGTCCCCGCTGCCCGGCACGTTGCCGCCCTGGGTCACGTACAGGGCCCCGTCCGAGCCGGGCACCGTGCCCCAGGGCGAGCCCCCGGTGCGCGCGTAGGTCGAGACATTGCCGTTTTCATAGGCGAGCAGCTCACCGGTGTTGCCGTCACACAAGACGATCCGCCCACCGCCCAGGATGGTCGGGCCCTCGGGGAACCCGAGGCCGGACGCGAGCAACGAGGATGGCACCAAGAAATCCTTTCGCCGGTCAGGCAAACGAGAACTGCTCGAAGTTGAAGTCGGACAGCGGCTGGCCCACCCGGGCGGCCGCGTACCCGCTGATCTTGGTGCTGTAGGCATCGAGCGCGTCGATGAAGGCAGGAATGATGTAGCCGCCCTGGTTGAAGTCGATCTGCTGCATCTCGTGCTCGATCTCGCGGCGCAGCGCCGGGTCGGCGGTCGCGTTCGCCTGCCGGTACAGGCTGCCGTAGCGGGGCAGGCTCCAGTGCGTCTCGTTGAACGGGGAGGCCGGCAGCAGCGACTGGGCGACCTGGCCCAGATAGGGCGAGTAGTTGTAGAAATCCTGGGAGAAGGTCCAGTGCAGGTAGTTGGGACCGAAGAAGGTAGTCGGATCGACGGTCTTCAGGCTGATCGTCACCCCGGCCGCCCGGGCCTGCTGGGCGAGCACGGTCGCCATCGCGACGGTACCTGTGGCTACCGCTGAGGTCACCAGCTGGACCCTGAGGTTCTCCTGCCCCGCCTTCTTCAGCAGGCTCTTGGCCTGGGGGATGTCCTGCTGCCGGTGCAGCGACGTGTCGTAGTTCGGATCGTACGGGGATGAAACGTCGGCCCCGATTGTCCCAGAACCGTCCAGCGCCGAGTTGATGAGCTGCTGCCGGTCCACGATGAGCCGCATCGCCTGCCGCACGTTGACGTCGTTGAACGGAGCCTGGTCGACACGCATGGTGAAGGGGGTGATCGCCCCGGTGTGCGACTTGACGGTCCGCACGCTGCCGGTGGCCGCGAGGGTGGCCAGCTGCGGGCCCTCCAGCGCCCCCGCACCATGAATGACGCCGGTCACGAGCGCGTTCTGCAGGGAGGCGCTGTCGCTGAAATCGATAACCGTCACCGTGTCGACGTACGGGAGTCCAGGTTTCCAGTAATTCTCGTTCCTGACGAAGACGCTGCGCTGCCCCGGGGTGAAGGACTGGTACTTGAAGGCCCCGGTTCCGTTCGGCTTGCTCGGGTTGAAGCCAGCCGGCACGACGTACAGGTAGTACCAGTAGGCCAGCTGGTCGACGAAGCTGCCGTAGGGGCTGGTCATGGGCACCTGCACGGTGCGTGTGTCGAGCGCCTTGAGCCCCTTGACGTCGATCGGCCCGAGCGGCGTGGACCCGGTCAGCGGTCCGCTGACGATCCGCCGGAGCGTGAAGATGACGTCGTCGGCAGTGAGCGGTTTCCCGTCGTGGAAGGTTATGCCCTTCCGGAGCCTGATCACCCAGTTGGACGTCGAACCGTGCGGGCTGATCTCCTCGGCCAGCACGAATTCCGTCTGGGCATGGGCGTTCAGCTGGAGCAGCGGCTGGTACAGCGATTGGGCGCGGGCCGTGTCGAGATAAGTCAGGCCCTTGTGCGGGTCGAGGGTGTCCGAACCAGACCCCCCGGTCAGTCCCACCTTCAGGGCACCGCCCCGGCGCCTGGCCGTGCTGGCCGGGGAGGGCACCGCCGTGCTCGTTGACGTGGAGGAGCAGGCGCTGAGCAGGCTCCCGGCGCCGGCCAGCGCCCCGGTCGCAGCCAGCCCCCGGAGGACCTGGCGGCGGCCCAGCGTGCTGCCTGGTTTCCCGCGATCCGGTCTTTCCACGAGATTTCCCTCTTTCGCTGGCGCTGGGGGGACACGGTATCTATGTAAATCCGGGAACATCGCTCAGCGGGCGGGAAGCGGTAACAGTTAGCTCTCGGTTGGCCGGGAGCCTCGGCTCGGGACGTGTGGATCATACGCCCGGAGGCCGGGCGGGAACAGGAGCGCTGCTCAGGTAGGTCCCGGCGCCGCCCTCGGCCGCCAAACGGCCCTGGCGGACCACCGCGCGCCCGCCGAGCAGGACATCCCGCACGTGCCCGGACAGCCGTTCACCCAGGTACACGCTGTCACCCGTGCCGTCGTCGAAGGTATCCGGCGTGATAGTGGTCTCGGCGGCCGGATCCCAGATCAGCAGGTCGGCATCGGAGCCCGGGGCCAGGACTCCCTTGCGCGGATAGTGGCCGAAGGCCCGGGCTGGATTCGCCGAGGCGACCTCGGCAAGCCGCTCGATCGGCAGGCCGCGGGCCAGGCCACGCGACAGGAGCAGCGGGAGCCGCGCCCCGATGCCCGCGATCCCGTAGCAGTAACCCCGCCCGTCCGGGGTGAACTCCCCGGGGGTCCGCGAGCGTTCCTGGCAGTGATCCGAGCCCACCGTATCGAGGGTCCCGTCGGCCAGGGCCTGCCATAGCGCCTCGGCGTGACCGGGCGGCCGCAGCGGCGGGGCCACGAGATAGCGCTCGGCGTCGGTGCGCTGATAGCAGCGGTCATCCAGCAGGAGGTGGTGCAGGCAGACTTCGCCGTACAGCGCCGGCGAGCCGCGATGGCGCGCCAGGCGGACCTGGTCCAGGGTCTGCGAGCAGGACAGGTGAGTGAGGTAGCACGTGGCCCCGGTGATCCCCGCCGTGTTCAGCACCAGCGCCACCGAGGCTGCCTCCGCCTCCGGGGGGCGGGTCTCCGCGAACAGCCCCGGCCCGGTGCGGCCGGCCGCGGTCGCCACTGCGGCCAGCCCTTCTATCATCTGGCCGTCTTCGCAGTGGACCTGGACCACCAGCCCCTGGCGGGCAGCCGCGGTCATCAGCTCGAACAGCCCGCGCGTGGACCACATGATGCCCAGTTCGGGGTAGGCGAGGAAGACCTTGATCCCGGACACCCCGGCGTCTGCGAGGGCCCGCAGGTCCGCCGGGACCACCTGGTCTGGCCGGTAGAGCATGGCGTGCAGTCCCACGTCCACCGCGGGATGGGCGCCCGCAAGCTCGTCGCGGCGGCGCAGCAGGCACGCGACCGCTTCCTCGCCGGGACCGGGGTTGGTGAACGACAACACGGTGGTGGTGCCGCCGAGGGCCGCCGCCCTGGTGGCCGCGGCCACGTCGGTCATGATGTGGCAGTGCGGGTCCACCCCTCCGGGCAGCACGAAGCAGCCGGTGGCGTCGAGCCGCTCAGCCTCCGCGGGCGCGCCGCCCGCGCCCGCCAGCGCGATGATCGTGCCGTCCCTGATCACCACGTCGGCCCGCCGTGTCCCGTCCGGCGTCACCACCGTGCCGCCCGTGACCGCCAGGATGCCGACGGGCCGGGACCACGTCGTGACGGGGAAGGCCGCGCCGGGACCGCGCTCGCGAGCCGGCCCGGGGGGAGCGACCGGTCCCGGGATGACCGGATCGAGCCGGTAGGCCTGCCCCGCGCGGACGACCAGCCGGGGAATGACGAGCGTCGGCACGGCCTCGCTGTGGCCAGCGCCGTCGGGAAGTACCCACCGGCCGGTACGGAGCTCGACCCCGGTCAGGTCGGCCTGGGAGCCCGGCGCCAGCGAGCCGATCTCGCTGCCGCGCCGGATGGCCGCCGCGGGCGCGGCGGTTGCCGCGGTGATCACCTCCGCCAGGCTCATCCCGCAGTGAAGCAGCTTGGACAGGGTGGTGGCCTGGTCGTACACGGGCCCGGCCACGTTGTGCGCGTGCAGGTCGCTCGACACCGTATCGGGCGGGAAGTCCTGCGCCAAGGCGGCCTTGGCGACCCGGTAAGCGAAACTGCCCGCACCGTGGCCGACATCGAACAGAACCCCGCGCGCCCGGGCTCGGGCCACCTCGGGGTACAGGCGGCCGTCCGGCCCGAGGATCCCGCCCTCGTTGGCGTGGAAGCAGTGCGTGACGATGTCGCCCTCACCCAGCTGGGTGAGCAGCCAGCTGATGGGCCGGCGCATATCGATGATGTGCACCATCAACGGCAGGCCGAGCTGCTCAGACGCCTGGCGGGCAAGCCTCAGGGCCGGTCCGGGATCGTCGCCGACCATCTGATACCCCAGCCGCACCTTCACGCCGACGATCACATCCGGGTGCTCGCGAGCCCGCCCGATGGCCTGAGCGGGTGAGGCCCAGCGGAGATCTTCAAGCTCGCCGACCAGGGGCGTGATCATCCCCTGAACAGCGACGTGGAGGAAGGCGAGTATCCGCGTCTGCGCTCGCTCGATGACATAGCGCCGGAACCCGGGAAAGGTCTGGGCGCCTGCCGAGCCGGCATCGACAGCGGTGGTGACCCCCCGGCGCAGGCAGTTCGCGTCCGGGTCTATGCCGTAGTGGGAGACGCCGTCGTACAGGTGAGTGTGCAGGTCGACCAGGCCCGGCACCAGCACCAGGCCGCTGGCCTCGATCGTCTCGGCGGCCGGTCCCACATCACCGAGCCCGGTCAGGCGGCCGCCGGTGATGGCGACACCGAGGCTGTCGTCGATTCCCCGCGACGGATCGACGACCCGGCCTCCCGCAATGGCGAGATCGGTCACGGCAGCAGGCCAGCCGGGAGACGGGCCAGCGTGGCGGCAAACGCCGCCACGGTGCGCTCGACGTCCTGCTCGGTATGGGCGGCGCTCAGGAAACCGGATCCGTGGAAGAGATGCACGCCTTCGAGCAGCATGCCGTTGTGCAGTTCGGCGGACAGTTCCGGGCTCATTCCGGCGGCCTTGAGCGCCTGCAGGCCGGCCTGCTCCGGCTCCCCGGCGTGGCCGATCAGCAAGTGGAAGGTCGAGCTTTCGCCATAAGCCCGTCCGGGCACGCCCGCTTCGGCCAGGACCGACGTCAGCCCGGCGCGAAGGGCGGCTGCGAGCCCGGCCGCGTGCTCCTGCGGCTCCCCCGAGCGGCACTGGCGTAGCGCGGCGAGCCCGGCGGCAGCCGAGACCGGATGCGCGTTGTGAGTGCCGGGATGGGCGACGCGGCGCTGGTCATCACCGGGGAGCGAGAGGTGCTCCATCAGTTCCGCCCGGCCGGCCACGGCGCCGCCCGGCATCCCGCCAGCCAGGATCTTCCCGAGCACGGTGAGGTCGGGTGTCACCCCGGCCACGGCCTGCACGCCCCCGGGTGACCAGCGGAAGCCGGAGACCACCTCGTCGAAGACCAGCACCGTCCCGCTGGCGGCAGTCAGCTCGCGCACCGTGACGAGCAGCCCGGCGGGGAGCGGCACGGTGCCCCACGCCGCGCCGGACGGCTCGAGGATGACGGCCGCGACGTCGCCGCCCTGGAGCACGTCCGCCAGCGCCTGCGCATCCGCCGGTACCACGGTGACCACATGCCCGAGCACGCCGGGAACCCCGGCGGTGTCCGGCCCGCGGAACGGCGGGTCCGTGCCGAAGGAGACCTGATCGTGCCAGCCGTGGAAATGACCGGCCAGCTTGACCACCCGCGGCCGGCCGGTGGCCGCCCGGGCCAGCCGCAGTGCCAGCAGCGAGGCCTCCGTTCCGCTGGCGGTGAACCGGACAAGCTCGGCCGACGGCACCAGTTCCACGACCATCTCGGCCCACGCGCATTCCAGCTCGTGGCACGCGCCTGGGTGGAACGCGAGCGTCGCCTGGTGGCGCACCGCTGCCACCACTGCCGGGTCGCCATGCCCGAGAAGCAGGGCGCCGTGGCCCATCACGTAGCAGATGATCTCGTGCCCGTCGAGATCCCACTTGCGCGCGCCTTCGGCCCGCGCGACGGCCAGCGGGAACGGCGCTGCCCGCCGCACGTCATGGGTGACCCCGCCGGGCAGCACCCGGCACGCGCGCTGTGACAAGGATTTCGACCGCGGGTTCGCGGCGGCCCACGCCTCGGTGCGCCCGACCGGCGGGGTGGTGCCGGAGACCGGCTTCTCCCAGGCTGCCATGACATCAGTCTCCCGCCGTGCCCGGCGCTGACGCCAGCTCGGGCAGGACTACGCCGCCCAGCTGCAGGCACGCCTGGTCCGCGCCGGGTCGCGGTGCCCGCCCGGCCCGGTCAGATGGTCCCGACCTGGATGGCCCGCGAGGTCCGCAAGGCTTGCTCGGCCGCGGTCGCCACCGCGAGCGTGGCGGCTGCGTCCGGCGGCGTGCAGGCCACTGCCGCCGGATTGCGCTCGCTGACCGCGTCCAGGAAGCGGCGCACCGACCGCTCGAACGGGTGAGATGCGGCGCGGCGGGTCACCGGCTGGCCCCGGCTCACGCCGGAGAGGGTGAAGTCGGGGTCGAGGGCGAGCCTGAGCGTCGCATCGGACGCGATGATGTCCAGGCCGTAGGTTCCCGGCTGACCCGGCCGGGTCCAGGCGACCACGACCGTCGCCAGCGCGCCGGAGGCGAGTTCGAGCATGATCGTGAGAGCATCGTCGATGTCCCCGGCTTCCCCGGCGCTGCGGGCGAGCCGGACCCGCGAGGCAGCGGCCTGGACCGCCACCACCTCGCCCGCGATGGCCCTGGCCAGGTCCAGGTGATGGCTGCCGCGCTCAAGCAGGTTTCCGCCGCCCGCGCGCATGTCGACGAACCACGGACGGCTCCGCGCCGGCCCGATGTTCGTTCCGAGCAGGAGCCCGACCTGCTGGCCCGTCAGGAGCCCGGGCAGGTCCTCGAGCAGGTCGAGTGCGTGCCACTGGTAGCCGACCGCGCAGACGGCGCCGGTCCGGGCGGCTACCGCCACGATCTCCGCGGCGTCCTCGGGCGTGCGGGCGATGGGCTTCTCCAGATAGACGGGCACCCCGTGGCTCAAGGCGGCGACGGCCGGTTCCCGGTGGGCACGGGGCGGGGTGCAGACGATCAGCGCCCCGATGTCCTCGCGGTCGAGCAGGTCGCGCCAGTCCAGGTAGATTCGCGCGCCGGTGCCCGCGGCCAGGGTCTCGGCTCGCTCGCGGTCGATGTCGCACACCGCCATGAGCTCGGCGTCCGCCGCGGAATCCAGGACACGCCGGTGCTCCTGCGCGATCCACCCGGCACCGACCATACCCACCCGGATGATGGCCACGCTGCCTCCACGCATGTGCGCCAGGACACTGTGCCGCTGGCGGTGATACCCATGATGGGGTACAGCGAGAACCATGGCGCCCCGCAAAATCCGGTTGCGCGGGGAGCCTGCGGCCGTTCATCGTGAACCGGTGCTGATACGACGCGAGACAGCACGCGACATCCGCTCGGTTCCTCTACCAGCCCTCGGCCAGATAGCCGTACCGGTCGCGGAAGGCGCTGGGCGTAAGCCCTGAGGCCGCTGCGATCGGGCGAAGCTTGTCCGGATCCTCGAGGTCCTCGCGGTCCAGCCGGATCATGTACTCGCGGGCCACCCGGTACGAGCTCGACTCGACGTTCACCAGCCGGATCCGCACCCGCCCCGTCTCGGGGTCGGTGAACGACCCGAAGGGCAGCGGCACCATGTGTCCCTCCTGGATCGTGACCATGCCGCCGGGCTCGTCGCCCTCCAGTACCCGCTTCAGGTAGTCGACGGCGCTGTAGCCGAGGTCGCGGGTGTACTCGATGTCGAACGGGATGGGGGGCGCGCACCGGAGCTCGTAGCCGATGTTCTTGCCCTCGACCGTGACGCTCTGCCCTCGCTCCCTGAAGCGGTCCTTGACCAGCTTGGCCAGCAGGCGGTCCAGCTCGAGCTCGGCCAGCCGGACGTGGCCGTGCTCGTCTCGCTCGATCTCCGGCATGGCCTTGGCGAGCTCGTCCATGGGGAGGCGCAGGCCGATGCCCTCGGCGAGCACCGCCACGCCGAACGGGCGGCCGTGGGCGATCCGCTTGAGCATCGAGGTCTCGAGGGCGTCCACTAGGCGCGACAGCCGGATGGGCTCGTCGCGGGGGAACTCCTCGGCGATCAGCGTGAGGGTGGCCCCGGCCGACTTCCCGATGCCCACGGCCAGGTGGCCGGCCGAGCGGCCCATGGCCACTACCAGGTACCACCGCTGGGTGGTGATGGCGTCGGTCATCAGGTTGTTGACGAGCTGGACACCCACGCTTCTCGCGGTCTCGAAGCCGAAGGTCGGCGTGCCGCCCGGCAACGGCAGGTCGTTGTCGATGGTCTTCGGCACGTGCACCACGCGCAGTCCCCCCGCGGCCACCTCGGCCAGCCGGGACGCCGAGAACGCGGTATCGTCCCCGCCGATCGTCACGAGCGCGTCGATCCCCAGCTTCTGCAGCGACGCCAGACAGGCGTGCAGCCTCCAGTCCGGGTCGGCGGCGTCCTCGTCTCGCACCGTCGGGTTGGCCCGCGAGGTCCGCAGGATCGACCCGCCCTGGACGTGGATCCTCGACACGTCCGTGATGGACAGCGGCCGCGCCTCCTCGACCTGGCCCTCGATGAGGTGCTGGAAGCCGTCCATGATCCCCAGGACGTCCCACCCGGAGTTCCGGGCCTCGATCGTGGCCGCAGAGATGACCGAGTTCATCCCCGGGGCCGGGCCGCCACCGCACAAGATCCCTAGCTTCACGCGCCCATCGTTCCAGTAACGAGGCGATCCCGGCAAGCGGGCAGGCGGGTGGCGGCTGTCCGGGCCTGGCCGGTGGCGGCGTCCGCGCAGGTTAACCTCCGGCTGCCGGGCAGGGAGAGGCGGAAATTCCGCTGTTACGGGACGCAGTCCGAGGCTAGGCCACGGCCCGGTAACCCAGGCTCAGCACCGCGGGTACGGCCCCGAACGGCAGCCGGAATCGTGTGCCCGGCTTGTCCGGCGCGTGCGGCTCGCTGATGTCGGGCCAGCGCATCTTCACGTGCTGGGCGGTCAGGCCCGCGACCGAGTACGGGAATTCCATGGCCGAGATGCCGTGCGCCTGGAGCAGGCCGCCCCACCGGAATGCGGCGAACACGTTGGCCAGATCCCGGACCGACAGCGCCCGCCCCGCGGTCACGTCGATCAGGTAGACCGCGTCGGCCAGCTCGATCAGGTCGCAGGCGCACTGGGCCAGCGCCGCGGATTTGGTCCGGAAGACAGTGCCGTCCGGATTGGCGCTGCCTAGCTTCTCGCCGTGCACCGGCGAGAAACGCGGCTGGGCCTGACACTGCATCCAGTCGCAGGCCGCCAGCAGTTCCCAGGGGATTCCGCTGCGGTCGGCCACGTCCTGGTACAGCGGCTGCGCCCGGGTCAGCGGCGCCTTGGCCGTCGCCGCGAAATCGGCGGTGATCGCCTGCGGAATCTGCGGCACATAGCGGCGGGCGCTCATCCGCGAACCCCTGGGCACGATCCGCGGCCCCGGCCGCCGTCCCGTCGGGACCTCGGTGTCCCGCGCGCTGGCCCGTGACCCGCTGCCCCTCCGTCCGTTCCCGGCCGCGCGCGCCCGTACCGCGCCGGCGGCGAGAGCGCTCGCCACCCCCGGAATGCTCACCGTGCTAGGAACGACCGTGCCTGCGGGCGCGTCCGAGGTCCCGGTAGCCGGGACGCCCGGCACCGCCGCAAGCGGCGCCAGCGCCTGCTGGCCCGTCGCCTGGGGCTCCTGGGCTACGGCCGGCGCGGCTGAGTCGTAGCGGTACAGGTTGTACAGCCGCATCAGCGCGATCAGGCTGGAGCCGTAGTCCGGGTCGGTGGCGTAGACGCCGGTGAGGGCGGCGGCGAACGCGTCGGGCACGTGGCGGTTGGCCATGGCGTGCTGGTACGCCTGGCTCGTGGCCAGGAGCCGGCCGTGGTCCGCGATGCTCTCCGCGATGTTGCGGTACACCCGGAACGGCGTGGCGCGGGTGACCCAGCCGCCGTTCTCGTACTCCTGCGTCGGCCGCGCGTGACTGCCGGCCGGGCCGGTTCCCTTGATCCCGAACAGGTTGTGATCCGCCGTCGCGAGCTCGCTCTGCCCCCAGCCCGATTCGTCGATGGCCTGGGCGATCGTCACCGCCGCCGGGATGCCGTACCGCTGCTGCGCCGCGATCGCGCCCGGCGCCACCAGGCCGATGAACGCCTGCTGCGCGGCCGTGCCCGGCACTCCGGCCGGCTGCGGGTCGTGCTTGCGGTAGGACGGCGAGCCGCTGTGCCCGCCCGGGGTCGGCGCGTGACGGCCGGAACCGGGCGTCGACGTGACCGTCCCCGGGATCGCCGCCGACCCGTGCTCCTGGGCCGCCACGTCCGCCACCTGCGGTACCCCTGGCACCCGGGCCGCGTCGGCCGCAGCTTGCGAGCCGCCCGCGGCGGACTGGCCGTCGTGGCCGGCCGTACTGGCCAGCTCGCCGTTGTTGACGAATCCGAGGACGCCCTGGGCGGCGAGCGGGGCCGGGAATTTGTGCGCGTTGACCGTGAGGTTCGGCCGCGAGTCTCCGCCGACGGTATACAGGGCGGCGCCGGCGTACCTGGTGACCACCTCGACGTGCCCGTCGAACAGCACCCAGTCGCCCGGCTGCGGCCGGTAGCCGTCGCCGAGCGGATGCCAGCGGTGATGCGCCTGCGCGTCCTGCAGCATCGACACCACGTCCGGCGATGCCGGGTTGGGCTGCACGCGGACATCGGCCCACTGATGCAGTGGCCACGGGTAGGAGCCGCCCCCGGTCGCCCAGCTCTGCTGGCCGGCCGCCTGGGCGCCGAGCGCCAGCGTGAGGCTGGCGAACGCCGCGCACGACTGGCCGTGGTCGACGCCATCGGCGCTGTCAGCCCGCCAGATGAGCGCTTCCATTTCGGCTGGCGCCTTACTCTGCGCCATCTGCAGGTAGTACCTGGCCACGCTCACGATCGCCGACCGCAGCGCGCTGTCGCCCGACGAGGCCGGCGAGGCCGGCTTGTCCAGCGCCATCAAGTGCACCGGCAGGCTAGCCGGAGACGTCATGTCGGCCACCGCGGCGTGGGCGAAGGTGAATCCAGTCACCGCTCCGCAGGTGCTCAGGCTCACCAGCGCGGTCGCCTGCTGCCACGTCGGCTTCTTTATTGACGTCTTTACCTGCCCGGGTTCGGCAGGGATTTGAGGATGGCCTGGACCTGCGGGTCGCCGGGGTTGCCGGCGTTCTGGAACATCACGCTCACGTCCTGCGCGGCCACTGCGGTGGCGCCGACCATCCACTGCTGGTACACGTCGGCCACGAGCGCAGCCTGGCCTGCCCGGCTGATCACCGGGCTGGCGCACAGGCTCGGGAAGCCAGCGTGCGTGATCATGGCCGACGATCCGGTGTACCTGGCGCAGTTCGCCGGCTTGCTCTCCAGCCCCGGCTGGACGGCCGGGCTGCCGTTGGCGCCGGTCAGCGTCGCCCCGCCGATGATGTTGTTGACGGCCCGGGCCGCCACCTGAAGGCTGTCGATCGCGTTGAACGGGTTGTACGGGTGATGCAGGTTCAGTGACCAGGCGATCTGGCCGCCCTGAGCGGGAGCGATGGGCTCGAGCCCCTTCCTGCCCGTCTTGGGGTCGGCATAGCCGGGATTGTCGTTGCTCGTCATCAGCGCGAACACCCACAGAATCTGGCTGGTGTCCTGGCCGCAGGCGAAATTGACCTGGCTCGGTTCGGAAACGACGTTCGGGTTCTGGCAGGCGGCGGCGATTTCGCTTTTCACCGTCGCCACGCCCGGCGGCCAGGACGGGCCGTGCCTGAACACGATCATCCCGCCGGCGATGAGCACGATCAGGCCGGCCGCGGATGCGATCGCGATCTTGCGGCCGCCCCGGGAACGTCGCTGCCGGGCCGTGCGCCGGCCCCGGTCGACGAGCGCCCGGGTCCGGTCCTTGGCCGGACGCCGCCCGTTGTCCGTGACGGGCCAGGCATGCCCGGCCGCGGGCCTGGGGCGCGGCCGCGCAGCCGAGGTCCGGCCGGGATTGCGCCCGTGGCCGGTCTCCACCCGCTCCCGCTCACGTTCCCGCTCACGTTCCCGCAGATACGCGGCCTCCGCGGTGTCGTGCTCATGTTCCCGGCGCTGCGCCGATGCGGCGAGCTCGCGGGCCCGCGACTCCCGCCACTCGGAAAGCTCCTTTTCCAGATCGATGGCTCTGAGTTCTATGTCCGAGAACCACTCATCGTTATCATCGATAAAATTTTCGAATCGCTCGTTCGTCACTACCACCCCTGACACATGACCTGAACTGGGCACTCCTGGCGAGTGCCGGTGCGGGACATGCGCGTGAGGCAGCCTCCGGCAGCTGTCAGCAGTCGCCGGGGCCGGGCGGGCCCGACCGGACGGCATGCGGCCGGCGGCCCGGCTCACGTGTTCGACCCATGCCTTCAATTAGAACACAAGTACGATATGATTGGCCACTGGCGAGGCGCGGTTCTCCGAGAAGGCCTCCGGTGCCTGACCCGCCGTGAGCGGCGGGCGGTCAGGATCCTTCGGCCAGGGCCGCGAGCCGGTCGAGTGAGGCCAGGAGCTTGGCGGCCGTGGTCGCCCGGGCCCGCGGCAAGCGGTTCTCATCGGTCAGCCCGGTCCAGTCGTAGGTGCAGGTGACCCGGGTGCGTGACGGGCCGGCTGGCTCGAGTTCCCATCGCCACAGGTGCCCGGGCGGCTCCTGCCCTGGCTCGGCGGGCCGCCAGGCGATCCGGCGGCCTTCCTCGAACTCGATCACGTGGTTCTCCCGGACGCCGCCCCGGGTCAGCGTCATCGTGAACACATCCCCGGTACGGCGGACCCGCTGCCCGGCGGGCGCCCCGGCCAGGTTGTCGTTTCCGTCCCAGCGCGGCTGCTGGGACGGATCCGCGATCAGCTCGAAGATCGGTCCCGGCCCGGCCGCGATCTCGTCGCTGCCGCTGACCACGCGCGGTGCCTCCTGCTCAGCTGTCATGTTCCCAAGTGCATCATCGGGCGCTGCTGCCCGTCGGCGGGCGGCCACACGGGGGCCTGGTAACCGGTGGCCTGCTGGAACACGTTCTGCTTTGGTAATCCGCCCACTGACATTCTCCGATGATGGCGCCTAGAGTCTGGATGTGGCAGACGATGAGACGAAGGTCTACGCGCTGAACCTGTTCGATGTCGCCGACCGGGAGGAATACCTGGCCTACTCACGCCGGTCGGCCGGCGAAGTGGCCCGGCACGGAGGACGCGTGGTGGCGCTTGGCCGGTTCCGGGAAAGCGTGGCCGGCGACATCACCCCCCGCCAGGCGCTCATCCTGGTCGAGTGGGAGTCCAGGGCGGCCTTCGACAGCTACCGCCAGGACCCCGCGCTGGCCGATCTGCACCCGCACCGTGAGCGGGGCTCCTCGGCGTACGTGTGGCACTTGTTCGACCGGCTCGACGACCTCCGGCCGCTGCTCAGGCCGTGACCTGAACCGCGCGGTCCTGTCGCGGCCGGCCGCCGGACGCGGCGCCGCCAGACGCCGCTCCGGGCCGCGCTGCGGGGCGGTAACCACGGGCCGTTCGGGAAAATTGTCTGGCCCGGAGTACGGGGGGCCGGGTATTTCCCGCGCGGGCGGGGCCAGCGGGGGCCGCTATCCCGCTGCGGCGGTGTGCGGACCGGTGACCGAACCCGGCGGCGGGATCACGCCCGGGCCGCTCGCGTCGCACGCGAGCGCTCCGGGGTCGGTGTCCAGCAGCGGGGCGGCCAGGCGCGGCGGCGCGCGGAACGCGGGCCGCCGCAGGTCGATCATGTCGAGCATGTCGGCGGCGTTGGCGTCCCGGTAGGTCATCGCGGGCAGGTTCCACTTGGTCTCCACCAGCTTGCAGATGCTGGCGTGGTCGAAGACCCGGTGGGAGACGTACCGCGGCCGGGCCCACGGGGACACGATCGCGCACGGGACCCGGAATCCGTACCGGCCGAATCC
>WNGR01022969.1_pt1 | contig 17664 bp, 18 predicted proteins | sample 5407581 | NCBI WGS metagenome assembly WNGR01 (sample SAMN13153383, study PRJNA577476) | soil metagenome | isolation source: 80 cm soil or saprolite under Garry oak tree replicate 2 | place: USA:California | collected 2016-06-15 | reverse complement strand
CACGAGAAGAAGGTTAATCGGAGCCTCGCCCCACCGGCAACCCAAGCGCTTCCTGCGTTTCCGAGGGTCGCGCGGTGGCGCGCCGGGCCACCGCTTGGCTTCCTTGACAACTTCCGAGGGTGGGGTAGTCTATCCGTGTCGTGGCCGTCGCCGTCGTGTGCGGACTAACCCCGTGCTTCGCGAGGCCACAGTCCATAAGGAGGAGTGTCCATATGAACTTGCTTCGACGTCATCACGGGACCACCGGCGTCGCCACGCTGCTGGTGAGCGCACTCGGGCTGGCGGGTTTGGCGCTGTCGGCGTGTAACGAAGCGCAGGTCACGACGGGTCCGATCCCTAACGTGCTCCCCTTCGTTGGCACCATTACCGGCGACAGCGGCAGCCTCAGGGGCTCGATCACCTTGGACGTGATCGGAACGGCCGTCACAGGCACGTTCAGAGTCGTCGCGCCTGACGACGCGGTCGGCACGCACGTGGTCAACGGCACGTATGGCAGCGACAAAAAGCTCAGCGTCACGGGCTACGGATATACGTTCAATGGGGTCTATAACGGCGTGGACCGGTTGGACGGCACGCTGGCGGGGCCGAAGATCAGCACCACAGACCCGGATCCTACCATAACGGGCGAACCGGGAGAGCATAAGGTTGCCGGACCCTTCGTCACCGCCCAGGCCGCCTCGGGGGCGGCGTTCTGCGGCACGTTCACCGGGACCAACAACGGGGTCTTCGACTTCACGATCGCCGGCACGACAGTCAGCGGGACCTCCACCTCCACCCTCTCTCCCCCCACGGCGACCACGCTCGACGGCACGGTTTCCGGCAACTCCATCACGATCACGAACCCTGCCAACCCCAGCGGTCCCCCGTTCGCGGTGGGCACCCGCGCCGTCAACGATGTGTCCGGCACCTACGACGACGGGGCCGGCAACTCGGGGACGTGGACAGGTTCGCTCTGTAACTCTAACGTGCTCATCTTCGTGGGCACAGCCAGCGGCGACAACGCCAGCCTCAGCGGCTCGGTGACTCTCTACGTCGACGCGACGGGCGTCACCGGCTCGCTGAAGACCGTGGCGCCAGCAGTGGCTACCCAGCAGCTTACCGGCACATATAGCAGCGGCACGAAAGAGGTCACCGTGTCGGGCGGCGGATACGTGTTCGACGGGGCCTACGACGGCACGGCTCAGCTGACCGGCACGATGTCGGGGTCAGCTACCGGAACGTTCATCGCCGCCTCACACCCCTGGGCGGTGGCGTTCTGCGGCACGTTCACCGGCACCGACAACGGCACCTTCAACTTCACGATCGACGGCGCGGCCCTGCACGGGAGTGCCGTCTCCACCGTCAACACAGTGACTCCGCTCGACGGCACCTATAAGGCATCAACGGGCGCCATCACCATCACCAACCCAGCCGCGAACCCCCCCCCGGGCTTCGAGAACCTTGCCACAGGCACGCGCAGCGGCAACTCCGTCTCCGGCGCCTTTGACGACGGGGCCGGCAGTAATGGGACGTGGACGGGTTCGCGTTGTAACTGAGCCGCTCGCAGCGGTGGGGAAAACCAGAGGGCCGGCGAGATGCCGGCCCTTTGTCATTTCAGTCGGTGTGATCCGGCAGGTGTCGGTGCGTGTGGTCGCCCGCCTCACCCTCATCGGTGAACCAACAGTAGGCCCAGATCTTCGCCGGGCGCAGCATCCGCCTGCCCGCGCGCAGGATGATCCCGAGCGGTTCGTCGGCCAGTACCAGAGGGAGGGTCGTCATGCGCAGTTCCCGGTTGTAAGCCGTAAGACGTAAGTGCAAGCTTCTCGCCATGAGGGCGTTCATACAACCTGCCGTCTTACAACTGGTTACTGGGGCGGGGTCGGCGCGGAGTGGCTAGTCCGACACGTTCGCGGCCGTGTCGAGCGGACGCAGGGGCTTCACCGCCACGAACCCCGCGCCGCGGCGCGTGCGGCGGCGGCGCGTGAGCTGCCATCCCGCGTACTGCGCCTCGAGCGACTCCGGCGCGAGCGGGATGACCTCCCGGGTCGCGGCCGTGGGCAGGACGACATGGACGCCGCCCGCCCGCGTGCGCGCCTGGAGGTCGTAGAGCAGGGCGTGACGGTCCTTGGGCCGCGCGGCGGCCAGCGCGGCGGGATCGATCACCACGAGACTGGGTGCGACGTCCGGGAACCAGCGCCCGAAGTTGATCACGAGCGCCTGAAAGCGCCCGGCGAGCTGTTCCGTGACGGCTCGACTCTCCGCCGCCTCGACGGCGTGGAGCTCCTGGTCCACGAGGAACACTTCGGCCTCGTAGGCGGCGATGAACAGCCCGGCGGAGAGTGCGCCCGTCCCCACGACCACCGCCAGGTCGCCGGGCTCGAGGCGGCGCGCGTAGGCGACGAGGGGCCCGTCGGCGTCCAGGCCCCAGTGCGTCGGCTCGCGTTGTGCGGCGCGCAGCGCCCGGTGCTTTTGCCGCCACCGTGGAAACGACGGCAGCCGCAGCCGCCGGGCGATGATCCGGTCCACGTGCTCGAGCAGCAGCACCTCGGTGAGCAGGTACTGCCCGGCCGAGTTCTCCTCCAGCTCGCGCACGGCCTCGTCCCCGATCTCCAGCAGCTGCTCGCGCGTGAGCGTGTTCTTGTACTCCTCGATGCGCTGCAGGATGAACTCCTGGTGTTCCTGCTTGAGCGAGCGGGGCGGGCGGCGGGGAGCGGGGGCCGGAGCGGGGGCGGGCGAGCCGCTGGCGGAGAGGGGCGTCAGCATGGCTCGACGTGGACCGTGACTTCCGCGAGCTGCAGGTCCTGCTTGAGGCGCTCCTCGACCGCGTCCGCGATGGCGTGTGCTTCCTGGACGTTCGCATTCCGGTCCACCGCGATCGTGACCTCGGCGTAGCGCACCGGGGCCGCGCCGCGCGAGCGGATTCCGTAGGCGCTCTTCACGCCCACGACCCCTTGTGCCGTCTCCTGGATCGCGTCGGGGGGGAGGGCCCGCTGGTCGACCAGCACCGGAACGGCGCGGGCGAGGATCCGGTACGCCGCCCACAGGATCAACAGTGCCACGGCGATCGCCACGGCGGGGTCGGCCCACCACCACCCGTGCCGCGCGAGCAGCACGCCCGTCAGCACTCCGGTCGTGACGTACACGTCCGTGCGCGTGTGCGCGGCGTCCGCGAGCAGCAGCTCGCTCCTCAGCTCGCCCCCGCGGCGCTGCTCGTACCAGGCGATGAGCACGTTGACTCCGAGCATGAGCACGAGGATCGCGAGCTGGAGATCGGTCACGAGCACCGCGTGCCCCCCGCTCAGGAGGTGGTTCACCGCGCCTCGCGCGAGCTCGAAGCAGCTGATCGCGAGGAACACGACGATAGCCAGCGCCCCGAGGGTCTCGAACTTGCCGTGGCCGTAGGGATGATCCTCGTCGGGCGCCTGACCGGCCACGCGGACCAGCACCACGCCGAGCGCGTTGTTCAAGACGTCCACCGCCGAGTCGAGCGCGCCACCCATGACGGCGAGAGAGCCCGAGAAAATGCCCACAAACAGCTTGCTCCCCAGGACGGCGAGATTGGCGAGGAGGACTCCGGTCAGGACTCGACGGACGCGGATGTGGCGGTCGCGTGCCTCGGGCCGGGGCAGCGGCATGGCGTGCAAGCTTGTAAACCCCTGCCCCCAAGTCAACACCTTCAGTCGGCCGCCCGCAGCAGGGCCCCCTTCAGGTATCCCGTCTCCGGCACGTTCAAGAGCTCGGGGTGATCCCGGCCGGCTCCCGTCCATGTGAGGAGCTGCAGGCGGCGCCCGCTGTCCTCCGCCGCGGCCGCGAGCATCGCCGCGAACTGCTCGCGGTGCACGTGGTACGAGCAGCTGCAGGTGAAGAGGATCCCGTCCGGCGCGAGCAGCCGCATCGCGCGCAGGTTGATCTCCTTGTAGCCCCCCAGCGCCTTGGGGACGCTCTGCTTCGTCTTCGCGAACGCCGGCGGGTCGAGTACCACGGCGTCGAAGGTCTCCTCCTGCCGCTCGAGCTCGCGCAGCAGGTCGAAGGCGTTGGCCTCCCGGAAGGTGATGTTCGCGAGGCCGTTGAGCGCGGCGTTGGCGCGCCCGCGCTCCAGCGCCTCGGCGCTCGAATCCACTGCGACCACCTCGGCCACGCGGCGCGCCAGGTGCAGCGCGAACGAGCCGTGATAGGCGAAGGCGTCGAGCGCGCGGCCCCCGCCTTCCGGACGCGTCGCCCTGGCGACGAGCACGCGGTTCTCGCGCTGGTCCAGGAAGGCGCCGGTCTTCTGCCCGGTGCGCGGCGCCGCCAGATAGCGGACCCCGTGCTCGGCGACCTCGACCGTGTCGGGGACGACGCCGTGGGCCGGCACGACCTCGAGGGGAAGGCCCTCGTGGCGGCGGATCGCGGCATCGTTGCGCAGCAGCACGCCGTCCGGCTCGAGGGCGGCTCGAATCCCAGCGACCACGTCGTCGCGGACCCGCTCAAGCCCCGCGGAGAGGAGCTGGGCCACGACGTAGGGACCGTAGCGGTCCACCACGAGCGACGGCAGCCCGTCGCCCTCGGCATGCACCACGCGATAGGCGGTGGCGTCGATGCCCGACCGCAGGGCGGCGGCCGTACGGATGCGGCCTTCCCACCAGGCGGCGTCGATGGGCTCGCCGCCGCGCGTCAGGAGCCGCAGCCGGATCTCCGACTTGGGTGAATAGAGCGCCTGGCCGTGGCGGCGGCCGCGCCGGTCGGCGACGGTCACGATCCCCGCCGCGTCACGCGGCTCGTCGTAGATGTCGGTGCGGTAGATCCACGGGTGACCTGCTTGCCACCGGGCGGCCCCCTTCGCGGAAACGACGACGGCGCGCTCGGCCGTCAGCCGACCGCCCGTCATTTCTCCCGGTCCGGGCGCAGCTTGGCCGCCTCGCGCAGGTAGATATGTTTCAGCTCGCGCTGCGGTTTCGTGGTATAGAAGTGGAGCAGGACGCGGATGCAGTGCGGCAGCCCGTCGGCCACGGGGACTTCCGCAGCGCCGAGCAGCGGCACGTCGCGCCACCCGAGGAGCCGCGCCGCGCGTGCCGGGTACTCAGCCGTGAGGTCGGGCGACGACGTGAAAATGGCGCTCTCCACGTCTTCGGGTTGAAAGCCGTTCGCCTCCAGCAGCGCGCGCAGCAGCTCCGCCGTCGCCTGGAGAATCGCCTCGCTCGTGTTGGCGCGCGCCGTGGTGGCGCCGCGCAGGCCCCGCAGGATTTTGCTCATGGCCCTGGCCGATCAGTTGCGCTTGATGGTGCTCACGGATGCGGGCCTTCTCAAGGGGCGCGATCCCGTGGAGGCCTGCCGCCGGGCGGTCGCCGGCGGGGCGACGATCGTGGAGGTGCGCCACAAGGGGGGGCCGGCGCGCGAGCTGGCGGCGCTCGCCCGGGCGCTCGTCGGCGCCCTGTCGGTGCCCGTTCTCGTGAACGACCGCGTGGACGTCGCCCTCGCGACGGGGGCGGCCGGGGCCCATCTCGGCCAGGACGATCCGCCGCTCGACGCGGTGCGGCCGCACGTGCCGCCCGGATTCCTGCTCGGCGCCTCCGTCGGCTCCCCCGCCGAGGCGGATCGCGTGCGGCCCTCGCTAGCGACCCGGAACGGGCTGCGCGCGCGCTTCGGTCCGCTGCCGCTTGACCGCGCGGATCGCCGCCAGGTGCTCGGCGTAGGTCGTGGAAAAGATGTGCTTGCCGTCGGGTTGCGCGACGAAGTACTGGAAGGGGACCCCCGCCGGGTACAGCGCCGCCACGAGGCTGGCGCGTCCCGGCTGCCCGATCGGCCCCGGGGGCAGCCCGGCGTGCTGGTAGGTATTGTACGGCGAGCGGATGGCCAGGTTCTTCTCCCACACGCGCCGCAGGCGTCGGCCGTAGGCGTAGGCCACGGTGGGGTCGGCTTCGAGCCTCATGCCACGCGTCAAGCGGTTGTGATAGACGGCCGACACGTAGGGCCGGTCGGGGTCGTAGCGCACTTCCGCTTCGATGATCGACGCCAGCGTCACGAGCGCGTGGCGCGAGAGGTGCAGCGAGTCGAGCCGGGCCTGCCACTCCGGTTGCCACTGCGCCGCGAACTCGCGCGTCATCAGCCGCACGAGATCGCGCGCGTGGATGTGCAGGGGCACGAGGTAGGTCGTGGGGAAGAGATAGCCTTCCACGGAGCGCGCGTCCCCGGGTAGGCCGAGACCCTGGGCGAGCTCTGGATCCCGCGCGGCGGCGAGAAACGAGTCGCGCGGCACGCCGAGCTGGGCGCGGGCGGCCGCCGCCACCTCGGCGAGCATGAGCCCTTCGGGCACGAAGAACCGCGCTTCGACCCCGCGGCCCCGCTCGAGCGCATCGACCACGGCGCTCCAGGGGCTGCCCGGCGCCAGCAGGTAGACGCCGGTCTTGAGCGACCCGCGCAGCCCGTGCAGGCGTGCGTAGAGGGTGAAGAGCCCGGCGTGCTCCACGATGCCGCGGGCCGCGAGCGAATCGACCGCGGCCTCCAGGGTGGCGCCGGGCGGAATGGTGACCGGGACCGACTCGCCAGCCGGACGCGCGCAGCCAGCGGCTATCAGCGCGACCGACAACAGATTGCGGAATGCGGAATGCGGAATGCGGAATGTAAGGGCAAGGTCGTTCGCGGCGTGAACCTTCCCTTTACACTCCGCACTCCGCACTCCGCCCTCCGCACTCGTCTTCACGTCGCTCCCCCCCGCCGTGCGTCGAGATAGTGCTGGAGCAACACCGCCGCGGCGAGTGCGTCCACGTCGTCCTTCCGCCCCCTCGTCGAGCCTCCGAGCTCGCGCACGGCCCGCAGCGCGCGCGCCGTGGTCAGGCGCTCGTCCCAGAGATCCACCGGGCGCCCCGCGTGGCGGGCGACGTCGGCGGCGAGCACCCGGGCCTCCCGCGCGGCGTCGCCCTCCGACCCATCGGGCGCGAGCGGCAACCCCACGACGACGCCGGTCACCGCGTGCTCGTCCAGCAGCGCGAGGAGTCGCCGCATGGGGAACCGCTTGCCGGCGCGGCGGGTGAGAGTGGCGAGCGGCTGGGCGAGGGTGCGGGATTCGTCGGACAGGGCGAGGCCGATGCGGCGCTCACCCCAGTCGACGGCGAGCAAGCGCCCCGCCGTCACCCCTGCGCCATCGTCTGGAAGAATTCCGCGTTGTTCTTCGTGCGCTTCAGCCGCTCGAGCAGGAACTCGATCGCTTCGACGGGCGGCATGTCCGCGAGAAAGTTGCGCAGCAGGTAGACCTTGTTCAGCTCCTCCTTGCTGAGGAGCAGCTCTTCCTTGCGGGTGCTCGTGCGCTGCACGTCGATCGCGGGGAAGGTGCGCCGCTCGGCGATGCGGCGGTCGAGGATCACTTCGGAGTTGCCGGTGCCCTTGAACTCCTCGAAGATCACCTCGTCCATCCGCGACCCGGTGTCGATCAGCGCCGTCCCGATGATGGTGAGGGATCCGCCTCCTTCGATCTTGCGCGCGGCGCCGAAGAAGCGCTTGGGCTTTTGGAGCGCGTTCGCGTCCACGCCGCCCGACAGGATCTTGCCCGAGTGGGGCACGACGACGTTGTGCGCGCGACCCATCCGCGTGATGGAGTCGAGCAGGATGACCACGTCCTTCCCGTGCTCCACCAGGCGCTTCGCCTTCTCGATCACCATGTCGGCCACCTGGACGTGCCGGTCGGCCGGCTCGTCGAACGTGGAGGAGATCACCTCGACGTGCGCCCCCTTCACGTTCTCCTCCATGTCCGTCACCTCTTCAGGTCGCTCGTCGATGAGCAGCACGATGAGGTAGATCTCGGCGTGGTTCTCGATGATGGAGTTCGCGAGCTTCTGGAGGAGGATCGTCTTGCCGGCTTTGGGCGGCGATACGATCAGGGCGCGCTGACCCTTCCCGATGGGGCTGAGGAGATCCATCACGCGCATCGACAGGTCGCCGTCCGAGCGCTCGAGCCGAACGCGCTCTTCGGGGTAGCGCGGCCGCAGGTTCTCGAAGGCGACGCGGTGCTTGGCCTTCTCCGGCTCTTCGTCGTTGACCGACTCGACTTTGAGGAGGGCGAGATACCGCTCCCCCTCCTTGGGCGGCCGCACCTGGCCCATGATCGTGTCGCCCGTGCGCAGGTCGAAGCGCTTGATCTGGCTGGGAGACACGTAGATGTCGTCGGGGCCGTACAGGTAGTTCCAGTCGGGGCTGCGCAGGAAGCCGTACCCCTCGGGGAGGATCTCCAGCACGCCCTCTCCGCGCAGCACGGTGTCGGAGTCGAGCAGCGACTGCTCGATGCGGAAGATCAGGTCCTGCTTGCGAAGGCCCGAGTAGTTGGTGATGTTCAGCGTTTCGGCCATCGCGTGTAATTCCGCGACGGACTTCCTCTTCAACTCGGCAATGTCCACGGGTGCCTGTGCTCCGTTCTGCTACGGCAGGGAAGACCCCGATCCAGGGGAATGAACGCGTCGCAGGTGGAAAATTGGGAAGTGCGGGAGTGCTATCAGTCTATAGTAGACCGCGCCGAACCGCGAGTCAAGGGCGACCGTGGACCTGACCCGGTTCCTGCTCGCGTGGCGGACGATCACGCTGCGGGATCGGGAAGTCATTGACGCGCTTGTACATCCGGACCAGGCCCAGCCGGCCCCCGCGCTCGCGCGCGCGCTCGCACTCTGGCCCGGCAGCTACTACTGGTCTGACGAGGCCGACGGGCGCCATCTCGTCCTGACCCGCCCGCTCACGCGGCGCCGCGAGACGTGGGCCCTGCACCTCACGCTGTTCCTCGCGACCCTGGCGACGACCACGCTCGCGGGCGCCGTCTTCAGCGGCGTCATTCCTTACGACCCCAACCCGTTCGATCTCTTCACGGGCGCCTATCCGTTCCCGCCGCACGTCGCGCGGGCGTGGGCGGCGGGCCTCGAATTCTCGCTGCCGCTCGTGGCGATCCTGCTCGTGCACGAGCTCGGGCACTACGTCACCGCCCGCTCCTACGACCTCGACGTGTCGCCGCCCTACTTCATTCCCGTGCCGCTCGTGCCGTCGTTCATCGGCACGATGGGCGCCTTCATCCGGCTCCGCACGGTGCTCTCCGACCGGCGGCAGCTGCTCGATGTCGGCGTCGCGGGGCCGATCGTGGGGTTCGTCGTCGCGGCTCCGGTGCTCGCCTTCGGGCTGGCCCTGAGCCATCCACTCCCGGGCCACGGCGAGCAGGCCGGCCTGCTGCTCGCGATCGGATCGGACACGGCCGGGCTGGGCGATTCCCTGGTGACGCTGGCGCTGCGCCATCTCATCTTCGGATCCGTGCCCGCGATCAGGGTGCACGTCCTCGCCTTCGCCGGCTGGATCGGGATGTTCGTCACGATGCTGAACCTGCTGCCGATCGCCCAGCTCGACGGCGGCCACATTCTGTACGCGGCGCTGCCGCGCTGGCACCAGCGCGTGGCGCTGGCGTTCTGGGTGCTGGTGATCTTGCTGGGGCGCTTCTGGCCCGGATGGTACGTGTGGGGGTTCCTGGTGCTCGCCCTCTCCCGCGGCAGGCTCGCGCATCCGCCGGTCCTGGACGTCGAGCGCCCGCTACCGCCGGGGCGGCGCGCGGTCGCCTGGCTGGCGTTGCTGCTCTTCGCGGTGACGTTTACTCCAATGCCGTTCAGAATCTGAAAGGCGTGGGGAGTGGGGAGTGGTACCCGACGGTGCCAGCCGTGCGGCCGGTGCGCACCGGGAAGTACCACTCCCCACTCCCCCACGCCTTTTGTAGTTGACGTATTGCGTAAGTCTCGCCGGCTTATATCTTTGGACAAACCAGCCCACGGGTAGGCATGCCCGCACAACCGGCGCGCTACAGTTCCCCCGATGCTGCTGCGGTCGTTCACGAGCTCCCCCCCATCCGGTTCGACGGACAACTCATCACCATTCGCCTCGCCGTGCGCCGCAGCGAGGACGGGGTCTGGCGCGGGCGGGTGCTGTTCGGGGAGCCGGACACCGAAGCCGAGCGGGCGACGGCCGAGATCTTCTGCGCCGCGTCCGAGGCGGACCTGTGGCAGTCGGTACGGGATCTCCGGGATCATCACTTCCGGGACCTGTACCGATCGCTGCTCTGATGGAGGAGCTGCGGGCAGCGCTGCAGAAGGTCCGGCACGATCTGTCCAATCCCCTGGCGGCGATTCTCGCCGAGACGCAGCTGTTGCTCCTGAACGCCGAGCGCTACGACGAGGAGACCGTCACGGGCCTGCGGCAGATCGAGACGCTGTCCCGCAAGATGCGCCAGATGCTGGAAGCCTTGGACAAGTGAGCCGGCGGCACCGGCCGCGGTTCTGTCCGCCCGCCGTGTGGTGGCGCTTTCAGTCCCTCAGGGTGCCGGGGCGGTGGCTGCGATGGAGGCCGCCCACCCGTTCCTGAGATAGAGGACGAGCAGCACCGCGCTCGTCGCGCTGACGGCGTACTTGAGCGCGGCAGGGGCGTCGCTGGCCGACAGCAGGCCCTCGATCGTTCCCGCGACGACGAGCAGCGAAACCACGGCGCCAAGCATCTGCGCCGCGATCCGCCCCTCCACCACGAGGGCGTCCCGGCGCGTGCGGTCTCCGGGGGCGATCAGCGCCCCGGCGATCCGGAACCCCGCGCCGGCGGCGATGAAGATCGCCGTCAGCTCGAGCACGCCGTGCCCCGCGATGAAGGTCGCGAGGTAGGCGCCGGCGCGGTGATTCACGAACAGCCCGAAGCCCATCCCGAGCTGCAGCCCGTTCATCACCAGCGCCCACACCGTGAGCGTCCCGGCCACGAGACCCCCGACGAACGTCCAGAAGGCGACCAGGACGTTGTTGCCGATGATGGCCGAAGCGATCACGGGGAGCTCCTCCTCCGGGCTCTGCGCGTAGCCGATCCCGCGGGCCTGGCGCTCGGCCGCCTGCTCGGCGCGCCCCACCATGACGGGGGACATCACCTCCTCGGCGAGTTGCGGGCGCTCGCGGATCATCACGTAGCCCACGGCCGCCGGGACGACGAACAGCAGGGCGGCGGCCACCACCTGGCGCCACGACAGCACCACGGCGGCCGGAAAATCCCGCAGCAGGTAGCGGTGCACGGGCGTGCGACGCCGCCCCCGTGCCCGGTACAGGGCATTGTGCCCCGCGCCGACGAGTCGCTCGAGGTATTCGATGACGCGGGGATCGACGCCGTACGTCCGCGCCCGGGCGAGGTCCGCGGCCGCTTCGCGGTAGCGCGCGGCGAACGCGGGGATCTCGTCGGGCGGCAGCGCGCCCACGCCGGCCCGCTCAACGCGCGTGGCGACCGCCCGGAACGCTTCCCAGGCCGCGCGCTTGCGTGCGACGAACCGCTCGGCGGCCACCGCGGTGCGCCCGGCTCCCCGCTCGCGCGCCCGCGTCGCGAAGCGGCTCCGGCGCTTGCGCTGCTCCTCCGCCAAGAGCGTCGCCAGATACGCCTCCGTGTCCGTCGTGCGGCGCGGCACGCGCGCCACCTCCACCGTCGGCTCGAGCTGGTCGCGGCGCGCCATGAACTGATCGAGCAGGCGGAACTCCTCGTCCGCGAGATCCGGCGGCCCCGTCTCCACGACTTCCTCCACGGGGGTCTCGTTCGCGGCCCCCAGGCTCCAGTCTGTCGGACGGTCGCGCACCACGACCGTCCCCGCCGCCAGGTCGCCCGGGCGCTGGTTGCGGCGTTGGAGGAAGACGAACAGGAGGCCCGGGAGCACGGGGAGCAGCGGGAAATAGCAGTCGAGCAGCCGGACCACGTTGCGCACCACGGCCGCGGTGGGCGTGACGGGGTGCCCGGTCGCCATCACGACGCGGATTCCCAGCGCCTGCTTGCCGGGCGTGCGCCCGCCGTTCAGGGCCTCGAACAGCACGAAGTACCCGAGCACGGCGAAGTAGTACAGCAGCACGAGCGCCGCCATCAGCCAGCCCTCGACGGCGCCGGAGAGGCGCGTGCCGATCGTGCGCGCCACCACGACGATCAGGATCACGCCGAGGTTGAGGAGCACCGTGTCGAAGAAGGCGGCGGCCGTCCGAGAGCCGACGCCCGCCAGCTCGAGGTGGACTTCGACGTGCTCCGGGGTCTCGACGCCCAGCTGTTGCCGCAGGTCCATCACGTCCCCATCTTAGCGCGGTCGACTCCGTGGAGCGAGCGCGTATGACCGACATCAGGCCGATGGATCTCGGGGAGATTCTGGACGGGGGGCTCACGGTGTACCGCCGGTACTTCGGCCTGCTGGTGCAGCTCGGGGTGGTCGCCCTGTGGCTGCCCGTCGCGCTGACCATCTACCTGCAGCTGTCGGGCGGGCCGCAGCTGCACCCGGTTCTCTATGCCGTTACGCTCCTGATCCAGTACTTCGCCAGTCTGCTCCTGACGGCGGGCGCGGTCCGCGTTATCTCCGACTCCTACCTGGGCCACCCACCCCGGCTCCACGACGCCCTGTCGCTCGGCTTCTCGAAGGTTTGGCCGCTGTTCGTCGTGGGAATCGGGTACGCCGTCGTGGTGTTCGTGTGCATGCTGGTGCCCGGCGTGATCGCGGCCGTCCTGATTCCGATTCTGGCAAAGGGCGGTGCGGCGATCCCCGCCCTCATCGTGGGGCTGGCCCTGTTCGCCGGGGCGGTGTGGTTTCTCGTGTTCGTGGCCTGCGGCTACGCGCTGACGACCCAGGTCGTCGTGCTGGAGGAGCTGGGTAGCTCGTTCGACGCCTTCGGCCGCTCCTGGGACCTGACGCGCGGCTTCAAGCGCAAGGTCTTCGCCACGGCGGCCGTCGCGCTGATCATCTTCTCGCTGCCCGCCGCCTGCGTCGCGGTGCTCGCCGAGGCCCTGCGGCAGCCGGCGCCGCCGGTCGGTCAGGCCTTCACCGTGCTGGCGGCGCTGCTGCCGATCGTGATGACCCCCCTGCTCTCCTGCATCTTCACGCTGATGTACTACGACCTGCGGGTGCGGCGCGAGGCGTTCGACCTGCAGGTGCTGGGCCAGCAGCTCGGGATCGGCTAAGTGCTCGGACAGGGCGTCCCGCCGGACTCGCTCCGGGCAGCGCTGCGGGAGGTGTTTGCGCGTCCTGAGTACCGCTGGAACGAGCGCCCGGATCCGTGGGGCTGGATCGTCGACGTCTGGTACCGGCTGCTCGATTGGCTCGACGCGGTGCAACGGGGGCATCCCGCGGGGTTCAAGGTGCTGCTCGCCGTGTTGGCGCTGGTGCTCGTCGGCCTGCTCGCCCACATGGGCTACGTCGTCTGGCGCATCACGCGGCCCACGGCGCGGACGCCGGCCGTAGGGGCGGGGGGAATCGGCGGGCGCGAGCTCGCGGATGCGCGCGCCCACCGCGCGCGGGCGGAGGAGCTGGCGCGTGCCGGGCGGTATGCGGAAGCGCTGGCCCACCGGTTCGTCGCCCTCGTGCTCGAGCTCGAGCGCCGCCGCGCCCTGGCGTTCCACCCGTCCAAGACGCCGGCCGAGTACGTGGGTGAGGCCAGGCTCGACGCGGCGGGCCGCGCGTCGCTCGCGGAGCTCGTGGCGCGGCTCTATCGCCACCTGTTCGGCGGAGTTCCCTGCGATGAGGGCGGGTATCGCGAATTTGGCGCCGCGGCGGACGAGCTGGGGAGACATGTCGCACCGGCGTGAGCTCGCCCTCGCCGCATTGCTCGCCGTCGCCGTGACCGTGGCGGTGCTGGCGGGCCGCGGCCGCAGCCCGTCCCGGGAGTCCGCCTTCGAACGCCGCACGTCGGCCTTCCTGGCCGGGCCGCGGGGCAGCAAGGCGTCCTACGACGTGCTCGCCCGCCTGGGTGTTCCCGTCGAGCGCCGCCGGCGCCCCCTGTTCGGTCTCACGCGCGAGGGAGCGCGGCGGCCTGGGCTTCTCGTAGTGCTGGACCCACCGCTCGACCTCCAGGCGGCGGAGATCGCCGAGGTCGTGCGCTACGTGCGCGGCGGCGGGGCCGTGCTCGCCGCGGGCGATGGCGGCGGCATCGCGCCGTGTGCGGGCTGGGTCCCGGCCCGTGCGGGGCGGGGCCTGCGGGACAGCCTGCCCGTGGTCCCGCGCGGGCCCGAGCTCCCCCTTCCGGCCGTCGCGTCCGTGCTGAAGCCGGTCGAGCGGGAGGATATCCCGCCCCCCGACGCATCGTGCCCGCTGCTCGTCGCGAGCGGCGCGGATACGTTGCTCGCGGGGCGCGACGGTCGCCCGGTCGTGCTGCGACTACGCTACCGCGGCGGCGGGCAGGTGACGCTCGCGGCCGATCCCGGCTACTTCCGCAACATCGTCTGGCGCCAGACGGGGGTGGCGGCCTTCGCGGTGCCTCTGTTCCTGGCCGGCCGGCGCGGCGCGATCGTGTGGGACGAGTTTCACCAGCGCTTCGGGCGCGGCGGCTCGCTGACGGCGGCGACGCTCGCGTGGCTCGCGGACGCGCCGGCCGGCTGGGCGATGCTGCAGCTCGGGGCGGTGCTGCTCGTGGCCCTCGCCGTCGCCGCGGTGCGGTTCGGGCCGGCGCGCCGCGTGATCGACGTGCGCCGCCGCTCGCCGCTCGAGCATCTGGAGGCGCTGGCGGCCGGGCTGGAGGGAGCGGCCGGCGTCGACACCGCCGTGGCGCTGACGGTCTCCGGGCTGCGCCGGCGCCTGAGCCGCACGGGCCAGATCCGGCCCGGAGACGCGCAGTCCTGGCTGCCGGCGCTGGAGCTGGCGCTGCCCACGCCGCGGGGCCGCGAAGCGGCGCGGCGCATCCAGCAGAACCTGAGACAACCCGGCGGTGCCGAGCGCGTGCTCGCCGCCGCCCAAGCCGTGGAGGACGTGTGGGAGGAGCTGCACCCGCGCACGACGCGAGCCGCATCCTAGAGGCCATCCGGTCGGTGGTGCTGGGCCAGGAAGCCGCCACCCGGGAGGTGGTGGTGTGCCTGCTCGCCCGCGGTCACGTGCTGCTCGAAGGCGTCCCCGGGACGGCCAAGACGCTGCTCGTCCGCGCGCTCGCGCTGGCGCTCGACGTCCGGTTCCAACGCATCCAGTTCACGCCCGACCTCATGCCCGCCGACATCACCGGCGTCTCGCTCCTGACGGGGACGCACGAGTTCACGTTCCGGCCCGGCCCTATCTTCGCCGACCTCGTGCTGGCGGACGAGATCAACCGCGCGCCCGCCAAGACCCAGGCGGCGCTGCTCGAGGCGATGCAGGAGCGCACGGTCACGATGGACGGCACGAGCCATGCGCTGTCGCCCGTGTTCACCGTGTTCGCGACCCAGAACCCGGTGGAGTTCGAGGGCACGTATCCGCTCCCCGAGGCCGAGCTGGATCGCTTCACGGCCAAGGTGCAGTTCGGCTACCCCCCGGCACAGGTGGAGCAGGGCATCCTGACCAAGTACGTCCAGGGCTTCGAGGCCGACCGGCCGGCCACCTATGGCGTCACGGCCGTGACCGACGCGGCCGGGCTCGAGCGGCTGCGCCAGGGGGTCGAGGCCGTGCGGGTGGAGCCCCAGGTGACGGCGTACATCACGGCCATCGTGCGCGCCACGCGGGATGCGGCGTCGCTCACGCTCGGCGCGAGCCCGCGTGCCGGCGTGTCGCTCCTCAAGGCGGCGCGGGCCGCGGCGCTGCTCGACGGCCGCGAATTCGTGGTGCCCGACGACGTGAAGCTGCTCGCCCCTGCCGTGCTGCGGCACCGCATCAGCGTGGCCCCCGAGCTCGAGCTCGAGGGCGTCACCGCCGATGTGGCCCTCAAGGCGATCCTCGACCGCACCGAGGTCCCGACGGCGTGATCCTGTGCACCCGCCGCGCGCTGGCGCTGGGCGCGGCCCTCGCCGCGCTCGGCGCCGCGGGCTACTGGGCCGCGTGGGCCCTGCCGGCGATGCTCGTCGCGGACGTCGTCCTCCTGGCGGGCGTGTGGCTCGACGGGCGGTGGGCGCCGCGACCGCGTGCGCCGGGCCTCGAGATCGTGCGTGACGCCCCGCCCGCCCTCTCGGTCGGCCGCGGGGGCGAAGTGGTGTACCGCTGGGCGAACCGCTCCGGGCGGCGGGCCCGGCTGCGCGTGCGGGAGGTGCGGCCGGAGCTGCTGGGCGGCGTCCAGCCGCCCCGCGCGCTCACGGTGCCGCCCTGCGGCGAGCGGCGCGAAACCCTGGCCGTCGTACCCGTGCGGCGCGGCCGCGCGCGCGGCGGCGACGGGAGCGGAGAGGGCGGGTTCGTCGTGGACAGCGTGGGGCCGCTCGGGCTGGGGTTGCGGCGCGAGACCGTGCCGCTGCCGTGGGAGGTCACCGCCTACCCGCCGATCGTCTCGATGCGGCTGCGGGCGTCGGTGGCGCAGTCCGTGCGGCGACGCGAGCAGGGAGCGACCGCCGTACGCCGGCTGGGCGAAGGCCGGTTGTTCGAGTCGCTGCGCGAGTGGGTGCCCGGCGACGACATCCGGCACATCGACTGGAAGGCCACCGCCCGGCGCCGCAAGGTGATCACCCGGCAATACGAGGCCGAGCGGCGGCAGCAGGTGCTCCTCGTCGTCGACACCGGCCGGTTGATGACCGCCGACATCGCGGGCACCGCGCGGCTCGACTACGCCGTGCGCGCGGCGCTGGAGCTGGCCTACGCCGCGGCCCAGCACGACGACAACGTCGGGGTGATGGCGTTCGCGGACGGTGTGAAGCACTACGTCGCGCCGCAGCGCGGCCGGGTCGGGCTGAAGCGCGCGCTCGACGTGCTGGCGGTGCTCGAGCCGGTGCTCGTCGAGCCCGACTACCCTGGCGCGTTCCGCTACCTCGCGGCGCGCAGCCGCAAACGCGCGCTCACGGTGCTGTTCACCGACGTCATCGACCGGTTCGCCTCCGACGCGCTCGTCGCGAACGTGGCCTCGCTCCGCCCCCGCCACCTGCCGCTCGCCGTGACGCTGCGCAACCCCGAGCTCGATCGCGTGGCGGCGTTGCGGCCGGAGACGCCGACCGACGCCTTCCGCAAGGCGGCCGCCGAGGAGCTGCTGCGGGCCCGCGACGAGGCGCTGGGCCACATGCGGCGCGCCGGCGTGCTGGTGCTGGACGTGCCACCCGAGCGCGCCGCGCACGCCGTGGTCGCGGGATACCTGGACCTGAAGCGGCGCGGGCGGCTGTAGTGACTGCGGTCATATGCACCTGGATAGGGCCCGCTGTAGATTGAGTCGCGGCTCACCCGGATCGTGCCAGCATGAGCCTCCCACAACGCTTGGCCCCGCTCGTCGCCCTCGTCGCCGCGCTCGCGGCGGGCGCGTGCGTGTACCCCACCGAGCACGATGCCGATGTGCACGTCAGCGTCACGCCGCTCCCGATCCTGATCCGCGGGAACGACGCGCTGGCCACGGCCCGCGCCTGGCAGGTGCTCGGCACCGGCGACTCCGCTGAGATCACGAACATCAGCTTCGTCTGGTCGAGCGGCAATGCGTCGGTGGCGACGGTGGACCCCAGCGGGCACATCGTGGGCATCAAGTCCGGCACGACGACGATCCGCGCCGCCGCGGCGAACTTCGACAAGCGCTCCCAGCCCGGTGATATCACGCTGCGGGTCGCCGAGCGGCTCGAGATCGACAGCATCCGGCCCAAGACGGTGCATTTCGGCGACACCGTCACCGTGTTCGGGGTCGGGGTGGACTCGATCTTCCAGGCGCAGCTGGCCCAGGGGGTCCTGATCCCCAATGTCTTCCGGCGCAGTCGGGATGCGACCGGGTACGCCCGCAGCGTCTACTGGGTGCCGCCGCCCGCGCACAAGGACTCGCTGTTTTACATCCGCAACGGCGTGTTCGGGTTCTCGAA
>WNGR01003293.1_pt1 | contig 17664 bp, 11 predicted proteins | sample 5407581 | NCBI WGS metagenome assembly WNGR01 (sample SAMN13153383, study PRJNA577476) | soil metagenome | isolation source: 80 cm soil or saprolite under Garry oak tree replicate 2 | place: USA:California | collected 2016-06-15 | reverse complement strand
GCCCTGCCACAACTCGTTGAACGAGATCTCCGGGTAAAACTGTTGCAGTTCATCCAGGTAGGCGTCGTATTCTTCGAGCTGGCGATAGAATTTGAGCGACTCGGCTTCCCTACCAGGCTTAGGATGCACTTGTTCCTCCAATAATCCCCGCTCGTGCAGGTCTCTTAAAGAGAGATGCGGGTCATTGCGGATGATGTCGTAGAACGCGAGTAGTTTGAGAGCCTCTATTGGCAGCGCCATTTTCACGGCTTCCTGCCGCTCGACGATCGTATTGTAATCGTAGAGTACCCGCTCGTTCAGATCTTCCAGTTCGACAAAGAGCCCCGGGCCGACGATGACATCATAGTTCGTCAACTCTCGATCCTCATCGTGCTCGCCCCTTTTCCGGTACTTGTGGAGCATTTCCTCGTACCTGGCCTCCCAGTCCACGCCGAGCCGCGCCAATAGTTCCTCTCTTTGTTGCCTCTGGATGGGATCACGCAGATCGAGGAAGCGCAGCCTGTCGTTTTCAAAGAAGAGCAGGGTTTCGTAGGGAGGCTGATAAGGGAAGTAGCGGTCTTTGCGGATGAAGACAAAGTCCGTTGGTGCCAGTGGGAGCCGCTCTTGCACGCTACGCTCATGACGAATGACATCTTTGAGATACAATTGCGAAAGCGATACCTCGAGCTTCAGCTTGAAGATTTTATTGCCCGGTTCCAGAGCAGGGTAATCCAAATAGGCCGCTGCCGTACTGTCTGCGCTTTTGTTCGTGTTGACATTGATGGACTGTTTGGAGAGCTGGGGATACGTCCTATACAATTTCACATAAGGATCCTCCCGATGTTCTGCCGCCAGGAGACCTCCTGACTCGAAGTCCTCTTTATTGTAATCCTGAATCACCAGCGCTGCTCCAGTTGGAATCTGTGAAAGATCTGTTACTGCCTTGAAGTGGAGATCAGGCATCCATTGGGCAAATACCTCGAAGTAGTCCGGCAGGGGGTGCACGGCAGCGAGACGGTTATCGAAAACCGCGATGGGATTGAGCAGGGAGAGCGGCAGGTGGGACTGGCCCCTGGATGGAAGAAACTCGAAGAAGTGACGCTCTTTGAGGCGGCTCGTGATGCCGTAATCCGCAAGGTAGGCTGTGAAATCGTGGATAAAATCATAGAGCAGTTTCCCCACGCTTTCTTCGATGTTGCGCTGGTCGTGGTAGAAAAGGGTCGTGCGCTTCCCTTCCTGCGCGCGAATGCCGTACAGTGGTTCCCCAGTCTCCCTGTTCTTCTCGATCTCCCTTCTTTTCAGGTGCAGAAAATAGACCGTCCCATCGGTAATCTTGCGTTCGAAGTAGGCGTAGGGGAGCGAGGCACCGCCCGGATAATCGACGCGTTGAAACCTTCGCGCCTGGCCGGTGACCTTAAATTCCTGTTCGCTATCCTCCCGCTCTGTGCGAATATCACCCTTGAAGTCGATCTGCAGACAAGTATGCGCATTCCCCTCCTTTTTGGCATGGACATAGCACAGATCCTGGCCGATGAATCGCCTGGTCTGCTCACCGAGAACATAGGCGATCTGCAGTAACTTCAGCAGGAGGTGCAAATCGAGACTATCGAAGGTAATCGGGCTTGCATGTACAGGAGCATGGGGGAGAAACGACATGTTGATGGTGGTGGGAGTCTCATTATGCCGGTAGAGTGCGTAGACGACCCACTTATCGACTTCAACTCCATCCCGGCGATCGTGCGTGAAGGTTTTGTAGGGACAGTCCAGTTGATCTCGCAGGCTATTGTGCATCTGTCCATAGATGGTGCGATTCTTTTTGGCCATCCATTGGAGATCCATTGGCAGCTCGTATCGGACAAGCTTGTAACGGGCTTCCAGGGCGCGAAAATCGGTCGGCCTCGAAACTATGAGCGTGGTGGTCGGCGTTGTGCGTGTCACAGGTGTGCGTGTCATTGCTTTTCCCTCATTAACTGGTCATAACAAAGCGGAATGGAGGTCATGGAGGAAGTGTTCAAATGCCTGGTGATAGGCGTTGGGTGTCCTGCGTCGAAGGGCTCCCTGAATGACCACGATGGAGGCCTCGTCAAAGCTCACCTCGTGGAAGGCGCAGTCGTAGTAGCCGCGGGGACGTGGTTGACTGCTGACCAGGTTGAGGTATATAAGCTTCACCGGCGTGCCGTGGTGGGCGCGAAGTTGCTCTACCTTGAGGCACGCGCGCTCTGCGAATTGCGCCTCGTTCAGTTTGGGATGCCAGGCAAGGTCATCAATGGGTGCGCTGAAGCGCTCCAGGGTCTGGTCGTTGTAGTTTTTGCAGTCGATATACCAGGGCAGGCCGCGAATTTTCAGGTCGGCTACTTCAAAGAGCGCGTCGGGCGTCTCTTCCAGTTCAACGCCCTCATCCTGCAGGAGCGCGGTGATGGCTTCCTCGCCGATCGCTCCCGCCAGGATGGACTGATAGCAGTAGGGGGTGAAGAAGTGTTGATCGCTCGGGCTAAAGGCCAGCTTATAGTCGCAGGCTTCGAAGTGGTCGTGAATAACCCGGTTCTCCTTGATCGTGTAATACAGCGCGTCCATTGCCCAGTGTCGGGTCTCCGGCTGGGCGAGATGCGCGGGGATGATTTCGCGCTGTGGTGTGAGGTAGAGCATACCATTGTGGTAGTAGGAGGACTCGGCTACACACGCATAGCTATCGAGCAACTGATCGCGGAAGTGATGTTTCAAGACGGCCTGGCGCAGGTGTTGCCACTCGGCGCGCGCATCTTGATCGCCGTTCCCCTGGCGTAACCCCTCCAGACGGCTGAGCAACCCTTGTATCGCTACCCGGCACTGCTCATCCTGCCCTCCCAGGCGGACATCTTTCAGGCGCCGCACCGCGCGCTCGAGATGGGGCAAATCGGCGCGGACCTGCTCGAAGATCTGCCGCAGGTTGTTGGAGATCATGAGCTCACGTTCCTGCCGGAGTTGATCGAACTCAGGAGAGCAAAACTGCTGAAAGTGACGGTACACCTCGCGGCTGAGCAACGCTGTCTGATCGGGCATTTCCCCCCAGATGCGTTCGACACGCCCGAGGGCCTGCATGAATGTGGACATATGGTTGAACATGGCATCGAAGCGAGTGTTCGTATCGGCCTGGTAGCGCCTGTTCCACTCCCAGGGGTCGTTCAAGGTACTTAACACCTGCAGGAACCGCTGCTCGGTGATCACATTCCCGGTGTATAGTTTCGCCTGGTACCAGATGTTTTCCTTTAAGAGCGCCATCTTCTCTTCCCAGGTGAGGTCAGTATCAGGCTTGCCGAAGTAAAAGTAGGGTGTTTCGAGCAGGCCGATATGCATGAAATCCAGCCTCTTTGTTTTCTCCCTGGATGACCAGTACTGGAGGTTCACGCCGTTGCCCGCCGAAAGGTACTGGGTGACCACTACCACCGGTGCGCCCTCCCAGAACAGCTCGTCGAAGGTATCCTGGGCCTGCTGATTCTGGCGAATAGCGTTGCCCTTCTGGGCATTGTAGAAGACGACAACGAAATGCCTCCCCTGGAGAGAGAGATCATAGACCTCGAACCAGTCATTGGCTGTGCGCGCTTTGATCTCAAACAGCTCCCCGTCCGGAGTCCTATAGCGATCAAAGATCAGCTGGACCTGTCTAAAGGTGTTTAAGAAGAGCAGAGAGGTACTGCCACTTTCAGGAGCATGTTCGCACAACCAGAGCAGCGCGGCAAAAAACAACTGGATGCGGCGTTTGAGGTGGCCCTGGCGCGTTTCGTTGCCAAAGTCTTCATCCTTTGCAGCTGCTGAGATAAACTGGTCGAGCCTGTGCTGGTAGTCATCGGCAGAGTCCAAACCGTCTAAAGGGGGAGCGATTACAATTCGATTCGCGCGCTGATTCGCCTTCTCATGGTTGAGGGTGCGAATAATCTCTTTGTCCATCTCGTCAACAGGGATGGAGTTCACCTGTTGGTTTAGCCAGCCCATGTTGAAATGATGCACATGCCGCTTGATATCGGCTGTGGCTGACAGACCAAAGACCAGGTTATGCTGCGCCAGGCTGGAGAGAATTCTTTCGGGGGTCAGGTGCATGCCGTAATGCCGCACCTGCACTTCTTCCTGGTCGGTGCGCTGCTGGAGGTCATGGATATCATACAAACTATAACCGGTCTCCAGCAGGGCGCTCAACTGCGTGGGATGTTCCTGGTGATGCGGATGGGAAAACTGTGAGATGTGTGTCAGCTCCTCTGAGAAAACCGTATCCTGAAAGCAGTGGCGCAGCAGCTCGCGATAAGTGATTTCGTCGTCTCCCCGCTCCAGCTCTTTGAATAAGAACAGAATTTGCTGGCAGGCCCGACTCACGGCATCAAACAAGTGCAGCGCAGGATAGGGGATTGCTTCAGCAGGACCCGGATCGGAGGTGATCTCAAAAGCGCGGTTCGTTTCGCGCAAGTAGAGGTGATCGGTACTGATGGTATGCTGCGTCCGAAAGATGGCAGGCGAGGTCCTCGGCCGCCCGGCTCGCTTCTGCGCCCCGGCAGCTATTTTCTGTGGGAGCGTACTGGTGAACTGGTTGATATCCGGAAAGCCCAGGTGATCATCCTCCCGAAGCTGATCGATGATTCCCTTGATCCCCTGGATACGATTGCGGATATTGTCTGAGCGCGGATATTCCGGGGACGGTAGTTTATGCACGGTCATGGCGTGGTAGAACAGCTCTACAACACGGAACGGGTTACTGATCTGGGGGGACCAGCAGATGAGTCGCACCAGTTCATTTTCGAGGAAGTCAAATTCATCGAGGAAGATGATGTATCCGCCTTCCTCGTCCTCCAGGCGGGTTAAATTCAGCGTTTTCTGCCCATCGAAGAAACCGTGAAACGCCTTGTGGAGCGTCACCGCCATCAGCCGGACCTCTGGACGCCGCTTGAAGGCGATGCAGGGAAAGAGCGACTGGATCACCCGGTGGTCGGCGAGCCGTTGGTATGCCGGACTATTGCCCTGCTTGTTGTTCGCGCCGAGCAGGGCAGCCTTAAAGGCATGTAAGATCAGGTGGGCATAGTCGTCCATCTGTTTTTCAAGCGCTTTTGGCACCATGACTTTCTGCACGATGAGCTCCTCGAGCGCTTTACAGGCCTTTTTCACCGCCGGCAGATCAATGCGCTTGAGGGGGGTCCTATCGCTCCAACGCCGAACGTTGTCGGTGAAAAGCGGATCCTCGAATAACTCGTAGAAAGCCTGGCGAAGCTCCCTGAGAGTGCCGAGCACGGCCTCCAGGTCTCGCGGCAGGACAACGTAACACGGAGGCGAACCAGGGCAATGGAGCGACTGTGCCATCTCTTCAATGAGCTGCTTGCGATTGGCACAGTAGATGAATTTGCGCTGCTGATATTCCGGCGCGCGAACCACATCTATGGTGGCGCTGGTCTTGCCCAGGCCGGTGCCACCAAGTACTAGCTTCAGGCCGTTGTTATGCTGTTGAATCGTGTGGTGATAGTATTCGAAGTAACTTGATAATGTCATATTGCTCGTTCCTCCATCAAAACAATGAATTGCTCGTCAAATACACTAACGGGACGGGTAAGCTCGTCCTGATGCTACAAGCCCAGAGCCATGCGGATCCGGCCTACCTGGACACAGTTATAGTCCCTTTCGAGGTTTTCATAAATTGCTCTTTCATAATTTGGTTAGTAAAGAGGTAATCTCTACCCTAGAAGGTGTCCTGAACGAACGCACACAAAGTATCAGGATACCGACCAGTCGAGAACATAAGTTTAGAACACAATATCTAAATACTGTTACTACAACTGTTGCATTATTCTCTCTTTTCTTTCATTCATCTGTAAAACCGGAAATAGAAAGTCTGAGCTGTAACCGATCTTATAGATTCGGGAGATACCGGATCCTTGCTAATATGCTAATGGCTGGCCATACCTAGATTCTCCGGACCTGAGCAAATACAGTTTGAACCCTATACATATCCTAAAAATCCCGAGTTGGCAAAGTACCGGTACTGCTCTATTCGTTAAATGTGGTAACAAAACGGATCTTCTTCCAGAGCCAATCTGCACCGTTTTCTCCTTGTTATTGTTATCATTACATTTGGCGAATGTAGCAGTAGACGATCTGTTTCGACGTGATCGTTACCATGTAGTTGAGCTATTCAAGTCGATAGACGTGATATCGCTCAACGCGTGCCGTGTCAAGTTGATTAAAGTAATCACCGCTCATGTTGCTGTAGGGTTTCCTGATATACAACATATGGTAGATGATGACGAGAAGGCTATGAGCCAAAGCAACTACAGTTTTGTACTCTCCCCTGCTTTGAGCGGGGCGATGGTACTGCGTGGAAAGGTAGTTGTCTTTGGTGTGACTGATTGATCAAACCATCTCAACTAAAACCGCTAGCGACCTAAAAATTGAAGTTCTCAGCTCCGAAAGCGTGTTAACCAGTTTTTCCAGGCATGGATTAAGACAGAGTTGGAGCAGTCGTCTATTAGAGACTGTGCCAGCGCTAGCCAGCCTCTTCTGCGGGCCGCTTCAGCAGCCACGACGAGAAGAAGGTTTTGAAAAGCGCGAGGAATACCACTTTCGGTAGGAAGCGCTCGCAGGTCTCCTTGCGAAAGATTTGGTGTAGCCATGGTCTCGATAAGGTAATCTACTCTCGCCAAGACAGCATCCGACTCCTCCTTTGGAAGACCCAATGAATCGCTATTTCTCTCCACTGCACCTGAAATGCCTCTATGTAGCAACTCGGCATCCCCGTCGTACAGGTGCAGGCTATCGCTGAGCTGGTTATAGGAACCGAGTTCGATGCCCAGCCATCCAGCCAGCACCTCCTGCATTGAAGTGAACTGGATGAAGTTGTAGGGGACACCGCGGAAAAGATCGTTGCTCCGTATGATCTGCATCCACTCGAGCTTACCATTTCTAATTTTCAGCAACGAGCTGATGCTGCACGGAATGTCTGGGTTCACAGGCCACCCACGGGTATCGGGAAAGTCTGCCTCGGGATCCCAGATCTGCAGGACCACTTGCCGCCCATCAGGATTATGATGCAGCGCCTGATACGCTCGCTCTAGCTGATCGATCCCGAACTTATGACGCAGGCGGAATCCATACGCCCCATGGTATAGATTGCCGCTCCCAGCGAATTTGGGAAGCTGAGAATTCCAGTAGTTCAGGAAAGCCGAATCATTGCGGCCAGAGAGGATCCAGACGATCTCTGCGATGGCAAAAGCTGGATTGAGTGCTGGCTGCCGCGCCACCACCCAGCGCTGACGAGGGTCCTGAATCGTGAAAGCTGCGTGGAGCAGTTCCTGAGTGCTCCCACCTCGCCCATCCTGGTGTCTCGTGCTATTTCCATGGAGAAGCTCTGCAGCTGCCATCCGCCATACTTCATCGGCCGTAGTCCCTTCAAACACCTTGATCATTGCTTGTCCCTTTCTGAATTAGATCATTTATCCCCCATTTCGGAGGATACCAGTACGCTATCGGCTTCGGGTCGTTTCGATACGTCTGTTTAATTCGCTTGCGATCGCTTTTCCCTTTGATATCAGGATGAGCCATCCGCGCGTACTTATCGACCTCACAAAACAGGTTTTGACAATCGATAAGCTGCAAGGATCTACCCCAAAGGGATTGGAACGTCAGCCCGAGACGGGCAAATTCTGCTTCCTGGCGATCCGCCATAAGCCTGATAATATCGACCTCATTCAGCCCTCCTAAGGAGCGGAAGCACTTCCTGATGCCGTCCTTCGCGCCGGGTCCCGGTACCACAAACTCCATTTCAGAAAAGTTCGTCAGCTGACTATAGTTGACATCGATTGCATATTGGAAGGCGAGGAAGTCGCCCATCATTGGGTACGAACGGAGGAGTTCAAATGCGAACTGCATAGAGGGCGCTTCGCTCAGGCGGGCTGGCACTTCGTCTTGCAGCATCCTTTCCAGGAGCCGCAGATAATTGCGATGCTTTTTCGAGTAGCCGAAGCTGGCCCCTCCTGAGGGCATAATATAAGCCGCTGAAAATATGGTCTCGCCCTGACTCATCGCCCCGGTGAGGATAGCATCGTAGCGATCGAACGAGTATTCAGAGTAGCGCAACTCTCCAAGGCTGCTCTCGAGTAATTCCCACGTTTTGATGCGATTAAAAATTTTGAAAAGGATGATACGAAAAAATACCTCGTCGGGCGACTGGTCCCCTCGGTAGATCACCCGTTTGATGAGATACTGGCTGGCCCGGTCGGATGCCCGATAGGCATTCGTGAACTTGTAGTGCCTGAGTATAGGATCCGCCGTCCACGGGAAAGGGGCGCCTTCTAACCGTCGGAAAAAGATCATCTGCCTCTCTGTAGCGAATCGCCAGTAGGTATCGAACACCTCCGTGGGCTCAGCAGGCGACAGACGTAAGAAGGCGGTCGGAGCAGTTGTGCGGGCCGCAATAACATCGCTAGCCTTCTCTGTGGGAAAATTCAGATTCATCTGGGCCGCCGTGTGAGCTCGGCGAGATTTTCGAAAACCATTGACTTCATCGGTCGCAGTACTGGTTGCCTGATGGTTTTCTAGCTGGCTCATGGCCTTGAGTATTTCGTCCAGCGTTTCCGCGATGTCGCGTTCATTCTGAACTACCTGCACTGGGTAGCGGTGCTTCTGCTCCTCCGCGAGTTCGTAGTAGGCGGCGCAGAGCCTCTTCCAGGTATCGGTCGAGCCTTCCTTTCCAATCGGTGCAGATCTGCTGAGAAGGAAGACGATCGTAGGAAGGACCTCGTTCCAATGCGTGAACTCCACGTTGAGCATAGCTTCCAGAGCGAGGCGGTTGACCCCGGAGGCCTTGCCGTAGACCCATGTTGACCACCAGAATCGGTCGAGAACAATGCTTCGTCCTCTCTCTAACGTCGGTAGAATGTCCCGTTCGATGGTGTCCACGTGAGCTGCTATGTGAAGAACCTGTACACTTGTAGGGTTAACCAACTTGACGCCAAATTGGATTGGGTTGTGATGGAAGTCGTAGATGTGGCGTCCTAGGGTGCCGGCTTCGCGACCCGGAAACGCGAAGTGGTCGCAAGGAATCCCTCTTGCATTCAGGTGTTCGGTCAGAGTATATGCGAGAGTTGACTTTCCCACTCCGTCCGGGCCTTCCAGCACGAATAGCTTTCCCCGTTTTGACATGTCAATCTCCCTTTCGGTCGTAAGACCGGATGTTTTTCTATGTGGGCTGCCCGATATCCTCGAGCTTTCGCAGCAGATCCCGAAGGTCTGCCTTGTTTACATTGCCAAGTTTAGCGACTCCGGCCACGCATGTCATCTGGGTGAGACGAAGGCCCAGTTCGTGAGCGACAAAGTGTCCGAGATCGCATAATCCCAGGTAGTTGCCATACGCGCGTTCAAAAAGGTGCTGGATAGCATAAAAACCGGTGATGGCGAGTTCGCCGTCACCAGAAGGAGCGAAGGCTATTTGCTGCATGCAGGGGAAGCCGCGTTGTCGCTGATTTGTGTGATCGACAGCGGGATCGAAAATCGAGGCTTGTAGTGAACTACGCCGATGGTTACCGCCTTGATACGTACTGATAATGTGATCGAGCTGGTTGATCTTTTGTGGGCCGAAGGCGATGAGCCGCTCGAAGTACAGGCCATACTGATTACGCTTCTCCATCTTTCTAAGTCGGGGGAGTATTCTCCGATAGCGTTCAAACAACTGATCACGACTTTCCTCAGGATTCCAGAGCGATTGGGGAAAGATCGTGCTGGCCACGGTAAAGCAGGAGAACTCCTCCATTCTCAGGATCGCCTCGTCGAGAGCGCATCTAATGGCGGGGTTCTCCGTAGGCCGGTCATCTGCGAAGCCAGTGACGGTGACTACCAGTGGCAGGATTTCCCTCCTCCCAGGCTTCATTGCTTCAAGAAAAGCCCGGGCCCACGCGTGAGCTAGATCGGTATCCTGAATGAAAAGTGGGTTACTCGTCATCATCTGCCTCCTCTAAGTGCCGGAAGATGCCTCGACCTACATAACCCCGTCGCGATACCCTCACAATAGCTGACCACCCTGTAGACGGCTGGTGGAAGCGCCCGACACCCGGAACTGCGCCTCGGAAGAGCAGCCCCTCTTTTCCCTGTTCGCTGAGTGAGACACACATCCCCTCACCGACTACGTCAGTCGGTAGCTGTACGAGGTCGCCAACCTGAATATCAATGGCACGCCCATCCCACTGGGTGTCGACAAGCACAAGATCCTCCCTGGTCTCCCGCCCCAATTGGGCAGAACGGATCTGCTTAGGTGAAATCCTTGCCAGTTCGTTCGCGCGTGATCGAGGTAGGAGGTTCAATGTACTGCTCAGGTGCTGGATAAGGGTCGTATAGCCGACGCCAAACGACCCTGCGATATTGTAGAGCTGGAGCGGCGTGCAGGAGCGGATATCCCATCCACGTGACGCGAAAGCCCGGCTAACGGCTGATTTCGGCATAAGAAGAAAACCGGCAAAGCAATCTGCGAGGAATTCTTCCGAGTCGAAGCGACTTTTCGCAGTTGGTCGGTCGACAAGCTCATCTATGCGTGTGCCGTGCTTGTAGATGTGGTGGCCGAGTTCATGCGCACAGGTAAATGCTTGGCGACCTGAAGGTCTCAGCGAAGACACAAGGATAAACGGTGTAGCAGTCTTGCAGTACATTCCCTCCATACTGGAAATGTCTACAAAACGCACCTCTAAACCAAGCTCCTCTGCTACATCGTAGATACTTATAGGCATCCATATCCCGAGTCCCGCTGATTGGCGCACGCGTAACGCGGCATCTGCCGCATCCATAACCAAGTTTCTCCGCCGCTCCATGAATTGCCGCCTCTCTACCTTCTCGGGATGAAGGGTGCTAATTGCCGTTCCCGCAACTGCCGTTCCTTTTTGTTCTATCATGCGTTGGTGTCCCCCTGGGTCCTGAGAGCTGAGAGCAGTTCCAGCAGACGATCCAGATCTTCTGGCTTGAGCTTAGCTAATTCTCGCGCCGCAAGTTCGATGCGCACCTGCGCAGGGTTTTCGCCTTCTGCTTCGGCGCCTGCGAGCCAGGAGACGCTGACTCCGTAGATGCGCGCGAATTGAACGAGTTCCTCCGCTGAAACCCTTCGGCGTCCGGCTTCCGCTTCGGTTATAGAAGGGCGATGGAGATGGAGCAATTTCGCGACCTGGCCCTGTGAAAGGCCCGCCTGCTCCCGAGCCAGGCGGAGCCGCGCACCAAGAGCAGCGCCTTTTGTGTTTGCATCACTCATGTTAACTGTCCTTCTTGAGCCCCAACTGCCTGTTGAAGCCGCCCCACAATTTCATTGACGGTGAGCTGATCCCAGGGATAGTCCGGTACCATAAGTTCAGGCTTGATATCGCAGTCTAGACGTTTGGATAGCTCACAGGACACCTCTAATCCGTTCAAGCTATCGAATCCCTCCAAATCGCCTATCGGGCGAAGCTCAGCGTGGAATTCAGGGACCGGTCGTCCACTGCCTGCCTGAATTTCAGTGATCACTTCTATAAGCAGTTTCTGAAGCTCTTCAAATGTCATCTTCAACAAGCTATCCTTTCTTACTATTGGTAAGAATATCTTACCATAGAGGTAATAGTTTTGTCAATAGGCGGCAAGGTGACAAAGTGAAGGCGATTCTCCAACTTGACGATTCTCTCCTCACAGTGGTGCTAATTGAAGGGACTTAGAGAAATCCTCTTGCTAGAGTAAGTTTGGGAACGTGATTTGGTATTGATGAGTATTAAGGTCTGGCGACCACCGAAGATGATCAGTGATCGCCAGACCTTTGAAGTGCAATTTTATTCGACGTCTACGGCTAGTAGTTAAGATGCCTCTCTTACGAGAGATATCAAGTCGGCAACTTTCTTCTTGTAGTCCACAACTTTCTTCTTCATGAAGAAGAAGAGGACAACTTAATTCCACAAGGGACAACTTAATTCCGCAGACACCGAAATAGGACAACTTAATTCCACAAGGGACAACTTAATTCCGTGTCTACACAAGCGACACTTAAGTCACTGCTTTCTACTCCACCGTTACCGACTTGGCCAGGTTCCTGGGCTGATCTACGTTGCAGCCCCTTGCTACGGCGGCGTGGTAGGCGAACAGTTGCAGGGGGATGGTTGCCAGCAGGGGGCTGAACACCTCCAATGTCTCAGGGACGTAGAGGACGTCGTGGGCGTGCTGGCAAATGTGTTGGTCGCCTTCGGTGGCGACGACTATGATGTGGGCGTCGCGGGCACGGACCTCCTGGATGTTGCTGACAACTTTTTCGTAGACGTGCGAGGCTGTGGCTACAGCGATGAGTGGGGTGTCCGGATCGAGCAGGGCGATGGAGCCGTGCTTGAGTTCACCGGCTGGAAATCCCTCCGCGTGGATGTAGGAGATTTCTTTGAGCTTGAGGGCACCCTCCAGGGCTGTGGGGTAGCCTACGCCGCGGCCGATAAAGATCATGCTGGTGCAGTGGGACATACGCTTTGCCAGGGGGGCGATGAGGTCGCCTGGGCTGGCGGCATGGTCCAGCACCTGCTGGATCTGGTCGGGGATACGTTCCAGGGCTGCGAGCAGCTCCTGGGACTCTCCAGCGGTCACCTTGCTGCGCTGCTGTCCGAGCCAGAGGGCCAGGAGGTAGAGGACGGTGACCGAGCTGATGAAGGTCTTGGTGGACACGACTCCTATCTCTGGGCCAGCTTGCAGGTAGAGGACGGCATCGGACAAGCGGGTGATGGCGCTGGCCACGACGTTGGTAATGGCGATGACGGGTGCGCCTCGCTCGCGCGCCTGGCGAATACCTACGAGCGTGTCCGCAGTCTCGCCGGATTGGGTCACGGCGATACATAGTGTCTCCGGTCCCACTATGGGGTCGCAGTAGCGGAACTCGGCGGCGGTAATCGTCTCCACGGGAATACGCGCCCACTTCTCGATGACGTACTTAGCGATCAAGCCGGCGTGGTACGAGGTGCCGCAGGCGACGATCACGATACGCTGGATAGAGTCGAGCAGTCCGGCCTGCTGGATACGCTCTAGCTCGGCCAGGTGTAGTTGGCCATTGCGTACGCGACCAAGCAGGGCACGGCGCAAGGCTTCGGGCTGCTCAAAGATCTCTTTGAGAACAAAATGGGGATAGCCACCTTTCTCTGCCGCTTGTGCATCCCAATCGATGGTGAGCGGGTCGCGCTGGAGAGGTGTGCCATCGAGTTTGGTGAGGGAGACGGCGTTGTGATGTAAGGCCACCATTTCACCTTCATCGATGACCAGCACACGGCGCGTGTGTTTGAGAATGGCGGGGATATCTGAAGCGAGGAACTGCTCGTTCTCGCCGAGGCCAACGATGAGTGGGCCGCCGCCATAACGCGCTCCGACGAGGAGATCAGGCTGTTCCCTGCTGACTACGGCGATGGCATAGGAGCCAATGACGTACTGTAAGGCGAGGCGCACGGCCGATTCAAGGTCGTGCCTGGCCTGACCAAAGTAGTAGCGTTCGATCAAGTGGGAAAGAACCTCGGTGTCCGTTTCGGAGCGGAAGGTATGGCCTTCGCGCATCAGTTCCTGGCGTAATTCCGCGTAGTTCTCAATAATGCCATTGTGGACTACGGTTAGCACACCGGTACAATCGGGATGGGGATGGGCGTTCGTATCGTTGGGACGGCCATGGGTGGCCCAGCGTGTGTGTCCTATACCAAGCGTTCCCTGCTTGGGGCGGGAACCGTTCTCGATACTGTCAACCAGGTTGGCAATTTTGCCAGCGCGGCGGCGCAGTTCGAGTGTGCCTGTAGAGGTGAGCACGGCGATGCCGGCAGAGTCATAGCCGCGATACTCAAGTTTGCTCAGGCCTTCGAGCAATATGGAAGTAACATCGGTCCCCTGCGGGCCGACGTAGCCTATGATACCGCACATGAGGTCGGGTATCCTTTCTTTTTTGTTTGACTGAGGTATGGTTATTACCTAGTATCACTGATGGCGTTTTGTGCCGACCGTTACCGGTTGGATTTGTGCGCTATCTTTTCAGGGTGGTGACGTACCCTGGAGGCTCCCCGCTGACTGATCCGAACAGCCTCCACCTCGTCAACCGGTGCTTCCTCCTAATAGCCCGGCCCATGCGCTAGTAGACGCGACAATTATCATGTGAATATAGTATACCATTACACCTGTGGAATTTATGTGAACGGTGATACAATTGCCAGGGCCATTTAAACAGTGGGGTCAATAGTCCTGTGCAAGTGGTTCGCCTGCGGCGACCCACCAGATTGTAATACACGTTTTGTGTGTTTTGCATGCGCTGAAGCGCATGCAAAACACACAAAACGTGTCCAAAGGGACGAGTTGCGGCTGCGCCGCAACAGAAGTCTCGGCCTCCTACAACTCTGCTTTCCTTCGTGACCTTAATAATTATCCTATACCTGCGGCAAGCGGGGCGAGAACCGCTCCTTGATTAGCAGTGAGGGATGGAGCACGATCGAGTAAGTCATTGATGTCGCTTATCTGCCGGGTTAGCCAGGTATTGAGATCGTAACGCTCCACGGTCTGCCGGGCTGATTTTGCTTTGATGGCTCTTTCGTCATCGGGCAAGGTGAGCGCTTCATAGAGGGCTCTGGCTGTTTCAGTGACATCTGTAGGTGAGGTAGGAATCGAAGCTTTCCCCAGTTGTTGGAATGCTCCTGCCGTACGTGAAAGCACAAGCACCCCATTACGCTGATTGACCGCCGGTCCCTCTTTGGCGACCAGGTTCATACCATCGATTATCGGGTTGACAAGCAGTACATCATACAGCTGCATGGCTGCCAGCGACCTTGTGCGATCATTGCCAAAGAAAGCATGAATGGGTGTCCATTCGGACGAACCATATTTCGAGTTAGTTTCCTCAATAATTTTGAGGACTTCTGCATTGTAGCGCTGGTACCTGGACAAAGCTTGACGAGATGGCACAAGGAAAGCCAGGAAAGTGACTTTGCCGAGCAGCTCAGGATGTTCATCCAGCATCTGGGTATAAGCTTGAAAGCCGCGCAAGATATTCTTGGTTGGCTCGATACGATCGACGCGCATGATGGTCTTCTTGTCATCCAACAAAGGGAGTATCTTCTCAACGGCCCGCCTGCCTGCCGCACTTTGTACAGCACGGCGTTCTCCGGTCACTGATATAGAGATAGGGTAGGCACGTGTTTGAATTCTGCGTCCCTGCCACCAGATAGCTCCCTCTTCAAAGTCAACAACGGCACCTTCAAGTAAGGTACGAGCGCCTTCGAGAAAGTTACGAGCATCACGCTCTGTCTGAAAGCCAATAATGTCATTACCGACAAGGCCGCTGTAGATGGCCTGGGTGATATTACTCGGTAAAAAATGCCAGCAGCGGACGTCAGGCCAGGGAATATGGATGAATTGCTGTATAACCACAGATGGATGATCGTTACGAATCATTGCCGAGGCCAGGTAGAGATGGTAGTCATGCAGCATAACAACAGGGGTACTATCTTCGCGTTCGATCTCTGCATTCACTGCGTCAGCAATGGCCCGGTTGGCCACGTAGTAGCCATTGGTCCAGGCATCCTGGATGCGGCGAGTGAGAGCAGAGTTTTCATCGGGATTATAGAGGTAATGCTGTAAGAACCAGAGGACCTGGTTGCTAAATACCTCGTAGTGTTTGCGATAAGCCGTTTTTGAGACCGCAACGTAGCGAAGCTGCATGTTCTGACCATTGAGTGGTGACTCAAGTAGTCCGTCGCCATCCAGCTGAGCTTCCTTCAATGCCTGGCGGTCACCTTCAGTCATCGCCATCGCGACCCAGGTCACCTCCATACGATTACCTGCATCAATCAGTGCAGTAACCATACCGCCAGCGCCTCGACGGTGTTTCAGAACCTTATCCTGGGTTAAGTAATATTCCACGGGGCCACGATTGGTAGCAATGATAAGGCGGTTAGCATGTATCTGAGGTGACGATGGCGTTGTACGTATCATCATCTGTGTTGGCATGGGTTCATCCTTTCTGGCAGGCACTTCCAGTTCTCATTTCGGGCTCGTCTGACCACGTCAGTCTTACTTTCCAGCCCTGCAATAAATTATGGGCATGGATTGATTTGACACAAGAATACCCAAAATCGCGCCTGTCGATACACAAAAAAACCCCGTTATTATAATAACATATTTCTATGGAAATATGAGAGAAGTTTCTGGTAAAATGTCACAAACTAGCCACCTGGTTACCTGTCTCCTGGACCGGGTTTCCACAGGGAAGGCCAGTGCAGAGCTCAAGATAGGCACGAATACATAAGTATTCCATTATGGATACGTTCCAATAGATGTATATGGACTCAAGAGTTCTCTGATGGCAGATATTTGCCATTAGTAATACGAGTTATTGAGAAAAAAGTTTGAGAGAGGTCATTTGAAGATGATAACACGAATTGATGGACGGGCTCCCAGGCAACTACGGCCAGTGCGCATAACCGTCGATTTCCTGGACTACGCCGAGGGATCGGTATTAATCGAGATGGGCAATACACGAGTACTGTGTGCCGCGAGTGTGGAAGAGAGAGTTCCTCCATTCTTAGAGGGGAAAGGGCAGGGTTGGGTCACCGCAGAGTACAACATGCTTCCTCGCTCGACTCATACACGCGCTCCTCGTGAACGCGAGGGCAAAGTGGGTGGACGCACCCAGGAGATTCAACGCCTGGTCGGGCGTTCATTGCGTGCCGCGGTGGACATGATGACCCTGGGGCCTCGTACTATCATTCTTGATTGTGATGTCTTGCAGGCCGATGGAGGCACGCGCACAGCCTCCATCACAGGCGCTTACGTGGCACTGCATCGCGCCTGTTCGCTCCTGGTGAAACGTGGATTGTTGGCCGTACACCCGGTACGTACGGCAGTTGCTGCTACAAGTGTGGGTATTGTAGAAGGCGAAATCCTGCTTGACCTGTGTTACGCTGAAGATTCGCGCGCCGAAGTCGATTTCAATGTGGTAATGACAGCGGAACACGAGTTTATTGAAGTACAGGGCACCGGCGAAGGCGGTGTATTTAGCCGGGCTAGCATGAATCAATTAATCGATCTAGCGGAAGTGGGCATTACAGAACTGTTGGCAATACAAAGGCAGTTTGTATAGGATCGCGATTATGGATGACCTGGTACCAAAGTACCGTTTGTTCATATACCGGCCTGTTCCATACGTTTTGGTTAATTGAGAATAAGCAGCCTAGCACAAGATGGCCCATTATTACCCCAATGAGGGGTAATACTTGCAGATATCTATAGCGCATGCTAATATTTTTCATCGAGAACCTGTGAAGTAGATGTCCTGTCGGACCAGCGGCGGGGTCGAGAGGAGTTCGTATTTGAAAACGAAGATAGACCGACGATGGTTTTTGCGCATTGTGGATTTCATTAATCCGCTACGCGACCCAAGCTTGACCGTAGCTGTCGTACTAACGTTTATTGAAGAGGCGGGACAACACGATTACTGGTACTGGATTATCGTTATTGGGTTACTCAACTGGCTGGCTGTGCGAGGTGTGGTCTGGCTGATAGTGAATTTCACCTTTGCCAGTACCTTCATCTCACGGCGAGTGTGGTGGGCCATCAAACATCCGCGCTTAGCCTGGCGTATCCTGGATGCCGTTGGTCACGAAGAGATCGTGATTGGCGGATTACCCAATTATAGCGAAAGTCTGATGTTACCGGATGGTACCACTATTATGAGTCCTT
>WNGR01011064.1_pt1 | contig 17674 bp, 17 predicted proteins | sample 5407581 | NCBI WGS metagenome assembly WNGR01 (sample SAMN13153383, study PRJNA577476) | soil metagenome | isolation source: 80 cm soil or saprolite under Garry oak tree replicate 2 | place: USA:California | collected 2016-06-15 | reverse complement strand
CGAACAAGCACTAGCGCCTTCGTTCGGGGTCCAGGGCGTAGGCCTTCCCTTCGTACTTTCCCTAACCCCATACCTTTCGATCGTTGCTCTCCTCAACGGGCCAAAGGAAGAACTACTATATCGAGGACTCTTCCTAAAATGGTACGACGCCTTCCTACCGAAGCGAAGCACTAACCTCCTTTCAACGATCATTTTCGCGCTCTCAGTCGTTGAACAAGAGTACTTTGCTCAACTCATAGGGGCGGTCCTGGTCGCCCTCGTCGGGGGCCTTCTCTTCGTGAGGCTGATGCGCAAGACGAACAGCATTATCGCATCCGGCATCTGCGAAGGCGCCTCTACAATCCCTATCTACCTCATCGTGATTCTAACGCTCGTTCACTAAGGAATCGAACTCAGATTCTGATTCCTATCCACGTGATTAGCGCGATTACTCACTCGCCACACCATCTAACCGGCATCTCCGGGTAGAAGTCCGCGCACAGAGCAGAAGCTTCTCATATCATCCAATTACTCCGTTCACAGGTCCCGATGTCCATGCTGGCTGACACAAAGTCGTTCTTCGGAGAAATCGTCGCATGATACCTCGCATCGTCCTTGCTGGCGGCAACGGCTTCATCGGTCGTTTGCTCGTGAAGAGCTTTGTCGCAGGAAACTACGAGGTTGTCATTCTCACGCGCTCGCCTGGCGCAGGCGAGACGGCTATTCGCCAAGTCCGTTGGGACGGGCGCACCCTGGGAGATTGGGCCGGAGAGCTCGAAGGCGCCCATGCTCTGATCAATCTCGCCGGGCGATCGGTGAATTGCCGATACAACGCACGCAACCGGCGCGAGATCCTCGAGTCGCGGGTTCAATCGACAAAGGTGTTGGGCGACGCTATCGCCCTCAGCCGGCAACCACCGCAGGTGTGGCTGAACGCCAGCACCGCCACAATCTACAAACACACATTCGACCGGCAGATGGCTGAGGCTACCTGTGAAATTGGCGCAACCCCGGAGGCCAAGGATGAATTCTCCATCGAAGTCGCACGTGCCTGGGAAGAAACGCTCTCCGAGGCGCCCACCCCTGTTACGCGGAAGGTCGCGCTGCGCACGGCGATGGTCTTCGCCACGGGGAAGGGTGGCGTTTACCGGACCCTGCGAGGGCTCACGCGATGGGGGCTGGGAGGCACTATTGCCGGAGGGCGCCAGTTCATTTCCTGGATTCACGAAGTCGATTTTTGCCGCTCCGTCGAATGGTTGATCCACCGGGACGATTTCAGTGGGCCGGTCAATGTGGCCTCGCCGAACCCGATTCCGCAACGCGAGATGATGAGAATCATCCGTCGGGAGTGCGGCGTGCCCTTCGGATTGCCCGCGACGCGCAGGATGCTTGAGGTTGCGGCCTTTGTTCATAGGACCGAGGCGGAACTGATACTCAAGAGCCGCCGCGTTGTGCCAAGTCGGTTGCTGGCAGAGGGCTTCCAGTTTCGTTTCCCGCGAATGGAAGATGCCGTGCGAGAGATTGAAGGCCGCTTATGACCGGGCCTGGACTCGAACGATCGAACTCAATCTGCGAGTAGCGCGAATTACTCATAGCCAGGCTTCGATACAGCTAGGTGGAACTCTTCACCGAATTTGAAGTGGCCATGCCTGACGATTCTGGACCAAAGGGTTCGGTGAGACGAACTTGATCGGTGAGAAGGTGAGAAGGTGGGAAGTATTATTCAGATGGTTAGGTTCGGCTTCGGTAGAATCTCTCCCTGTGACCCGGCGTTGAGCAAGATATGGAGTCCCAGGCCAATGTCCCTATCCATAGTGGAGATTCTGGAAAAGAAGGGTCCAATGACAGATATTGATTTGCTAAAGGATCTCAGGTCAAACTTTGGAGAGGTCAGCTTCAGAGAGCTCAACCGGGAGTTGATGAAACTAGAACTGGCCGGGATTCTGCGGGTCTCAAGACTCACGAAGGGTAAGAGACAAGTCGAGCTGATAGGAAATCAGTAATCGACTAGACACATCTGAGCGGCAACCCGAGTAAGACATCAGGTTGTGACGGACCCACATCTTTCAATGATAATGCGGAGACTTTGTGATCATGAAGAGACTGCCGCGTTACGGTGCAGGTCATCTCTAGCCTAGCATCTACGTAATACCCACGTTGGGCAAACTACTCATGAAGCGATAGGGTGCCACGAGTTGGTCTTAGGAGAAGAATCGGGGGGATTCTTCTTTGATTCCCTGTTCTGTGATGATCATCAAGTCTACACCGTCTCCGCTGGATATGTCTCTGGCTAGCGCCGATTTTACAGCCTTGAGGAGTACAGCCTCCCCTTGGTCAAGAGATAGCTCCTCATTGTATTCTAATTCGAGAACACCTATCGCGATTTGAGCGCCCGTCCCCACCGCCGCGAACTTGTCAGGAAGAAGAGATCCTATAGGGTCTAGCACGTAGAGCTCGGGTTTCCCCTCGGTAACACCAGCAATGATTGTCTCGGCAAGAAAGGGAAACATGCGACGGCTAGAGAGAAGATTGGCGATGAGCTTGGCCGTGTTCTTCACGGTCGCCTGCCTCTCCCTCTCGTACTGGTAGATGCTCATCCAGGCCCGAGCTTCTCTGGTCAGGACCTGCATATCGCCCACGATGCCCGCGCAGGCGACGCCTATTTTGTCCGTAATGCGGAACACCTTCTTCGCGGCTTTACTCATGACGAAGCTTCCATACGCGTACCGACGTTCAGATGCCAGTAGAACTCCATCTTTGCAGACCATGCCAATGGTGGTCGCACCTGGCACGTAGGGCTCTCTACTCATAAGAAAAGCTGAGGCCACTGCCCCTGCTTTCGCTCTTAAGCTAGCGAAGCGCGAACCGGGCAGGTTCTAGCACGGTTTCGTGAAGGGTTGGGGCGCGGGAAAAATGCCTACCCTGGGGGGGTCACATAACAGTTAGCAGAAAAAAATAGTTGCAGAGAGAGAAAGTAAGTTAAATGCGATTTGTCTAAAGAAGGGAATAGGCTGGTTTTTTGGAAGGCAGATGAGATTCCTTTCTCCCGACCTCTCTTGATGCGTGAGACCTCCCTCCAGGCGTCCTTTTTTTTCTGAGAGGTGTTTCTGTCTTGTTTATGCTTCCGGGCTTAGTTTCAGGTAGCGGGGTGTCTGCGATTCGACTGTGTAATCTGGTCTAGATAAAAGTCTTATAAGCGAGTAACAGTTATTACATTGTAGTAACAAATTAGGAAGAATAATAATGCTAACCAACATGAATTTCCCGACCGACGTCTGGTCGACGGTCAGCCCCGGACTCCTCCACGATCGAGTCCCTGGTTTTCTGAGAGAAGCCCATCAGCTCAAGCTCACTCTGAAACCGGTTCCTCGGGCCCTTGGCCCCGGGAATACGGAAATTAGGGTGACTTCCCAATGACCATGGCTCTCATGTCCAAGAAGAGAGGAGCAGCAAAGGCCGTTGTAAGGGCGAATAAGCCTGCGCTTGCCGTTAAAGAAAAGCCTGCCCTTGCCGTAAAAGGACCGCCATCGAGTTTTAGTCATTCAGTTGACAAGTTGCTGGACACAATGACCCTGATCCCCTGGGATCCTTTCCGGGGATTCGAGTGGCCTATTGAATATGAACTGCCGACGCGAGTACCTTACGTTGATGTTATCGACTCTGATAACGAATATGTCGTGAGAGCAGAGCTTCCAGGGTTGAAGAAGGAAACCCTGAATATCCAAGCTGGCACGAACGAGCTGTCGTTGGCCGCGGAATCCAAGGTGGAGATCGAGGAAGAGGGAAAAACCTATTTGCATAGGGAACGAGCTTTCTCCACATTCCGCCGAAACATAGGCTTTGCCGAAAGCATAGATACCGAAAAAGTATCGGCGAGCATGGCTGAAGGTATTCTCGAAGTAAAACTTCCCAAGCTTGAGCGCAGGTCTGAAAGGAAGACCCGAAGAATAACATTGTGAAGGCATCGCTCGGCCCCACTAAGTCGAACCTTCCAGATCAGAACGGCTCTAGCTCATAAGCTAGCTACTAGAGGAAGAGAAGACAACTGAAAAAGCAGACGTGAAGAGCCGGAAGGCTACTAGAGAAGTACAGGTGAGGAAGTTGACCCAGGCGAAGAGAATATACCTGTCTTGAGTGAACGAGGATTGTGAAGTTGTTGTTGAAGAATTTCAGTCATTGTCCCGAGAGGTTCCTGTTGCAGGAGATGCTATAGAAAACGTCAACGGTGAGGTGGTCGTAGGAGTGGGGACGGAGGATTCTGCGAAGCGTAGGCAGCCCGCGCGCAATGCCAAGAGCAGACGGGCCCGCCGAGGGAGACGATTCGAAAGAAACAAACATAGCGGTCGCCCTCCTAACGACTGACGCGATGGTTGACTGGAAATTCGGTTGAAAATGAGGCTTGAAATTTGGAGGGAAAGGTGAGGATGCAGAGGAACAAGGGAATATCAGGATCACCAGCCCGAGATTCGCCTAGAGCGATGCCTGAGAAGAGAACCGAATTTCGGAGAGGACTCCCACTGCCGCCCGGCCGTATCAATGACCGGAGCGAAACTTGCGCCGCTTGATTGACAGGAATTGCTCACGATTCGAGCTTCAGTACGGCTAGGTGGGATTCTCTGAACGGAATCTCTCTATCTCTGGTTTTCTGATCCCATCTTGGCCCGCTTCCGAGAAGTGGTCGTGGAGGGTTTCCTTGGCGTGGCCGCCTTTTTCTTTGCGGGAGATTTCGCCTTCTTAGGAGCTGACACGGGTTCTACTTCTGCCCTCTCTTCTTTCTCTGGAGAAACCTGTGTCGCTTTCGCGGTGGTAGCGGGCAATTCCGGTTTTGGTTCGGACCTCTTGAAGACCTCTTGGAAGGCGACAGTATCTATGTCAGGGAAGAATTTCTGAAGGTCTGACGTGACAGCCTTCTTAGCTACTTGTAGTCCACTGAGATAGAAGGCTTCTTCCGGGACCTCGATTGTGAGATCGCTCTGATGCTTCCTTAGGGCGAACTTTTCCTTCGAAACTTCAGGAATTCTTAGGGCGATCAGGTTGAGTATCTTTTCGTTCTCGTTTTCCAGCACTTTGTCGATTGATACATCATATACCAACGTCCGGCCGGCGAGCGGATGATTGTAATCGACTTGGACTCGTCCTGCGCCGACAGCACGGACAACGGCGGGTCGTCCATCGAACTCGACTTGCTGGCCAGGGGTCGGGTATTCCTTGTCTCTAAATCGTCGAAGCGGGACTAGCCGCATTTTCTGCGGGTCTCGGTTACCGAACCCTTTCTCAGGGGTCAACTCCACGGTCTTGTTTGTTCCAGGGTCCAAGCCGACGAGAGATTCTTCTAGTCCCTTGGGTAGCCATCCTTCTCCTAGAATGATGAATTTTGGACCGAAAGTTGAGTCTTCTCGGTGGATGTGAGATTCTTTGGCCACAGAGTCGAATGTAGTGTCTACGGTTTCTCCGCTCTCTTTCACCTTCAGAGTATAGTTGACTAGGAGGAAGTCTCCTGGTTTGACGGCCATGTTTCTCAGTTCACCTTTCCGGGTAGTCTTGATAGGGTTTCTCTAGCTGCTTCTAACCCTTCGTCGATCTTGGCTTTGAAACCTAGTTCTGATGTTGCGGATCCTATGGCGCCGACTGTTGTCATTATGTCGGCGGATCCGACGTTGCCCATTATTCCGACTCTGAACATTTTTCCTTTCGCTTTCCCGAGGCTTCCGCCGAAGTCTATTCCATACTTCGTTCTTATTAGTTCCCTCACTTTTCCCTCATCCATACCCATAGGACTGTTTACCGCAGCAACTGTATGGGACCGGGATTCCTTCTCCGCGTACAACCCAAGTCCCATGGCTTCCATCCCGTTGTAGACCGCCTCCGCACATATCCTGTGCCGTTCGTAACGTACAGGCAGTCCTTCTTCGAGTATCATGTCGCACGCCTCGTTCAACGCGTACAGAAGGGTGACGGCCGGAGTGAAAGGAGTGTAGCCATCCTGAATGTATTTCTGATACATTAGGAGGTCAAGGTAATAGGAACGATTGACCTTCTTCGACCTTATCTTCGTCCACGCCTTGTCGCTGACTGAGATAAACGCCAATCCTGGGGGCGTCATCAAACACTTCTGGCTCGCCGTCACACAAATATCCACATTCCAATCGTCCACAGGCAACTTATCACCGCCCAGAATCGAGATAGCGTCCACCATCAAGAGCATGTCGTGGTCAGCGCACATCTCACCAAGCTGTTCGAGCGCCCTAACGGTTACGCCCGTAGATGTTTCGTTGTAGACGACTGCAAGTGCCTTAGCGTCAGGGTTCGCTTTCGCAATCTTCTCAAAATCCTCGACTCGGGGAGCTTTGCCCCATTCTGAGCCTAGAACGACAGGCTTTCCCCCATAGGCTTTGATGGCCTCGCCCAGCCTTTCGCTGAAGAACCCGTTTACGTTGACGATTATTTTGTCGCCGTCATCGGTTATGTTTTGGAGAGCGGCCTCGGTGGCTCCGGTGCCTGAGGATGTGAGAATGAACATGTCACCCTTCGTCTCGAAGACCTTCTTCGTCTTACCCAGAAGTTTGTTGAAGAGTTCCTTGAATTCTGGACCCCTGTGACCGATAAGCGGCTTCAACATCGCCCTCATCACCCGAGGCGGAACATTGGTGGGGCCCGGCAGCATCAGAAGTTTCTGGGTCTCACTCAAGAATCAACCCTGCCAGCTAGTGTTTCGCGAAACGAAGCCGTGATTCTTTTAAGCCTTAGCGTAGAACAACTTGCAACTTACAATCGCTTTGTCAGTGGTGCCACCTCGCAAAGTGCCACGAATGCGGACCGCGTTCTGACTGGTCGCTAATCTGTCTCCTCTTTACGCTGAAGCTCTGTATCGTTTTGGTAAAAAAATTCATGGGTTAATGATGCATCAGTACAAGTTTATACGAATGAGAGACCTCTTCGCGTCTCGAAAAATCGTTTGAGCGCTCCACTTTACGCAAAAACAGCAACCTTCGCGTGTCCATCATGCGGAACGAATATCGAAGTTCCTCTTACCAACGGATTACTCCCCCCTTCAATGAAGTGTTCCAAATGCGGATTCGTGTATCACTTTCCACCCGCTCAACAACAGGCGAACCAATGGACGCCGGAACAGGTTGAGAGTCTCCTCAAACTCATCGATAATCTGGGTTCGAAATATCTTACCTTCAAAAAGGACGAAGCCGAGGCAGATCATCGAGCTCTGAGAACTGTCACCAAACATACCACGTATCTCACGATAGTTCTCGCTACATTCCTCGGAGTAATCGTGTTCATCATGAGCGATCTGACCTACCTCGGCAAAGTAAGCGGAGATGCGCTTTTATTTCTCGTAGGAACGATCACAGGCTACATTCTGTTGTTCATCCAACGACTGACTAAGACCGTTCTGGGAAGTGGATCGGAAGATGAAGGAGAATAGCAGTGTATGTAGATACGCTCTCACAGGAAGAGCAAGACGAATATCGACATGAAGTCAAGAGCGAAGAACGGAGAGCGATTATCTGGCTTGGCATTCTTGCCATAATCGTTGCCTTTGATATTTGGCTAAGGAACAACGATACGCCTGAAGTCTTCAATGCCAAACACATCAACTTTTTCTGCGAATCTCCATGTTCCCATATAACGCTCCCGTGGGTTCCTTTTCTTGACCGTCTGATCTACTTCTGGATCGGATATGCGTTCTGCATCGTGATCTATTTCTCTGAGGACTTCTTTCCAGGGCGACGAGCGACATGGGTAAGAGAAAGGTTTCGAGTTGCGGGACATTTCCTTCTCGCGTTCATTCCTTTTTCCACAGCATTGTACCTTTTGGAAGGACTCGGCGCTGTTTACCTTCCTGATTGGCTACAGGCTCCAAACTTCATCCTCGGAGCGTACATTCTCGGAATCTTTCTCGTTTTCACTTTCGAAGCTTTCACCGGAAAGAGAATTTTCGGCAAAAAGAGCGTTTTCAACAAGCCTGTTGATATAATAATCGATCTTGGACGAGAAGGAACGCAGATCATTGCTGAAGCTTTAGAACACGCGTTGCAATGGCTGTTCAAACGCCCAAAGACCGGATCGGTTCGGACGAGGCGAATTGCATTGGGCCTGTTTCTCTTGGCTATCGAGCTGATTACGATCTCAATCGCGTACTTCGTGTTGAATGTGTCTGGACTGAACTTGGGTTGGGCTTTTGGCATTCCTCTCTACGCATTTCTTATCATCTCTGCACTCATTGGTTTGCGCAAGAAGAGGAAACAGAAGTCGAGAGATCAACCAGACGAAAGAAAACCAAAAGGTGTAGAGCCTGGTCCAAACTGACGCTCACTCAATGGAAAACCACGCGAATTTGTCGCTTTAGCAAGACTTTCCTCTAACCATACAACTTAAATCGCTCAGATGCATCGTATCTTTTCCCAGCCTTGGCTGGCCGAACCGAAAGAGAAGATAGAATTAGAGAAATTCTGCGGGTCTGCCGCAAGAACAAATGGACGTTCGACACCCCGAACATGGCTGGGAGACTCGAACGTATTCTTGCCCCGGTCGGATTCACGAGAGAAACCACGCGCGATTACGTTTACGCTATCATGGATTTACTGGCGGTAGACAAGCAAAGCCGAAAACAAGTCTCCTCAAGATTGGTTTCGGGAACGTCGCTATTCTCTGATTTCGTCGCCCCGACAAGTAAGGCAAGAAGGCATGCTGTTGGTTCGAGGAGCATGCCCGGTACGACATCCCAAGTGGCACCCCCCAAGAAGTCAAGAAAGAATGCGCCCCAGACAAGAGAATCCTTGACAAGTGGGAGCCAATTACTAGGTCCGCGTAGCACACGTTTGTTAGCACTTCATCAGACCTCTCCCCGAAGCTCGGTCGGATCCTGAAAGGCATCTAATTGTGTTTTCAAGCCCCCTTTGGTAGGACCGCTTGGGATTGTTCAGCGCATGCGTAGGCCGGCGAGGGCAATTACGAGACCGATGACAACAACTGGAATGATGGCGGCGTTCAGAAAGAGGCTAGTCTCGGCGAGTCCTCCCGCGGTGGCCCCTAGAAGAAAGGATAGCAGAACAGTGATCTGGACACCTACGTTATGTTCTTGCTTAGGCGTTCTTTTCGTGGGGGGCGATCTACGCAAATCGACGAGACCGATTATGGCCCCGGTCCATGTTGACCCCGACCAACTGTTAAGTACTTAAAAGCCAGCATGGCGAGTTAGGAGAATGACCGCTTCCCAAAATACTACCCGCGTCCGCATTGCCCTAATGACAATTGACAACTTCTATGTAATCGCGCCACAAACCGGCACCCCACAGGGGGGCCCGGTGCCCTTCTTCCACGACCACGTCGTAGGCGACGCGCCGCAACAGAACCATGGCGACTTCAACGTTATCTTGCACGGTTTCCTAGTCCTATGCAGTGCTCAGGGCATCTCCAGCGGTGGCTGCGTGCCTACGTTCACCTCAACGCCCCAGGGAATGATACCCTTCGCCAAGACAGTAAACAGGCAGATGCTGACATCGGCCGGTCCCATAGAGTTACCCGCAAACTCCGGGCTCCTCGTGCTAGTCGACACAGGGGCATTGATCCTCGGTGCAATCAACCCCACCAAGTAGACAAATCTCCTCCCCCATTTTTTTCACTGACCTCCTACCTCTAATGCACTGGCAGACCAGGCACGTCCGGGAAGATTGCGGAGGTTTATTCCCGCCCATGGCGTACTCTTTCTTAGTGATTGGTTTGACCTACAAAACAGCAAAACTGTCTGTCCAATCGTCGCCGTCTGTGCCTGTTTCCATCAGACGAACGAGATAAGGCACGCGTTAGCCAAGTCAGGCCTCTCCCCTTGCCAGGAACTCTCGCTGTCTCTTCTTCCGTTTCGCGTTCCTGTGTCTCATGTAGAGCGCGTAGCCTCCAAGCATAATGCAGACGTCTCCTAGTACGAATGCCAGATCATTCAGAGGTAGGATCATGGTGCGTTGAGACAATAACCTAGACCATCAAATCTCTGTAACAGTGAATACGATAACCAGGTGACTGTTTCACTCTCACATCGGTTGCGCTGTGATTAGTCCAAGCCTTCCCAGTTTCATCTCTGAGGGACGAGTAACAGTTTCGAAGGCGACCTTTCCCAGAGTCTCTAAAGAACCAGCCTGGTTGGAGCGTTTAAGTCTCACATCTCCCGTCTCAACTCTGTGATGAGAGTCGTCACTCTACTTTCTGACTTCGGGTTAGGAGACGGCTACGTTGCACAGATGAAAGGAACTATTCTCGACCTTTGCCCGAATGCTGTCATCACGGACATTTCCCATGACGTCGAACGGCACAACATTCCGATGGGATCATTCATTCTTGAAACGTCCGCTGCCTACTTTCCAGAAGACACGATACACGTGGCAGTCGTCGATCCCGCAGTTGGAAGCGCTAGAAAGGCCATCGTTATCGAATGCAACGCTGGCTTGCTCATTGGACCCGACAATGGGCTAATGGCCCGAGCAAGCGAAAAACTAGGTCTGAAGTCGATTCATGAGATCCGAGAAGAGGAGTTTCAAAGGAAGCCCATGTCATCCACGTTTCACGGGAGAGATGTATTTGCCTATGTCGCGGGTCTGATGGCTTCTGGCAGGAGACCTGAGGAAGTAGGACCCAGGGTCTCCAAACTGGAAAAATTGCCCATATCATCGCCAAAATTCTCCGGGAAGAAACTCGTCTGTCAAGTGTTGCATGCAGATGCATTTGGAAACGTAATTACGAATGTTGGTGAAAAAATGGTCCGAAAAATACCTGTGAAGTTTGGAGAGGGCGTTGAAATCCGGTCGGGCACGCGAAAGCTGCAAGCCCAGTACGCAAGGTCCTACTATGAGGTCGACAAGGGAGCTATGGCAGTTCTGCTTGGCAGTCAAGGATTCTTGGAAATAGCGGTTCGAGAAGGAAGCGCGAGAGACAAGCTTGGCGTGAAGCAGCTGGATAAACTGGAACTTCGGTTCTAGTTCGCTTTGTCTGTCTGGGCAATCTCTCTTATTCGTTCTTCTCCTTTGATCTGCTTGATGTAAGCGGCGACGGACTTTGGCAAGAGTTCTTCCCAGTTTTTTCCTTCTATGATTCTCTTTCTCACTTCGGTCGCAGTAAACGACGTTCGGTTGAACATGGGAATCTTCTCTACTCGCATTCCTGCCTCCTTTAGGAGCCTCCCCGTCAGAGGTTCGTTTGTGAAAACTAGGTCGAAGCTGGGTGTTTGAGAGAGAAGGTGGGAGACCCATACCTTGTGGAACTCGGCATCGGGAAGAGGCAACACAGTGTACCGGTTCGCATCTATTTTCGCTTCCCTTAGAGCCAGCCTAATCATAGCAATCCGTTCGCCGGCAGTTAACGGGTTCTCGATAGTGTGACTGTCGTGCGCGCTTCCCACGACTATGACTAGCTCGTCCACTTTGCCCAGAATATGTTTTACGGCTTCAAGGTGTCCGAGGTGGAATGGCTGGAACCGGCCCACATAGAGGCCAGTCGTCAACTCTCAGTCTCCGTCTAGAATCCAAAGAGCCTTCGAAGAAATCCTATCGCCTTCCATCAACACTCCCTCTCGCTCCAAAAGCTCCCGCTTAACCTCACAACCATAATCGGAAAGCGCCCCTCCAATCGAATAATTGCCAATCTCGAGGTTTGCTGGGACTACTCGATGACAAGGGACGAACAGTGGCCAGGGGTTTCTTGCAACGCCGGTCCCGACTGCTCTTGAGCCCGAATGGATTCGTTTGGCTAGCATTCCATAACTCGCGACTTTTCCCTTGGGAATCTCCTTCATGGCCTGACAGACGTTCTTCTCGAATTCTGACACACCTTCCCAGTCAAGACGCACCTTGTTGGTCGTCCGTCTTCCCTCGTAGAGGTCGATCATCTCGTTCACTGCGACGTTCGACTCGTTTGTGAACCTCTCAATCAGCTTTCCGGGAGAGTCGGCACGAAGGTGTCTTACGAGGTTTTTCTGTGAATTTGAGAATGAAGAGGCGAGTAATTTGTTTTGATTACCGATGAGCACGCCAAACCAGGTTCCGCCATGTTCTTTGGTTGAGAGGGTCAGTTTCTCCATTTGTTGCTTCGCCTCTTTCCTTTGAGAGCTGTTCTCCTTAAAGAATAGTCGTTTAACGCTGGGCGCAAGATGATCGAAGTAGACGGGAGCTTCGGTGAGGGAGGAGGGCAAGTTCTCCGAACCGCAGTTGCTCTCGCGGCTGTATTATCGAAAGAGATTCATGTGTTCAATATTAGGGCGGGCAGAGCCGAGCCGGGAATTAGGCCTCAACATATGACGGGGGTCAAAGCCGCAGCTGAACTCTGCTCAGGACATTTGGAAGGGTTGGAGGTCGGTTCTAGAGAGTTTGTTTTCAAACCGGGAAAACTGAGATCTGGACCCTTCCGATTTGACGTGGGAACCGCGGGAAGCGTAACTCTCGTCCTCCAAACGCTAATGCCCATCTTGGCTTTTGCACCTGGAGGCGTTCATTTAGAGATCACGGGTGGAACTGACGTGAAGTGGAGCCCACCGATCGACTATCTTCGCCTTGTTATTTTGCCGATCCTCAGGAAAATCGGCTACTTGGGCGATCTGGAGACTGTGAGGAGGGGGCATTATCCGAAGGGTGGAGGGTTGGTCAGATTCTCGACACAAGATCCCTCGACGCTTCAACCGCTGACCAGCAACAACCCTGGCTCCGTCTCCAAAATCCACGGTACCAGCCACGCAACTGCTCTACCGAGGCATGTGGCAGAGCGACAGGCAACCGCAGCTAGGAAGTGTCTCGAAGATGCAAAGCTTCCGTCTCCCTCGATAGACCTTGAGGTCATAGACGATAAGAAACATCTGGGACCCGGGAGTGGAATAGTTTTGTCCGCCGAAATGCAGAACGGGAACATCCTCGGTTCAGACGCCTTAGGGGAGAGAGGAAAGCATGCGGAAGAGGTAGGCTCGAATGCTGGAAAAATACTCATCGAAGAGGTCCAGTCGGGAGCTTACCTAGATCGCCACATGGGAGATATGATCGTCCCATATCTGGTATTGGCAGAAGGAGCATCTGAAGTCTCAGTCTCGCGAGTTACACAGCACATCAGAACGAATGTCAAGGTAGCAGAATGGTTGACTGGGACGAGGTTCAACCTTGAAGGCGAAATTGATCACCCTGGTAAGTTGCGGGTCAAAGGAATCGGCTCGAGGAATTGACTTATTGCAGGCCCTGGCGTAAACGCGAAACCACATGACCCCGAGTATTCAGCGTGACTTGCGTCGCGCCTTAACACCCCAATGAGTCACGCAAACACAGGTATTCCCTAGCCAATCTGAATCCAGCCGTCCACTCCGGTAGAAATAAAGGGCGCCAAGCCCTTTTGTCGAACAATCTTGATCGCGCTCACAGTTCTATCCTTGCTTGTGCTCTCCTTCCTATCATCGCCATCAATCCGATCCTCGACGTCCTCAACCAATGCGAGCTCATGGCCGATGTTTCACCAAAATGCTCAGCACACGGGCTTGTCTCCCTTCCCGGGTCCCGCTCTTCCCGAGCTAGAATGGAAGTTCCAGACAGGAGGAGCAATTTCTTCTCCGCCTGCAATCGGCCTTGGAAGAATCTACGTAGGTAGCGATGACGGCAACCTATACGCCCTCAACCTGCAAGGAGTGCTGCTTTGGAAGTTCCAGACCAGCTCTCCTATCAGAACATCTCCAGCGATAGGTTCCGATGGGACAATCTACCTAGCAGGCTATCTAACAGATAGTAATCAGAATAGCGAAGACATCCTCTATTCAATCAATCCAGGTGGGAAACTGAAATGGAGCGTCACCATTCTACCTTTAGCAGGTTATGGCTCCTATCCCACTATCTCTTCTCCTACTATCGGGCCCGATGGAACCATTTACGTCTCGGCTATGGGGGTCTACGTAGTTGCCATACGCCCGGACGGTACTCTCAAATGGGAGCTGGCTGCAGGTGGTACAGTTCTCGACCCTCCCGCTGTAGCCCCTGATGGCACTGTGTATGTCGGAATCGACGACCCCGATCCTTCTGGATTGTGTTTCCAGTGTCTAGAGGCATTGAACCCAAATGGGACAGTCAAATGGGGTGCACTAGGCTACGATCCAGGGTATTCTTCTCCCGCTATCGGTTCGTACGGGACAGTCTACATCAGCGGTTGGGCCATTAATCCCGATGGAACGGTAAAATGGCAGACTGGGACCTTCCTTTCTCCTTCCATAGGACCGGATGGAACTATCTATGGATCTGTAGATGGTGGTCTTTACGCAACCAACCCAGACGGCACTCCGCAATGGCGGTTCCCTATCGACGGAAGTAGCGTTTCTTGTACTGATGGTGTCTGTTTTTACGTATTCATTCACCAATCTTCTGCGGTTGTAGGGTCCAACGGGATGGTTTATTTCGGAAGTGCAGTCACCCATGGAGAAAGTTCTTGTTGCTTTAGCAGTCTCCTCGGGACTGGCAGTCTCTATGCGGTCAGTCCGAATGGCACTCTGGCGTGGAAGTTTGCAATGGTGTCAATCGTTGGGTCGTGTGGGCCAGATTCTTGTGAACAGATTTTCGCTGTGTCGGACCCGGCCATCGGCTCAGATGGAACCATCTACGTCGGAGGCAGCGATGGTAACCTTTACGCAATAAGCTAACTCGAGCACACTATTCTGTTAATCTCGCATTTGACGGGACGTCTGCTCTAACAACCGCTCCAGGGCCAATCCAAGCGTCTGCCCCAATCTTCACTCCGGGGAATATGGAGACGTTGATGCCTGTCTTCACTCTGTCGCCGAAAATTGCGCCGAGCTTTCGTTGTCCGCTGTCTACTGGCCGCCCTTTTACCCTTGATTCTACGTTGGAATCGTTGAACTTCAGATTGGCAGTGATCGTGCACGATACTGTTCTTGACCTCGCAGCCCGCCCCGACCTTTACTCCTTTTCCGAGAGACGTTCCCGCTCGGAGGTAAGCATTGGGGCCCACTACCGCACCCTCACCCACGTAAACAGGACCCTCAATGTACGACCCAGACTTCACAAGTGATCCTTTCGCCAAGCTGACACTGCCCTTCAAATGCACGCCTACTTCTGTCTCTCCGTCGCGAACCTCCTCGTCAGAATCCAGGGCGGACCGGTTCGCCTCCAGCAGGTCCCAAGGATAGCTGATACCCACCCATTCTCCTTTTCCGAAGGGAATCGTCCGGATTCGTCTCCCCTCAGCCATTAGCAAGCTTAGCGAGTCTGTGAGCTCAAACTCTCCACGTTTGGATTTGCGGGTCTTCTTTACGGCAGAGAAGATGGAATTGTCTAGGACGTAGATGCCTGCGTTGACCACTCCGATATTGCCGCTTGCCACCTTCTCGCGGATCGAGACAATATTTCCCCTCTTGACTCCCAACGTACCGAAGCGCGACGGGTCTTTGACCTCCGCCGCACCCATCAGAAGATCCCTTGAGTCCGACGTCTTGACGAATTTGCTGAGCGCTTTCTGATCGTAGTAATTATCACCGTAAACAACTAGAAACCGATCTTCTCCCCTCAGCTCGTTCTCAACAGTCCTCACCGCGTCTGCGGTTCCTCCGAGTCTCTTTTGTTTCACGTATCTGATCTTGCAACCAAGCCGTTGGCCGTCTCCGAAGAAGCTCTTGATCTTCTCGGCCTCAAACTGGACCACCATTGCGATCTCGCGAACCCCAGCCTCAACAAGCCCTCTCACGGTTCTCTGGAGGAGGGGTTCTCCACCTATCGGGAGCAAATGCTTAGGGTTCTTCTCAGCAAGCGGCCACAGTCGTTCTCCTCTGCCCGCTGCGAGAATTGCTGCCTTCAATCCTGTCACCGCCCCTTCAGGACTTGTCTCAAGAGCCTGAGCGTTTCTCTCATAACCCTCGTTGCCTCGGATCTATCCTTCGATTCACCAGTCACGCGTATCACAGGCTCTGTGCCGCTGTCCCGGACGAGAACCCAGGCAGTCTCAGTGCTAACCCTCAACCCGAATTTCGTCTCAACTGTTGCGTTCTTTCCAAGGGTCTTTTTCAAGCCTGTAGCCATTCTGGAGAATTTGCCCTGGGAGAGTTTCCCAGTGTACTTCATCCCTTCTCTGATCATGTGGTATTCCGGAACATCCCTGACCATTTCTGACACACGGACACCAAGGTCTTCAGTGGCTTTGAGAAATAGCAGTCCAGATAAGAGTCCGTCAGGACAGCCGTTGTAGTCTCGGTGAATCCATGCCCCTGACGGTTCTCCGGCGAAGTTCGCGTTCAACCGTTTGGCTTCCCGTAGAAGCTTGGCATCGCCCACCGGGCCTCGAACCAGCCTCGCGCCTGTCTTCTCGGCTATTTCATCCACGACCATGGAGGCGTCCAGTGGGACCACGAAGGGACCCTTGGAACGTTTTGCGAGAAAGGCGATGTATGATGCGAGTATTCTATCTTGCAAGGGGCAATTCCCCTTCTCATCCACAATGTACATTCTGTCTGCATCGCCGTCAAACGCGATTCCTCCATCAAAACTAGTCGCGACTACCATAGTACCAAGAGTCCGCACGCTATTCGGTGTGGGCTCAGACCCGCGACCCGGGAATCCACCATCAGGGTATGAGTTGATGGTAGTAACTCTGTCCAACCTCTCCCGATAGATTGCTGGAGAGAGTTGTGAGGCTGCACCGTTGCCGCAATCGAGCACAACCTTCCACTTCTTCTTGAAGACCACACGTGCAAGCAGTTCCTTGTACTCCCTAGGATCCGAAGGCTCAAGACTGGAAGCTCTTCCATCGTAGGCAAGCTTCTTCGGATGATTCAAGCTCAGTCGCGTATCATCGTCGAGAGCCTCCCCGAGCTTGTTGAACACCTTGAACCCGTTATACTCTGGGGGGTTGTGGCTAGCAGTAATCATTACTCCAGCTGATCGCCCAAGCGATTTTGTCTGATAAGCGAGTGCAGGGGTCGGAATCAAACCGTAGTCTAGAACTTTCGCTCTGTTTTCAAGCGCGGCCGCAAGAAAAGATGCTTTCAGAACGGGGCCGGAGTATCGTGGATCGTTTCCAAGGGCGAGCTCTTCTCCCATGATCCTTGGGATGAGCTTGCCTAGCTCGAAGGCGACTGATGAATTTACTGTTTCAGGATATTTGCCTCGAATACCGGAGCTGCCGAATTGCAGGTTCAAAAGCGGGCAGCGCTACGCTGCTGGCTCGGGAGCAACTGCGACGATTTCAGGAGCAGGGGCGATGATTTCCGGAGCGGCCTTCTGCTTTGGCTCTGCTCCCTCAAGAGTCAGAGGCATAGAGAGCAGTTTCGATTTGCGCACGCCGATGTGGCGCAACGGGCACACTTTCTTGGCTTCGTTGTAGACGTCGGATCCCATCTTTCCAAGCACCATCTCGTGGCAGAGTTGCGAGTACGTGAGCTTCGACGCTTTTTCTGCGACGATCTTGCCCATGACCTGTCGTATGCCGTGTTCCTGGGACCCGTTTATTCTGCCGTGGCTGAATCCTACGATGTAGACTCGTGTAAGATAGTTGTCAACTGTTCGACCTGTGAAAATCCCGTCGACGCGAGTACTTCCTCGCCTGACAAGGCTTCTGAGATAGTCAGTGGAGTATTCGTGGCTCTTGAGGATCGTATCTGCCCGGTCGCCTGTGATGGAGGTGACCAGGAAGTATAGTTTGATGGACTGGTGGGAGAAATCGTTGG
>WNGR01007591.1_pt1 | contig 17678 bp, 14 predicted proteins | sample 5407581 | NCBI WGS metagenome assembly WNGR01 (sample SAMN13153383, study PRJNA577476) | soil metagenome | isolation source: 80 cm soil or saprolite under Garry oak tree replicate 2 | place: USA:California | collected 2016-06-15 | reverse complement strand
GGACCTGCGGTTGCCTTTGCTGTGCGCCGTCATTCTGAGCGCAGCGAAGAATCCCCGCATTTCGCCTTTGCCGTTGCTGGTCCTTGCCCTTGTCTCTCGCGTTTTGCTTCGAGGCATTACGAAAAAACCATGTCAAGCCTCCAAACCACCTAACTCCATGCAAACAAACCAAATAGAGCTTGCGTAATAGTTATCACCAATCCACTACAATTAAACTAGAGATCAAGAGAAAGCCCCGGCCCAAAACCGGGGCTTTTCACTTAAATCGACATAACCCATTTATAAAGAATACTTTACCTGTAAGGTATCTAGAATGAAGACTTTGCATAGATCGCAACAGCGCAAGTTATTGAACCAGAAGATATTAGACCCAAACAGGGGGGGTGGGAGGGTACCAAAAAAGAGGCTGCCCAGAAGGGCAGCCTCTCGACAAACAAAACGAACTACTTCTTAACCGTAGCGAACCGCTTGTTGACCTCATCCCAATTAACAACGTTCCACCACGCCGCCAGATAGTCCGGCCGTCTGTTCTGGTACTTGAGGTAGTAAGCATGCTCCCAGACGTCGTTGCCCAGGATCGGGTACAGACCCTGCGAGAGCGGGTTGTCCTGGTTCGGTGTCGTGACGACCTTCAGCTTGCCGCCATCGAACACCAGCCAGCCCCAGCCCGAGCCGAACTGCTTCGCCGTCGTCTCGTTGAACAGCTTCTTGAAGTCCGCGAACGATCCGAAGTCCGCCTTGATCTGGTCGGCGATCGCGCCCGTCGGATCTCCACCGCCGTTCGGCTTCATGATCTGCCAGAACATCGTGTGGTTGACGTGGCCGCCGCCGTTGTTCCGGACCACGGTGCGCACGTCCTCCGGCACGCTGGCCAGGTCCTTCACCAGCTCCTCCGGAGACTTTTTGCCCAGCTCCGGGTGCTTCTCGACGGCGCCGTTCAGATTCGTCACATACGTCTGGTGGTGCTTGTCGTGGTGCAGCTTCATGGTCGCTTCGTCAATGTGGGGCTCAAGCGCCGCATAGTCATAGGGTAGAGGGGGGAGTTCGTAGGCCACGTTGTTCTCCTGTCGTCGTAAGGTTTCGCTGTTGGCCGTGCGCATCGCACACCGGTCGCTTCACTGCTTCGATGCCATACGCGCTCTCCGCGATGCAATCCGCGAGGCCGCGCAGTCTCCCGAATCATAGCGCACCGGCAGGATTCATCCCTCATTCACCCACGCCCCACACCCATTGCGGCCGATTTTGATTTCTAATAAGCCTAATGAGTGATCTTGCCGCCTCCTACCGCTGGCTCGACGATGACGGCCCTGCCTTCGGCTCACCAGGCCTCGAACCACGCTGGACCTCCAGCCGAAAGGATGCGGTCGCAACTGCGTACTCGGCCTCCAGCCGGGTCTGGTTCACCCTCTCCCACGGCATCCTGAACGAAATCTACTACCCCACCATCGACCGCCCGCAGACCCGCGACATGGAGCTGATCTTCACCGACGGCGAGACCTTCTGCCACGAGGAGAAGCGCGACCTCGAGTATGACTTCCGCTACATCGACTCCGACGCCCTCGCCATCCGGGTCGTAGCCAGCGACCTCGACGGCCGGTACACCGTCACCAAGGAGTTCATCAGCAACCCTCACTATCCCGCGGTCCTGATGAACGTGAAGATCACCGGCGACGAGGAGGTGATCTCGCGCCTCAGGTGCTACGCCTTGCTCGCGCCCCACCTGAACGGCGGAGGCGCAGGCAACTCCGCCCGCTCCGTCGACGTCGCCGGCAAGCGCTGCCTCCTCGCCTGGAAGGGCAACACCTCGCTCGCCATGGGATCGGACTGCGGCTTCACCCGCTCCTCCTGCGGCTACGTAGGAACCAGCGACGGCTACCAGAACCTCTTCCAGGACAAGCAGATGACCTGGCAGTTCGGCCAGGCTCTCGACGGCAACATCGCCATCATGGGCGAGATCGACATCGCCTGCAACCGCGAGTTCACCATCGCCATCTCCTTCGGCGACGGCCACCACGCCGCTCTCACTGGCATGATGCAGAGTCTCGCCACGCCCTACGATGTACACCTCAAGCGCTTCCTGCTGCAGTGGGGCCGCGCCGCCTCGCCGGAGCCTCTTGCCTCCGGCGCCACCGACGACGGCACGCTGATGCGCATCAGCCACAACATCCTCCTCACCCACGAGGACAAGACCTACTCCGGCGCCTTCATCGCCTCCGCCTCCATCCCCTGGGGAGCCTCCAAGGGCGACTCCGACCTCGGCGGCTACCATCTCGTCTGGACCCGCGACATGGTGCAAACCGCAACGGCATTGCTTGCATGTGGACGCAACGACACCGCCCTCCGGGCTCTCGCCTACCTCGCCTGTACTCAGCGTCCCGACGGCAGCTTCGCCCAGAACTTCTGGATCGACGGAACCCCCTACTGGACAGGCATCCAGCTCGACGAGGTCGCCTTTCCCATCATCCTGGCCTGGAGGCTCTGGAAGCTGGACAGTCTCGGCAACCTGAACATCTTCTCCTTCGTTGAGCGCGCCGCCGCCTTCCTCGTCCGCTACGCTCCAGTCACCCAGCAGGAACGTTGGGAGGAGACCGCAGGCTACTCCCCCTCCACTCTGGCAGCAGTCATCGCCGGCCTCATCTGCGCCGCGGACATAGCGCGCTCCCACGCGTCTCTGGAGCTAGCAAGCTTCCTCGAGACCTACGCCGACTGGATCGAATCCCATCTTGACGAATGGACCACCACCACCGAAGGCATCCTCCATCCGGACGTCAAGTACCACTACATGCGAGTCCGCCCGCCATGCCCGGGAGAGCCCTTCCACGATCCCAATGCTGCCCCCGGCACATTCCGCCTCGCCAACCGTGGCCCGGGCGAGAGGTACGAGTTCGAGGCTCGAGAGGTAGTCGACGGAGGATTCCTCGAACTGGTCCGCTACGGCATCCGCCGCGCCGACGACCCGCTCATCATCGACTCTCTGAAGGTCGTCGACCACTGCCTGAAGATCGATACCCCCTACGGCCCCTGCTGGCGCCGCTACAACCACGATGGCTACGGCCAGAAGAAGGACGGCGGTCCTTACGATGGCTGGGGACAGGGCCGCGCATGGCCCCTGTTGACCGGAGAGCGGGCCCACTACGAGCTCGCCGCCGATAACAGATACACGCCGCTCATCACTGCGATGGAGCGGTTCAGCTCCATGGGCGGCATGTTGCCCGAGCAGATCTGGGACTCTGAGGACATGCCCTCAGAGGGTCTCTTCCTTGGCCGTTCCGCCGGTTCGGCACAGCCACTCGTCTGGGCACATTCGGAGTACCTTAAATTGCTCCGTTCCGCCGCTGATGGCCGGGTCTTCGATCGCATCTCCGCGGTCGAAGGGCGCTATGCCGTCGCCCCCGGAAAGCGCACTTTCAAGAACCATACCGAAATCTTTCAGCTCGGACGGCCTCTGGCGACGATCGTGGCCGGCCACACTCTACGCATTGTGGACCCCCAGCGCTTCCGGGTCGTCTATACCTTTGACAACTGGGCCACCACCCTCAACCTCGATTCGACCGCCATCGGCTATCCGGGCTCGTTCGTCGACATCCCCACCAGCACCCAACAGACGGGCACTATTGTCTTCACCATTAATTGGCCCAGCCTGGGCGAGGATCGCTGGCTAGGCCGGAATATTGAAGTTTCCATCGTTCCACCACCACCGCCCGCTGCACCGTAAGGATGCAGCGACCTTCATCCCGCTTGTACACTGTTAGAGATTGGCCGAAAATCACATAAAAACGGAGCCGTAGGCCGAGTGCCGCGTCTCGTCATCACAAAAGGAAAAGAATGAGCGATCTGCAGCAGCACGAGTTAGACCAGGTTTCTATCAACGCCCTCCGCTTCCTCGCCGTCGACGCTGTTGAAAAAGCCAAGTCCGGCCACCCCGGCGCGCCTCTCGGCTGCGCCCCCATCGCCTATCTGCTGTACCACAAGCTGATGAAGCACGATCCGTCAGATCCCAAGTGGATCGACCGCGACCGCTTCATCCTCTCGAACGGCCACGCCTCCGCGCTGCTCTACGGCGCGCTGCACCTCTCCGGTTACGACCTTCCCATGGAGCAGCTCCAGCAGTTCCGCCAGTGGGGCTCCCACACCCCGGGACATCCCGAGTCGTTCGAGACTGCCGGCGTCGAAGTTACCACCGGCCCCCTCGGCCAAGGCTTCGGCATGGCGGTCGGCATCGCCACGGCAGAGAAGCACCTCGCCGCCGTCTACAATCGCGACACCTACAACATCGTCGACCACTACACCTACGTCCTCTGCGGTGACGGCGACATGATGGAAGGCATCTCGCATGAGACCGCCTCGTTGGCCGGAACGCTTGGCCTCGGCAAGCTCATCGTCCTCTACGACGACAACCTCATCTCGCTCGACGGCCCCACCGAACTCAGCTTTACCGAAGATGTGACCAGGCGCTTTGAGGCCTACCACTGGCACGTTCAGTCCGTCGCCGACGGCAACGATCTCAAAGCGCTCGAGGACGCAATCCTCGCGGCCAAGGCTGAGACGACCAAGCCCTCGCTCATCCGCGTCCGTACGGTCATCGGCTATGGCAGTCCCAAGGCCGGCACCAGCAAGGTCCACGGCGAGGCTCTCGGAGCAGACGCGGTCAAGGCCACCAAGAAGAACCTCGGGTGGCCCGAAGACAAGACCTTCTACGTGCCCGACGAAGCTCGCGCCAACTGGAACACCATCAAGCTCTGCGGCAAGGACGCACACAACGCGTGGCGGGAGGAGTTCGAGGAGTACAGGAAGGCCTACCCAGAGCCCGCGGCGCAGTTCGACCGCACCATCAAGGCCGAGTTGGCCAAGGACTGGGAGAAGAAGATTCCCGTCTTCCCGGCTGGTCCCGATGCCAAGCCCGTCGCCACCCGCAACGCCGGTCAGGTTGTCATGAATGCCATCGCAGGTGTCGTTCCCGAACTCTTCGGCGGAGCCGCTGACCTCACGGCCTCCACCAAGACCATCTTCAAGGATTCGCCTAGCTTCCACGTCGACCCCGCCGGCCGCAACGTCTTCTTCGGCGTCCGCGAGTTCGGCATGTGCGCGATGGTCAACGGCATGGCTGCTCACGGCGGCCTCATCCCGTTCGGCTCCACCTTCTTCGTCTTCTCGGACTACGCCCGCTCGGCCATCCGCATGGCCGCGATCCAGGAATCCCACTCTCTCTTCGTCTTCACGCATGACTCGGTCGGTCTCGGCGAAGACGGTCCCACGCACCAGCCGGTGGAGCACCTGATGGCCCTCCGCGCCATCCCGCAGCTCACCGACTTCCGACCTGCCGACGCCAACGAGACCGCCGCCTGCTGGCAGCTTGCCCTCGAGCGCAAGCGCCCCAGCTTCATGGCTCTCTCCCGCCAGGATCTTCCGGTCCTCGACAACGAGAAGTACAAGGTACATGAAGGCGTAAAGAAGGGTGCCTACGCGCTGGACGACTCCGGTAAGGACATCATCCTCATCGCCACCGGCTCCGAGGTCTCCCTCATCGTCAAGGCTGCGGAAGAGCTCAAAGCCGCAGGCATCAGCGCCTCCGTGATCTCCATGCCCAGCTTCAGGATCTACGACGAGCAGGATGCAGCCTACAAGGCGAGCCTGCTTCCCGAGGCTACGCCCAAGATCGCCGTCGAAGCCGGAGCCACCATGGGCTGGTACAAGTACATCGGCCACAACGGAGCCGTCATCGGCCTGGATCGCTTCGGCGCCTCAGCCCCCGGCTCCATTGCGCTCGATAAGCTCGGCATCAACGTCTCGCACATCGTCGAGCAGGCGAAGAAGCTGGTCAAAAAGTAACGAACCCGGGCGGGGCACGGCTGCCTCGCCCATCTTTTCGCAGCCCTGAAGTCGTCGCCGGGAACTCTCCTCTGCGCCGAATAACAAGCTCACGCATCAAAAGGTCAGGTCACTATGAAGATTGCGATCGCCTCCGACCATGCCGGCTTTCCCCTCAAGGAGGAGGTCCGCGACTACGTCAGGAAGCTCGGCCATGAGGTCCAGGATCTTGGCGCCTACAACACCGATCCCTCCGACTACGCCGACTTCGCTGTTCTCGTAGGCAAGGCACTGATGTCCGGCAGCGCGGAGCGCGGCATCCTTATCTGCGGCTCTGGTGTCGGCGTCTGCATCGCCGCCAACAAGATGCCCGGCATACGAGCCGGCATGTGTCACGACACGTATTCAGCCCATCAGGGGGTCGAGCACGACGAGATGAATGTCCTCGTCCTCGGAGCGCGCATCATCGGCACAGCCCTGGCCTTCGAGTGTGTCGACTCCTACCTGAAGGCAAAGTTCATCGCGACAGAAGAGCGCTTCGTCCGCCGCCTCAACAAAGTAAAAACCATCGAAAAGCAGTACATGCCCGCCGTCGCAGCGACCACGCTGGCCACTTAAGCGCTGCAATGCCGTTGATATAGAGACTAAGTAGAATGCATAGAGATCATGTCTGAAACGATTAAACCCCGTACATGGTTCATCACCGGCGCCTCCACCGGCTTCGGCCGCATCCTCGCCGAAGAGGTACTCAAGGCGGGAGGCAACGTTGTCGCCACCGCGCGCAAGCGTGAGCAGATCGCCGATCTCGAACAGCAATATCCCAACTCCGCAAAGGCCTTGGCCCTCGACGTTACCAAAGACGATCAGGTCGACTCCGCTGTCACCCAGGCCTTCGCCCAGTTCGGCCAGGTAGACGTGCTCGTCAACAACGCAGGCTACGGCATCGCTGGAGCGATCGAAGAGGCTACCGAAGCCGAGTTCATGCCCGTCTTCGAGACCAACGTTTTCGGTCTCATCCGTGTCACCCGCGCCTTCCTCCCCTATCTCCGCAAGCAGCGCAGCGGACACATCCTCAATCTCTCCTCCATCGGCGGGGTCACCGCCTCTCCTGGCTGGGGTTACTACCAATCCACCAAATTCGCCGTAGAAGGCCTCTCCGAGGCCCTCGCCGCCGAACTCGACCCGCTCGGTATCCACGTCACCATCATCGAGCCCGGGCCCTTCCGCACCGACTTCCTCGGACGCTCCGGCGTGGTAGCCGCGCAGCGCATTGCGGACTATGATGCCACCGCCGGCAATGCACGCCAGTACCTCAGCGCCCAGGACGGCAAGCAGCCCGGCGACCCACTCCGCGCCGCCCACGCCATGATGCAGGTGGTCGAGTCGCCCCAACCGCCGCTCCGCCTTCTGCTCGGAGCCGGCGCGCTCCAGCGCCTCCGCGCAAAACTGGACAACTGGCAAGAAGAGATCGCCGCCTGGGAGTCCACCACCGTCGGCGCAGACTTCCCGGAGGGCAAGTGAGTTCGACCTCCATCAAAACCATCTTCTGGGACATCGGCGGAGTCCTGCTCACAAACGGCTGGGACAAGGGCCAGCAGTCCCGCGTCCTCGCCCGCCTCGGCGTCGCTTTCGCCGATTACGATGCCCGCCACGATGCCGCGAATTACTTCTGGGAGCGCGGTCTCTCCGACGCTCGCACCTTCTTCAACAAGACCGTTTTCCACGACACTGACGGCGTCACCAGACGCGACTTTACCTTTGAGGAACTCTGGTCTCAGCTCTGTACCGAGAACAAAGTCCTCCACCCGGAGTGTTTCGACATTCTGGCTTCACTCAAGTCCTCGGCGAAGTACAAGCTCGCCACACTCAACAACGAGAGCCGCGAACTCAACGAGTACCGTCTCGACGCCTTTCATCTCCGCCCGTACTTCGACTACTTCATCTGCTCCGGCTACGTCCACGAAATGAAGCCCCACCCCGACATCTACCGCGCTGCCATCAACATCTCCGGCCTCCCGCCGCAGACAGCGCTCTTCATCGACGACAAACCTGAAAACTGCGAAGCCGCCGTCGCCCTCGACATGCACGCCATTCGTTTCGAATCACCCGCACAACTCAAACGCGAGCTCGCTCAACTCGGCATCCAAGCCGCATAAAGAAAAATTGACAAGCAAGTGTCTCAAGAAGAAGGAGCGCAACACATGGAACTAGGAATTATTGGTCTTGGCAAGATGGGCTTCAATATGGCGGAGCGTCTTCGCCTCGCCGGCCACAAGGTCGTCGGCTTCGACTTCAACAAGGACGCCACGGCGAAGCTCACCGCCGCAGGCTCGCTCGGCGTCAACTCGCTCGAAGATCTCGCCAAGAACCTCGCCGCCCCTCGCGCCATCTGGATCATGGTCCCCTCGGGCGACCCCGTCGACCAGACCATCGCCAGGCTGGAACCGCACCTGCAGAAGGGCGATACCTTCATCGACGGCGGCAACTCCAACTACAAGGACACGCAACGCCGCCACGCGCAGGCTGCGGCCAAAGGCTTCGAGTTCATCGACTGCGGCACCTCTGGCGGAGTCTGGGGGCTCAAAGAGGGCTACAGCCTCATGATCGGCGGGGATAAGGCTCCCGTCGAACGCCTCACCCCGATCTTCGAAACCCTCGCGCCCGCCAAGGATGAAGGCTGGGGACACGTCGGCCCATCCGGCTCCGGCCACTTCGTCAAGATGGTCCACAACGGCATCGAGTACGGCCTCATGCAGGCCTATGCCGAGGGCTTCTCCATCATGAAGGCCAAGACGCCCCTCAACCTCGATCTCCCCCAGATCTCGAAGATCTGGCAGAAGGGTTCTGTCGTCCGCTCGTGGCTGCTCGACCTCACCGCCGACGCGCTCGCCAACAACCCCACCCTCGAGGGCCTCGAAGCCTTCGTCCCGGACTCCGGCGAAGGCCGCTGGACCGTCACGGAAGCCATCGACCTGAACATCTCCGCCCCCGTCATCACCGAGTCGCTCATCCGCCGCCTCCGCTCGCGTGAAGAGAATAACTTCACCGACCGTATGATCTCCATCATGCGCGGAGCCTTCGGTGGTCACGACGTCAAGAAGTCCTAACCAAAGCACGAGAGGTAAATAGATATGCCGAGCACTGTAGCCATCACATCCCTCGCCACGACCCCGGCCACCCTGCAGCCCGAGCGCACTCCCGACCCTTGCATCGTCGTCATCTTCGGGGCCTCCGGTGACCTCACCAAGCGCAAGCTGTTACCCGCGCTCTACCACCTCGAACAGGCAGGCCTCCTCCCGGAGAAGATTGCCGTCGTCGGTGTCGCCCGCCGTCCCCTCGAGGGCAGCTTTGCCGCCGACATGAAAGAAGGCATCATCGCCGGCGGTGGCGTTGAGGAGTCGGACCCTAAGCTTGTCCCCTTTGTCACCAAGATCCAATACCACGCCATGAACTTCGACGACGCCGCCGGTTATGACGCACTCAACAAGAAGCTCGCCGACATCGACAAGCAGTACGGCACCTGCGGCAACCGCCTTTTCTACCTGGCCACCGCACCCGAATACTTCTCCGACATCATCAATTACCTTGGCGAGCACGGCATGGCCAAGCCCGCGTCGGAAACCACCCCCGACGGTTGCAGGACCTGGGTCCGCACCATCATCGAGAAGCCCTTCGGCCACGACCTCGAGTCCGCCAAGGCGCTCAACGACGAGGTCAACAAGGTGTTCGACGAAGACCAGATCTTCCGCATCGATCACTACCTCGGCAAGGAGACCGTGCAGAACATCCTCGTCTTCCGCTTCGCCAACGGAATCTTCGAGAACGTCTGGAACCGCAACTACATCGACCATGTCGAGATCACCGCCGCGGAGAACATTGGCATCGAAGGCCGCGGGCCGTTTTATGAAACGGCGGGAGCCCTGCGCGACGTCGTCCAGAACCACATCATGGAGCTTCTGAGCTTCGTCGCGATGGAGCCGCCCGTCTCCTTCGAGGCCTCAGCCGTGCGCGCCGAGAAGGTCAAGGTCTGGCGCGCCATCACGCCCATTCACCCTGCCGATACCATCCGCGGCCAGTACGGCCCCGGCAACGTCGATGGCAAGCCCGTCATCGGCTATCGTCAAGAGGACCGCGTCCACCCACGCTCGCAGACCGAAACCTATGCGGCGCTTCGCCTCGAGATCGAGAACTGGCGCTGGGCGGGTGTGCCCTTCTACATCCGCGCCGGCAAGCGTCTCGCCAAGCGCGTCACCGAGATCACCATCCAGTTCAAGCTGCCACCCCTCCTTCTCTTCAAGGACCACGAGGGCAAGGGCGCCGAAGGTATCAGGCCGAATGTCCTCTCCATGCGCATCCAGCCCGACGAGGGCATCACGCTCCGCTTCGGAGCCAAGATCCCCGGCCCGAGCATGAACATCGGCTCCGTCAACATGGACTTCAGCTATACAGAGGCCTTCGGCAAGTCCTCCGCCAACGGCTACGAGCGCCTCCTTCTAGACGCCATGTTTGGCGACGGAACCCTCTTCGCTCATCGCGACGGAGTCGAGGCAACCTGGGCCCTGATGACCCCCATCCTCGAGGCCTGGAAGAAGGATCCCGTCAAGGACTTCCCCAACTACGCCGCAGGTACCTGGGGCCCCGCCGCAGCCGACGCACTGCTCGAGTCCGAAGGCCGCAAGTGGCGCAAACTCTAAACTGCAGCTTCCAGCTGTTAGCTTCTAGCCATTAGCCGAAGGCTGGAAGCTAACGGCTGAAAGCGGCGGCGACCGTCTGCAAAAAAACAGCGTGATGGATACCCTGGCGATTCGTAAACTCCAAATCATCAGCTAAAAGCTAAGAGCTAGAGGCTAACAGTTAAATATGCCCCGACCAGTCACCGTGACCTATCGCATCTCCTCCACCCCTGACGAGGTAGCTAAGGCCGCCGCACAGCTCTTCACCACCACCGCGATCAAGGCAGCCGAAGCACGCGGTCTTGCCCGCATCGCCATCTCCGGCGGAACCACGCCAGAGGCAATGTTCGCTCTACTGGCCGACCTCACTCAGCCCTTCGTCAAGCGGGTCCCCTGGGACAAGCTCGAGCTCTACTGGGTCGACGAGCGCTGCGTCCCACCCGATCACGCTGACTCGAACTATCGCATGACCAAGGAGGCTCTGCTCTCGAAGGTTCCCCTGCCAGCCGAGCGTATCTACCGCATGGAGGGCGAACTCGATCCCGAGGTAACCGCAGCCCGCTACGAGTCCACCATCCGCAACACCTTCCGGCTCGAAGGTGCCGAGACCCCCACCTTCGACCTCATCCTCCTCGGCATGGGCGACGACGGCCACACCGCCTCGCTCTTCCCCCACACCGAAGCCATCAACGACCTCACCCACATCGTCGTCGCCAACCACGTCCCCCAGAAGGACACCTGGCGCACCACCCTCACCTCGCCGGTCCACGACGTCCTGCTGGGCCCTTACCAGCCCGATACCTACCCCGCGCAGATTATCCGCCCGGCAAGCGGCCGTCTTACCCTCTTGCTCGACTCGGCCGCAGCATCTAAGCTGCCAGAACCGGCAGATTCAACCTCCACCGGTACTCTGGAGCCTCGTATCGGCAGTTTGGAGCTTAGATAGATGATTCTCGCTGGTGATGTTGGCGGCACAAAGGTCCACCTCGCACTCTATGACTTCACAGGCGGTCAGCTCCACGCCCTCCGCGACAAAAAATTTCCCGCAGACGAGTTCGCCAGCCTCGATGCGGTCGTCAACGAGTTCCTCGCCGGCGACGAAACCGCCCCTGCAACCAAAAAAGAAGCCATCCTCGCCGCCTGCTTCGGCTGCCCCGGCCCGGTCCGCGAGGGCCGCCTCAAGCTCACCAACCTGCCCTGGACCCTCGACGTCCGCGACCTCGCGAAGTCGCTCTCGATCCGGCACATCTTCCTCATCAACGACCTCGAAGCCAACGGCTACGGCATCCCCGAGCTCGCACCGGAGAGCATCTTCACCCTCCAGGCCGGCGACCCAAACGCCACCGGACATCGCGGTCTTATCGCCGCAGGCACCGGCCTCGGTGAGGCGCTCCTCATCTGGGACGGTAAACAGCACCTGCCCATCGCCTCCGAGGGCGGCCACTGCGACTTCGCCGCGCGCTCCAAACGCGAGATCGCTCTGCTCGAATACCTCCGCAACACCCTCAAAGGCCGTGTCAGCTGGGAGCGCGTCGTCTCCGGGCTAGGCATCAAGAACATCTACTCCTTCCTTCGCGACGTTGAAAAACTCAATGAGCCCGATTGGCTCCGCGTGCGTCTGGCCGCCGAAGATCCCAACGCCGTCATCGGCCAGTGCGCCGAGGATGGCTCCAGCTCCATCTGCTTCGAGACCATGAAGGTCTTCGCCTCCGCCTACGGAGCCGAGGCCGGCAACATCGCCCTCAAGGTCCTCGCCACCGGAGGCATGTATCTCGGCGGAGGCATCGCCCCCAAGATCCTCCAGACCCTCCAGAATGGCTTCTTCACCCAGGCCTTCCTCGACAAGGGCCGCCTCTCGCCCCTGCTCCAATCGATCCCCGTCCGCGTCATCCTCGACGACTCCTGCGCCCTCCTCGGAGCCGCCGCCTACGCCGAAGCCCGCGCCTCGGAGCTCTCCGGCCACTCCGAACGCGCTGCCTCCATTCAACCGGCCTGATTAGGCAGTTGTTTCCCATAGAGCGGTACACTGACTCTCAAGATGATTGCGAGTTGGAAGGATGAGTGGCTCAGGAAATTCTTCGAGGAAGATATTCACTCAAAGAATAGCCTGCCCGACCTTCGGTACAGGCTCTTCCGCAAGCTGCAGATGCTCGACTATGCGGAGACCTATGCTGATCTTAGAGTTCTGCCGAGCAATCACTTAGAGCAGTTGAGCGGAAAACTGGAAGGCTGGCGCTCCATTCGCGTCAATGTTCAATGGCGGCTGATCTTTCAATGGGATGAAGGGCAAGCAAACAACGTCTATTTAGACAACCATACCTGCAGGTAGGTCGCATATGCTGATCACAAAACGAAAGCCGGTAAGTGTTGGCGAGATACTCGTCGAGGAGTTCATGGAACCGCTCGGTCTGACTCAATCCGAGCTGGCCGAAAAGACAGGTCTGCCACGGAAGCACGTTAATGAGCTCTGCCGTAACCGTCGCGCTCTCACCGCGGATACAGCTCTCATCCTGAGTCGAGTCTTCGGCAACTCGCCGGATTTCTGGCTCAACACGCAACGCCGCACGGATATATGGGAAGCCTTGAATACGCCCAAGCGCCTGACGCGCATTCAACGAGCAACACCAATCCGGATGAGCATGAAACGAAGGCAGGCCATCTCAGCCTGACATCCCACAATCCAGTATGACAACGGTTCGGTTCCTCGTCATTCGTCACAATATGCCCGGTTTCCGCACGATCCCTTCGAATGACCTCAGCAGCATTGCGTATCTTTAAACCTATGTCCTTGAAAGCAGTGCTCCGCAACACTCTCCTCCTTCTAGTCGTCTCCACACTTGCAGCAACCACTGCAGCCCAGGCCCAGCGCCTCCCCGGCGGAGTCCACCCCGAGCACTACTCGCTCACCCTCACCCCCGTTCTGCAGGCCGCGACCTTCACCGGCACCGAGACCATCGATCTCACCCTCGACACTCCCAGCAAAACAATCACGCTGAACGCCGCCGAGATCAAGTTCCTCTCCGTCACCAGCGGCTCGCAAACCGCAACAGTCACCTTAGACGGAGCCAAAGAACAAGCCACCTTCATCTTCCCCAACGAACTTCCCGCCGGCAAAGTCATCCTCGCCATCAACTACACCGGCATCCTCAACGACAAGCTCCGCGGCTTCTACCTCTCCAAGACCAAGGCCCGCAACTACGCCGTCACCCAGTTCGAACCCACCGACGCCCGTCGCGCCTATCCCAGCTTCGACGAGCCCGCCCTCAAGGCCACCTACGACATCTCGCTCGTCATCGACGCCGCCGACACCGCCATCTCCAACACCAACCTCATCGCCGACACCCCCGGCCCCATCGCCGGCAAACACACCCTGAAGTTCGCCACCACGCCCAAGATGTCCACCTACCTCGTAGCCTTCCTCGTAGGCGACTTCAAGTGCTCCAGCGGCAAATCCGACGGCGTCCCCATCCGAGCCTGCTCCACCCCCGACAAACTCGAGCTGACGAAGTTCGCCGTCGAATCGGCCGAGTACATCCTCCACTACTACAACAACTACTTCGGCATTCGGTACCCCATGCCCAAGCTCGACATGGTAGCCCTCCCCGACTTCGAGGCAGGCGCCATGGAGAACTTCGGCTGCATCACCTACCGCGAGACCGACCTCCTCGTAGACTCCAAAACCGCCTCCATCCCCGCGAAGAAACGCGTCGCCGTCGTCGTCGCTCACGAGATGGCTCACCAATGGTTCGGCGACATGGTCACCATGCAGTGGTGGGACAACCTCTGGCTCAACGAGGGCTTCGCCACCTGGATGGAGACCAAGCCCGTCGCCAAATGGCGCCCCGAGTGGAACTTCCCCCAGGATGATGCCCAGGATCTCGACAACACCCTCAATCTCGACTCTCAGCCCACCACCCGCACCATACGCGCCAAGGCCGAAACCCCAGGCGAGATCAACGAGATGTTCGACGGCATCGCCTACGGCAAGGCCGGCGCCGTCCTCGGCATGGTCGAGAACTATCTCGGCGAAGAGACCTTCCGTCAGGGCGTCCATAACTACCTCCAGGCCCATCTCTACGCCAACGCCACGGCAGAAGACTTCTGGAACGCCCAGACCGCCAACAGCCACCAGCCCGTAGATAAGATCATGCAGAGCTTCGTAACCAAACCCGGCGTTCCGCTCCTCACCCTCTCCGAGCAGCAGCCCAGCCGAGTCCCCATCATGCAAAGCCGCTTCTTCCTCTCTGCTCCAGCCAACGCAGGCACTACGCAGCAGTGGGCCCTGCCCGTCTGCATCAAGACCACCAGCAAACCCATCTGCCGAGTCCTCACCCCCGAAGACTCCGCCCTGCCCATCCCCATGGACATCGGCCTCCCCGTCTTCAACGCCAACGCCAACGGCAAAGGCTACTACCGCACCGCCTACACGCCTTCGCAGTTCAACGCCATCGTAGCCAAGGCCGAAACCGCCCTCACCCCACCTGAGCGCATCGGCCTCGTCGGCGACCGTTGGGCTCTCGTCCGCTCCGGCCAGGGCACGGTCGGCGACTACCTCAACCTCGTCCTCGCCCTCAAGCACGATCCCAACGCCGCCGTCCTCGAGAGCGCCCTCGCCAAAGTCACCAGCATCGACACCCGCGTCGCCTCCGACGATGACCGCACGCAGCTCGCTGCCATCCTGCGCCACGAGTTCAGCCCCATCTACACGGCTCTCGGCCAGCCCGCCAAAAACGAGCCCTTCGACCGTCAGCAGCTCCGCGCCCTCCTCTTCGAAACCCTCGGCGCCGCCAAGGATCCCGCCGTCCTCGCCGAGGCACGCCAGCTAACCGATCGCGCCTTCGCCGACCCCAACCACAAGGACAAGACCCTCGATCCCGTCCTCACCGATGCCGCCATCGTCATCACCACCGCGAACGGCGACGACGCCCTCTACGAAAAGGTCCTCGCCGCGAGCAAAGACCCCAAAGACCCCGGAGCCCAATCCGACGCACTTCGCAACCTCGCCCGCTTCCGCGATCCCTCCCTAGTCACCCGCACCCTCGACTACGCCGTCTCCGGCCAGGTCCGCAACCAGGACAGCTGGATCGTTCTCGCCGCTCTCCTCCGCAATCGAGAGACCCGCGACCAGACCTGGAGCTACATCCAGCAGAACTGGGACAAGGTCCACGCCCAGTTCACCACCAGCTCCGGCGTCCGCGTCGTCAACGCCACCGGCTTCTTCTGCACCGCCGGACAGCGCGACGAGGTCATCAGTTTCTTCGCCACCCACAAGGTCGACGCCTCCGAACGCACCCTGTCCAAGGCCATCGACAGCATTAACGATTGCATCCACCTCCAGTCCACCCAGCAGCCCAACCTGCACCAATGGCTGGAGCTTCAATCGAAGCAATAGGTATGTCTGATGAATCTCCGGTTGTTGCTTTTGCTTCTGAGGTAGGTCTGGGCTTCAGCCCAGGCACTAAAAGCCAGCAAAGAATGGGGCTTTAGCCCCTGAGGCATGCCTTCCTCTCCCTTTGTACTTCCTCCGAGAGGGGCAATCGATCCATCAGACATGACCACCTATAGCTTTGCCAGCTCATCGGCAAAGCGCTTCGTCACCTTCTTGAAACCTTTTTCGTTCGGATGCAATTCGTTCGCCCAGTCATTTTCATAGTTAGGGCCGTTGGTCAGCTCGGGGCGAAGGTCAATATATCGAACGTGTTTGAAGTCCGACAGCGAGGCCACGTCTTTAGCCATCGTGTTGAAGCGGTCGATGAGCTGGGCCATCATCCTTGTGCAGTCTTCCAGCCTCCCAAAGCCTTTCTCGTGGAACCCCGGTTGCAGCCAAGGTCCCGGCAGCGGTCCCCATCCTCCCAGGAAGCCGCGTCCATCCGGCACCGGATGCGCATATCCATGCAGCAGGATCGGCACCAGGCCACCCGTCATACTCTGGCATACAGTATTTATGCGACTCAGAATCGTCACGAAAGCGGTGCGAATCCGCTGATCGATAACTCCCGCCACCACCTGCTCGTTCCAGCCGGAGATGGGCGAGCCGGCAAAGTTGATCAACATGCCAAACTCATCCCCAGCGATATCATCCCCGCCTCCGGAGAGCAAAATCGCCTTGATCATCTCTCCCCGTCCGACAACCTTTTCTATCCTCGAGGCGAAGTCATCCAGCTGGCTGTCCCCATATGCCATGGCTTCAATCGGGTCTCCCCTGTGCGCCACCGACTCCACGTCATAGCCGTAATCTTCGTAGAGCAGCTTCAGAATGTCGTGACCCGGATAGTTGAACCACGAGTCGCCCTCCGCAACCAGCGTTCCCGCCGATTGCGCCGCCGCCGCCATCACCAGTTCGAGTCTGGCGCTGTACTTGGCCGCCTGCACCGTCTTCACCGGTGGAAGCGCCTTCAGCACCGCAGCCCGCTTCTTCAGCTTTTTAGCTCTCAGCTTCAGGATGCTCTCTGCATGTTCCTGTCCGGCGCGTATCGCAGCCGCATCTGTCTTGCTCTTTCTGGACATAGGCTCTCCTGATAAGTTGTCGATGAAGTGCCGGGGCTCGCTGTCCGGCAAAGTAACATCGTACAGAGCCCGCCACAACAGAATTGTCGTCGCATGGCAAACCCATCGGGAACCACGAGGCAAGAGACGAAGTGATAGAGATCCAGACTGCACCTCCGACCCAATCAGCGCTCCGACAGTGGGCTCCTTGCGTAGCCATGCTTCTGCTGGGCTTCCTCAGTTACGTGGACCGCAGCGTCCTCGCCATCCTCAGCCCCACTATCCTTGCGTCGCTTCATCTCTCAGCCACACAGTATGGCTATGCCATCCTCGTCTTCAGCCTCTGCTACATGCTCGCCAACCCCATCTGGGGATTCTGGATGGACCGCGCCGGCCTCTGGCTCACCACCCTTGCCGCCGTCCTCGTCTGGTCGATCGCCTCCGGCAGCCACGGCCTCATGCTCGGCTTCGTAAGCCTGTGTCTCGCGCGTGGCGTACTCGGCTTCGGCGAAGGCGCCACCTTCCCCGCAGGCCTCAAGACCGTCACCGAAACCCTCCCCGCCAACAAGCGCTCCTTCGGCCTCGGCATCGCCTACAGCGGCAGCTCGCTCGGGGCAGCCCTCACCCCGCTGCTCATCACCCCCATCGCCGTCCGTTACGGCTGGCGTTTTGCCTTCGCCCTCACAGCTCTCTTCGGCCTGGCATGGATCG
>WNGR01015717.1_pt1 | contig 17688 bp, 30 predicted proteins | sample 5407581 | NCBI WGS metagenome assembly WNGR01 (sample SAMN13153383, study PRJNA577476) | soil metagenome | isolation source: 80 cm soil or saprolite under Garry oak tree replicate 2 | place: USA:California | collected 2016-06-15 | reverse complement strand
CGTCTGACTTCTTCAAGGGAGACGTTGACATACCAGCCGTTCCGGCGGCTGTCGTGAAACACATCTTGTAGTGGCCAGACGGACAGGAAACGGTCAGAGGCCACGAGTCAATTTTCTGTAACAGCGCCCCACAAATGGGGCAATTACCGAAATCAGTTAACATCATGAGATTTCACCTCCCGACCAGCCAGGCTAACCAGAGCGCTGGCACCAATACGAACACAATCGTCGCCAGATAGAGTAACCAATGTCGCATTACACACACACTCTTTTCTTTATGCTATACTGGCGGCAATCCGATAATTCGGAGGTGGAAGGCACAAGCCTTTGAGCAGCCCTTTGGGGCTGTTTTTCTTTATGCATCAATTCCTCCGCTATCACGCTCAGTTTGCATGCCATTAGGTTCTAAAACAACCCACGTAGGACTTCCTACTAAATGTACTCCTATTTTCCCTGTACTATAAGAGTTTGCATGTACACCAAAGGCTATTTGACCTTTCTTTCCATTAAGGATACTTTCACCAGAAAAGAAAGAAAATGTATATACTCCGTCTATACAAGAGAGCGGAGGATACATAATGGTCATATCCTTAAAGTACTTCTTTGCCCATTCCTCAGCCCAATCGAAAACATCGGTGTCTGCAAACTCAGCTTGTATCATGTGTTTTGTCATAGGGCATCAACAACCGTAGCGTCAATAATAAAGGGACGTTGTACAGGTTCATTAGGATGAGAAGTGAGTTTATCAATTTCTTTCACCATATGGAGTGCAACTGCCTTTGCCTCGCTTAAACGTTGCCAGTCGTCAGCTTCAAACACATCAGTATCAGAGAGGGATGGTAAGCGAGATGAGAATACCCGTGAAAACCTGATATAGTCTCGTGTCGCCTCAGCAAACATGGCACGAATACGATCCGCATTCTCACCTTCCCTCTGTTCTCTTTGACGGGCGTAACTCGTAGATCGCTCTTCATCAAGCTGCTTACGGTAACTATCTCGTTCACGGGTGAGTTGTCGCTGCCTATCTTCTAATCGACTTATCTGGTCTCTCAAACCATTTTCTCGCAAGAGAAGGTCAGGAGGGACTTTCTCAACAACCTTCTCTACCACTTTTGGTTTTTGTGCGGCTTGTTGTGCTATAGAGAGTTGTTGGTTTGTGTAGGCAAGTTGACGATCAAGGGCAGCCGCACGGTCAAGGGCGGAACGCTTTTCATCGCGTGCAATCTGAACATCACGCTGATAGTTCGCAATTTCCTTAGCTTTCTTTTCCGTGATTTTCCCTTCAATCTCTTGACGGATAAGGGCTTCATCTACGGCTTCCTTCGGCTCCGGCGCTTTGGCAAGTTGGAGTTGGGCCTTCATAGGCATATCTAGATCGAAACTATAGTTTCGATCTAATTGTTCAGCTATTTTCATAAGGTTACGTGCATGTTGAGGGGTATACCCAAACTTCTCTTGTACCCATGCCTCAAAACCCCATTTATGTTGATCGACAAACCATTGTCGTACTTCCTGAAGTTCTTGCCCAACTTCGCCAGCAGATTGCATAAGGATACTTTTAATGCGGAGTTCTTTCCGAGATAGATAGATAGATTCATCCCCAGTTAACGAGGTTTCATCAAACAAGGCGGGCACGTTATACGCTTGCATGATCATCTCCTTGTCCTAACAGGATAATTCTTGGAACGCCTGGGGGGAGTGGTGTTAAAGGAGTAGGAAGAGGGGCAAGCCGTAACAATTCAATCGCTCCCTGACGCTCTTCCCTTGCTTGAATGAGCATATGTTCTGTCTTAACTTCATCCCACTTATGCTTACGTGCAGCAGTATACACGGCCCTACGCCGGATATTATAATCGATACGAAAGTGATAACACTCACGAAGGAGTTGATAAACAAAAGGATAGGCGAAAGCTGTTTCACCTACAGCATACTTTTCCTTAAAGATTTTTTCAATCACGGTCAGTTGAGACATGATAAGAAGATGCTGGTGAACTTCAGGAGATGGGTCTCTATACTGTTTTGTGTAAAACCTCATAATGAAGTCGCTATAATCCGGATACGTCAGTACAAAGGCTCGACTCAGGAAACTATGATCATGCTGTGGATTATAAGTACGACAATACTTATCCCAAGGATATTTATTAATCACGCCTTGAGGACAGATTGTAATGGGAGTACCCTTACGAGGGCGAAACTTTCCCGTGTCAATTTTCACAGGGACACCATACCGCATAGCGGCGGCTGTATGTGAGAGAGCGATAATCGCACGCACTCCATCAACTTCTGCATGTTGTTCTTGTAGATACATAAACTGATGTTGTTCAAAGGTAATGTTTCCTGCTGTCGTAACCATAAATGGTTGCCTTTCTTTTATATACTCATATGTGACATTAACTAACTTTGTTTATCCTCTTTCATCCATCAATTCCTCCGCTATCACGCTCTTCCTGCATGCCATTGATGAACGGCTCGCACTCACTATGTTCTCGACAGAATGCCGCCAGTTCGTTCGTCATGGCCTCGCTGCTTTCGTGTATGAGCATCCCTTCGCGCTGGTAATTGATTTCCAGGCACGCGCCACACCAGCAGTGGAAGACGGGGTTACAACCGAGCTTCTCTACCATCGTGAAACGACGCAAGCCAGGGACTTTGCGCAGGGCATGAGCCTGTTTCCTGATCTGTGGCATCGGATCAGTGATGAGCAGGCTGTCAGGGTTGCTATCATCAATGGGGAGGGCGATACGATTATCGATGTGATGACGCTGTCTTTGGCTCATGGCACACACCCTTTCATGATTATCGCAAACGTGAATAACATTTTCCTTATTATCAGTTCAGGGGCGCAACCGATAATAAGCCAACAAAAAAGCGCAGATCGTAGTAGTACGATCTGCGCCCGCAATTGCTCCGAAGAGTGCTTATCAGCACAGGAAAAAGAGAAAAACTAAGCTAATTTCTTGCTGCGACGATTCGGTGTCTTCATGCTCGTCTCGAACTCCGAGACGTTGCCGCCGGACAGCGTCAAGGTGATACGTCCGTTGCCGTGAAACAGGCTCTTAATCATCCCGATGATTTTGTTGAGATGTTCGCCCGTATCGGTATCAATATGTTCAAAACGAATGGCCTGATGGCCGCCAGTATCGCTGCATAGCATAGGACACACACCCTTTGTCTGAAATATACCATGAATAGCTACCGCACGCAAGGAGCGCGTACGTCTTTGTTGGTAGAACGTGTGAGCGAGCGGAATGTTAACCTGCTCACCAGATATGGTATACTAAGGATGGAACGGATACGGTTCGAGAGACTTGTCATTGATCTCCCTCCTACATTGGGGAAAGCGCGGTTAATCTGCCAGGCGCGATAGCTAGCTTAGGCTAGCACTGGCGGATTTTTTTGTGGCTCACACCTGCTTTGCTTCCGCTCGTCACACTCTGACTTCCAAAAATACACATCTTTTGTACGTTTACTTGAATGTACCGTCCCTGTAGCCCGTTTCCCCATCTAAGGTGCTTATGCCACAGGAACACCTATTTGACCATGATAGCCCGTGGCAACGGTGCTATACGGACTTCTTGCGCCAGCTATCACGCTCGCCTTCGCACGCGACACAAGTGGCCTACGCTGGCGTACTGAGGCGCTTCTTTTGCGATGCAACGAAGTCACCTGAGCAGTACACCCGCCAGGATGTCGAGGACTTCATCTATGGTGCCTCAGACAAGACCTGGACACGCAGTCCTGACGGTACAGTCACTCCTGCTACAACCAACTTCAGGCTGAGTGTGCTGAGCAGCTTCTACAAGTATGCCGCGACGTACAGGAGCGGAGACCACACACACACTCTTTTGCAGCATCCTAGCCCGACTACAGGAGTGCATCGCCAGCAGCCAGAGAGGACACACCGCGCACTGACTGACGACGAACTGAGAGCATTCTTTGGTGCGATTCCAGATACTGTGTTGGGGCTGCGAGATCGTGCGCTGTTCTGCTTCTACTTTTTTGCCGCTCGCCGACGGTCCGAAATCCAGCGATTGCGTTGGAAGGACATCCAACGCTCGTCAACCGTCTCATCAGGCTGGCAGTTCCACTTTCGTGGTAAAGGGAAGTCGTATCTGGATGACAGTATAGAGCTGCCTACGCCAGTCGTAGAGGCCCTAATGCGCTATTTAGAGTCGTCGGGTCGATTGGATACAATCAAGCCAGATGACCCAGTATTTGTGGCCATCGGGCGAGAAGCAGGACAGGGAGGGAATGTGAAACCAGGAGAGTTGCGTGCGCTGACAGAGGCAGGGATTGTGCGCCGTCTTGAGCATTATGCACGACTGGCAGGTATAGAGCATATATCCATACATATGTTTCGCCATTCATCTGTGCGTGAAAGATATTCTCAAGGCGAGGATATCCGCTCGCTACAGCATCTGTTACGCCATGAGAGTTTAGCAACGACCGATATTTATCTGAGGACGCTGGTCGGCACGAAGGACGACGGAGCGAAATTGTTGGCAGCAAAGTGGTCAGATTTGAGTAAGCCCAAATCTGACCACGAGCAGTCACGGGATCGGCAAGGTTAGCTTTCCAGTGCGCTATGCGTGTCAATCCTGGTGGAAGTCCAGGTTTGCATCGTGCCAGAATTGATAAAGCACATGAGTTGCTTGTTGAAGGTCACAAGGTAGTCGTCATCGTTGCGGATACCCACCATGGAAGGATGATATTCAATCTCACACTCAGCATCAAAGCTTTCAGGCTGGCCATCATCTGGCGTCCACTCAATGAGACTGTGCTCAAAGGCTTGGAATAATGTCTCTTCGACAAGCTTAGCTATCCCGGCAAAGAACTCACCGAGCGTCACCTCTAACCTGCAACGAAGGCACTCCCACCCGCCATTGTGAGTGCCTTCATGCTCCCAGCAATACTCATCGTTGATTCCAGATTTCCACAATTCAGAGGTATTCATAACAACTCCTTCTTAAAATTTATCCAGCCAGTATGAAATGTGGATCGGAAAACACGGGATAATGCATATCCAGATAAAACACGGGATAATGCATATCCAGATGTCCCGACTCCGTGGTCCTTGGTCTACCGTATCGTGCCAATAGACCCCGATCCACAAATCATTCAGCTTCGACTCCCATCGTATAAAATTCAGCATCTCAACTCCTTTGCAGACTGTAGGTCGCCTGCTCACCACTATGAGACTACTTACAACACTTGTTACACCGTTGCCGCTTGCCTAGGTCGCGCTGCGACCAACCTACGACCTTTTGCGCTTTTTCAGGCGTACCCCAATCTGCCTCATACTCATGACCGCATGAAAGCTTGTTGACCACCTTGCTTCCATGGGCTTCTACATTAACAAGACGACTCAATTTGTACCTCTGATTTGTGTTACCATAATTCGCCATGGTTCAATCCTTTCAGGAGCGCCCCGTAGCTCAGACGCCCCACTAGACACTATTTTTCCAACAGAGCATCGTTACGCTTGCCGACGCACGGATAACACAGATGCTCATCAAAGTCAGGAGGAAAGTCTCGCCTATCCTCATAACATATCCATTTACCGCAATCGGGACATTGTGACTCAGCTTCTTTTCCACAAAGGTAGCATCGTGGTACCCCTATAAGATCTTTGCCCTTCTCACTAAGCCGATAGACAATCGTCCAGCGTTCCCACTGGCGATCTCCCTGCACAGAATTACCAGACATATACCGTCGTTCTTCCTCGACAAGTGAGAGTCGTAAGAGGGCTTGCAATGTTGAGGGAAGAACACTCTTGTACCTGCTATGCAAAAAGAAATGCTCAGGCCAAAGAGAGGGTGAGTTGCCAAGTCGGGTCTCTCCTTTCTCTACCTCATACTCAGAGTGCAAGCTCCAATTTTCAGCCATGGCTTGCAGCACAGATCTCTGAGCATCGCTGATTTTGAGAGGATGTACGCAACAATCATCTTCTCCTTTCAATATCTGTCTTCCTGCCTCAGAGATGCGATAAACAGGCACATAATGCCCTCTTTGATCACCGCCATCCATATACGTCTGCCAAGGCACTTCTCCACATGACTCTAAGAGCCCTCGTGCAATCAATGCTTTGACACTGTGTCCATTCAGGAAGGTCGGGCCGAGCGTATCAAACGTGTAACCAAATGCTGTTACTTTGCCTCGTTGCAAGTTCTGTAGTGTTTTGAGCATATTTGGTGAAAGTTTCATGGTTCAATCCTTTCAGGAGCGTCCCTTGCGAGATGCCCCACTCTGTCCTACTTGCCGCTCGTGCCAGCGGCTTCTTTTTGCTTCTCTTCCACACCAGAGAGATAGCTCTCAATCAGGTCAATCTCCGCAGTGCCACGTATCTTGCTAATTTCCAGATAGCGCAACAGAGAAGCCCACTTCTCATTGGTATCTATACCCAGCGCACGAGCACGAGCCGTCGTGGCCTTGAGCTGGTCGGCCAGGTCATTGGATTGCCCAGATGGTCGCGCCATCTGGTGCCCATTCTGGCGTGATTGTGAGTCCTTGGATGGTGCACCATCCTCTTTGAGCAAGCCGTGATAGGCCCGATTGCCTATCGAGAAATACGATAAGGCTTTCTTGAGTCCGTCCGTCTGCGCTGATTTCCTGGCGTCGCCCAAGTCTCCTTTTGTGACTCTTCCTTGCCCCCATCCGGTGGGCTGGAAGTCAACGCCTTTGAGCCAAACTTTCACCTTGGCAACGGCAAGAGTCGCTTTGTCCGCGCCTTCAATCGTGCTTTCCAGCTCCTCGAAGCCCCAGCCGCCATAGCCAAAGGCCTCGTTCATCGCGTCTACAACGGCTTGCGGACGGTATCCGATGTATCCCGAATACGTATCTACGCTGATATTGCCCGGCTCACCGGCTTCAAGAAGCGCATTGACGGCTGCGACCTGGCTGGCTGTGGTGGTGTTGGTTTGCTGTGTCATGACTACGAGTCCTTTCTCTGTGTGCGTGTGGGAGTAGCGACCTGCTACTCCCCTCATCGCATCCCCTACCAGGGGCTATTGAATATCCGCATGTAGCTGTCTGCCGTCTCGCGTGCCTCACGCTCTTTGTTCTCTACGCGCCTTTTCAGCGCCAGGAAGGTCTCAGCGCGATCAATCTCGGCTTGGATCTGGCTGTTTGCGCTGATTCGATGTTTACAGATATGTCCGGGCTTATGTCCGCGGTACTGATGGTCAGGGCATGTGCAGCTGACTGCCTGGCCATTCTCAATCGTGACGTCGTATTCGATGTTGACATTCGTAAAGCTCGCAACTACCATGATAGTATTCTCCTTGTGAGACGAGGTAGATTTTGAAAGGTTTGTCTCGTCTCATCTAGGATAATTATAGCATACTGTCGTTACCTTGTCAATACCTTTTAGCTGATTTTGTGACCAATTTCACCCTCTTGAAAAACTCATTTCGCTATGATATACTTGTACCTTGTAGATACCATAACGCGCAGGAGCAGGAGGGAACGTATGCCAGTTCTGTACACAAAGAAGAACATTAACGATGTCCTGAAAGAATTAAACATTAAAACCATAGATGGAAGGGTTGATGCAGAGGAAGCTGCTCGTATTCTTTCATGGAGAGCCAAACGCGAGCGGCAGATTGAACACACGTACACCCCAGGCAACATCCGCAAACATAGAAGTAAGCTCGATCCGATCCACCCATTGAAAGAGGACGGCTCACCAAATACAAGAGCAAACCTCTATCCTGTCGAAAAGGTATTCGATCTGGATATTGAACCACAGAGAACCAATCCAGGCCGTAAAAAATAAGGTATTGACAGGGCAAAGAAGTTAAGCATTGCCCTTCCCGTTCGTTATCATGTTGTATGTACAAGAATACATCATTATGTAGTTAAGAACTGGCATGTGTATGTACTCACATCATGATGTTTGTTCTTTATGAACAGGAAGGTATTTATGAAATGTAAACCTCTCATCTCTTCACTTGCCGTGGTCATGGCACTGGTGTGTGTGCTGCTCGGCAATGTCAGTGCATCGGCACATACGGCTATGCCTGCTGCAAGCTATAACTGCAACAATCAAAATTGTTTTGCTGACCAAATCTGGAACGGAACAACGAATGGAGGAGGTGTCCAGTTTACCGTCGATAAACCAGGATTTGTTGATAGCGTAGCGTACTATAACAAGTATATATACTTAAAAGGGCAAGCTGGCAGTGAGAGTTTAGCTATTGGTGAAGCACGCACAAAGAGCAACACGTTTCCTGCAAGCACGAACTATTGTGGTGGAAGCAATAGTTCTATACTCTGGAACTACTTCATCTACGCCAAGGACTCACATGGCTTAAATGCCACTGCCAGATGTTTCCCCATACCAGCTGGTGATGAGAACCACCTTACTTACATCTCTGCCATAAGTGGCACTGATTGTGAAGGTGATGGTCTCTATGATGACCTGTGGGTAACTATAAGGGGGTTTGTTTCTAATTTTACTGATTGCGCTGAGGCAGAACTCACATTCGCGTACAGCTCAATAGACGATAAGATGCAATGGTACGGTACAGTGCAAGACCATATGGTATGGGGCGGTCACTGGTATAATTCAGACTGGGTGGATAGCAATTATAGCCTACGTGGTCAAACAAGGCTACCGGATACACTCGACCAACACCAGCCGCCACAACAATATTGGAACACTATTCCTAGCAACAATCTGCCTGGTGGCGACTTGTGGTCATGCGTCTATGCATCAGGTGTCACCTGTACCCAAGGCGGTTGACATCTGGTATACTTTCTCCAAAGGAGGGATGCGTATGGAGAAAGAATTACTCGAAGCATTAGCCGGTGTCCGTTCACCAGGCGAACGATGCCAGTTCTGTAATGCGAGCGAGGACACGCCTGTAGGACAATCGGGATTGCTCTGGCATGATGATACCTGCCCGCGCCGTAAGGCAGGTATCCTACTTGCATCGCAAGGTACCCCGCTCAAAATGTGGAGGGTAGCCTATCAAACTCAAAGGGAGACTCTTCGCATCAACAATACAGAACAATTGTTGATGAGATGTGAACTCTCTGAACAAGATGCCCTTGCTTTCGTACACCACATTCTCTACGCCCAAGGGAAGCGACAACTCGTTCCAGACAGTTTACGTGTTGAAGAGCTTGGCATTGTCCCGTGCGAATAAGATGATATCACATTGACAAGGAGAAGCCGGATCGCGCCTGATCCGGCTTCTCCTTGTGTGCCACACACACTCTCTTTTCGTTCGTTCTACCTTCCTGTCAGAAGCGTAATAATCGCGCTCGCATCCTCCCCATTGACCATACCAGCCTTGATGACCTTCCCGCCTTGGCCATGAAACACCAGATTCATGACTGGTTTTTTATAGAAAAGAGTCATCCCTACCGCTTTTGCATCCAGGTCAACAAACGCCGAACGCAGCATCATTTCTGACTTCAGAGTCTTTCCAAAAGTGGTGAGTTCCACAATAATGGACGTTTCGGTGATGAGGAGCCATCCTTGAGTGCAACGGGTTCTGACGAGTTCTTCCATATATCCCCCTTTGACGAAAAGTATACCCGATATCGAGGCCGCATGAGAAGGTTCAAATGTTCTATATTCTTGCGTCCACCCTCAGTACTATCCACATTCGAGTATTGCCCTAACTGAACAAAAAGGCGTAGAGAGCGCAGCGAAGGGGAGATCGCTGGCTCTCTGCTGGGAAGGATGGACACACACACTCTTTTGTTCGTTGTACATTTGACTGTCTATCCTATCAGACGCACGAAGTGGAGAAATACAAAAAAATGCACGCTAACGATGACATCCGCCTTTTCGCAGCCCTATCACGCATTGAAGCCCTGCTGCAAGAGTTCAACATGCTGCTACCTTTTTTCGTGTCCATGCCCACTCTTGCCCTTCTCATCGCGAAAGAAGGGCATCAGCCACGCGAATACAGGACAACCAGGTTGACCAGATGACAGCTCACAAAAATAAATTACAGTTTATTCATTTTTCGCCAATATCACCGGCAGCCTCTTGCCAAAGGTTAAACAGTATGGTACTCTATATACTATAAACGGCAATATTCAACCAACGAAAACGATACTTAGGAGCGGAGATATGGTATCAATTATGGCTACAGAGCGAGAATTAACCTTGGTGGAAGTGGCTGCGAGCTTGCGTGTCAGTGAAGATACGGCGCGTAAGCTCGTTATAAATGGTGAAATACCTGGGAGGAAACAGGGTCGTCAATGGCGTGTACGAGAAGTGGATGTAGAAGCGTATAAAAAGCGATTGCGCCAAAAGAAAGAAAAATAAAGTAGCTGCTCTTCGTCCCTGTCAAGTTCGTCGGCAGCTACTTTGCAGACGATTGACTACGAAAGTCAATCTATGGCTACTGAATTAACGCTATACAGAGGCTATTTGGGCCTGTACCGTACTCAGTTTCACCATTATATCAGAATTGCGTACGCATTGTAAAGCATCTTGCGCATCGTCCGCAAGATAATGCAACATGACACATATTTATGGTATTATTCTATTAGGAATATAGTTTCCTGAAGAACATTAGATAAATTCTTGAGATAAGAAAGGGTGTGAAATGGTTGTGGATGCAGGGATGCAACAAGAGAAACAGCGCGAGTGGATGACACCGCTTGAAATTGCGAAACAGTATGGTGTCTCACGGGATACCGTGTATCGCAGCATTAAAGACAAGAGCCTGGAAGCTACCCGCTTCCGAGGACAGTGGCGTATCAACAAAGATACGCTCAAGAAATGGCTAGAAACACACACGAAGGGCGAGCTTGAGACGCCGTAAGCCGTAATTTCTCAAGGCATGGGAAAAGCCAGCTCCCGCAAATTTGCCAACGAGCGGAAAACTGGCTTGCAGTGAAAGGGATCCTCCGACGGTGTCTACTTCTATTTTACGGCACAACGCCGGTTGTGTCAAGCTAAATCAGAAGTAGCAAGGGGGACTAGTTTTGAAAGGTGACTACTATGAGTACCATTCTCTTTAGCTCTTCCAAAAGTGGAAGGGCGAGTGACGGAAATCTTCATTATAGGAAGTTTGTCCGGGAACTTGTTTATTCTGTATGCAATATAACTAACTTCCTCTGTTCTCTATCCACCCAGGCCACTCTCTTTGAGGAGGTGGCCGTATGACAAAAGACATTACCACTAAGTTCGATATCCCCATCGAGGACGCACGCACACAGACCCTGGAACTCTACCAGAGCGGCTGGCTACTCTATCCGGAGTACCATCAAATCATGGCGCATCTCTCCAACGCTCGCATGTACCTGCTCTGGGCAGCTCAACGACATGAGCAGGAGATGGTGAGTCAGCCTGGACTGTTTGGTGTGGAAAGTGAGGCAGGATGTGTATGAGCGATAAATCAGAAGGGAAAGAGTTTGCAGGCTTCTCTATCCCTGAGAAAAACTACTTCCCGATGCCAAACAACTGGACAGACATTTGTGCAGAGATTGACAACCTCTCCGAATTGAAAGTCATCCAGTATATTATCCGGCATACCTGGGGATACCAAGAGTACGGTGGCTATAAGACGATCTCAGTAGATGAGTTCATGCATGGCAGAAGACGGCAAGATCGTACCCGTATGGACAATGGAACAGGGTTAAGTGAGCCCAGCGTTAAGGATGGGTTGAAGCGTGCTATCAAGCATGGTTATCTTGTATGCATCACTGATGAGAAAGACAAAGGCAGAGTTAAGAAGTCCTATGGGCTGAAAATGCATGAAGGCAGTGAACGGGGCAAGAAACTTACGGGGCAAGAAACTTACCCCGTAACTAACTTATCCCCAGAGGTCAAGGAACTTACCCCCAGAGGTCAAAAATCTTACCCTCGTACAGAGAAAGACACTATAGAAAGACACTTAGAGAAAAACAAAGAGAGTGTGTCACCTGCACGCGAAGACACACACCCCTCTTTTTCAAATTCATCTTCTTCTGAGCAAGTAGCAGAGCAGTCAGCACCTACACAACAGGCTCGTAGTCGTGCTGAGGCTGCTACGAGTAGTGCCCCCGACGCACCACGTACGCCTGATTCCCCCCCTGTTCTCCAACAAGGCGTACGTGGTGTTTTTCCCCCCGATACAAACGTGGTTGACTCACCACCAGCTGATGACAAAGCACAGGTCAATTCGGCCAGAAAGCCTGGATGGGAGGCACTGCTTGACTACTGGGATAGCAAGTATGGAGCGAGCCCTCGCCCTAAGTGGGTCATCGAAGAGGCAAAAGACTTGATGAAGCGCATGAAACCCACGCGTGAACAGGTGGATAAAGTGTGTGCTGAACTCAAGGCACGAAAGAAGCCGATCACATTCGAGACCATGTACAACAACTGGCATTTGCTCAAAGAGGTGGAAGAGCGTGAACAGGCAAAGACAAATGCCGTGCCTAAGAGCATTTCTGGGCGGAGACGTGTTGAAAACGATCCTGGATATGCTGAGTATATGGCCGCCATGATGAAAGGTGAAAAATAGCTATGACACCAATGCTTCCCCATGATGAGAATGCCGAGCGACAGGTACTGGCCTGCTGTATGCAGTACGATACGCCGATGGATGAAGTGGCTGGTATCCTTGAGCCCAAAGGCGAGATGATTAATGCAGTCGCCATCGAACATGAGATGGACATTCACGACGATGAGGTGTTTAACTATCTCATTCATCTCTCTGAGTGCGTCAGCTTACAGGATGACGCAGCCCAGGCCGCTCGCATTGTTGCCCAGAGCGCCAAACGGCGTCAGATTATGCAAGCCTGCCAACGTGGCATGAACGACGCACATGAGCAGCAAGATGCTGATGCTGTTTTAGAGCGATTAGAGCAGTCCCTGGCGGACATTGGAGCGGGCGCCCATGAGCAGGATTTCCAGACCCTCGCGCAGGTGTCCTACGACTACCTTGAGCGTTTCTCCACCCTTTCAAAGCATCGTGGTGAGATTAGTGGCGTACCCAGCGGCTTTCACTTGCTCGACTTCATGCTGGGTGGGTTCCAGCCTCAAAATATGATTGTGGTGGCCGGTCGCCCAGGCACGGGCAAAACTTCGCTTGCGCTTTCCATGGTCTATAATGCCGCTTTCCATCACAGCAAGAAAGTGGCGGTGTTCAGCATGGAAATGAGTAAGATGGAACTGTTCGGACGTCTCGTTTCCATGCGTGCGCTGCTGGATGGCCGTCGGCTGCGTACCCCCTGGCAACTCACGACGGACGAGCAGGAACGCGCCCAGTATGCCATTGTGGAATTGGAACATCACCACATCCTCATTGACGATACACAGGCTTTGAGTACCACGGAACTGCGAAGCAAGGCTCGTCGGTTGAAAGCCAAATACGGCTTAGACCTCATCGTGATTGATTACATGCAACTCATGCGTGCCTTCACTGATGATGGAAAGCGTGTGAGGGAACGGCACTTGGAGGTGGCTGAAATCAGTATGGCGATTAAGGCTCTGGCCAAAGAGCTTGACGTACCTATCCTGGCACTGGCGCAACTGAATCGCGAGGTAGAGAGCCGGGCAGCCAAAGTACCGCAACTCTCAGATTTGAGAGAATCAGGACAAATTGAGCAGGATAGTGATGTGGTTATGTTCCTGTATTGCGACGAGATGCATAATCCGCAAACCGAGCGCAAAGGGCAAACCGACCTCATTATTGCTAAGCATCGCAATGGACCTGTGGGCGAGGTGACGCTGGGCTTTAAGCCAGAGTACACGTTATTCACCAACCTCGTGGTGGAAGGAGATCTGGCATCATGACCTTCCACACCATCATTCCCAGCTACGCCATCTGGCGCATACCTTGGTGCGAGCATAGCGATGATATGCCCTTCTGTCAGTACCAGGACTGTATGTGCAGGTTTGACCCGAAGCATGTCGAGAGACATATGGTACAGCCCATCGAGCAGGGCAAGCTGACCATTGGAGAGGCATTGGATAGGTATTATTGCAGGCAGGAAGTGAGTATATGAATAGCATCCAGTTCAATGAGCATATGTTTATCATCGGTGCCGCGCTGGCACTCGCATGCATCGTCTATGGCCTGATACAGACAGCCAGGCGGCCACCAGATGCGCTACAAAAGCATTGGCTGGCACATCGACGGTGTGAGTCGAGTGTGTGTGCAGAGGAGCAGGCAGAGCAGATTATAGAGGCCATTTGGCCGGAGGAGGTGATATGAAGGCACTTAGTATATCCCAACCATGGAGTTGGTTGATCGTGAATGGATTCAAGGACATCGAGAATAGAGACTGGACTACCGATTATCGCGGCTTTCTTCTCATTCACGCTGGAAAGAAAATTGACTCGAATTTCTTTTCTGATGATAAAACGCTCTTCCTTCCCTATGCAGAGCGTGTATGTGGTGAGAGCATAGCTGCTATCATGCCTCAAAATCAAGAGGGCTATGAAACAGGCGGAATTGTTGGTTATGCTGCCCTACACAAAGTCGTTACACAGTCCGATAGTCCCTGGTTTCGTGGACGCTATGGTTTCGTTCTGACCCAGCGTCACACCGTACCTTTTATCCCCTTGCGAGGTCAACTTGGACTTTTTGAGGTCAAGAGCGAGGTAGAGGCACAAATCAACGAGATTAGGGAGCAACGCTTCTGGGAGGCGGAGATGGCAGAACAGGCACAAATTGCCAAAGAGTGGCGTGATTATCGCCTTCAAGGTGATGAGAGGGGGTAGCATGAAAGCAGAAGTACCGGAATATACCTTGAAGCAGTCTATCAGCATCTACGAGATGGTGTCGAGTCAGTACTGGCAGCATGTAGATAGTGACTGCGAACAGTGCGTTGGCTGGTTTGCCGAAGGGCCTCATTGTGAAGAGGGAAATAGGCTTATGCGCGCGAACAACAAATGGATAGAGCGTATGGAGAGTGTGGCCAAGATGGAAGGTGTCACAATCACTCTTCCGACACCAATAAGCGAGGAGGTTCTATGAAAGCGGATGTTGTTCACGAAGCTCGCACCCACTGCGAGCATTGCAACAAAAAGCGTGTGTGTCGCCGGGTTCGCAAGCCCAAGCGGCAAGACGCAACGATTGTCTATCCGTTTGTGTGGCTCTGCGCGGAATGCGTCTATAACGAGGAGGTTTTATGAACCCAGAAGTAAGGCAGATACTCGGTAAAGCTGCGTATGAAGGTTGTTTGAAATATCTTGGTGAGCCTGGGAGGCACTGGGATATTTTAGGCAAGGAGGTACAGGAAGCATATTGCAGTGAAGCTGAAGCGGTCGTGCGTCATCTAGCAACTTTGATAGGCGTTCCGATGCTGCAACTGTTGCTCAGCGAAGACGATGTAAAGAGGCTTTTAGAGCAATTGTAGCGCAAAAATAAGCCGGGCTCACCCGTTGCCCGGCTCATCAACAACACCTAGCTGGTGTTTAGGCGTTCAAAAGTAGAACGTATGAAGGTGATAAAGATGAAATTTAAGTCAAATGCAAACGCGCAGGCCATGTCTAAGGGAGTCAAATGGTTTGCCTTTGCTATCGTTACCCTGGTGGCCATCTATGGCGATGTGATGTTCCTGCAATTGATGCTACCAGCTTTCCCTGATAACTGGATTATGCGGGGGCTGGCATGTATCGGCGCCATTGCTACGGCTCTCTCTGTTATCCTGCTCTATATCGGCAAGAGCAGATGGTTTCGTCCTGGTGGTCAACTACTCTGGGCGTATTGGTTTACTGCCATAGAGTTTGTGATTCTGGCGCTCAACTGCATTGTGGCCTTTGCCTTTCACCAGTCCTCTTCTCTGGATTGGGTACTACAAATCTGGTTTTACTTATGTCCTGTGACACCTCTCGTTTCCGCTGGTGGTTGGGTGCTCATCAATCACTTTGACAGGGACAATCAGGAGATGCACGAGGACATGGAGCTTGAAGACGATCAGCGGGCAGCGATGCGAGAATACAAACGCCAAGAGCATCAGGCCCATATGGACATTTTGCATAGGACTCTTGAATTAAAGACGGCATACTTGCGCCAATTTGTTGACTCACAAGAGGGACAATCAGGCGTAAAAGAAGCGGCTGAGGGTTTCGGGCGTCAAGTTCTTAGCGGACTTGCCGGTTATCCTGTTATTCCTGCTATCAAACCTCCTACTGTTGATGCGCATCCTGTATTATCCCCTCTTGACCCTGAACGCGCACAACTGAATAGTGAGAGTTATGTTAACAAGGAACAAACGTTCACCGAGTCACAGGTCAGGGACATGATTACGGAGTCAATGTCGAATGCTGAGCAGCATTTTTATCGTGTTCGTGATGAGAAACAGACCAGCCCTTTAGCTCAACCCCCACTGGCAACCCAGGACAGCCAGCCGGGGACGAACGGCAATCATTAGTGCCTGATGTGGAGCCGGTATCACCGGCTCCTAGTGATGAAAAAAATGTACAAGCTGAGAACGAGCCTGAGAGGCCATCTCAGGAAGATAAAAATTCGGTAGCATCGACACCAGTACCGAATTTTCCGAATTTTGAGTTCGTCAAAAATTCGGAAAAGAAACGGAGAGGAAGGCAACGGGCGAAGGATGCAGCGTCTGCTGAGAAAGGCGTCAAACAGTTGTTTGAACTCTGGTGGGATGAAGGTCAAGGACAGTCATTTACCGAATTTTTCAAAGATGACTTGTCAGATGATATGTGTGCTTTGGGATGGGGATACTATCCTAAACACTTCATTGCAGTGAAAGGAAGGAGCCATGCAGAATATGTCCGGTGGAGGAGAGAGTGGCGACAGAATTTTAAATTCGGTGGAAAATTCGGTAGCACCGACGCCGAAGACGCATCTGACGCTGGTGGATCTAAAATCATACAACTTGGGGGAATGTGAAATTACCGCCAGACATGCTACTCATTTACAGTTCTTAGAGTTTGCTCAATCGCTCGTTACCTTGAAACGTGCAGACGATGATACAAACCTGCAACACTGGACAGTAGAGGAGAGACGAGATTTTATCAATTGGTGCTTAGAAAACAACATTTTGTGGATTGACGGTAATAGACTAGTTGCGAACAAAGTTTCTTGAAAGGAAAACATCATGCCATTTTTACTCATCGGGCTTTTAATTGGCGTGCCGATTGGTGCCATTGGAGGCGTTCTCGGCTACTTCAAATTGATTGCAGAAGCTGACAAACAAGGCGCTCGCGCAGCGACCGAGGAAAATTTGAGAAGACAGGCGGAAGAGGAGGCGAAGTGGAAGAAACCGACTTGATGACGGTGCGTGAAGTCGCTGCTGCTCTTCGAGTTGACGACACCACTGTACGGCGTTGGATTCATCAAGGCATCCTGCCAGCGGTTCAACTTCCAGGTTTGCAAAAATACAAGAAATATCGGATTAAGCGAACCGAGCTGGCTCGCATTGTGGGCAAATCGGTGTAGCAGGAGGAGTCATGAAATTTGGTGAGCGATTGCGAGAACTACGCAAGCAGCAAGAGATGAGTCAGCGTGATTTGGCTTTGCTAGTAGAGGTGGACTTTACCTATATCAGCAAACTAGAGTCTGGTAGCCAACTTCCTCCCAGTGCTCTCACCATTCATCGCATAGCACAAGCACTTGATGCCGATCAGGATGAATTGATGGCTTTAGCCGGTAAAATCCCTGACGGTCTCAGGCAAGCCGTCAAGGATAATCCATTGTTAGCAGAATTGGTACGTGTGCTGAGCCAGCGGGTTTTATCTGATGAGACGTATCGCCAGATGATGGC
>WNGR01007227.1_pt1 | contig 17691 bp, 12 predicted proteins | sample 5407581 | NCBI WGS metagenome assembly WNGR01 (sample SAMN13153383, study PRJNA577476) | soil metagenome | isolation source: 80 cm soil or saprolite under Garry oak tree replicate 2 | place: USA:California | collected 2016-06-15 | reverse complement strand
CGGCGGGCATGACCTTCTCGGCCATCAGCTCCAGGGACTTGCGGCCGAGCTGCGGATCGGCCCAGTCCTTGCCGCAGTAAAGCAGCGTGCCGAAGTCGCCGACCTGATCGTGCAGCTCCAGGATGCGATCGACGACACAGTTCACGCTGCCGCGGATCACGACGTTGTCGAAGATGTAATCGAAGGTGACGTCCTCGTCCGGCATCTCGGGATGCGGCTTGAAGGCGATCATGCGTCTCGCCTTCTTCAGCTTCGCGGTGAGCTGGCTCATGTAGAAGCGGTAAGGGCTATCGGGATCGTCGCCGCCGTAGGCCCGCGCTACCTTGTCGTCCTCGGCGACGAAGATCGAGCGCGCCACCCGCCAGTTCGCGCGGTCGGCCCGGTGTCCGCCTTCGGCGCAGCCCTTGGCGTAATTGGCCCATTGGCTCTTGAGGCAATTAGGGTGAAGGAAGTGCGACGAGATCGGCCACCAGCCGCGCCGGCCGAGCGCGATCAGCCCCTTGGAGTCGGGGTCCGTCGCCGTGCCGGCAATGGGCGGATGGGGTTTTTGATAGGGCTTGACGATGTCGCCGATGCCGACTTCGGGCCACAGCGTCCTGACGGTCGAGATGGTCCAGTATTTTCCCTTGCGATCGAGCGGTGCCGTCCCTGCCCACAGCGCGAGGATGTGGTCGATCGCCTCCGCGAACATGTCGTTGCGGTCGGCATCGAGCAGTCCGAGCGCCTCGGCGTCGGAGCGAAGGATGCCAGCGCCGATGCCCAGGATGAACCGGCCTTCGAACAGATTGTCGAGCATCGCCGCGTTCGAGGCCACGACCACGGGATGGCTGTGCGGAAGATTGACCACGGCGGTCCCGACTTTCATCTGCGAGGTCGCGCCCAGCAGCGTGGCGATAAACATCATGCTGTTGGGAATGTTCTCGGCCGCGTCGGTGAGGTGCTCGCCGCAATAGCCTTCGCTATATCCGAGCCGGTCGGCGAGAATAAAGGCTTCCCGATCCTCCTTGAGCGTCTCGACGTAGCGCCTTGCCGGGGGATGCACCGGCATCGTGAAATAGCCAAGTTTCATGCGTTTCTCTGCGGCGCCCCGCGGGTCGGGGACGCGGCATTGTTGTCTCGCGGGTCCCTTTGCACAAGAGGCGGGCCGCGTCGCCGCTGCGCTTCTAGCCCGCGCACAGGCGGGGTCGTCGCCCCGCAATATTGCGTGCGCGATCAAGGAGGTGCATTAATCGAATGATCGACCTTCGATTGCGGTCCGGACCGGGCCGCGCACACGAGATCGGCGCCAATGCGCGTGAACGACCCTCGCGGCTTTGATTTCGGCCTGGGCGAGACCGCCGACATGCTGCGCGACAGCGTGCGCGGTTTTGCCGCCGAGCGCATCTCCCCGCGCGCCGACGAGATCGACCGCAGCAACACCTTCCCGCGCGATCTTTGGCCGGAGCTGGGCAAGCTCGGCGTGCACGGCATCACGGTCGAGGAGGAATGGGGCGGGGCGGGGCTCGGCTATCTCGAGCACTGCGTCGCGATGGAGGAGATCTCGCGCGCCTCCGCCTCGGTCGGGCTGTCCTATGGCGCGCACTCGAACCTCTGCGTCAACCAGATCCGCCGCAACGGCAGCGACGATCAGAAGCGCCGCTATCTCGGCAAGCTCATCTCCGGCGAGCACGTGGGCGGGCTCGCCATGTCCGAGCCGGGCGCCGGCTCCGACGTCGTCTCGATGAAGACGCGCGCGCAAAAGAAGGGCGACCGTTACATCCTCAACGGCAGCAAGATGTGGATCACCAACGGCCCGCAAGCCGAGGTGCTGGTGGTCTACGCCAAGACCGATCCCGATGCCGGCGCGCGCGGCATCACCGCTTTTCTCATCGAGAAGGGTTTCAAGGGCTTTTCGACCGCGCAAAAGCTCGACAAGCTCGGCATGCGAGGCTCCGACACCTGCGAACTGGTGTTTCAGGATTGCGAAGTTCCCGCGGAGAACGTCCTCGGCGGCGTCGGCGACGGCGTCACCATCTTGATGTCCGGCCTCGACTACGAGCGCGTGGTGTTGGCGGCGGGACCGCTCGGCATCATGCAGGCGTGCATGGACGTGGTGACACCCTATATCCACGAGCGCCGCCAGTTCGGGCAACCGATCGGCGAGTTTCAACTGGTGCAGGGCAAGGTCGCCGACATGTATGTCGGGATGAACGCGTGCAAGGCCTATGTCTATGCGGTGGCCAAGGCGTGCGACCGCGGCGAGACCACGCGCGAGGACGCCGCCGGCGCCATCCTCTACGCCGCCGAGAACGCCACGAAGATCGCCCTCGACGCGGTTCAGCTCCTCGGCGGCAACGGCTACATCAACGACTATCCCACCGGCCGATATCTGCGTGACGCCAAGCTCTACGAGATCGGCGCGGGGACGAGCGAGATCCGACGCATGTTGATCGGCCGGCAGCTGTTCGACAAGACGCGCTGATCGTGAGATTCGACGAGGTCAGATGACCGCTTTGGCATCCGCCATCGACCCTCAGTCAGCTGACTTCGCCCGCAATACCGAGGCGATGAAAGCCCTGGTTGCGGACCTGCGCGCCAAGCTCGACGCGGCGATGCAAGGTGGCAGCGAAGAGGCGAGAGCCCGGCACGCTGCGCGCGGAAAGTTGCTGGCGCGCGAGCGCATCAACCTGCTGCTCGATCCGGGAACGCCGTTCCTCGAGCTTTCGCCGTTGGCCGCGTACGGCATGTACGGCGGCGACGTTCATTCCGCGAGCCTGATCACCGGCATCGGCCGCATCAGCGGCCGCGAATGCGTCGTCATCGCCAATGATGCCACCATCAAGGGCGGCACCTACTACCCGATGACGGTGAAGAAGCATCTGCGCGCGCAGGACATCGCGCGCGAGAACCACTTGCCGTGCGTCTACATGGTGGACTCCGGCGGCGCGTTCCTGCCGCTGCAGGACGAAATCTTCCCGGACGAGCGCCACTTCGGCCGCATCTTCTACAACCAAGCGCGCATGTCGGCGCTCGGCATTCCCCAGATCGCGATCGTGATGGGCTCCTGCACCGCCGGCGGCGCCTACGCGCCGGCGATGTCGGATCAGAGCATCATCGTGCGCCATCAAGGCACGATCTTCCTCGGCGGGCCTCCGCTCGTGAAGGCAGCGACCGGCGAAGACGTGAGCGCGGAGGAGCTGGGCGGCGCCGACGTGCACAGCCGGCAGTCCGGCGTCACCGATTATTACGCCACCGACGACGGTCACGCCATCGGCATCGCGCGGCGCATCATCGCCGGCCTCAACCGGATAAAGCATTCATTTCTGGAAGTTCGCAAGGCGCAAGATCCCATGTTCCCGGCGGACGATCTCTACGGCATCGTGCCCGCGGACCCGCGCACGCCTTACGACGTTCGCGACGTGATCGCGCGCATCGTCGACGCATCCGAGTTCGAGGAGTTCAAGGCGCTCTACGGCGAGACGCTCATTTGCGGCTTCGCCCATATCCACGGCTTCCCGATCGGCATCCTCGCCAATAACGGTATCCTGTTCAGCGAGAGTGCGCTCAAGGGCACGCATTTCATCGAGCTGGCGAGCCAGCGCAATATACCGCTGCTGTTTCTGCAGAACATCACCGGCTTCATGGTGGGACGCAAATACGAGGCGGGCGGCATCGCCAAGGACGGCGCCAAGATGGTGACGGCGGTCGCCACCACCAACGTGCCGAAATACACCGTCATCATCGGCGGCAGTTACGGCGCCGGCAATTACGGGATGTGCGGGCGCGCTTACGGACCGCGCTTTCTCTGGATGTGGCCGAACGCGCGCATCTCGGTCATGGGCGGCGAGCAGGCAGCGAGCGTGCTCGGGCTTTTGCGCCAGGAAGCGACCGAGGCCAAGGGCGGCAGCTGGAGCGCCGCGGAGGATGCGGCGTTCAAGGCGCCGATCCGCGAGCAATACGAACGGCAGGGGCATCCGTATTACGCCACCGCGCGCATCTGGGACGACGGCATCATCGACCCGGCCGACACGCGCACGGTCCTGGGCCTCGCGCTCGCTGCCGGGCTCAATGCGCCGCCGCCCGAGCCCACGCGGTTCGGCATCTTCAGGATGTGATGGTGTCGCTCGCCCGGCGCTTCCACAAGTTGTTGATCGCCAATCGCGGCGAGATCGCCTGTCGGGTCATGCGTACGGCCAAACGCATGGGATTGCGCACCGTGGCGGTCTATTCCGACGCCGATCGCAACGCATGCACGTTGCGCTCGCCGACGAGGCGGTGCTCATCGGCCCGGCGCCGGCGAAGGACAGCTACCTTCACATCGACGCCATCATCGACGCCGCGCAGGCGACGGGCGCCGAGGCGATCCATCCCGGCTACGGCTTTCTCTCCGAGAACGCCGATTTCGCGCAAGCCTGCGCGGACGCCGGCTTGGTTTTCGTCGGCCCTTCTGCCGCCACCATCCGCCTGATGGGCTCGAAATCGGCGGCCAAGGCGCTCATGGAGTCGTCGGGTGTGCCGGTCGTGCCCGGCTATCACGGCGAGGATCAGAGCATGGCGACGCTGCAAGCCGCCGCCGATCGCATCGGATATCCGGTTCTGGTCAAGGCATCGGCGGGCGGCGGCGGCCGAGGAATGCGCCTGGTCGCCAACGCCGATGCGCTCGCCGAAGCGATCGCGAGCGCCAAGCGCGAAGCGGCGTCGTCGTTTGGGAATGACCAAATCCTGATCGAGAAATACCTGGACAGGCCGCGGCATATCGAAGTGCAGGTGTTCGGCGATAGCGAGGGCAACGTGGTGTCGTTGTTCGAGCGCGAATGCACGCTCCAGCGCCGTCATCAGAAGGTGGTGGAGGAGGCGCTTGCGGCCGCCATAACCGCCGAACGGCGCGCGGCGATGTCGGCGGCGGCGCGCGCCGCCGCCCAGGCTGCGGGCTATCTCGGCGCCGGCACCGTCGAGTTCATCGCGGATGCGGCCGGTTTTCATTTCATCGAGATGAACACGCGGCTGCAGGTCGAGCATCCCGTGACGGAGATGGTCACGGGCATCGACCTCGTGGAGTGGCAATTGCGCGTCGCCATGGGAGAAACGCTACCGCTGCGGCAGGACGAGATCACGGCCAACGGCCATGCGATCGAGGCGCGCATTTATGCCGAGGACGCCGACAAGGGATTTCTGCCCGCGGCCGGAACCATCCGTGCATGGCGCGAGCCGGCTGGGGACGGAATCAGGATCGATACCGGCTTTCGCGCGGGCGATACGATCACGCCGTACTACGATGCGTTGCTGGCGAAGCTGATCGCCTGGGGAGCCGATCGGCCGCAGGCGCTCGGCCGCCTGGTCGAGGCGCTCGATGCGTTCGAGATCGCAGGCGTCACCACGAATCTTGCTTTCCTCAGGGCGCTGCTGCGCCATCCGCAGGTCGTCCGCAACGAGATCGACATCGGTTTCATCGAGCGGGAACTTGCCGCGCTGACGAGGAGCGCGCCCTCCCTCGCGGCGCTCGACCTTGCCGCGGCTTGCGCCGCGGTCCTGCTGCGCGAACAGCGCGAGCAGATTTCGCAAGACGGCTCGCCCTGGGATCGGACGGACGGTTGGACGCTCGCCGGCCGCCGCAGCCGCCGCTTGAGCTTTCGAGGCGGCGGCGAGCGCTACGACGCAGTGCTCTGGTACGGCCGCGACGGGTTGAGCATGGAATTCGGCGGCACGAACGATCGCTTGCAATTTGTCCCGCGCGAGGGCGCCGTGTTCGACATGTGTCTCGGCAACGCGCTCGAGCGGGTGTCCGTGGCATGGTCCGGCCGCGATCTCGATCTGAGCACGCTGCGCGGCCGTCGCAAGCTGCATTGGATCGACCCGTTCGTGGCGGATATTTCCGAAGCTGCGGCAACCGCGCGCATCGTCGCGCCGATGCCCGGTACGGTGACGCGCATCCTCGTGCTCGAGGCGATGAAAATGGAGCACACGTTGCGCGCGCCAGCCGACGGCCGCTTGAAGGCACTCAAATGCGCCGTCGGCGACTTCGTGCAGGAAGGAACGGAGCTCGCCGATTTCGAAGCGGCGGGAGAAATGGAAACAGCGAAATGACCGCAATCCGGCCGATTGGTTCGGCGACACAATATCCGCTGTCGTCCCCGCGAAAGCGGGGACCCATATTCCAGAGGCGGTGGTTATGGGTCCCTGCTTTCGCGGGGACGACAGGATACTAGCTGATGAGTCGGATTCGTTCGCCTCGGTGAGGTCAGTCAAAATCTATGGACGCACAGGTTCTCATCGTCGGAGCGGGCCCCACCGGCTTGACGCTCGCCATCGACCTCGGGCGGCGCGGCGTGCGCGCGCTGGTGATCGAGCAGAAGGATGCTCCGCAATTCCTCCCGAAGATGGAGCGCTGCAACGCCCGCACCATGGAGATCTACCGGCGCATGGGCATCGTGGAGGAGGTTCGCGCCGCTGGGCTCCCCGCGCATTGCCCCATGGACATCTTCGTCGTGTTGTCGCTGGTCGAGCCGGCGCTGGTGCACCACGTGCATCCGTCCGTGGCCGAGGCAAAGGCGCAGATCGCCAAATCCGAGGACGGCAGCCAGCCGCTCGAGCCCTATCAGCTCATCTCGCAATATACGCTCGAGCCGCTGCTGAAATCGATCGCGGAGACGTTGCCGAGCGTCACCGTGCGCTACGGATGCGAGCTCGTGTCATTCGAGCAGGATGGCAGTTCGGTCACTGCGCAGGTCAAGAGCAGCGACGGCGCTTTGTCCACGCTGCGCGCCGCCTATATGGTCGGCTGCGACGGCGGCGGCAGCCTGGTGCGCCGGCAGCTCGGCATCAACCTCAGCGGTGAGGCCAACATCCAGCAGCTGCGGCAGGCGCTCTATTATTGCAAGGATCTCTACGAGCGCATCCCGATCGGCAAGGGGCGGCACTATCACGTCGCCGACGCCGAAGGGAGTTTCCTGATCGTCCAGGATTCGACCCGGCATTTCACCCTGCACTCCGTCGTCGAGACGGATGCGGAGATGGCCGGCATGTTCGAGCGCGTCGTTGCCATGCCGGTGAAATACGAGATGCTCTATGTCGGGCAGTGGAAGATGAATCTGCTGCTCGCCGACCGCTACGGCGAGGACCGGGTTTTTCTGGCCGGGGACGCCGTGCACCTCGTCATTCCGACCGGCGGGCTCGGGATGAATACCGGCGTCGGCGACGCCATCGATCTGTCGTGGAAGCTTGCGGCGACGCTCGAGGGATGGGGCGGGCCCAATCTGCTCTCCTCCTACGAGATCGAGCGCCGGCAAGTGGGCGAGCGCAACGTGGCAGCGTCCGGCTTTGCGACGCGCGGGCGCAGGAGATGGCGCGCCCTCTATCGGCCGGAAATTCGCGAGCCGACGGCCGCCGGCGCCGCGCTGTGCCAGGAGCTCGCGCGCGTCGCCGATGTCGAGCAGCACAAGGCGACTGAAATGATCGGCGCCGAACTCGGCTACCGCTATGTCGGCTCGCCGCTGATCGCCACGGAGGCGGGCGAGGGGCCCAAGCACGATTTCATGACCTACGTCGCGACCACATGGCCGGGAGCGCGACTGCCGCATGTGTGGCTCAACGACCGCAGCGCGATGCAGGACCGCATCGGCTACGGCCACGGCTACACGCTGCTGCGGCTCGGCGGGACGAAAGCCGATGCGAGCGCGTTGCAACGGGCGTTCGCCGTCATCGGCGCGCCGTTGCAGGTTCTCGATATTGCGGATGAGCGGCCGCGCGACGTCTACGGCTATGATCTCCTGCTGCTGCGGCCGGACATGCACGTGGTCTGGCGCGACAATGACGCCCCGGCAGAGCCGGCAAAATTGGCGGCGCTGGCGACCGGGCATTGAAACGCAAGAGTGCGGCGGTCTGCTCACCTGCGCGTCCAACCCCGTCACATCGCCAGGACGATCGACCCCGTGGTTTGGCGCGATTCGATGTCGGCGTGGGCGCGCGGCGCGTCTTGCAGGCGATAGGTCCTGCTGATCTCGATCTTGATCTTGCCGCTCTCGACCATCGCGAACAGATCATGCGCCGCGGTCAGCAATTCGGCGCGGGTGGCGGTGTAGTTCGAGACGCTCGGATGCGTGAGGTAGATCGAGCCGAGCGCGCCCAGCCGGCGCGGCGGTATCGGATCGGGGTCGCCCGAGGCCTCGCCGAAGGAGGCCATCAGCCCGCGGCGGCGAAGACATTTCAGCGAATCCTCGAACGTCGCCTTGCCGACCGAATCGTAGACCACGGGAACGCCTTCGCCGCCGGTAATCTCGCGCACGCGCTCGGCAAAATCCTCCCGCGTGTAGACGATGGGATGATCGCAGCCGTGCGCGTGGGCGATTGCGGCCTTCTCGTCGCTGCTCACGGTGCCGATCACGGTCGCGCCGAGATGCTTCGCCCATTGGCACATGATGAGGCCGACGCCGCCGGCGGCCGCGTGGATCAAGATCGTGTCGCCGGGCTGGACCTTGTACGCGTCGTGGAGCAGGCAGCGTGCCGTCATGCCGCGGATCATCATCGACGCGGCCGTGCGCTCGTCGATGCCGGCGGGCAATGCGATGACGCGCGCCGCCGGGACGATACGGACTTCGGCATAAGAGCCTTCCGGCATGCCGGCACAGGCGACGCGCTCGCCGATCGAAAAGCCGCTCACGTCGGGCGCGACCGCGTCGATCACGCCGGCGCTTTCGAGGCCGATGCCGGAGGGGAGCGATTTCACCGCGTGCACGCCGCGTCGCATCAGCACGTCGCGATAGTTGACGGCGACCGCGACGTTGCGGATGCGTACCTGTCCGGGGCCAGGGGCGCCCACTTCGACGTCTTCGAAGCGCAGCACCTCGGGGCCGCCGTGCTGATGGAAACGAAACGCCTTGCTCACGACGCCAGCTCCTTCGACAGGCCTTCCATCATGTCGGCGAGATCGTCGAGTGCGTTGAAGCGCGGCTGCGCCGCGATATGCGGAGACAGGACCACGTTGTCGAATCCCAAGAGCTCGTCGTCGCTGCGGCCGGGCGCCTCGTAGAGCGGGTCGAGCGCAAAGCCGCCGAGCCGGCCCGATTTCAGCACTTCGATCAGGGCCGCGCGGTCGACGATGTCCGCACGCGCAACGTTCACTAGGACCGCGCCGGGCTTCATCTGCGCGAATTGCGCGCGGCCGATGAAGGCGCGCGTCGCCGGTCCGCCCGGCAATTGCGGCACCACCCAGTCGCTCTCCGCGAGCAGCGTTTCGAGCGGCACATAGGTTGCGTCAAGCTCGCGCTCTTCCACCGCCGGTAGCGGGGTGCGCTGGTAATAGAGAATTCGCATCCCAAACGCCGCCGCCCGGATCGCGATCTCCCGGCCGATCTCGCCTAGACCGATGATGCCGAGGGTGGCGCCGTTGAGCGTGCGCAGGCCGGAAATGCGCGGCCAATTCGAGTTGGGCGTGTGGCGGCGGTCGAACGGCTTGTAGGCGTAGCCGGCTTCGCGCAGCCGCTCGACGCTGATGCGGCCGACGAGGCGATGAAGTTTCTTGGCGAGCGTGAGCATCAGCGCGATGGCGAGCTCGGCGCACGCGATATTGGCGCGGCGGCGGATGGTGAGCACCTTGATGCCTTTGGCGGCGCAGGCGGCGCCGTCGATATTGCGGGGGCTCAAGCCGAATTTCTGCACGACGCGCAGCTCGCTGCCGGCGGCAAGCTCCTCCTTGCCCACGCGCAACGATTCGACCACCAGGGCGGGACTGCCGGGCAAGGCCGCCCGCATCTCGTTTTGCGTCTCGACGAGGCGCACCTCGCGCGGGAAAAGCTTGCCCACGCGGGCGCGCACCCGCTTGCAATAGCCATCGAAATCGGGCTCGTCGTGGGCGAAGAAATCGGCGTAGGCGGCGGTGCGCTCGGGAGACGTGTTCGGGTCGAGCACGATGCCGACGACGCGCAGAAACCGGTCGTCTTCGACCACCAGGGCGCTGTTAGCCGGCACGGGGAGAAACTCCGAAAAAACTCAAGGCGCGGGCGGCTCGAGGTCGAGTTGAAGCGCCTGCAGCACGCGCGCGTTCATATTGTAGGTGCCAATGAGCACGGTCAATTCCACGATCTCCTGAGCGTTGAAATGGTGCTTGACCTCGGCGAAGACGGCGTCGGGCACCGCGATGTCGCGGGTCATGGTATCGGCATAGGCCAGCACGGCGCGCTCGCTCGCGCTGAAGAATTTCGAGGAACGCCAGTCCGCGAGCGCATCGCATTCCTCGAGCGAAAGCCCGTCGGCGAGCGCCAAGGACGGCACGTGCTGGCGCAAGACGTATTGCGAGTTGGCGAGATGGCCCATGCGGATGATCACGATCTCGCGCAGCCGGCCGGGAAGCGTCGTCTTCCACCGCACGGTGTTGGAATGATTGAACCAGCTCTCGGCCAGCGGGGGAGCATTGAGCAGCATGCGATAGATGTTGATCAGCTTCCCGCGCCGGCCGGCGCGGAATTTCTCGATCATTTCCGCAAATTCGGGATGGTCTTGCTCTTGGATCAGGGGAACGCGGGCCATGGGGATCCTTCTCTTTCACAAGGGGGAGGGGAGCCGACCGAGTACACGGCGCTAACGTGCTTCGGTCAGTGATCGCTACTCCATCTTGAAGCCGGTCGCCTTCATGATCGGCGTCCAGCGCGCAAGCTCCTCGCTGATGAATTGCCGCGTTGCGTCGGGGTCCGAGTCGAGGATCGGCTCGAAGCCGGACGCCACCAGGATGCGCTGAACGTCCGCATCCGCCATGACCTGGCGCGTGGCGTCGGCGATGCGGTCGACGATCGGCTTGGCCATGCCGGCGGGAGCGAAGAGCCCGTTGAGATTGCCGGCGATCATGCCCGGCAGTCCTGCTTCGATCGCGGTTGGAATGTCGGGCGCCGCCTGGATGCGCGTTGCCGCGTTGACCGCGAGGATGCGCACCTTGCCGGCGCGATGAAAGGCGAGGAGCGGCCCGCCCACGTTCGGCGTCATCATCGGAATGTGACCGCTGGCGAGGTCGGCGACGCCCGGTGCCGAGCCCTTGTAGGGAATGTGCACGATGTCGGGCGCGCCGATGAGCTGCTTGAACAACTCGCCTGCCAGATTGGTCAGCGTGCCAGCGCCAGCCGAGCCGTAGGACAGCTTGCCCGGATTGGCCCTGGCGTAGGCGATGAGCTCGGCGAGGCTGCGCGCGGGTACGGATTCGTGGACCACGATCGAGGTCGGCGCGTTGCAGAGAATATAGATCCCGACGAAATCCCTGAGCGGATCGTAAGGCGGGTTGTGCATGATCGCGGGAATGAGCACCTGCGTGCTGGTATTGCCGAACAGGAAGGTATGCCCGTCCGGCTGCGCGCGCGCGACCTCGGTGGCGCCGGTCACGCCGCCTCCGCCGCCTCGGTTCTCCGTCACCACGGTGCCGAGGAACGGTTTCATCTTCTCCGCCCACAGTCGGCCGACGACATCGGTGGCCCCACCGGGCGAGAATGGAACGACGAGCCTGATGGCGCGATCGGCAAGGGTGCGTGGCGCCGGCATCGCGGCCGACAGCATCGCCACGCCGCCGGCCAGCACGTCGCGTCGGTTCATGGGATTTCCTCACAGCCTTCGCGAGCGCGGGCGCGCCGTTGGACCGAAACGCAGGCACGATCGACGCTCACGTCGTCGCCTCGATCATGGCGCGCAACTCCGGCGTCACCTCGGGCATGATCCCGAACCAGGCCTGGAACGCCGGCCGCGCCTGATGCAGCAACATGCCGAGCCCATTCACCGTAGGGTTGCCGCGCTTGCGCGCGGCCGCGAGCAGCGCGGTCTCGCGCGGAATATAGATGATGTCGGACACGAGCGCGCTCACCGGTAAGCTATCGAGCGCAAGGTCGAGCGGCGGCTCGCCGACCATGCCTTGGTTGGTAGCGTTGACAAGCATCGCCGCGCCCTTGAGCGCGGCTTCGCGTTCTCCCCAGCCCAGCGCCGCGATGGGGCCGCCCAATTCGCCCGCCAGCGCCTTGCCCCGCGCCAGCGTGCGATTGACCAGACGAATTTCGCGGGCGCCCTGGTCGATCAGGCGCACCAGCACCGCCCGTGCGCCGCCGCCGGCGCCGATCACGACGATGGGGCCGGCATCGGCGCGCCACCTGGGCTGCGCTTCGCGCACGCTTTCGATATAGCCGAAGGCATCGTGGTTGTGCCCAGTGAGCGATCCATCGGCTGCGACGACGACGCAGTTCACCGCGCCGATGCGACCTGCCAGCGGATCGACCCTGTCGACGATCGCGAGCGCGGCCTCCTTGTGCGGGATGGTCAGGTTGCAGCCGGAGAAACCGAGCGCCGGCAGTGCCCGCAAGGCGGCGCGCAGATGTTCGGCCTTGATGGCGAGCGGCACATAGGTGCCCGTGAGGCCGTACTTGCCGAGCCAATAATTGTGCAGTTTCGGTGAGCGCGAATGCATCACCGGATCGCCCATCACGCCGGCCAGCAAGAAGCGATCAGGATGGGTCATGGCAGTCGGTGCAGTCATTATGAATCAGGCGAGTGATCTGTGCACCTACTGCACGCTGGGAACAAGCTTCCTGACGGTTTCAATCAAGGCCGGCGGCGTCTGGTAGAGCGCCGCGACCAGCCGCTCCAGGTGATCGGGCGGGCGATAGGTCATGTCCATCTTGATCCTCGCCGCCTCGGCCACTAGGTCTGGGTCCCGCAGAGCCGCGGCGAATGCCTCGCGCATGATCGCCACACGCTCGCTAGGAACGTCGGGCGGCAAGGCGTAGGGTCGGCCGAACTCGGTGCTCGAAAAGATAAACCGCATGAGCTGGCGCTGCTCGGCGGTCTTCGCGTAGTCGAAGATGGACGGCACCTCGGGGATTTCCGGGATCGGCGTCTCCTCCGCGCGCAAGAGAAAGACGAGCTTGCCGTCGCGGATGAGCTGCTCGTAGATGCGAAATTGTCCGTAGGAGGCGCAAGCCCCCTGCACCTCGCCGCGCTCCATGGCAAGGATCGCGTCGGTCGTGCCCTTGTAGCCCTGGATGACGCGGAACTTGGTGCCGAGCACGTGATTGAATACGGTCGGCAGGATGCTCAGTGAAGAGCCGGGTCCGGCGCCCCCGACGATGAACTCCTGGGTGAACAGATCCGCAGGAGTTCTGATCGGGGCCGTGACCCAACGCGCGCAAACGCGGGCAGGAAGCGATGTCGCGCCGAGCCAGTTGAAGCGCCGGGGATCGGCTTCGACGTTAGCCTGGCCCATGAGGGCTTGGCTCGGCATATTGCGCGAGAACGATGCGAACACCGTGCCGTCGCGCGGCGCCTGCGCGTAGAGAAAATTGGCGGCGGCGATGCTGGCCGCCGGCGGCATGTTTTGGACGATGATCGTCGGCTCCCCGGGGATGTGCTTGGCGAGATATCGCGCGAGAAAGCGCCCGGCAAGATCGTAGTCGTTGCCGACGGGATATCCGATGATCATTCGGATCTGCTTGTTCTTGTAGAAATCCTGCGACGGTTGGCTCGCAGCTTGGCACCACGCCGCCCCATGGGCGCCGAACGAGACACCGAAGATGAGACAAATCGCGGCGATCGACGTGTGCGACAGCATTGAACGCGGGTTGCCTATTCGGCCGCGCGCTTGCGCACCAGCGCCTCTGCCGCCTGGTCGTAGCTCTCCTCGCGCGCCAACAGCGGCTTCAATCCCACGAGCTCGTAGTAGTCGTCGAGCGGAATGAGATGCCCCTGGCAGGGCGCGAGCGAGTTGCCGCGTTTGAGCAGGCGCAGCACGTTGCGCACCGCCTGCGCCGCCGCGAACAGCGCGACCGACGGGAAGGTCGCGGCGCAAACGCCGGCCGCTTCCAGCTCCTCGAGGCTGCGTGCCTTGGGACCCGCCGCCTGCGACAGCGTCGCCATGTGCGGCCCGCCGACTTCGCGCAGAACCCGCTTGATGTCCGCGATGGTGTCGACGCCCATGGGCTTTGCCATGTCGGCGCCGGCTTCCATGAACAGCTGGCAGCGTGCGATCGCCGATTCGAGACCCTCGACGCCCGCGGCATCGGTGCGCGCCGCGATGAACAGGTCGTCGTCGCGCCGCGCGTCGAGCGCGGCCTTGATCTTGGCGAGCATCTGCTCGACCGGCACGATTTGCTTGCCCGGCAGATAGCCGCAGCGATTTGGAAAGACCTGATCGCTGATGAACAGTCCGGCGACGCCCGCGGCCTCGAACGCGCGCACCATCTGCCGCACATTGTTGACGCCGCCGAAGCCGGTGTCGGCGTCGACATAGACCGGCAGCTCGACCGCGGCGCAAATGCGCGCATAGTGGTCGGCATAGTCGCGCATGTTGGACTGACCCATATCGGCCTGCGCCAACATGCTGCCGATGCCGGCGTAGCCGCCCGCCACCAGTGCCTCGAAGCCTTCGCTCTCGATGATGCGGGCCGACAACGCGTCATAGGCGCCCGGCATCAGCACGAGGCGCTTGCCCGCCATGATCGCTCTGAGCTTCTTCCTCGCACTCATGTCTTTGCTCCAAAGTCAAAGCCTGCGGTCCACCGCGGCCTGCAACCACGGCTGGTCGGCGGCCATGCGCTGTTCCCAGCTCGCGATCTCGCCGGCATGCTTGAGGGTGAGCCCAATGTCGTCGAGGCCTTCGAGCAGGCGCATGCGGTCGGCGGCCGGGATTTCGAAGCTGATATCGGCCCCGCCGGGACCGGTGATGCGCTGGGTCCGAAGATCGACCGTGAACGGCGCCGCGCCGTTGACCGCCGCGACGCGGTCCGCAAACGCCGCTGCGTCGCGCGGTTCGAGCACGATCGGGAGCAACCCGTTCTGCAGGCAGTTCTCGCGATAGATGTCGGCAAAACTGCTCGCGACGATGACGCGGATGTTGTTCGCCAGCATTCCCCACACCGCCGCCTCGCGCGAGGAGCCGGCGCCGAAATTGTGTCCGGTCACGAGAATGCCGGAGTCGCGGAACTGCGGCTGGTTGAGCACGAAGTCGGGGTCCTCGCTGCCGTCATCGCGCCGGCGCGCGCGCATGAACAACAGCGCCTTGTAGTCGGGCTTGAGGCTCCGCATCGATTGCACCGGCGCGATCTGGTCGGTGTTGATGTCGTCCTTGATGAGCGGGACGGCGATGCCGGTATGGGTCGTGAACGGCTGCATCAGGGCTGCCCCGACATGAGCTGCCGCACGTCGGCGATGCGCCCGGCGACGGCGGTTGCCGCGGCGGTCGCCGGGCTGACCAGATGCGTGCGCACTTTCGGGCCCTGGCGGTGTTCGAAGTTGCGGTTGGTGGTCGAGACGCAGCGCTCGCCGGGCTCGCCGCGATCGCCATTGCCGCCGGCGCACATGGAGCAGCCGGACTCGCCCCACAGGAACCCGGCTTCGCGGAAGATGCGATCGAGCCCGGCTGCCTCCGCCGCGCGCTTCACCGTGGTCGACCCAGGCACGACCATCGCGATGACGCCAGCGGCGACGTGGTGCCCGCGCACCACGTCCGCGGCGGCTTTGAGGTCCGGCAGGCGGCTGTTGGTGCACGAGCCGATGAAGACGCGGTCTACCGGCAGGCCGGCGAGCGCCATGCCCGGCTGCAATCCCATATAGGCGAGCGCGCTTTCGATCGCGGCGCGCCGGCTTTGATCGGCGGCGGCGGCGGGATCGGGCACGCGGCCGGAAATTCCGAGTACCTGGCTCGGGTCGGTGCCCCAGGTGATCTGCGGTTCGAGCGCGCCGCAGTCGAGCACGTGTTCGCGGTCGAACTCGGCGCCATCGTCGCTCGTGAGCATGCGCCAATGCGCGAGCGCGCGATCCCACATCGCGCCTTTCGGAGCAAAGGGGCGTCCTTCGATCCACGAAAAGACACTGTCGTCCGGGGCCACGAAGCCCGAGCGGCCGCCCATCTCGATATTGAGGTTGCAAAGCGTCATGCGGCTTTCGATCGTCATCGCGCGCACGGCCGCGCCGGCATATTCCACGACGTGACCGCGTGCGCCTGCGACGCCGAGCTCGGCGATGATGCGCAGCGCCACGTCCTTGGCGGTCACGTGCGCGGCGAGCTTGCCCTCGAGGCGAATCAACATGGACTTCGGCCGCCGCAGCGCCATCACCTGCGTCGCCAGGATGTGCGCGAGCTCGCTCGTGCCGCAACCGAAGGCAAGCGCGCCGAGGCCTCCCACCGTGCTGGCGTGGCTGTCGGGAACCGCGTGCGTCGCGCCCGGCAGCACCATGCCCAGCTCCGGCGCGACCACGTGCGAAATGCCTTGCTCCGGGTCGTCGATGTCGAAAAGCCTGATGCCGTTGCGCCGGCTGCCTTCGCGCATCGCCTTGAGAAAGGCCGCGCCCGAAGGGTTGGTGGTGTCGTCGCGGCCGGGCTTGGTGGCGACGGTGTGGTCCTGCATGGAGAAGGTCAGATCCGGCCTGCGCACGCGCCGGTGCTGCTTCTCCAGCTGCTCGAAGGCGTGGGGAGCGTGCAGCTCGTGCAGCACGTGCCGGTCGATATAGACGAGATCGCGGCCATCGGCGCGCCGCCCCACCAGGTGCGCCTGCCAGATCTTGTCGAACAGGGTTTGGGGCATGGCCTCGCCGCTTGCAGCTTGAACTTTGTGGCGGATCGTTCGGGCGCTGCTATTTGGAGGCATCTTGGGCGCGCCGACCATCCAACGCAAGCGGTTCAGACCTGCCGCCGCCGTCGCCTCCGACCTCTGTTCCGCGCTACGCGACGCGACTTTAATGATGTGAAAAACCCCGGGGTTTTGCCCCCGGGGATACGTGCGCGCACGGCTGCGTGGCCGCTCTAAACCAGCCTGACGTTCTTCAGCGGCAGCTGGCGCACCGGCTTGCCGGTCGCGGCATGGATGGCGTTGAGCACCGCGGGCGCCACCACGGAGATGGTCGGCTCGCCCACGCCGCCCCAGAAATCGTGGCTCGGCACGATGACCGTTTCCACCTTCGGCATTTCGGCGAGCCGCATGATCTGGTAGCTGTCGAAGTTCAAATCCACCATCCGCCCATCCTTGACCTTGCATTCGCCGTAGAGCGTGGCGGTCAGGCCATAGGCCACCGAGCCTTCGACCTGGGCCGCGATCTGGCCCGGATTGACGGCATAGCCGCAATCGAGCGCCAGCACCATGCGGTGAACCTTGAGCTCTCCGCGCTCGCTGACCGAGACCTCGGCGACGGCGGCCGAGTAGCTGCCGTAGCCCATGAATTGCGCGATGCCGCGATGAACGCCGGGAGGCAGCGGCTTGTCCCAATCGGCTTTCTCCGCCGCGGCGTTGAGCACAACGAGATGTTTGGGATGCTGGCTCATGAGCGCGCGGCGGAACTCGAGCGGGTCCTTGCCGGCCGCCCGCGCCACCTCGTCCATGAAACATTCCATGTAGACGCCGTTCTGATTGGTGTTGACGCCGCGCCAGGGACCGACCGGCACATGGGTGTTGCGCATGACGTATTCGATGAGCAGGTTCGGCACGGTGTAGCCGAGCTGCGCATCGCCGGGCTGCTCTGAGAATCCCTGCAGCTGGCGCATGTCCTTGCCGTTGACGATGCCGGCCGGATTCAAGGTGGCGTTGATCGATTGCCCTGACACGCGTGCGTGCAGGGCGAGCAAGTTCCCGCTCGCATCGAGGCCGGCGGCGAGCCGGCACTGCGAGATCGGCCGGAAGAAATCGTGCGCCTGGTCTTCCTCGCGGCTCCAGATCAGCTTGATCGGGACTCCGGGGAACTCCTTCGCAATCGCCACCGCCTGGT
>WNGR01008320.1_pt1 | contig 17693 bp, 17 predicted proteins | sample 5407581 | NCBI WGS metagenome assembly WNGR01 (sample SAMN13153383, study PRJNA577476) | soil metagenome | isolation source: 80 cm soil or saprolite under Garry oak tree replicate 2 | place: USA:California | collected 2016-06-15 | reverse complement strand
GTCACCCAATAAGCACAACATGCAGCAAAGATCCTTTGACCTCTTCTGCCAAATGGACCGATATATACCGAAAGTGACTAACTGGATCCTGTCCGCCAACTATCAATCCAATTCCGCCAGATAACGGTCACAGTCACAGCGACCAGGACGAGGTCGTAGCCGTCGCGGAAACTGGTAATGAGCGGTTTACCAACCATGCTGAATGCCTGTGGTGAGGACCGGGTGCGGCGAGGTATTTGTCAGGGGCGTTGATGCCGGGTCCGTGCTAGAGCTAGTTCGGCCGCGTATCTGGACCAGTCACCTCCGGCCTGGCGCATCCACTTGACCGCAGTGGCCGGGGCGAGGCCGAGGAGGTCGGCGAGGACGGCGGCGGGAAGCTGTCACCAGCCGCAAACGAGCGCGCGATCGGTGATCAGTGGGCGTGAGCGGGGCATAGCAAGCCGGGATGGGTTTGCCAGCCGTGCTGGCGTAGCCAGTTCAGCGCCGGCCCGGCGGGGTGGCCGCCGAGATCGGGGGATTGGCCGGTGATCAACGGCCCGTCGCCACAGTCGGCGCAGGCAGCGTCGATGACGTGGCCGTGGGGTTGGCAGATCACGCAGTGGCGGGCCTCGGTGATGGCCTCGCCATCGAGGTGCAGCCACATGATGGCCATCTCCTCGCGGTGCGCGCGGATCTCCATCCGGCCGACGGGTTGGTGTCCGCAACTGGGACACGCCAATCGGCCGGCAGGCGTGGCCGGTGACCGCCCGTGGAACTCGTCGGCGGCGGGCGCCGCCGCGGTGACGGGTTCGGGCCCGCGGGTCGGCAGGTGGCGGTAGAGGGTGGAGCGGGTCAACCCGGTCGCGGCGGTAATCTCGGCGATGGTGCGCCCGTCGGCGCGTAGCTGTGTGGCGTGCACGAGCTGGGACTCGGTGACCACCGACGGCCGGCCGACGCGACGGCCTTTGGCGGTGGCCACCGCCCGCGCGTGCGCGGCCCGTTCCAGCGTGTAGGCGCGCTCCATCTGGGCGAACAGCGCCAGCAACACCACCGCCAGCTGCGCCATCGGATCCTCGGGGTTGGCCGAGTCAACGCGGATCGGATCGGCGAGATTGCGCACGCCGACACCCTGCTCGATGCTGGACCACTTCAGCGTCAGCGAGCACAACTGGCAAGACGCCGTCGGGACGACCGCACCCCAGGACTTCGCCGTCTCGGAGACCCCCGCTACGTCGGCCGCGGGGTCACAGCGCTGGCAACCGACCCGGACGTATCGCGGTTTGCCGGGCAGACCCTTGCCTCATGGACCCTCATGCGCGAATACGGCTTCACCGACACCGACGGAAGCCAGCCAGACTTCGGCCGCTGGCTCGCCGAGGTACGCAGATCCGGACGCCACCTCGGCCGACGGCCACGTGGAGCCACGCTCAGACCACCCAGTTCGGCACGGCACCAGACGATCACCGCGCAAACCAGGCTGCCGAGCATATCGGCGGCTCGGTGTGCGCCGTGACGTCGATGGCTGATCACCCAGCGTGGTCCTGTTCTGCGTCCAGGGCGACATCCCAGGCTGGGGTCCATGCGGCGGGCGGGCCGGCGCTGCGGGGTTGCCTCACGGGCTCACCGGAGCTCATCTCGGCTTGCGGCGGCGACGTTGCGCGGCATCCGCGGTAGCCAGATAGGTGCGAGTTGCTGCGCCAGCCGGCTTCCGCGTTGGGCCGCCGTGTTCCTGATGCCGCAGCGCGTCCCAGACCTTGGCGGGCAGCCGGGCCAACTGCACCGCATAGGCCGCCAGGCGATCACCGATGCCGGTGCGCCGGACGACAGATCCAGGCCCACCGCGGCTGGGCTCACGGCTGGTCCGATGGCGGCTCGGCGTCCAGGTACGAGGCGTTGATCATCACGCCGGCGGCGGCTAGGTCCGCCACCGGGTCAGGCCGGTGGTGCGGGTTCCCGCAGGCGGTCTTGACGCAGTACAGCGAGCCAGGGCCGAACTGGCAGCTGGCGTGGCCGCCGCCGCAGACCGGGCAGCCGCTCATCGCGCCTCCCCGGACGGCGCGCCGGTTCCGGGTGGCGCGCTGCTGGACGTGCCGTCCGGCCATCGGGCGGCCCGCGGCCGGCCGGCCGCCAAGGTCGCGCGGGCCAGCTCGGTGGCCATAGTGTCCTGCGCGGTGATCTGGGTCATGAAACCATCTTATCGAACACGTGCTCGATGACAAGCCTCGCGCGGTCCCTGTTGTCCTACGCTAGAGCGGTCTCTTTCTTGCGGAAGCGGGCGTGTTGTCGTCTGGAAACGCGTGCGCCTCCATCGCGGAGCGATTGATCGTGCGGCCGGGGTCAGGCTGGTCAGAGCCTGGCCAGCGGGGCAGGGACGTGCCAGCGGGGGCGAGGGCTGCAGCCCGGCACCCGTCAGTTGGCTGCGTTAGCGTCTTGGCCCGTGAATGCCGGGACCACCTGCCAGGTGCCCTGGAAGATTCGCTCGTGCAGTTCGCACTCGACGATTGCCCGCAGGATCGGTTCCTGGCGCTCGGCGTCGGCCGCGTCGGTCACCTGGCAGGGCCACATCCCGGCGACGGTGCCGCGCAGGTGCGGGTGGGTGTTGCCGCGCCCGAACACGGCGATCACCTGGATCGGCTCAGCGCGTCCGCCGCGGCGGGTGGTGGCGTGGCGCTGCTCGGGCCAGGACAGCTCCCAGTGTGCGTAGGCTCCGCCATCGCGATCGTCGCCAGCCCGGTGGTGGATCGTGCCACCGCCGCGCAGGAAGGCCACGTTCGCCTGCTCGAGGATCCGCCGCACCACGGGATCAAGCAGGCTCACGGCGTGGCGGAATACCTGGACGCGTTCCGGCCGCTGGCGGGCGCCTTCGTAGGTCCCGGAGCGAAGATCGCTGAGATGGCGGAAGATGTCCGTCGCCCTGGGCGGGAAATCCTGGCTCATGCACCCATCATGCCCCCGGCCCCGGCGGCAGTCGCTGGCCGCGGCGCAGTCCGGGCAGGTGGAGCCTCGAATAACCGGGCCGCCCGCTGAGGCGTGCTCGCCGGCAGGTCCGGATCGTGCTTGACTCTGCGATCCTGCCGGCGGCACCCATGAGTGCGTTCGATGAATGGTCGATGTCGTACTCGACCGCGGCCTTGACGATCGCCCCGCGGCTCACATCCGTTCTAGGATCGGCTCGTGCGCGGCCGGTCGAGGGAACTGTGGTGGGGTACCGCCATCGAGGCGCCGGACGCGGGAGCGCTGGCCGCCTTTTACTCGAAGTTGCTCGACTGGCCGGTGGCGCACGAGGAGCCAGGCACGGCCATCCTCAAGCCACCGCCTCAGGACTCGGTCTACATGGTCTTCCAGCTCGCCGAGGACTACACGCCGCCGGTCTGGCCCCCTGCGCCGGGCGCTCAGCGCACGATGATGCACCTCGACATCGAGGTGGAGGATCTTGAGGTTGCCGTCGCCGACGCCGTGGCCCTGGGCGCGCGGGTCGCCGGCTTCCAGCCGCAGGACAACGTCCGGGTTCTGCTGGATCCGGCCGGACATCCGTTCTGCCCGTGCCGGGACGACGAAGACTGACTCCGGGCAGTTCACGTCTTGCGCCCGCTGACGCTGGAACGCTCACCTTCGCCGTCAGCGTGAGAGTGCGGATCGAGGCCAGGGCGATGACCGTCGACGGGCCCGCAGACTCCGGAGGGGACTAACCAGCAGTGACGGCGGCATCCGGCATCTCCTGGAGCGGGCTCGGCGGAACCTTCAACCTGCGGGTGGCGGCAATAATCACCCGCGGCGACGAGATCTTGCTGTGCACGGCCGACGGCCTCGGCTACTGGTTCCCGCCCGGCGGAAGGGTCCGCTTCGGCGAGTCCAGCGATGCAGCTCTGGCCCGCGAGCTTGCCGGAGAACCCGGGCTCGAACTGCCGGCCGGAAAGCTGGCGCTTATCGCGGAGAACATCCATGACAGCGAGACACTCCAGCATGAGATCGGCATGTACTACCAGGTCGCCTGGCCCGGCGTGCTAGCTCCTGGCGATCTGCAGGGCGGCACCGAGCTCGGCCACAGGTTCCGCTGGACACCTGCCCCCGCGCTCGGCTCCGTTCGCTTCGAACCCGCCGGGCTAGTCCCTATCCTGCAAGCTCTCGGGGACGCCCTTGAGCACGTAGTCCTCAACCGCCCCGAACCATAAGCGAGCCCGGCAAAGACGCGCCCGCAGCGGCAATACAGGATGTTTCCTGGCCGGGCTGACCGGTTGTCCCCCGGAAGTCCGCTGCTGGTTGACGTCGCCGGAGTAGCCGCTTCCAATGATCAGGTGGGCAACCGTGGGCGCGATGCAGACGCCGATGTCATAGTGGCCGGGGGCGAGCCGCGGGGACGTCCTCTGCGGTCGGGCAGCCTGGTCTGGCTGCTCGTCATCACGGAGACTGCGGCGCTGGCCGTCTCGGTCGCGTTCGCACTGCACTATCGTGCCGAGACCGGCGGGCTCCATCGCGGCGGGCCATCGGCTACCAGCCTGCCCGTGTCGCCGCCGCTGCCCCAGATGACCAGTTTGACGCTCCGGTTGCCCGCCGGCGGGACCGTCGTCGGGCTGGTGGTCATCACCGCGGCTGCCCTGCCCGGCGCTGACCGGGCGCAGTTCACGGTGTCCGCCGTCATCACCGGGGGCAGGCCGGGCACGGTGTATGACCTGACCGGCAACGACTGCTCGGCCGCGGCCCCGCTGCCTGATCACGTGTGGGCTACCGGGCCCGCCAGCGCGAACGGCACGGCCGAGCTGGCCGGCCACGCCTGGACCGGAGCGGTGGCGGACCGGTACTGGCTGGCTCTGGCCCCGTCATCGGTCAACCCTCCGCCGGGCCTGCGCGGAGAGTTCGCCCTGGGAAGGGCAGCGCCTTTTCCGGCCGGCCAGGCACCATGCGTTCCTTCGCCGTGAGATCTCAGCCCTAGCCTCGCCGATCCCTTGCAGGTCCACATGGCTGCCGACGGCACCAGCGTCCAGCTCCCGGCCGGAATCCCAGTCCACAGATCGGGACGGTACACAGAGGCAAGCCGCAACTTCGCTAGGCCAGGCACCGTGACCCGCCAGACACACTCATTTCGGCATATGCGGTAAACCCGCCAGCAGGACAGCCTGAAAGGTGCGGGGCACCTCACACCCGCATTGGCCTTCCTCGCAGCCCCATCGCGGCCGGCGGTGAGCACCGCGCGGGTGCGCCGCGGCGATGCGGGCCGCGCTCGGTCAGGTGCGGGCATGCACTGGTCAGGGGCGCACGGCGGCGCAGATGCGGGTCATTGCCGCTGGCCAATCGTCCTGCGGGTCGGTCACCAGGAGCTTGGGGAAGGAGTACCGGCCGTACAACTGGCTCACGACGGCCTCCCACGCCTGGTACAGCTGGGCGACGGCGTCCTGGCCGCGCAGGTTCCGGCAGCGCGCCCAGCGGCTGTTTTCCACGAAGGCCACGTTCCGCGAGGACCACGGTTCTCCCCGGGTGTGATGGATGCGCGCGATCGCCGCCGCGATATCGCCTGGCCGCAGGTAGACCAGGAACGGCCCGGCGGGTGCCGCCTGCCGGGCAATCCTGGTGAACAGCTCAGCGACCGCGCCCGCCCCAGCGCCGTCGAGGAAGGCCGGCATGACGGAGTTCTGCAGGAAGGTGCTTTCCAGGATGACCGTCTGCCGGTCCCGCAGGCAGCGCCCGGCCAGCCGGCGCCACTGACTGGCTGCATAGACGCCGGGGCCCGCCGCCGTGCCGTCCCCGGCACGGCCCGGCGGCGCGGGCACCTGCGGAACGGCTGCCCGCAGCTGGTCCACGGCCCTGGTCCGGACGGGGTGATCATCGGCGAATTCACAGAACGCCCGCGCGTCTTCCCCCCGGCCTGACAGCCAGCTCTCGACCTTCTTGGCCGCGGTCGTCTTGCCCGAACCGATCATTCCCTCGATCAGGATCAGCCGCGCCGCGCTCACCGGCCAAGGCTACGCCGCGACGTGCGGCTCACGGGTCCGGGGCAGCCGCTCCCGGCACGGCCAGCCCGCCGGGCCGGGTGACCATAACCCTGCAGACCTGCGCGTTATGCGCGCCCGCGACCACAGACAACCAACGCTCAATAACCGCGCATAGCGGCGGCTCGGCGTGCGTTCCTCCTGACCTTCTCCATCACTCAGCGTGATGCCGCCTATCGACGTAGCCCGGCGCCCGCCCGTCGGCTCGGGCCGGCCGCATGGTGGCATGTAATCGGTAGTAGCAAGACCATCTTGGGCCGCCCGTCCCGCAGCCAGGCAACAGGGTCATCGGCACCGCGATCGGTGAGACCGGCGGCCACGGCGGCCGGTAACCCAGCAGGATCGCACGCCCGGTGGCCGAACCGTGTGCCCGGGCGCGCCAGGAGTGCGGCACGCGGGTTGCGGACGCCGGCGGGATGGCAGTGATGGCGGCGATCAGCGCGGTGATCTGGTCCCAGCCGGCGCCTACAGCCGGGCGTAGTCCTGGATGTCCTGCTCGAATTGGGCGGCCATCTCCTCGGTCAGGGTGCGGCGGGTTTGCGCGATCCCGCACAGGACATCTGCGGTGGTGGTGAGCTCCTCGCCGTCCTCGAACATGACCCGCTCGAATACCAGCTGCGCTGTCCTGCGGGCGGCGAACTCGATGTCGGCAGGCGTGAACAACCTGGACCGCTCGACGATCTCCGCCATGTCCAGTCCCGCGTGTTGCATTGCCGCCAGGTACCGGTCCCAGATCGCCTGCCTGGCCTCGTCGTCGGGCGGGCCGACCGGGATGAGGTAGTCGAACCGGCCATGCCGCAAGAACGCGGTATCCAGGTCACGGACCGAGTTGGTGGCGCAGATGAGCAGCCGCTCCTCCCGTTCCCGGAATGGCGGGATCAGCTTGAGCATCTCGTTGGTGACGCCCTGGGCAACCGAGACCGTCCGCGGCTGGCGCAGCCCGGCGATCTCCTCCACCTCGTCGATGAACACCACCACCTTGTCCAGTTCGGCCACTAGCGCGAACGCTTCCCGCAACGCCGACGCCAGGCCGGCCGGCGAGTCCCCGGCGAGCCGGGAGGGGAACAGTTCCACGAACGGCCAGCCCAGCCGGGAGGCGACACCCTTGGCGAAGGTGGTCTTTCCCGTCCCCGGGGGGCCGAACAAGATCACCGCCTGCGGCGGGACCAGCCCCAGCCGGCCAGCCAGGCGAGAGTTTGCCAGCGGAAGAATGATCCGCCGTTCGATCAGCTCCTTCTCCCGGGCCATCCCGCCGAGCTGATCCCAGGTGCCCGCACGGATCATCCGGCCACCTAGCTGCCCCAAGATGCCGACGTCGGCCGGCCCGACCGGTTCCAGCTTCTCGTAAAGGACCATGCCAGTGCGGACGGTGTACCCGCAGTGCTCCAGCGCCGCCGCGCCCAGCTCAGTCTCATCCCCCAGCAGGCACCCGACCCGGTGGACCCCAGCGGCCACCAGCCGCCGCTCCAGCTCGGTCAGCATCGCACTGCCGATGCCCCGCCGCCGCCAGCCCGGCGCCAAGCTGATCCGCATCACCAATGCCCGGGCACCACTGATGGTCGCGACCACCGTCCCGGCCAGATCATCCCCGACGACCGCCACCACCGCCGGTGCGCCCGCGCGGACAGCGGAAATCAAGTCGGAGACCCCGAACACCGGCACCGCCGTACCCGCTGCGGGGTCGTCCCACAGCCGGACCGCCGCGTCGAGGTCATCCTCATGAAAGTCACGGATACGCCACGGCGTCATTGGACAAGTGTGCCAGCCCGCCATACCTGCGCGACGTTCCGCGCCAGCCGGCCATAGCTGCCCGAACCGGGCAGCTACGCGTCCCTCTCAGCATGTCAGCATGGGTAAGTTGCCCGGCCTGCCCCCTTGCTTCATGGCAGAATCGGGCGCCGGGCAGCCGCCGGCCATGCGCGGCCGCCCAGATCACCCAGTTCCGCCCTGCCGCAGGCGGCCACGCTGGCCCGGGTCGCCGCCCATATCGGCGGAACCGTGCGCTACCTGACGCCAGGACTTTTCACGGAATATGACTGCGACCCGTCAGCGTCGTCCGAAGCTGCCTGGAGGGCGCTGTTGCCGGGGGGGCCACCGCGGGAGGAGTCCGGCTGGGGCCGGGTCGGGCGGGTGCGGTGGCCGTACGGCTAGCATCGCCTGGTGAGTGATCAGCTGTTCGTCCCGGCGGACTTCACGGTCCCTGACGGGCTTACGACCGGGGAGTTCCGGCTGGAACCGCTCGGGCCCCAGCACAACACCGCTGACTACGCCACATGGACGGCCAGCATCGGCCACATCCGGGCGACGCCGGGATTTGCCGGGGCCAGTTGGCCGCACCAGATGAGCCTGGCGGAAAACCTGCGCGACCTCGAACGCCACGCACAGGACTTCATCGCACGCCGCGGATTCACCTATACCGTGCTCAGCACCGCCACCGGCGAGGTCATCGGCTGCGTCTATATCTACCCGCCGCGCGACCAAGGCTCGGACCATCCTGAGGCGGGCGGACGGCATGCGGCCGTCCGTTCCTGGGTACGCGCGGACCATGCGGCGCTTGACCCGGTGCTCTACCACGCGGTCCGCGCCTGGCTGGACCGCGACTGGCCGTTCCGCTCGATCGAGTACGCGCCACGGGACTGACCTGGCGCCGCCAGCCAGGCCGGCTTGCTACCTCCCGGGCGGGAGAATTCCCGGCTGGCGCAGTGGCGCAGCGCCTGCCACAGGACCACCACGGATTCACGGAGTGTAGTACGGGGCATTAAGCCCGGGCCGCCGATCCTGATCCAAAACGCCGAATATTTGCTGCTTCAGCCACGCCGTCTGTGCTCGAGCGACGAATTCAGATCATCCAATTCTGGCGCCCAGCCGGTTGGAGGTTCTCAGACCCGATTCCGCGAATAGCCCGGTGAGCTGACTGCTGCCTCCGCAAATGATCTTGGTGTGCCAGCTTCCTGGTACTGGGTACGCTGATAGCCCGGAGGCCGGCGCCGGGTTCGCGGTTTGGGTGCCTTTCTGCGGGTCGGGGCTGGTACGCCGTGGGCAAGGGCGGGGAGCGGGGCTCGGGGGCGCAGGTCAGGCGGGAGCAGGCAGTTCCCGCAGCCGGGCAAGGACCTCCGGGAGCAGGCTGTGCCCGGGCGGCAGCCGCAGCACCAGGTGGCGGGCGTGGCGGATCAGCCGGCCCGGGACGGCGATCAGCCGCCACCGCAGGGTGGCGATCATGGCCTTGCCGCCGCGGACGCCGTGCCCTGCCAGGATGTCCTCGCCCGCGGCCAGGGTGGTGAGCTGGTGCAGCCAGGCGGCCATATTCGCGGCGAGCAGCGCGCCCCACATCCAGGCCATGTTCACCTGGGGGTATCCCGACGGGAGGTGCCGCAGGGCGGCGCCGAGCTTGCTGTCGCGAAAGATGTTCTCAATGCTGGTGCGGTGCCGGTACCAGTGCTCGGCAGCTGCGGCCTTGTCCGGGGCGGACACGTCCAGGTTGGTCAAGATGAACGAGTAGGCGTAGATTGCCCCGGCACGGGCCAGCTCGGGGAACGGCAGGGCCCGCTGGTCCGGGTGCAGGGTGCGGCGCCGCCGGGACCGCGGGTCGGCCGAGACCTGAGCCGGATCCAGGGCCACCCGGCGGATCAGCAGCCGGGTGTCCGCCGGCCACCAGTCCGGGCAGTACTGGGCAACCGCGACCTGCGCGCCGTCCATGTCAATGGCATCATGCCAGTCCTCGTCGGCCATGCCGGCCAGCAGCCGCCATAGCGGCGCGATCCGCTTGGCGCCGATCGCGAAGGCGATGTGCTCGCCGTGGGCGGTGCGGGCCAGCTGCCCGGCGAAGTACCCGGCGTCGGCGCGCATTGCCACACGCCCGGCCCGCGCCGCCGCGGGCAGGCAGCCCAGCGCGCGGCGCAGCAGATCCGGCGCGGTGGCGCGCGGGTCATCGGTCCCGTCGCCAAGGTCAGCGGCCAGCACGGTCTCGGCCTCGGCCCAGGCCGCCACGTGCGGCCGGCCCACCCGCTGGCCCTGGTGGTTATAGGCCACGCCGCGCTTCTTGCGGCCGTAGACCTCCACATCGGTCGTGTCCAGGTCGATCGTCACCGGCCCCTCGGCCAGCGCCGCCGCCCGCTCCGCGGGCAGCAAGTCCAGCATCCGCCCGGTCACCGCCGCCAGGCCGGACTCCACCGCCTGCCACTGCCCGGGAGTGAACCTGCGGGCCAGGCCCGCCGCGGTCGTGGACGCCAGGCCTGGCACCGGGGTGATCTGCTGGCCGGCCGCATCGGCGCGCTGGCGGTCCAGCCCGGTCAGGAAGTCCTCCCCGGCCAGCTGCGCCGCCGCAATCCCGGTCAGCAACTCCCCAGCGCCGAAACCGCGATCACGCTGCTTGACCGGGCCGACCGCCGCATCCAGGGCCTCGATCACGCCGAGCCGGCCGCACAATTCGGTGACCGCGGCCAGGCCCGCGTTGGCCGTCAGCGACCGGTCCGGCGCGCCGGCCCGGACCTGCTGCCGCTTGCGCCTGCTGCCACGTATGCTGCTCACCAGGTAGGTGCCTCTCCGCTTGAGATGATCGTCATTTCGCACCGATCATCATCCCAGGCCAGAGCGGCACCTATCGGCATCTGCACGGCCGTGTCGCCGGCTTACTCACGGAATCGGGTCAGAGGCGAACTGTTCGGTGATGTCCGTCGCTTCAGATTGTCAGCAGTTCGGCCCGTGTGCCGGTGTCAGGGATTCGTCAAAGTCCGTATTACGGACCATCGCCCTCAGGCTCCTTCTCCCGCCGCTTGATCACCTCCCGCCCGTCTGCGGTCATGGCGCGCGTGTAGTTCTGCACCAGTACCCGGCGCAGCACGTCGATCGCCGGGACCTCGCGCAGCCAGGCCGGCGCGGAACTGCCGTAGACCGCCTCCAGCAGCGCGTAGCCGTCGCTGGCATAGGCGATCGCCAGCTCATCGCGCTTTGCCTGGGAGGCTGGCCGCCAGGAGGTCATCGGGGCACCGTAGCGGCGGGCGAAGTCGCTCACGCAGACCCGCTGCTCCAGCCAGTCCGGGTGGGCGGCGGCCAGCGCCTCGAGCGCGGCCCGCGCGCTTTCTCCCGCGAGTTCCAGCCGGTTCAGCGCCGCCACCGCCGCGATCACATGGGTGGAGTCGGTGCGCTGCCTGCCGCCCGCCTTGACCAGCCCCGCGGACACCAGGCGTTCCAGCAGCGCATCGAGCACCACCTGCTCCAGCCCCGCATCCGCCACCCGGGTCCGGTACTCGACCAGCACCGTAGGATCGAAGCCCGGGTCATCCAAGGCCAGGCCCAGCAGGTACTGCCAGTCGATCCGGGTCCGCACCGACTCGGCCGCCAGCCGGTCAGTCAGGTTCTCCGCCCGCTGCAGCACCGTCACCAGCGCCAGCCGCGACGGCGACCAGCCAGGCTTGCCCCGGCTACCGAACGCGGCCGCGAACGCCTCATCACCCAGCCACTGCCCCAGACGGTCACGGATCACCACCGCCAGCGGCCGCGGCCTCTTACCCCGGTACTTCGCCGCGATCGCCGCCGCGATCTGCGGATCCGGTTCCGGCCATGCGGCAGGCTGCATGCACATGACATACCCGATTCTGCGGCCGGGACGAAGGGAAGGAACGACCGCAGGCCAGATCATCGCGTATACCACACCTTGAACCGAGGACGCTTACCGTCGTGTCGTGAATTAACCAGCAGGATCGAGCGTGACTGCAAAACCGCCCATAACGGCGGTTCTTGTCTCTCAATCCGTCGAGGTTTGGTGCAGGAATCCCACGCGCGGATACAGATCGTGCTTGACGGTTCCGCGCCGACGATCGAGTTAGCCGGGCTCGCGCAGTATCCGGGCAGTTCGCGCGAACGCTTCTCGCAGCGCGGCCATGCGTGCTTCCCGGACCTCGGGCGGGCCGATGAATGCCTGGTTGCTGGTGTGGTACGTAGGCACGACCTGGAGCCCGGACACCAGGCCGGGATGCCGGCGTGCCAGCCGTCTCCAGCCGTCCCGGGCCGACCCGCCGTGCAGCATCACCACCCGCAGGCCAGGCAGGAGCCCGAGGAGCTGCCGCAGCGGCTCGGTTCCTGCCTCCAGCTCGGCTGCTCGCGGCAGGCGGTTGATATACCAGGGATAGGCGTTCCAGGACTGCGTCTCGCTGACCGCGATACCTGCGCTGTCGAGCAGGGTCGCGAACCGTTCCGCGCTGGCATCGTCGTTCTCGGTGCACAAGAATCCGCTGCCGCCCTGCTGGTCGTGGGTCTTGGGGCCGGGGTCCCGGTGGATGTTGAGGACCCGCGCGTTCACGCCCCCGTACAGGGGCGACACATAGCGCGACGTGCGGCGCCCGGAGGTTGTCTTCCTGCTGTCGCCGGAACCGCGGATCGCGCATGCGCCGGTGAGCCATCAGCCCATGATCACATGATCCGGGCGGACCGCGATCACCCAGCACACCGATTTCCGGTGGCCCACGGACGGCCGCTGCCGGGCCGCGCAACACGCAGCGGCCACGAGCCCGACCTAGTCGCTGATTACCGCGGCAGGACTCCCGCGCTGGTCGCCCATGTCACCGTGTCTGATCTTCATCAACCCGCAATACACGACGGTGCGCATTCGGGTACTACCGTGACGCGCACCAGATATCCCGATCTGGGCGTGACGCCGACAGGCAGCACCTGGGCCACTGCCGACACAGGCGGCTATGTGAGCGCCTGCAGGTTGGCGGGCCAACCGTATTCTGCGGTCCGGCCCGTGCCGGAGACCGTGATGGCATATCCGTTGCTGAGCGCCGGGCAAGGGTCGCTTTGCTCGTGGCGGACTCCGTCACCTGGCTGCCGCGGCGGCTCACTACACTCGCGCCTGGGAGGAGGTTCTGCGATGGGCGCTGGTGCTGCGGTGGAGCGGCATGACGGCGCGCCGCCAGGCGAAGACGAGATCGCGGCCCGGATGCGTGCCGAGGGCCTGACCCCGCACGGGTGGGGCAACGGCCCCGGCGATACCTACGGTTGGCATGAGCACGGTTACGAAAAGGTGCTGTATTGCGTGCGCGGCCGGATCGTGTTCCACACCGTCGGCGGCGACATCGAGCTCGGCCCGGGAGACAAGATGGTGCTCCCGCCGCACACCTCGCATGCGGCAACGGTCAGCGCCGAGGGCGTGCGCTGCATCGAAGCGCCCCGCCAGCGAGAAGACAGCTGAGCGGACAGCCGCAGGCGACGACGTTTGCTTCAGTTCCGGGTACATTGCCCCGTCGCGGCCAGCCAGACGCCGGCAGCGCACAGGTTACTCACGTCAGCGGCGGTGCCGCCACGGTAGGACTGCTAGCCGGACCGGCTCAGGACGGTGGCTCGATGCGCATGTGCATTTACGTTGCGTGACAAGCCCCCGGCCGCCTCCAGGAACTCCCCGGCGCCCTGCTTGACCTCATCTTCAGACAGCGGAACGGCCGCGGTCCGGCCCGCTCGTGAGCGGGATGGCTTATCCGGCGGGAAATGCCTGACCTGTCCCCGGCTGCGCTGTGTGCCGCGGGCTTGCCGCCCCGCCGGCCAGTACCGCCCCGGTGTGATACTAGTCACATGAGAGGCTGGTTCGGGCATCGTGGCGATGACGGCCCGGCCCGGCTGGACGATGAACTGGCGGGGCTGGGAAGGCCGCTGACGGTTGCCGACCGGTCTTGCTGCTGTGCGGCCCGGCCTGCGATCACGGTCATCATGCCCCCGGCCCCGGGCCGGTTGCATCCGGTTGACCTGCTGCTGTGCGGCCACCACTACCAGGCCGGCCGCGCCGCGCTGCGCGCGGCCGGCGCTACCGCCTACGACGAAGCCGGCGTGCCGATCATGACCGGCGGCTGCGAGCAGCCCCCTGCCCGCCGCGAGCCCGCCGCAGCGGCTGGCGGCTGATCCTCCTGTTGCGCCCGGATCCGCTCGCGCCCGGCGGGACGTACGTCCCCGGCAGCGGTAACACCCGACTACACAGGTTGCCCGCAGGCCGGCCGGTTCGGCCAGCCGCGAGGGAGGCGCGATCGTGACGGCGTGCCAGCACCGCCGGCCAGGCACCATTCCACGCACGCTGTCATCACCGGACCGCAGGACCGTGAGCATGCGGCTGCCGGGCATCCGGCCCGGCTCCGAGGGCATGCCGGAGTGACCGGCGCCTGCGCTGATGGACGCACTCACGCTGGCCCGCGACGGCAAGCGCCAGGAGGCGGTGCTCAGCTTCGCGGAATCGCTGCTTGCCTAGGGCGGCTGGTTGCCGAGGGGGCGGCTTGCTCTAGTGGTTTCGCTGCCCGGTTCCGGAGACGGTGGCCAGGCGTGGCGCGAACAGGCCGATGCGGTGGCTCGGCTCGTCCAGTGCCGCGTCGAAGCTGGCCGGTCCCCGGCCGGGACCGGGGCAGACCAGCGTACAGCGGCCAGTTCGCCGAGCTCCTCGTGGGCCAGGTCGCAGACCGTGACGACCAGGTTCCGTCGTGCCGTACATCGCTGACGTGCCTGGGCCGCAGCCGGGGCAGCGGCAGCTTGTGCCGCTGCGCGGCGGCGATCGCGCTCGATCGCGGCGGCCGGATGGGTGCAGACGGATGCGACCGGGACATGGCCCGGACGCCGAGGCTGTTGAGCGGGTTCACGAACGGCCGGCCAGCGGGCCCGTGAGATTCACCGCTTGACGCTCGAGGTTTAGAAGCCTGGGTGAGCGGCACGGTCACCCGCCGGTGCCACAGACCTGTCTCGACCACCCCGCAGGAGATGGCCTGTCACGACCAGAGTGGTTGAATGGCCTTTAGAAGGCTGAACGGGTGTCACGTGATCGCCGCGTACATTCTGATCGAGACCGAAGCCGGCAAAGCGGCCACCGTAGCCGCGGCCCTCCGGGACTTGCCGGGCGTCTCGGAAACAGCGGTCCTGGCCGGGCCCTACGACGTCATCGCCCGGGCCCAGGCACACAACATCGACGAACTGGCCCGGCTGGTCACCTCTCAGCTTCAGGCACGCGATGGCGTGCTACGGACGATGACCTCCCCGGTCGTTCACCTATGAGGAACCGATCAGCCGTAGAGCACCACATCACCATTTGCGAGGCGGGCGAGGGCGGCGCCCAGGCGGCCTGCACGTGCGGCTGGCGCAGTCCTGTATCCGGCACGGACAAGATAGCCGGAACGATGGACTCACTACAGCGCGCTCCTGATGCCGGCGATCTGCACGAATGGGAAATGTCCCTGCGCTAGCTGGTGCCCGTGAGCTGCAGAACGTGCAGATCTGTGCGGCCAGCGTCTTGACCAGACTCCAGCCGACGCCCATGCATTGGGCGGTTATTTTGAGGTTGTAACCAAAGGCTCCGTCACGTTTCGTGATGCGCCTCCTGCGGCGGCGCGGTGAGCGGGGTTAGCCCTGCGCAGGCTCGTAGTCCGCTGGTGCCTGCCAGCGGTCCGCGTGACCACCAGCTGCCGCGTGATCATCCGCGCGCAAAGATCACCTGCGGGCGAGCCGGGCGCCGTGCTGGTGACGATGCCTGATAGCCGGGTCACACCGGGGCTTTCAGCGCCCGGCGCCGCTGTGGCGAAGGGCAGCTGCGGCCGCGAGTGCGCGGGTGACAGTCAGCATGGAGCGCAGCCTGCGCAGGGCGCCGGGCGCATACTGGGTACATGGGCCGGATGATATGGACAATCCTCGGCGTGGTCCTGGCCATCTGGCTGGCGTTCACGGCCATCGGCTGGATCTCCGCAACGCTCAGGACGTTCTTGATCACCGGGCTGATCGCGGCGGTCGTCGTCATCGTCGTGTCGCTCCTGGCCAGGCGTCCTCGCCGCGGCTAGCGCCGCGGCGGCCCGGTGCGGGCCGCCGGGCGGTGGTGCCCGGCCGCGCCGAAGACTTCGGGCAGCAGGCGGGCAGCCTGCCGTAAACCGCGTCATGCGGGGCACGATCACCGGGCCAGGGATGAGCATGGCCACGAAGAACACTGCGCCCGGCGGTGACGGCTGACAGCGGTTCCCCTCCGGGCCCGTTGCGGCCACGGCGCCGGTCTCCTCGCTCACCCGCCACCCCGCGGGCTACGGCGCTACTGGCGGGCACCGCTGTGCGCGGCCTTGCTGGACCTGCGCGCGGCGGCGCGCGCTGAACGGCTGGATCGCGTCGCGGCGACACCGGCTGACACCATCGCCGCGCGCCCCGCCCCGTCCTCGAACACGCTCCAGATCGAATATTTGCATGCCGGAATTGCAGCGGTCTGCGGCCGGTCCGGGCGCAGATCCTCCCATCCGGTGCGGCTGGCGGAGTCTGTATTGCACCTTGCCCGGCACCGCCGGAACGGGCCCGGCGCATGCACAGGCCGTAGGTCCCCGCCAGGGCAGGCCCGCCGCCGCCCCTGCTGCCCGGGCCGGCCGGCCGCGAAACTGGGCGTGTTTGCGGTAAATGCGGCCAGGCCCGGGGAAGGCAGGCGGCCAGTGATTTTCCCGCGAGCGCTCGCACGGTGCACCCGCGGCGCGGTCAACAGGGTGACCCTGCGTCTGGCCGGCCATCTCGCGTTTGCCGATCTTGAGCACGTCGGCCGCAAGTCCGGCACCGTACGCCACACCCCGGTGCGCGCGTTCCGTTCCGGGAACACTGTGATCGTCGGCTTGAACTTCGGGCGCCGGTCGGACTGGTACCAGAACATCAAAGCGGCTGGCACCTGCCGGATGCGCCTGGGCGGCGAGCAGCTCACCCTCGGCGCGCCGGCGCTCGTCCCCGCAGCCCAGGGCGTCACGGATCTGCCCTGGCTGTTCAGGTTCGCGCTCAGGCACGTGGCTCACACGGCCGAATGTGTCCAGCTGCCTATCTTGCAGACATCGCGCACCCAGGTCACACGGCGTTAGTGCTCTCACCGGCTCGCGAGCAGCAGCAGCCCTTCCCGTGCGGGCAGGACATCCAGCTCTGCGCCGATCCGGTGCGCTGCCGTCAAGCCTTGATCGTCGTCACGAGGCGATACGCGAGCAGCCATGACTGCCGAATCGACGGCGGTCTGCGATCAGCAGACCGCCGAGGGCGCAGGCGGCGCTCTCAGGGAGTAGGGCGGCTGGGGCGCGCGGCTGACAGAGGGCCGTTGCCCGCCGGGAAGCTGGTGGACGACTATGCGCAGTTCGCGCAGACCTGCCCGGACTCCGCCAGCGGCATCGTAGATGCGTGCGGCCCCGGATCCCCGGATTCTCACCGGGTGGTCTGGGGCCTCACCTCACGTCCTCCGGTTTCCCCCGCGGGCTTTCCTCCGGTTTCCCGTTTGCCCGCCGGGTTCTCCCCCTTCGCCCGCCTTCCCCGGGTTTCCCGTCGTCCGGCGTTCTCCGGTTCGTCCCCTTCGGCCGTTGCCCGGTTCCGGTTCCCCTTCGGTGTCCCTCCGGGTTCCCTTCCCCTGAGCAATCTTCACGATAGCGCTGCCGCGGGGCGGTTCCGCAGGCGTTGGTCCCGGGCGGCAAGGCCCAAGGTCACCAGTCCTGCCGCCACCCCCCGCCTGGATCTCGCCCTGATCCGCCCCGCACACCAGATGGGCAGCGGCCGGGCACGATGGGATGCCGCTACAGAACCGCCTGTTACGAGCGGCCGCGAGCGCAGGACACCACTGCGCCCGAACCGGCCAGATCGGCGGATCTCGTGGGCTGGTGGCAGGCCAGCCTGGGTCGTAATCCGCGTACTCGACCAGGACTTGATCTGGGTTAGGCTGCCCGCCATGCGCACTTTGCACGTCGGCCTGCGGGTCAGCGATCTTGAGCGGTCACT
>WNGR01006088.1_pt1 | contig 17701 bp, 18 predicted proteins | sample 5407581 | NCBI WGS metagenome assembly WNGR01 (sample SAMN13153383, study PRJNA577476) | soil metagenome | isolation source: 80 cm soil or saprolite under Garry oak tree replicate 2 | place: USA:California | collected 2016-06-15 | reverse complement strand
ACTCCCACCAATGTGAACGAACCCGAAGAGCTGTTGGCAGCCGAGTCAAAACCAGGCAGCTTGATCTCCACCCTTGAGAACGTGGTGTTGAGTACCGGGGCCGCGATACCGGCAAACAGACCGCTCGCACCTTCAATTCGTATGTAATCGCCGCTACTTGGAATCGGGCCGGTAGTGGTATTTGCGAAGGGCGCCGATGTGATGGGTGACGGGTATGCTATCCGTAGCGTTGTGGTCGTGAGTGCAGAATTTGCTATAAGCGCCCCAGACACAAGAATGCCAGCACCAGAAACGCCGGGATCGGCCGTCTGAGCGTCCCTGTTCGTCTGAATTTCCCCAGCTGATGGGGCATTGAATAGTTGGATGTTGATCTGTGCGAAGGAACTCGGCGCCACAGCAAGCACCACGAGCACGGTCAACAGCCCAAACATCAATCTGGACCTAAACGTCATTTGTTCTCCTTTCGAAGTCGCAAAAGAAACTCAATACCAACTACCAACGAGTGATACTGCCTCCCGCTGGCCACACATTCAAACTTGTTCTCGAGATTTTTTTCGTCAAATTTTAGTCGAGCGTGCAACCGGAGAATTCGGTGGAGGGGCGAACCGTTAATGGGGTCCACACTACTTCTCCGTTCGGGTAACGGTTATCCGATCACCTCCTGTTCCAACGAATTTTCCGGTTAAAACTTTTGGGGCCCAGCTAGTCCTTAAGCGAGGCAACAAGGTACAGACCAGCGAATTGCGTCTTCTAAACGTATAGAAGTGTGCATAGCTCCACAGCCCGTGTCAAGATAGTTATCGTATGCATTCGCCTCATGTTTGATCCACTCCTCACACTGCCAAAGCGAGAAGCTTTGCACGCACCCTGCCAAAAATAAACGCGTTGAATTTAATGAATGGGATTACGAACAGGCTCCGAGTGTTATCAATTTCTGCACACGAGCGAGAAGAACCAGGTGTTTATCTGAGTAATTTTTGCACTTCCTTGAGCTTGGACTTCAACTCTTCGGTTGAAACCTCCGCTTCATCGCGAGTGCGCAAAACGTGCGGCGTTATCACGATGATCACGATCGCAATTGTCTGGCTGTCCTGTACCACAATCGTAGAGTTGACAGATGATTTCGCGATCACCGGCGCGACTACGGCGGATGTCGTGTTGGCGCCGGCCTGGCTTACTTCTTGAGAAACTTCTAGAGTGAGAGAGCCGCTATCGTTGATCTGAGGCTTCACGCGCATGAGGACGCCTGTGGGCCGGAACTGGATAGTCTGAGCGAAAAGATTAGTGCCTCCCGACTGCACTGGAGTTATGGAAGACGTCGTCGGTATCGGCACTTCAGCGCCGACCTGGAAGTCGGCCGCGGTATTGTCCTTCACGAGAACGGATGGAGCCGACAGCGTCCGAACGCGTGAGCGATTTTCCGAGGCATTCAAAAATGCCACGAGCTCCCGAGTACGCCCCAGAGATGTTAATGTTTGCACACTGAGTGAGGGCGGACCATTCGCACCCGCAAAAGACGCAGTCGTTTGCGGATTGGATGACAGTGTCCCACGGCTTTGCAAAAACGCCGAAATTCCCAGTGACAGCGAATGATCCAGCGTCACCTCGAAGATCTGTGCATCGATCAAAACCTGCCGCGGCAGAATGTCGAGCTGCTGCAAGGTGCGCTCGATTTCGTTCCACTCTTGCGGTGTGGACTGAATGATAAGCGAGTTGGTGATCTCGTCGGCAATGATCCTGACGTTGCTTTGACCCGCAGGAGTGGACGGAGTCGTCGGCCCGGGCTGAGCAGGAGCAACAGGCGCAAACGGTGAAGGGGGCGGCTGAGCGGGCAGGGTCGTAGGCGGAGCTTGCGGACGCGGTACCTGTGAGCTATACAAGTTCGCCAGCACTCCCTGGATGTCGATGGCCTTTGTGTTTTTTACCTTATAAACGTAATTCCTCAGGCCCGCGTTCGCCAGAGGCTGGTCGAGCCGGTCAATCCACCTTTCCACTTCTGCAAAAATGGTTTGATTCCCAGTAATGACCAGAATCGAGTTCATCCTCTCCAAAGGCACGAAGCGGATCGCGCCACCGCCGCTTTCCGAAAAACCATAACCTGCGAAAATCGTCTTCAGGTCGTTGATCAAATCTCGAACGAGATTGTTCTTTACAGGCAGCAGCCGCACGCGATCACCCTCAAATACTTTGCTGTCGAACACATCGATAATCTCGAGCAGCTTCCGGAGATTGCTGCGTCTCTCGCTGAGCAGCACGATGTTGCCGGCATCATGCACAACGATGTTGGCGCCCTCACTTAAGTAAGGCGTAAGCAAGCGTTGCATTTCGGATGCTGCAACGAATTTCATACGGATGATCTGCAGCACGATCTGATCATCCGGCGCCGCCTGGCTCACCTGGTCCTGTACCGCCAGAGGCTGTCGAATGGCTGTATTCGCTGGAACGATCTGATAAAAATTTCCCACCTTCACCATCGTCGCGCCGTTGATCTTCAGGATGGTCTCAAGAATAGGAAGGAGATCGGATCTCCGGAGATTGCCGGAAGTGTTGATGTTGACGGTTCCCTTCACGGCCGGATCGATAATGTAATTGAGCCCCAAGGTATCGCCGATAATGCGAATGATCTGATAGATGTCGGTATTGTCCAGATGCAACGAAATCGGCGCAGCTTCATCGGCCTGTTGCGGCTGTGCCGGCGCTTGAGGCGCGGGTTGTGCGGCCGCAGGTACTGGAGCCGGAGGCGGAGGCGCTAACGGTGCCGCCTGCGGCTGTTGTGGCGCGGGCTGTTGCGCAGGCGGCTCGGGTGTGCCGGGGGCGGGAGCATCCACTTCCTTCGGACCGAATGGAGTTTGGATAATAATTTTTTGCCTTTGCTGCTGCTCCTGAGCGGCGGAAGGAACGCCGGTTACCAGCAAAACGGTGCTGATGATCCCGATACATAGGCGCACTGCTATTATTCTCATTGCGGTTCTTCTATTTCTCGAGGGCCGAACGGTGTTATTTGAATCACACGGCGCCGGGGCTGGCCCTGCCCCGTAGCAGGCTGTGAGGTTGGCGCCGCCGCACCCGGCGTGACTGCCGTGGCTGACGCAGGCTGGGCAACGAAAGTAACAGGAGCGGGAGCGCTCGCAAGAGTGCGCGTGTGATCGCGCTCGACTTGTGCTGAAGGATCATTCATGATCACGGACTCTCGTATCGAGTTTGCTTCGATCACGATCGATTTATCTGAAATCTCGACAACGGTCCAACCGTCAATCACCTCACCCGTTTTCATCGATTGATAATTCCGGTTTCCAGGTTTACCGGGCCCTACCATTGCCAATCGATCTTTTCCCAAAGAAATCGTTCCGAACAGAATTGGCTTCGGGCCCGCTGGTACTGGCGGTGGCGCCTTGGGTTCCAGTATGGCAATGTCGGTGCGATCAAAGCTGAACGGGTTGCGGGATGGAATTTCCGTCCAATCGGCCCGGGTTGCCGAAGTTGGCGCGGCGGTTGACGCAACCGTGGGCAGCGTCTCACGCTGCGGTGGGATCGCGCCAGGCTGGTGCGTCGCCTCGAACAGGATCCAGTCGTTGTGAAACCGGACACCCGTCGCAACAACCACTGCGATTAGGGTCAAATTGAGGATTAGAAGTCGTCGCACAACCTTACCCGCTCTTTCTGGGCGGCATCGGAAGCACCGCTGAAACCGTCAGATTTGCGCGGAGCACTTTCTTGAAATCGCCTTTCTTTGGCGCCTCATGAATGACCTGGGCCGGGGCGATCTGTGCGTCGCGAACCGTTATGAATTTCGGAGCATTGCGAATCTCTTCCAGAAACTGGGATACTTGACCCGGTGTTGCTTCAAATGCCAACGTCATCGTGATCTCATTGAAGAATTCGTCTTTCTTGCGGGCAGGAGAAATGTTTCGCTGATTGAGCTCAAGCCCAACCTTCTTCGCAGCTTCTTCTACAATGGTCTGCAACTCGACAGCTGCGAGCGTGGGATTGTCGCCTCGAATCAGACGAGCCTGTGCGTCGCTCACGTCTTTGCGGGCCTTTTCCAGCAGCTTCGCGTAATGTCCCTTTCGGACCAGGGCCCTTCGATATCTGCTCAGCTGCTCTTCCTTAACGCCAACATCGGAAGAAGCATCTTTCAACGCGTCATATGCCGGCAAAATGCCAAAGGAGAAAACGGCATAAACAAGCGCGGCCCCCACGAGCAGCAAAAGAGATCGGCGATCCCGCTCTCGAATCTCAAGCTTCATTGGCGAACTCCGACGATCATCTTCATCGTGAAACGGTCTTTCCCAGTAGCGTCCCGCGTCACGGAATTGGTCAACTCCACTCCCTTGAACATGGAACTCGTTTCAAGCAGGTTCTGAATCTCCGAAGCGCTATTTGCGAATCCGGAGATGGTGATCGTCCCGTCCTGATATGCGTAGCTGGCAAGAAATGCCGAAGGCGGTAAAACCCGTGCCAGTTCACGCAGAGCTTCCAGGTTGTAGTCGTGATTCTGTAAATGCGTCGTCAGGGCTCGAGACTTTCCCGAGAGCTGATTCAGCTCGGCTTCCTGGCTTGCCACTTCTTTCACCTGCGGAGCAACTTTCTTGATTTCCGCATCCAGCCGGGAGGCATAGACCGTGTTTTGATAGGGCGCCCGAACCAGCAAGGCCACGCCGATACAGACTGCGAGAATCCCCAGTACATAGGTCGGTATGAGCCGCAACTGGCTTTCACGATACCGTAACCCAAGGGGCACAAGGTTTGATTTGAACGTGCTTTCCTTCAGTGGCAGTAATGCCGTCGCGATTGCCCCAAAGTCGCGTGTGAATTCCTGTTTGGCGCTTTCGATTGGTAGACGGGGATTATCTACTAGAATGGATGCATCGGGCTTTTCGCCACACACGAGCAAACGAGAGCCCTCTGCCGAAGCAAGCTTGGCTACTGGCAACAAACGATCTATGACCGGCTTCGGTAACGTATCTTCTGTTGCCGGAGCGGTCAGCGCAGCAATGCGACTCCCATTAACGACAATTCCTTCGGTGTATGACTGCTCCTGGTGCAGGACTATAGTAGGGATGGCGTCCTTCCAGAGCACGTTCGTTCCATGCCCGAATGCCAGCGACGACAACGTTGCCCCACTCAACGGAAAGCCAACAGATTTGAAGAAAGCAATCCATGGATCGAGAATGGTCCGCGGAACGATCGCAATCGTAATTGTGATCAGCTTTCGGCTTTTCTTCTGCGGCTCTTGCCCAAAGTCCCAGTAGATCTCCTGAAGTGGCCACGGCGAGAGTGTTTCGACCTGTAATCTCACGACCTCCGCCAGCTTCTGCGCCATTTCACTTGGCAAGTCGACCTGACGCACGATTCCGTGTTCTCGAGGCAGCGTCAAATAGACGCGCAGGCCAGGAATCCTGCTATTTCGAACAAGCGTCCGGATGGCCTTCTTTTTCGCCTCTTCATCCAGATCCAGGAAGCCGGCAATGCGATGGGTTGCAAGCAGGCGTAACTTTCCGATGCTGCTCCGCAGGACAGCCAGGCGCAGGTCCCTCCCCGCAATTTCAACGCCGACACTGCTTTTCGCGAGGATCATTAATACTGCCACCTTCCAAATTGAATGACTTCGATTTCCTTATAAAGTAGCGGACTGTACAAGAGGATTTGCTTCTTTCGTTCTGTTTTGAAATCCAAGCGCACTGTTCTTGACGTACCGGCTGGCCGAACCGTTGCGGTCGAAACGATTCTGGTCGCCGGTCCCATCTCGGTCGTCACGTACTTTAACGTTTCGCTGTTCGCGAATTGGGGCATTCGCGCCACAAGGTCCTGAAGATTTGCAAAAGGTTTCTGAGCCCGCTGCGCCACAATTGTCGCTCGCGACTCGCGGTTTATTGCCGGCAGGGCGGCAAGAACGTCAGGCGACGCCTGGTTCACATCGACTAGCCCTTTTTCCGAGCTGACGGTCACGAGTTCCCGAACACCGGGAATCTTGCGATGTGAGTTTGTAGCCGCATCGAATTCGATATGCCCATAGTAGATTTTTGGCGTCATGTGCTTTACCAGGAGCAGTTCATCCACACTTTGAAAAGGAGCGTTACGAGGCAGCCGCCCTGGGCCAAGTACAACCTGGCCATAGTCATCGACCTCAGCGCCGTATAAGTGCGGGACGTCGTCAATATCGCGCCAGTCGAGAATGGAATCGACGAGTTCATTTCGGAGCTGCTCGTCTAACCCCAGCGAGTCAAACATCGAAGCCAGCAGCACGTCGGACGCTGCATTCACATCGATCAACCCGGCGTTGGACTCAAAGCGAGCACGAGCCTCGCCGGAATCAAACGGGAAAATGTAGGTATCATTTTCCCGCAGCATTAAAGATCCGCTGAGAAGGCCCGGCCTCTGCAAATCTTGGAACATCACCTCGGCGGCGCTTTTGGCCATGAAGAAGGCCCTCTCCGAATCAAATGAATTCTGCGCAACGGCGACTTCCACACGAACAGAGGCGGCAAGAGTAAGTGAGATGAACGCGATGATGAGAACGATCCACAAGACGCTCATCAATACCATTCCGCGGTTGTTCATTGCCTGTTCACCAACGGAATCGTCAACGCGTCGCCGCCAATCTGGACTTGTACCGCAGACGGAAGCCCCTCCGTCCACAAGTTGATCCATGCCGATTGTCCTTCGGATTTTCCACTGAGATAGCGGAAAGCAATCGGCGAAAAACTGCCCAAGACCTGCGTGGCCACTGCACTGGAACGCTCCGGCGAGTATTCCGGAAGCGGCGTTTCGGCATACATAAATTTGTCCGAATCAACTCGATATCTCACCCAGACGGGATCGCCTGGCCCGTTCACGAGCGAATAGGTCGACAGAAATTCCAACTCACGATCGCTGCCGTGAAACAGATGGGAGTCCGCCAAGGCGAGCTGACGCCGGATCAAACGCTCTACAGCAAATCGGCGGTCCAGTTCATCGATCTTCTGAGTTCCACGGTGCCAACTATCAATTGCGACACTGAGACCGGCAAAAGCGACTGCAGTGATCATCGCCATGATGGTCAAGCTGACGAGAACTTCAACAAGGGTGAACCCACAATCACTGCGGGAACACGTTTTCAACCGCACGCTGCAAGTCATAGTTGGAATATGTAACTTTGGCTGCCTTCAAGGCCTCGACTTCGATGCTGCGTTGGCTGGATCGACCAGGCCAAGTCACGACTACATCAATTCTCAAGACCGCTTCTTCAGGCTTATCTTTGAGACTGGACCCAGACCACGGTTGAACGTTGACAATCCAGTGGGCGCCAATATTGTCCAACGCTCCTCCGGCCTGGGCCGGAGCAGGCAGAGTGGACAGCAAAAGGACACGATTCATCACATCTTGTGCTGCAAGCTCGTAGCGATGCAGGTCCTCGACTTTTCGGAGATTAAACAAAGATTTCGAAAGGAGACCGAAAAGCGCAGTGGCAGCAATGCCGAGTACCGCTGCAGCTACCAGGACCTCGATTAATGTGAATCCGCGACGGTCCCTCATTGCAGCGTGATTTCCAAGTCACCGGACCGGCCACGAAGCCGGATGGGTTCACCGCGAACGATGCCCGAAGGCGCAATGGCGATGCTGGCAAGGTCAAGGTTGGAATCCAGCATGATTTGAACCGATGAGGGCAATTCCTCCTGGCGTAACGGCCGCATTTCAGGATCCAGCAACGTGATCACATCACGCTTACGATCGATGACGACGTAGTGCTCACGGTCTGTACGTTGGGCCTGCACACGGCCCAGCTTGATGAAATTGCGGATCGATTGAGCCGATCGATCCAGCTCCAACCGGCCGATCCCCGCCCCAATTCGGGGACCGGCCAGGGTCAGAGCCAAGGCGATGATCGCCGTTACAATCACGACTTCGATGAGGGAGAAACCTTTGTTTCGTCCGGTCACATTAATGAAGACGCGGGAGGACAGGGAAAAGACGAAAAAATAAACTCGGGCTGAAGCAGTGTGAAGTATACGCATTTAATCTTGCTGAACGCTTGGGCGGAGCAGACTCCCCTCCTTGGCAAAGGAGGGGTGGACGCGCCATCAAGAAAAATTCCCGTTCCTTTGAAAGGCGCGGACGGGGTGGTTCGTTCAAACTCGAAAACAATTTTTTTTGAACCAACCACCCCGTCTGCGCCGGACTCGGTGGCTTCGCAGCATCTTTTTGATGGCGCAGCCACCCCTCCCTTGCCAAGGAGTTACTTGGCTTCAACCCCCGTTCGGCAATAACGAAATGCGTATGCTTCACGCGGGCTTCAGCCCTGACTACTGCCCTACTTCCAGTTCACCACATCGGCGTTTTCGCCTTCGCCACCCTCCTGCCCGTCCGCGCCAAGGGAAAGCAGGTCATAGTCGCCGTGTTGACCAGGGAAACGGTAAACGTAAGGATGCTGCCAGGGATCGAGCGGCACGTCTTTCCTGAGGTATGGTCCGTCCCATCTTTCGAGCGTGCCAGGCCGGGTTCGCATGGCCTGAAGGCCCTCTTCGGTGGTGGGATAGCGGCCGACATCTAACCGGAACGTATCGAGGACACTCTCGAACTCCGAGATTTGAGCCTTGGCTTGAGTTTCGCGCGCCCTCTCAACGTTCCGGAACAATCGCTGGCCGACCAACGTAGCAAACATCGCGATGATCACCATCACGACCAGCAGTTCGATGAGCGTGATACCTCTATCTCCTCTTTTCGTTTTCATCAGAATCCGATCTCATTGATGCTGAAAATCGCCATGAGCATCGAAAGCACCACTGTGCCAACCAGGATGCCCATGACGAGGATGATCGCCGGCTCGAACACTGAAGTAAGAGCCTTGATGGATGTTTTTACGTCTTTTTCGTACACGTCTGCAACCTGTAACAGCATGGAGTCGAGCCTTCCGGTTTCTTCGCCCACCTCGACCAAATGGATGGCCAGGCCCGGGAAAACTCCGGCCTCCCGCATAGGCCGCGACACACCTTCGCCGCGTTTGGCGCCCTCCGCGATCTTCGATATGCCATCGGCGACGATTTTGTTGGTCGCGATGTCCTGAACAATGCGAACGCCGGCGATCAACGGAACGGCACTGGCGAGAAGGGTACCCAGGGTTCGCGCAAATCGTGCCATTTCCATCTTCAACACCGTGGGACCCAGGAGGGGCAGTTTCAACTTCAATACGTCCCAGGCGTGCCTGCCCTTAGGTGTTTGAATCCAGGACCGAACCGAACCAATCGCGACAGCCAGTCCGCCGAGCGCAACCCACCAATAGCTGCGAGTCGCTTTCGAGAGCCACAACATGGCCATCGTGGCAGGAGGAATCGCAGCACCCATCTCTTCGAAGATCCCGGCAAACTTGGGTATGACGAAGTACAGCAGAATTCCTATCGAGGTTATGCCTACACCCGTCAGCAGACAGGGGTAGATCAATGCAGAGATCAGGTAACTCCTCAACTCGTCTGCGGAGCGTTCAAACTCTACCAACCGGCCCAGGATGGCGTCGAGCACACCGCCGGCCTCACCGGCTCGAATCATGTTCACATACAACCGCGAGAATTGCTTGGGATGTGCAGCGAACCCTTCAGCGAGCGATTTGCCGCCCTTGATCTGCTTAAGGACGTCGTTGATCACGATGCGCAAGGCGGGCTTGGATGCCAACTCCGCCGTAATAGTGAGGCTGCGGTCCAGTGGAAGGCCGGCATGGACAAGAGTTGCAAGCTCTTCCGTGAAGAACAAAACATCCTTCCTGGAAACTCGACGCAAATACAGTTTCGGAAGTGCGGATCGGTGGCCGCGTGGCTCCTCGATGGAGACCGGTATCAGGCCCATGCTCTGAAGGCGATACGCAGCCGTGCGTGTATCGGCAGCTTCGACATGGCCTTCGGAAAAGTGTCCGCTGGCACTGACCGCTTTATACGAAAAAATAGCCATGATTTTCGTTAATGCAGGCTAAGACCCGCGACTACACGCGCGTCCTCAGACCTCTTGGGTTACGCGCAATACCTCATCAGGCATCGTAATGCCCGCCTGCACTTTATTCCAGCCGTCTTCTTTGAGGGTTCGCATTCCCGAACGGACGGCCTGAGCCTTCAGCACCGTCGAATCCGCAGTCGGTACGATCAAACGGCGCATCTCGTCGTCCACATCAAGCAATTCGAATATTCCGATGCGGCTTTCGTAGCCCGTGTGGTCGCACTGCTGGCAACCACTTCCCTTTTGCAACTCGACGGGGTCCCCTAGTGCACTGACGTCAAAGCCGGCGTCACGCAGCATCGCCGCAGGAATCTTTTCCGATTTCTTGCATTGCTTGCAATTGACCCGTACGAGCCGCTGGGCAAGGATGCCAATCAACGAGGACGCAAGCAGGTAGTCTTCAACGCCCATGTCCACCAGCCGCGTCACAGCGCTTGGGGCATCATTTGTGTGTAGCGTGCTGAAGACGAGGTGGCCGGTAAGGGCCGAGCGTATGGCAATGTCGGCAGTCTCGAGATCACGGATCTCACCAACCATGATGATGTCGGGATCCTGGCGCACGATGTGGCGCAAGCCGGCGGCAAAGGTGAGACCGATCTGCGGGTTCACGTGAATTTGGTTGATGCCCTCCATCTGGTACTCAACTGGGTCTTCGATCGTGATGATCTTACGGTCGGGGATGTTGATCCGCTTCAGAGCGCTGTAAAGCGTGGTGCTCTTGCCGCTGCCAGTCGGGCCGGTGACAAGAAAGATGCCGTGCGGTTTTGAGGTCATCTGGCAAATTTTTTCGTACAGGTCGTCCGGAAAGCCCAGCCGGCGAAGGTCGATCAGCGACGTGTTAGAGCGGTCGAGAATACGCATCACGACGCTCTCGCCAAACATCGTTGGGAGTGTCGACACGCGAAGATCGATTTCTTTACCCAAAACCTTGAGCTTGATGCGTCCGTCCTGCGGTAGACGCCGTTCGGCGATGTTCAGCTTTGCCATCAGCTTGATACGCGAAATGATGGCGGCACGCAGAGGGTTCGGCGGAGGATCCATATTTTGCAGTACACCATCAATGCGGTAGCGAAGACGCAACTCCTTTTCAAAGGGCTCGATATGAATATCGCTGGCTCGGGACTCTACGGCCCGCGAGATGATCAGGTTGACCATTCGGATAACGGGAACTTCCGAGGCCAGGTCGCGGAGGTGCTCGATGTTTTCGTCGTCGCCCGCGAATGTGTCACCAAGCGTCTCAATCAGCTCCTCACCACCATTCTCTTCGTCGCCGTAAAGACGATTGAGCTGTTCCTGGATTTCGCTCTCGGAAGCCATAAAGACACGCAAGGCCAGGCCGCTCCGCAAACGAACGGCGTTCTGCGTTTCAGTGTCGAGCGGATCGGCCATGACAAGCGAAAGAACATTGTCCTCAATATGAACCGGGACCGCGTGAAACGCGCGCAGGAAGCGAAACGGCAAGCCGGCAGGTTCAACAGGAACAGCGGGATATTCGCCATCGAAGATTGGGACTTTAAGTTGTGCGCTCAGGACGGTGAGGACATCGCGTTCGGCAACGTAACCCAGATCGATGAGAATTCGACCGAGCTTATCGCGTCTTTCCTGTTGAAGCGCTAGCGCATTTTTCAGATCATCCTCGGAAATCAGGCCGCGCTCCCGCAACAGTTGGCCCAGCGGCTTGGTTTCCGTCGCCAGCAACGCCTTCATTTGTACTCTCGGATAGCAATACGATCGGGTGCGGTATCTTGCTTCTTCACAGTCACCACAATCTGCGAAGGCAAGTCCGGCAGATCGGCCGGGTTCGTGTTCACCAGATTGAGAATGATCGCGACCGACTCGGTTGGCGAAACGGATTCGAGAGTAGGCACCTTCAGCTTGAGAAGATTACTAAGCTTTTGTATAACTTCGTTGTGCCGCTGATTCGCCGTCGTTCGAATGTCTGCTGGAGTCCTGATATCGCCGAACGGTTTCCGCGGCGGCTCGAGCGGTGCTTCGAGGGTGACCACAAGCCCATAACCTTCCAAGTATGCGCCTTTGGCGTTTGGCAGCCCCCACCCGGGAATGGCGACGTTGATGAGGTCATTAACGGCGTTTTGCAAGGACACGGCGTCCTTGTTCATCTTTTCGACGGCTGGGGGAACCTGGCCGAAAGCGATCGCGGACATCGTGAGAAGGCAGAGTCCGAGTTTCAACATGATATCAATCCTGTGATTCCGAGCGCTTGGCGAGCAATTGAATGGATGAGGCATTGTCCCAAGTCTCCTTCAGAACGGTGCGTTGGAGATAGTCATAGTAAGCAAGCTCGCCTCGCAACCTTTGGATTTCCTTGTCGCGCTTGTCCAGTTCCCCGGCCAACCACACGCGCTCTGACTGACGCAATTCACCAATGATCCGGTCATAGTCGACGTTCTGCGCCTGAACAGCAGGAGGCGCAGGCGCTGGAACGGATACGATCACAGGCGCAGGGTTCGGTGACAACGCAATTAAGATAGCGATGATCAACGCCACAGCCGCCGATACAGGTACCGCTAAACGCCATTGGAAGCGACGAAGCCAGGACAAGCGTTCCGGCGGTGCAAAAATAACATGCCGCGGAGGATCCAGATCTGGCAAAGCTCTAAGCATGGCATGCGTCCGCTGGAACTGCTCGACCTGTTCCCGGCAATCGGAACACTCAGCCAGATGCCGCTTCGCTTCGGCCATATCCGATGCAGAAAGTTCTTCAAAGATAAATTCTGCGAGTTTATTGCTTAAATGTGACATAGCCACCTTCTCTGAGAGGATGGTAGCCGCGAATTACGCCAATGACGCGAAGGGGCGCGCAAAAAATCCTTGATGCGCCCCTTCGCGTCATTGGCGTAATTCGCGGCTACCATCACCCCAGAATCAGTCTCAATTTCTCGAATCCCATGTACAGCCGCGATTTCACGGTTGAAACCGGTGCACCTTGAATTACTGCGATTTCTTCAAATTTCAAACTGTGAAACACCTTTAACACGACCACTTCCCGCTGATCCTCCGGCAAATGCTGCAACGCCTTCTGTACTGCCAACTGATTCTCGATCGGCATACGTGACGGCCGCGTGTCCGGATCCAGCTCCACCCAGGTCTTGCCATAATCCTTACGGATCCTCGAAAGGCACGTGTTGTGCGCAATTCGATATAGCCAGGAGGCAAACCGGTCGTGATCCTTGAGCGTGCGCAGCTCCCGGTAGGCCTTCATGAAGCAATCCTGGCACAGATCCATCGCTTCATCCCGGTCTCCGATCATCCGGAGAATGAAGTTATAAATGGGCTTTTCCCATTGGCGCACAAGGATGCTGAACGCTTCCGTGTCACCTTTGAGAACGCGTTCGATGACTTTCTTGTCATCGGTCTTCACAGTCTAAAGACTCCCCTCGCACCCAAAAAGACGAACTTTGGACGCTTTCTCCTCTGACAGTCTAAATTACAGCCCGGTTTTACAAGATGGCTGCGCCCTCTCGGGCTTGCGCGGGCTCCGCCCGCCGGTGTCGCTCATACCGTCCATGGGAGCGCCGGCTTATCGACAGATTGGAATTCTACCGATAAATCTTGACGCGCTCGCGGAACGGGTGGCGGAGGAAATCAGAACCGAAGGCAATGAGCCATACGAAGTTGTTCCAGTCGATAACACTCACCTGGCGGAAAGCGACTAATAGCACGAAGTACCCGGGCAGGAAGATCGCGAAGTCCGCGGCCAACTTGATGGGAATCAGATAACGAACGCCAGCTAAGGCAGGTCCGGCCGCGGCGCCGGGAGCTCCAAATTCCTGCACCAGCAGCAGGCTCATCACCGGATTGACAATCGACAGCAGAATCGTGCTGCGCATGTCGAACTCCGGCCGGCCCACTCCGGCTCCCGTCTGGCTGGCCGCGCCTCCCAGGACATTTACCCCGTAGCCAATGGCCAGAATCTGGACCAAGAATGCTGATTGGTCAAACGTCTTGCCGAGCCATAGCCGGACGACCGAGCCCGCTTCCAATACGAGGAAAGCAACCATAGCCACAGTTACCATTGCCACGTACTTAGAAACGAGGAGGTATGTGCGCAAGATTTTCTCCCGGTCGTTTCGCGCACCCAGCTCAGACGTGGCGGGGATCAACGCGGAGAGCATGACAAGCGGCACCGCGCGCATAAACGAGGTCAGGCGTGAACTGACTTCATAGAATGAAACAGCCGCCAGACCCAAAACGCGGGAAACGATTAGTTTGTCGGCCTGAAAACAAATCAAACCGCCGACGCGGCTAACAGAAATCTTCGCGCCATAGGCAAACATCTCGCGAAGAAGCTTGCCGTCAAAATTCCAACCAAGCGACACTTTCGGAACAACGCGTTTTACCGTGAACACCGTCAGGATCAGCGCCAATACTGCGTTGACCAGCGCGTTGAGTGCCAGGCCGAACATGCCCAAACCTGCCTCAAGGAAAATGATCGTACCGAGCACGGTCACCACGCTCATTCGGATCTCTATAGAGTTCGACTTATCCATGCGCTGAATGCCCTTGAACACCGAAAGAAACATCGCGCCGATGTTCGTGATGGCGCATGTCAAAAGCACCAGGAAGTACACATGCGAAGCGTTGGCGATTCGGAAAAGCTGCAACAGCGGTTGCTCGATCAACAACCCCACAATCGTCAGCAAGACGCCAAACAAGCTATAAAACGCAAGGCCTGAGAAGATGACTTTGCTGATCCGGTCATAATCCTCATGCGTGTGATATTCGGAGATGTACTTTACAAAAGAGGATCCCAATCCAAGATCCAGGAGACTGAAGGAATAGGTAAAAATCGTGAACAGGACCCACGCGCCGAAATCGCCTACATTGAGGTGCGACAAAATGTACGGAGTGAGCAGAAAGCTCCACGAACGCCCAAGCACGTTGAAAAACGTATTCGTGACGAGCTTCTTCGAAAACTCTCCCCAAAAAGTAACCGGCTGAGGATCGTTCATTTGAAGGATTTCTTTGCCAATGACGGAAGCGGCGTGACCAATTTCGTCTGAGACTGCCTCTGATCTTTCGTGTAACGACGGTATCCAAGAAAGAAATGATAGCGAACAGACCAATTGTAGTGCATATCTATCAATCGCAGAATCTGACCCGTTCCTCGACGTCTCTCCCAGTTGGTCAGGATGCGGAACAGCGGAGCCATTACCACAGCCGACCACCTGTAGAGCGGATGAAAACTCTTTAAATGTCGAGTCATCCGACCGCTCTCGACAAAACGCTTCTTGAGCTCGGGGTGCAACAACAGTAGCTGCCCGAGGGAATAACCAGCTTGCTCGCAGCGTTCAAGGAATTCTTGGTAGTCGGGAAAGCGGTAATGAATAGCCCGGGCCTCCGGAGCAAAGATCATGTGAGATCCAGATTTTTCAAGACGGTATCCCAACTCGATATCTTCCATTCCGTAGATGCTGAAGGCTTCATTAAACCCGCCCACGTTTACAAGTACGTTCGTGGGCGTTGAAACGTTGCACGTATGGTAGTAGGAAAAATCAATCGGTCCCTTTGATGGCGTGTACGGATTCAGAATACGATGGTCTCTGAGGTAACGCAGGAACGGCTCAGGCGTATCGCCCCAGGGTATGGTGACCGCTCCGATGACCGATGCATTAGGATTCTTTTGATGATATTGGAGGTGCGCTTGAATGAGGGCAGGTTCCGCCTGAACATCATCATCGATAAACACTACCAGCTCGCCCTTGGCCATGCAAATACCGGCATTGCGTGTAGCCGCCGCACCCGGCTTCTCTTGCAAACCGAATTTCAAATTTGAATAGGTTCGCGCCTTTTGCTCAAGAACACTCCGCGTGTCATCAACGGAATCGTTATCGATAACGATAACTTCGTACTGATCCTGGGGAATTGTCTGGGATTCAATACGCTCGATGGTTTGAGCGATCAGGCCGGAGCGATTCTTTGTGGGAATGACAACACTAACCCTCATGGTTTTCTGCTTTCCACCGTGATTGGCAGAAGTGTAAATCCGGCCTTGATAGAGACACAGTCACTCTGCTAAGGAGGTCTCCTCGAGACGTATCCACGGGTGCTTCTTGGCGCACCACAAATGCCTTGTTTTAAGCAGGTACGGAATATATCGGATGTGATCCGCAAAAGCAAACGCGTACAATATCCTGCTCCGCAGTGAGTAACGTCCGAATATAAACCGATTTGACAGGAACTTGAATAGGATGCGTTTCTCGTCCCAGAAGCCGAATCGATAAAAAAGAAACAACGAATTCCGAAAACTGAAATAATTTTCAACGGTTCTTCGCTTGCCCGGCAACACGTCTTGTGTATAGTGCTTAACGACCGCATCGCGAACATAAATACATTTCCAGCCACGCAGCCAGAACTTCCAGCTCAAATCCACGTCCTCGCAGTACATAAAGAAGATCCGTTCATCGAATCCGCCAACGTCTTCAAAGGCCTGACGCCGAACGAGGACGGCGGCTCCAGTACACCACGAGGTCTCACCCGTTTTGGAGTTATAAACCTTCGGATGCTCCCGCGGCCACTGGCGGGCTTCACAGAGACCAGCGGATGGATCAGATTCGGCTCGCGCCAGTAACTTTTCCAGGCAGCCTTCCGGCAATTCCGTATCCGGATTCAACAGGAACATGAACTGACCCGCACTTTGTCGAGCTAGCAGGTTCATACCCCTGGCGAAACCATTATTCGTGAGTGATCGGAAAAAATATGTCCGAAATGGGACCTGAGCAATTTCGGGGATGAGTCTTTCCACAGTGTCGTCCGCCGAACTGTTGTCGAGGAAGTAAGCGGTAACTGGAATCGAAAGACGTCGAAGACTATCGAGGAGCGGTCCAACGAACTTGGCACTATTGTGAAAGACGATCAGGACATCAATACTCGATGTCACGATTACCTTCTAGATACGCCACGATTCCCAGCAAAACAAGAAGTCGTACAAGAAACGATACGGCCCGCAGTGGGAACAGCAGAATCTTCACTTTACTGAACCAGTAGATCCAACCGCTGCCCGCCGATGGTGCGGAAGAGAACCGTTCCCAATGAAGTCTGTCCAGTCACGCTGTTGAGTAAGATGAACTGAGTCGTGTAGCCGCCGGAATCCACAAAATGTGGAAACACAACTTCGGCGGACGATCCCTGAGTGATCTCTTCAATGGGTGGCACCGTTGTGATCAGAAAGTCGAACCTTTCGTTCGTTCGGCCCCGGAGACCTATGACAGATACGGCACTCGATGCTGTCACGCGCATGATGCCCTGGAAAGAGCTTGGTAGTGACGTAAAAAGTTCGTTCGCGAATTTCGCGACTTTGCCGCCAACGGGGATACTGAGGGAGCTGGTCAGACCGGTCGAGGTCCCATCAAGCCGAAACGCCTCGAGGCTGACATTGGCGGTAGTCACGTCGGCGTTCGCAATCGCAACTCCACTCTGAATGGAACCGATCGAACCCACCACGCCCGAATTCTGAATGTATGTGCGCAGCTGAGTTCCGCGAAGTCCGGAAACAGCCGCCTCCGAGACTCGGACTCCCCCAGCAGTGAAGGAAAAGATGCCGAAAGCGACAGGCGTCCGATCTCCTGTCGTCGGACTGACCCTAACCGATCCTGTCTGTACGGTCGCGCCGACATTTGGCATAAAGTACCTCTGCATCCTCTTTGGGGGAAGGATATAGTCGATGCTATTTACGGTCACCGTGCCGACAGGTACAGTGATGGAATTGCCCGACTGATCG
>WNGR01005815.1_pt1 | contig 17703 bp, 14 predicted proteins | sample 5407581 | NCBI WGS metagenome assembly WNGR01 (sample SAMN13153383, study PRJNA577476) | soil metagenome | isolation source: 80 cm soil or saprolite under Garry oak tree replicate 2 | place: USA:California | collected 2016-06-15 | reverse complement strand
GATTGGCCCGGTACGCGAACTGCATAAGATGAGCTATCCGCAACAGATGCTCTATGCTTTCCTGGATGGGCAGCCCGTCGATATCTTCGCCTTCTTACTCGTCTTTTCATTCGTGGTCTTCTATCCACAGTATACCGTCCCACCGCAATTACGCATCTCCGCGTTCGCCGATCAAGCTGTTGGTGGAGCGTTCTTACTCCTCCCCGGCCTGGTTGATCTCGTGGTGATGTCCCCCCTCTTCTTCCGCTGGCTTGGGCAACTCGAGGAAAAAGCGAAGATCGCCGACCAGCGCAGGCAGGAGGAGGAAGAGGCCATGCTGGAAGCGGAAGCAGAGCAGATAGGAGAGACTTCGGAAGCTTAGAACATAGCCGCTAACCGCTCTTTAACGGCTGGCTGAGAGTTTCTCGGCCAGCCAATGGCGGAGCGTGTTCGTGCACTCTGGCACAACCGGGCCTGCAATGCCAGGGTCTGTCGCCGGATTCTGCACCAATTTCATATTGTGGCTGGTATTTGGGATGATGTCGATCAGGTGATCGTCGGGGGTGCGACTCTTCAATGCGGCGTCGAGCAACGGCGTATCTTCAGTGGCAAACACCTGAATGTCTTTCGCCCCTTGCAGTACCAGCACCGGGCCAGGGTAGTGTTTGACCGTCGCCGCGGGATCGACCTGCAATTCGCCGTACCAGAACTCGTCGTAGGCAGGTTGGAATAGCACTTCCAGGTTCTGGGTGAGCTGAGGGGGAACTTTGCCGTTCGCCTTCAGGTCTGCAAATGGAGCGCTGGGCACCTTACCGGTTTTCCTCAGACCCGCAAAAATCTCATCCAACTTGCTCAACACAAACCCTGCCGGGATCGCGGGCTGCTGCTCCAACTGATGAGCAATTTGCTCACGCAAGATGACATCTATAGGACGACCCGGCGCGCTGATCAACACCAGTGCCGCCGCTGGGTGAGCCAGCCCCTTGTCCATTGCCGCGACCTCTCCAACAATGATGCTCCCCTCACTATGCCCGATCAGAGCAGTACGAGCAGGATCAATCTCGGGCTGCTGTTGAAGTTCGCTCAAAGTGGCCCTGGCGTCTCCAACGTAGTTATCCCAGGCGAAGAAGTCCTGAAGCGTCTTGATCTCCGCCGGTGTCGGCTGATTAGGATTTTGCGGGCGAGGAAACGACGAACTTGCCCCGACGGCTCGCTTATCGTAGCGCAAACTGGCAATTCCCTGTTGCGCAAGTTGATCCGCGAGTTGACTATACAGGTTGGTAGTCACCCCCCCCTGTTGATTGCCATTCCTATCGGTCGGCCCACTTCCCGCCACGATGATCACGCCCGGCACCCGTGTCCCTTTCTGATGAGCGGGGATGACTAAGGTCCCTGCCAGAGTGACGGCGCCCACTCCCGGATAGGTGACATCCCGCTGGCTTTGAGCGACGGTGGTATTCGGTGGTGGCGTCTGCGTCTGCGGTTGCGTCTGGCCTCCGCAGGCGCTCAAGAACAACAGGACGGACAGGCTGATCATGGTAATACTGTAAAACTGCCTTCTTGTCATTGTATTTTCCTCTTTGTCTGGATATCAATCTACAGGCCTCAGGAGGGGTTGCATAGCCTAATCCTGTGTATTGTTCTCATCTCCATCTACTCTAGAGACGGTGTGGACTCCATTTTTTAACTACCAATTGCTCGTGGAGATGCGGGGTTCAGATGAAATGGCAGAGAGTTGACGAACGTGGTATTATTTCTGATGAAGTCCCCGTAGCTCAGTGGATAGAGCACTGGTCTCCGGAACCAGGCGCGCAGGTTCAATTCCTGTCGGGGACGTTTTGATTCCTTATTTATCTGTCAATGTACGCGAGATAGTGAGAGTAGGAGAAAGTCAAAGAAGACAGTGATCGCAGACAAAATTCGTGCCGCCTTCCAGGAAACCAGCCAACGTAACACCCGCCCACGTCGCCTCATCGCAGATCGACTCGTTGAGCTTGCCCAAAGTGGGGCAGACTTCACCATCGATGATCTCTGGCAAACACTACGCCGTGAAGAACCCCACCTGGGAAGGGCAACCGTCTACCGTTCCGTCGAAAAGTTAGTCACGCTGGGGCTGCTTGATCGCATCGAATTCGCCGATGGCACGCATCACTATCGCGTATGTAGCGGCGAACACCATCATCACCTCACCTGCACTGGCTGTCACCGTGTCGTAGAGGTCGAGATCTGCCTGCCTGTCGATCAATTCAACTCTATCGGAGATCAAACCGACTTCGCAATCGAGGGTCATTCCCTGACTCTTTTCGGACGCTGCTCAGATTGCCGCAATGTTCTGTAGGGGTAGAGTCTTATGTGAAGAGGAGTCCAGGCGCCATCCTGAAAGTTCCACCCCATCCTGGCAAATGTGAAATCGACTTCATGGAAAATGTGAATTGAGCCATTGATTTTATATGGATGAGGGTATACAATGGTCTTGAACACATGAATGTGTTAAATAAACTATTGTGGATGGCGTGGCATAGCAGAATCGAATATATTCTATCAGAAATGGAAGAAATACCTCTCTAAAGCTTTTTTTTCATGAAAGCTGCTCTTTTAGCTCCAACTATGGACATGTCACTGGGAAGAGGGCGCAGGCATGGCAAATATTGGAAGCACTCTCAATAAGCGATATCTCCTGAAAAAACACATTGCCGGGGGCGGTTTTGCGCAAGTTTTCCTGGCAAGCGATCTACTGCTGGGACGGCAGGTTGCAGTCAAAGTCCTGGATCAAAGCATGGCCAGGGATGCTGACATATTGAAACGCTTCCGCCAGGAGGCAAAAGCGGTAGCCACGCTGGAACATCCGAACATACTGCCCGTCTACGACTACGGAGAAGCCAATGGCGCTCCCTACCTGGTAATGCCCTATGTCGGCGGAGGGACGCTTGGGGACCGCATGAAGCAGGGACCATTGACCCTTGACGAGATCGGTGTCTATCTTGATCAGATCGGGTCAGCCCTGGATTATGCGCACGAGCAAGGCATCATCCATCGCGATGTCAAACCCAACAACCTGTTGATTCGCAGTAATGGACAACTCGCCCTCATGGATTTCGGGTTGGCAAAAGTGCTGGAGAACGCGGCGGTGGTGACTGAAACGGGCGTTTTCGGCACCATCGCGTATATGTCCCCTGAACAATTTCAAGGCCTGGTAGGTCCGTTGAGCGACATCTACATGCTGGGCATCATCTTGTACCAGATGCTGGCCGGAAAACTGCCGTATGAAGGCAATACCAGCCAGGTACTGCTCGCGCATTTGCAACTTGTACCTGCCACGCTTGCTGGCACGCCCAACATGCGCTCCATACATCCGGCAGTCGTGCAGGAGCTGGACCAGGTGATTTTGAAAGTCCTGTCAAAGCTTCCGAATGATCGTTACCAGACCTGCCAGGCGCTGTGCAGCGGCTATTATAAAGCTCTCAAAGCGGACCCAGCGAAATCCGCTGGAAAATATAGGCGCGATGATAATGCCAATATACTTGATCTGGGCGGGACAATCATCGACAAAAACCTTGCCATTCCATCAACTCCGCCGCGCAAACAAGCTATGGAAGGCGCATCGGTTGGACAATCGCCTCTGCCGCCCGCTCCTGATCTTAATGGCACTGAGAGTACACTCCGGGGTATACCGCCAAAACCACAAGACTTGAGCGAGACAATAGTTGCGCCTCATCGCCCGCCTGCTAAAAAGGATTTGCTCAAACCAGCTAGACTAATAGTGACGACTGAGCCGGATCAAGGATTTGAAAAGATTTTTGACCTGGTAGGCGAGACCGTCACCATGGGTCGTGCCAGAGATAATCAATTGTGGATACCACTCGAGATCATTTCGCGTTATCATGCCGTGTGCAACCTGCTCGACCCACAAAAACAGACGTACAAAATCTCGCAACTAAAAAGTCCGAACCCACTGCGTTATAATGGCAAGGAGGTGCAGGAGAAAGTCCTGGAGCACGGAGATATTTTTGAGATTGGCAAACGCGGGTATGCTCAATACATTGTGAAGCTCCAGTACCAGGCTCCAGAATACGGGTACAGATGAACATATCACTCTTGTAATCAATGCATTATTCGCCGTTGAATGTAAAGCGTGTTTTTATGGTATGAGCAAGTCGGAAGGAGAGAACTCACATGGCTATATCAGCTATCGACCAGGTTGGTAGATTGCTCAGAGGGCGCGAGTTGCAGTTTCGTGCGGTCGTTATCACCGCAGTTGCCTCGTACTTCCTCCAGTTGATTGGCATCTGGCTCCACTGGGCGTTGTGGGCCATTGCCCTGGGAACCATACTTCCCTGGATTCCCCTTTTCAGCATGAAGGTACTCTGGACCAGCAAGCACTACGGGTTCATGGCGACGTACCTTGTTCTCATGATTTTGCAGGCCGGGCATGTCGGGGAGCACGTGGTGCAGATGCTCCAGTTCATCTTCATCTACAATCCCGCGGCCAATCCTCCTTGCTTAGGTTGGATGTGGCTTGTACATTTTGTCTGGGATGGCTTGATCTTGGTAGCCTGTATTATTATACGGATTCACTTCCGCAACTCGAAGAACATCTGGCTGAACCTGGCTATTATAGCTGCTGCCGTGCACCAACTCGAACACATCTACCTGTTCGGCAATTACGAGTTCAATAACTACTTCTACAATCATGGCGGCTACTTCCTCGGTGTGCATATCGTTAACGGCCTGGCGGCTCAAAACGGCTTTCTAGGCTATAATGGGTTCATTGGCAGCCTCTTCCCATTTATCAATCCGATCTTGCCCAGCCGCATCAACCTGCACTTCATCTACAACTCGCTGGTGCTCATCCCGATGATCCTGGCGTTCCGCAAGCAGTTGCAGTACGTCTATGATGAATGGCTGGCCAAAGCTATGCCGCAACTGAGCGAGGAGCAGTTGGTCGCCGCCACTGCGCAGTCTGAGAATGAAACATTCCGTGCGGGGCAGATCATTTTCCGCCAGGACGACCCGGCTGACAAGTTCTACATCATCACCAAAGGGCAGGTCGAAATCACCCGCTCGATTAAGAAAGACAGTCCGGAGATTCCGGTGGGACGGCTCACCGAGGGCCAGTACTTCGGAGAGATTGAGTTGTTGGGCCGGGCGTTCCGCTCGGTGACAGCTAAGGCAGTGGGCGAGGTAGAGTGCCTGAGCCTCAATCGCGAAGTCTTCAAGTCACTGCTGGCGGCATCGAGTGAGACCTACAAAGAATTTGATGTGGTGCTACGCCGCCGCCTTGCCCAGTTGGGAGCCCTGCAAGGCATCTCTCTCGATGATTCTGCCAATGCCGATGCGGATACCATCATGAAGACGCGCATGATTCGCGACCGGCTCAAGATGCTCCAGGGCGACGATGTGAGCCGCCTTCTGGGTAGAGTGCAGCTTGCGCCTGCTGCGGCCTATGCTCTCGAGTCGCAGCCCGTTGCCGTAGGAGCAGGCGTTGGGAGCGCGAGTGCACGGCCTGTAGACCCAGGTGCGACATTTATGCCGCCTGCGCCGATGCCGGTGCAGGTATACCCCAGTAATGGCCACCTGCGTGGTGTCTTGCTGGTGCGTTCAGGCCCGTCGGCAGGTCAGCGGTTCGAGATCAAAGCATCGCGCGTGGTGATCGGACGCCGCAGCCGGGATACCGTTTCGGATGTGCCAATGATCCTCATCGATGACGCGCGCATCTCGCGCCAGCATCTTGAGATCGTGGCTAAACCAGATGGTCTCTACGTGCGCGATCTCGGATCGGCCAACGGCACCTGGCTTAACGGCAGGCAGGTCGGCGGCGACCCGGTCCGCCTGGAAAATGGTGCGGAACTGCATGTTGGTCCTGATAGTGTGTTAAATTTTCAGGAGAGTTAAATGTGGGGACAACACGTTGAAAAGAAACGTGTGCTGATCCTGGGTGGAGGCTTTGGAGGTGTTGCCACAGCGCAACACCTCCGCAAGCTCTTCAAAAAAGACCCTGGCGTCGAGGTCACCCTGGTCAATCGCGAGAACTTTTTTGTATTTATTCCCTTGCTAGCTTCAGCCGCCTCCGGCTCGATCGAGACGCTGCATATTCTCAATCCCATTCGCCGCATGATACCCGGTATTCCCTTTCGCGCGGAAGAAGTCACGGACATTGATCTGCAGCGGCGGCTTGTCACGACTACCTCGCCGATTACGGGACGTGAAGTACGCTTATCCTACGATCACCTGGTCTTGGCCCTGGGCAATACCATCAACCTGGCCTCCTTGCCGGGCGTAGCGCAGCATGGGAAAACCATGAAAAGCCTGGGCGATGCACTGCACCTGCGCAATCACATTATTTCCATGCTCGAAGCCGCCGATGTAGAGACCGATCTGAAAATTCGCCAGGAATTGTTGACGTTCGTGGTGGCAGGAGCGGGCTATAGCGGCGTCGAGACGGTAGGAGAACTGAACGACCTGGTGCATGAAATCACCCGTCATTATCCCTCATTGACCAGGGAGAGCGTCAAGGTTGTGCTCTTACATAGCCGCGATCGCATTCTCCAGGAAATGGGGCCGGGGCTGGCTGACTTCGCGCTGAAAAAACTGCGACAGCGCGGCGTTGAGGTGCGGCTGAACACACGCATCGCGGCTGCAACACCTCACGAGGCCATCCTGAGTAGCGGTGAACGTATTCCAACGCGCACCCTGGTGGTCACGGTTGGCTCGGCTATCAATCCAGTGTTGTCTTCCTTACCACTCCCGCGCGAAAAAGACCGTATTCTCACCGACCCTTTCATGGCTGTGCCAGGCATGCCGGGCATCTGGGCGTTGGGTGATAACGCGGCAGTACCGAATGCAGCGGAGAAAGGCGCATGTTCACCACCAACGGCGCAGTTCGCCCTACGACAGGGCAAGACGCTGGCCCATAACCTGGCGGCAGTATTGCATGGGAAACCGCAAGAACAAAAAGCATTCAATTTTTCCGGGCTGGGTCAGCTCTGCCTGGTGGGGCACCGTGCCGGTGTCGCCGAATTGTTTGGCGGCATCAAGCTCTCCGGCCTGATTGCCTGGATGATGTGGCGCAATATCTACTTGATGAAATTACCGGGTTGGGATCGCAGGGTGCGTGTCGGGTTGGACTGGGGCCTCGATCTCTTCTTCCCACGCGAACTCTCCTATATCAACCTTGAACGCACACAGGTCATCAACCAGGCGCATTATGAGCCAGGAGATTACATCTTCCGCCAGGGAGATGTAGGCGATCAGTTCTATGTCATTGTCTCCGGCGAAGTGGAGGTCATCAGAGAAATGCCCGATGGCCAGGTCTCGCGCCAGGCTCGCCTGGGGAAGGGGGAGTATTTCGGAGAAGTAGCCCTCTTGACGGGTAGGCGGCGTAATGCCAGCGTGCGTGCCCTTAGCCCGGTCAATCTGATGTGTCTGGGCCGCGATGAGTTCAATAATCTTACGGGCGCCTGGTTGAAATTCTCTGAAAGTGTGCAGTCGCTCTCCGAAAGCCGTGGAGGAGTAGCCCAGAGCGCCAGCGATCTCAGTCGTCAGTTTCATACCGTCATCGGCAGTATCCCCATAGAAGCGCAGCTGGCCGGTCTGCTGGCAACCTCCACCCATACATCCAGGCAGCAAAACAATGCTCCTGCTTCTGCTCCGTTGCCGCCGCCTCCATCTTTAGTGCGAGGCGATGGAGCCGAGTTGCCCCTGCAAGGAGAGACGCTGAACCTGGGGCGCGCGCCCGAAAACCATATCGTCGTGGATGATAGACAGGTATCGCGCAGTCATGCCATCCTGAAACGCGAGGGATCACATTACATCCTCGAAGATGTGGGCACGCGCAACGGCACCTATGTCAATGGACAGCGTGTTCAACGTCAGCCCCTGTCAGACGGCGATACTATTCGCCTGGGCCAGACCGTGTTTACTTATCGATTGCGCCCCGGCTGATCCATGTACGACAACTCAGGGCGCTTTCGGTGAGCCATCTTCCCCTTTTTCGTTCTTACCTTGTTCCTGTTCGCGGTGCGAAAGGAAGACGAAGCCTATCATTGAGAGTGGGATGGCGATTAATAAGATCAGCGAAATGTTGATCAAACCATTGGATGCCCAGATGTTAAAGGTCTCGCCGAGCGCGAGAATCACAACTGCCCCCATTGCCAGCAGCAATGCCACAACCATGATACGCATGCCAGGAATTCCTTTCATCTATCAGATTTCCAAATCCACGACTGTATTGGAAGCTGCGCCTTACCACGCCCGTATTGTAACATTGATGATGAGTGCGCGAAAGTGACCCGCGCCACAATTTGTTCCAAAACAATCGCTACTATAAAAAAATGAGAAGGCTTGTGAGAAGTTGAATAAAACAAGCGTATAATATGTAACGCCCTGTCATATCCTCTTTTTCAGGGATGAGTGTATCAGCGGCGTGCATTTCCAGGCAGCATGGTTGGCTGCCAACTCGCACCTTTACATTGGTTCCCGTCTAAACGGGTAACCCGGTTTCCCAAATGTATTTTTGTTTCTAGGAGGACACAATGCTCAAGAAACCCAAACCGCGTTTTCTCAGAATGTCCTTTTCCGCCCTGGCCGTGGTGCTCCTGCTGCTGAGCGCCTGTAGCACGGGTGGAACCCCGACCACGACCACGCCTACGACAAGCGCGGGCACGCCTGTCAAAGGCGGCACCTGGATCGACGACCTGTTTGAAGAGCCAGACTCGCTGATCACCAATGCCTCGAACGAGACGTTTGCGGCGATGATGATGTATGCGCTGTACGCGCCGATGTTGTATAGCACCCCGCAGGGCCAGGTTATGTCCGGCCTGGTGACCCAGGTGCCCTCGTTGGCCAACGGTGGCATTAGCGCCGACAGCAAAACCTGGAAGTTCACCTTCAAGTCCGGGCTGAAATGGTCCGATGGCCAACCCCTGGATGCCCGGGACATGGATTTCACCTGGAAGCTGTGGAAAAACCCCAAGTTCGGGGCGATTAATACCATCGCGGTCACGGATATCACCTCCGCCGATGTCTCTTCGGACAACCTGACGATCACCTTCCATCTCAAGGACCCGCTGGTGTCGTTTTACGCCTATTTTACGGATGGCTACTTTGCCCCGCTGCCCGCGCACCACTTCGCGAGCGTGGATCCCGCCGCCATCTTGAAGTCGGCGGACAACCTGAACCCCTCGGTGGTGAGCGGCCCGTTCATGATGAGCGAGAGCAAGCCGACCGACCACTACACCATGGTGCGCAATCCTATGTACTACCAGGCGGCGCAGGGACTGCCCTACCTGGATAAGATCATCTTCCGTATTACGCCCGATCAGAACACCATCCTCAAGGACTTGCAGGCGGGCACCCCCCACTCGTCGTGGTTCCTGGATGTATCTAAAGCCCTGGTCTACCAGTCGCTGAGCAACTACCAGCTTGATGCTCCCAAAAATAGCGGAAACTTTGAGGCGATGTACTTTGACTTCCACAACAAGGTGCTGGCCAACAACCCGGAGGTGCGCCAGGCGATGTCGATGGCGGTCGACCAGCTGACGCTGATCCAGGTCGCGCGTCGCGGACTGGGTGGGCAACTCTGCGTGGACCATGCACCAACCCAGGTTCCCGGCCACTACACCGGGCCGTGCCCGAAATTTGATCTTACCGCCGCAAACGCCCTGCTGGATAGTAAGGGCTGGAAGGCTGGCTCGGACGGGGTGCGCACCAAGAACGGTCAGCGGTTGGAGTTCCAGTACTCGACCACAGCCAACAACCTGTGGCGCGCTGACGACGAACTGATCAACCAGCAGAACTTCAAGAAGATCGGCATCAAGATCGACATCCAGAACTATCCGGCCAGCACGCTCTTCGGCACCTTCCTGACCGATGGCAAGCCGGGCGTGTACGACATCGTGGAGTATGAGACTGCAGTTGGCCTCGACCCCGATGATGCCGCTTTCTTCCAGACCGGCAATCCCGGCAACACGACGTATTACTCCAATCCGGCGTTGGATGCCCTGTACAAACAGGAGCAGGCGACCGCCGACCCCACTGCCCGGCAGGCGATCTTCGACAAGATCCACCAGATCTACCTGACGGACTTCCCGTTCATCGTCGAATTCGCTTCTCCTGACATTGGCATCCACAAGAAAGGAACCGAGAACTACCAACAGTCGCTGGTAGGGGCCGGAGAGGATCCCAACGTCTGGCTGTGGTGGTGTGCCGGTGGAACCTGTCCGTAGGCTGGTGTGATTGCACCTAATCTCGTTTTGTAGGTTATTGCCTGGCACATGACAGGCAAGGGTACCCTCCGGTCGGACACCCGAAGGTGTCCGACCGGAGGGTATTTATGACAAGTTTGTAAATTGCATGGACAAAGTAGTGACATAAATGTAAGGTTTATGGTACACTTATGACCAATATTAGCTGTCCTCACTCTGTGCTCGTCGGAGGCAAATATGGGACGATATATTTTACGTCGAGTTTTACAAGCGATTCCTCTGTTGTTCTTTTTGACGATTGCCATGTTTGCGCTGATTCACTTGCTACCGGGTGGAGCAGATGCGGTCCTGTTCAATCCTCACCTGACCCTGGCTGCGCGGGCCGCTTTGCGCGATCGTATGGGCCTGAATGACTCGGTGCCCGTCCAATACATCAAGTGGCTCACCAACGCCATCAGGGGGGACTTCGGCTATTCGTTTAATACGAACGAACCCGTGTCGACGGTCATCGGAAGAGCGTTTCCGGCAACCCTTCAGTTGTTCGGCGCTGCCCTCGTGCTGGCCTTAGTGATCGCGATCCTGTTAGGCGTGATCGCAGGAGTGCGCCAGGGAAGTCTCACCGACTATGCTCTGACCATCCTCGCCTACGCCGGTATCGCTATGCCCGTCTTCCTCCTGGGTTTGCTGGCGCAAACCATCTTTGGGGTTGACCTCAAATGGTTCCCCACATCTGGAACCGAGTCGGTCGCGGTAAGCTTCACCAATCCATTTTCCGCGCTGCTGGATCACCTATGGTACCTGTTCTTACCCATGATGGTGCTGGCGATAGCCTTTATCGCCGGTTGGAGCCGCTATATGCGCTCCAGCATGATTGAGAACATCAAGCAGGACTACATGCGGACTGCGCGCGCCAAGGGCGTGGGTCCGGTGGCCGCGCTTTTCCGCCATGCGCTGCGCAACGCGGTCATCCCCTTGATTACGGTCGTCGCGCTCGATTTTGGCTCGGTGGCCGGTGGCGCTGCCATTACTGAAGGCGTTTTCAGCTGGCATGGTATGGGCCTGTTGTTTCTTGACAGCCTGGACCGGCGCGATTATCCGATCTTGATCGCCACGTTGTTGATCGGCGCGTTCTTTGTCATTACATTCAACCTCATTGCAGATGTCCTCTATGGGGTGATGGATCCTCGTATTCGTTACTCGTAACGTGTAGTACACGATGGCCTGTTACTACTGAAAGGAGAACTCCATGGACATATCTGAACACCTTAATTTGAACACGGCAACGACAGAAGAAGAGGTCGAACCCTACCTTGAAGCGACTACGGAGTTAGTGCAGAAACGACGTAGCCAGGGACGGATCATCTTTGATCGTTTTATGCGCAATAAGATAGCTGTCGGGGGAGCGGTATTTCTGATCCTCCTGATCCTCTTCTGTGCCCTGGGTCCGTTTATCTGGCGGGCTGAGCCAAACCTTCTTCCCGACTTCTCGAGTATATCGAACTCATCGCTTCCTCTGGCCGCTCCCTCTCCGGCGCACCCCTTTGGAACCGATAGCGTGGGACGCGATACCCTTGCGCGTATGATGTACGGCGGCCGCGTTTCGCTGCTGGTGGGCCTTACCTCGATGCTCATGGCCATCCTCTTTGGGATGGGTATCGGTGCCTTTGCGGGCTACTACGGCGGGATCATCGATAACATCCTGATGCGCTTTACCGATGTGATCCTGGCCGTGCCGTTGTACCTGTTGCTCTTTGTGCTTTCCGCTTCCTTCACCGACGGCACGCCGAAAAGTGTGATCATCCTGATTGCCATCTTTGGATGGACCTATGCGGCACGCCTGGTGCGAGGAGAATTTCTCGCGCTCAGAGAGCGCGAGTTTGTCATGGCGTCGCGCACCATTGGCGCGAAAGATTTGCGCCTGATGTTCCGCCACATCCTGCCGAACGCAGCCGGGCCGATCATTGTGAACGCAACGCTGTTGATTGGCACGAACATCATCCTGGAGTCGGTCTTGAGCTACTTTGGCTTCGGTATTAAGCCGCCCGATGCGAGCTGGGGCAGTATGATCTCGGATGGGAATGGCCTCTTTGATGTTGATGCCTGGCTTTTATTCTTCCCCGCTTTGGCGATCTTCTTCACTGTGCTTAGCTTGAACCTGGTCGGCGATGGATTACGCGATGCGCTCGACCCGTATATGACTGAACGTTAGAATAGCGCGTTAAGGAGCGACTACCTTGGGAGAGTATCTGTTAGAGGTGCAAGACCTGAAAACGTACTTCAAGGTCAAGGCCGGCCGTGTGCGAGCCGTCGATGGGGTAACCTTTGGGGTCAAGCCGGGCGAGAAGGTAGGTGTGGTAGGCGAGAGCGGCTGTGGTAAGAGCGTCACAGCCCTCTCGATCATGCGTCTGCTTCCCCAACCTGCCGGGGAGTATGCCGGGGGCAGTGTCTTGTTTGAAGACGGTGATCTGCTCGATCTCCCTGAAAAGGAGATGCGCAAGGTGCGTGGCGGCAAAATAGGCATGATCTTTCAGGATCCGCTGACCTGTCTCAATCCCACCATGACCGTCGGCAAACAAATTGCCGAAGCACTACGCATTCATCTCAAATTGGATAAAGACGAAGCAAACAAACGCGCGCTTGCCCTGCTGGAACAGGTTGGCATTCCTGCTGCCGCGGAGCGCATCAATTCGTACCCGCACCAGTTCAGCGGTGGCATGCGCCAACGCGTGATGATTGCCATCGCCCTGGCCTGTAATCCGAAACTGCTCATTGCTGACGAGCCGACAACTGCGCTTGACGTAACAGTGCAGGCGCAAATTCTTGAATTGATTGACGGCGTCTGTTCGGATTTCGGCACCGCCGTCATCCTGATTACGCATGATCTCGGTGTGGTTGCTGGCATGACTGATCGCGTGGTCGTGATGTACGCGGGCAAAGTCATGGAAACCGCGTCGACAGATGAACTATTTGCCAATCCCCGTCATCCCTACACACTTGGTTTGCTGGCGTCCGTTCCCCGTCTCGACGAAGAACGCCACTCGCAGCTCAAGACCATTGAAGGCTCTCCCCCCGATCTGATCAAACCGCCTCCTGGTTGTCCTTTCATGCCCCGTTGCGCCTTTGCGCGCGCCATCTGTCGCACGATGCCGCCGCTTGATCCCGTGGACGGGGCATCGAATCATTTCAAAGCCTGCTGGGTCGATGTGACCGATCCCAAGGAGCAGGCCTATGCGGAAAAACGGCGCCAGGCAAGGTATGAAAGAATGCAAGTAGTTCTCAAAGAGTCCGCCGTACAAACGCTGCAAGCGTCGGAGGAGAAATAGATGCTCGAGACGAATACAGCTGTAGCAAGCAAAACCTTGCTCGATGTGCGCGACCTCAAAATGTACTTTCCTCTGACCAGGGGCCTCATCTTTCAGCGCGTGGTCGGCTATGTGCGAGCGGTTGATGGTATCAGCTTTACCATTGATCGTGGTCAGACATTGGGCCTGGTGGGTGAAAGCGGCTCTGGCAAGACCACCATTGGTCGCACCATTGTGCGCCTCTACAAGCCCACAGGCGGGCAAATGCTGTTTGACAATGTTGACCTGGCCTCGCTCGGGGGCGAACAATTGCGACAGGTGCGCCAGCGCGTCCAGATGGTTTTCCAGGACCCCTTTGCATCGCTGAATCCCCGTTTCACCATTGGCTCACTCATCGCTGAGCCGATGCATATCTATCACGTAGCATCCAATAAAGAGATACGCGAGAGAACGGTAGAACTCCTGCGCGTGGTTGGTCTGCGTCCCGAGTACATTGATCGCTACCCACACGAATTTAGTGGTGGCCAGCGACAGCGTATCGCCGTTGCACGCGCCCTTGCCATCAACCCGGAATTTGTGATCGCTGACGAACCTGTTTCCGCGCTGGATGTCTCGATTCGTGCGCAGGTGCTCAATCTGCTGCAGCGTTTGCAAAAGCAGTTCAATCTCACCTATCTCTTTGTCTCGCATGACCTGGGCGTTGTGCGTCACGTCGCGGACCGCATCGCCGTGATGTACCTGGGTAAAATCGTTGAGATGGCCGACCGCGACGAACTATACGAAGCTCCCAAGCATCCCTATACCCGTGCGTTGCTCTCGGCGGTACCCATTCCTGACCCGCAGATCGAGAAACGGCGTCAGCGTATCATTCTTTCTGGCGATCAGCCGAGTCCCATCAAGATTCCTTCGGGGTGCCGGTTCCATACCCGTTGTCCAATGGCGGAGGAGATCTGTCGCCAAGTGGAACCAGTTTTTGAGGCTAAAGATGGGCGTGAACACTTCGCCGCCTGCCATTTCTCAGAAAAGGTAACCCCTGTAGATTAAGGCATCTCATTCTTTGCCCTATGGATGGCTACCCTATTGCAGGGTAGCCATCCACATCCATGTCTGTGGGAGTGCGTAGGGCGAGCAGCCTCTATGAACCCCGAACTTGCGAAACACCTTCGGCATAGCAGCGTTGACATCCTGCCTGAATGACGCTATGCTTACTACATACTACTGCTATATACAATATGCGCGTTAAAAGAGGTTGTTATGCTACGACGTTCAAAAGGTCAGCTTTTCCTGCTGCTATGTTCGCTTGTGGGCGCCGGTATTGCAATCTATCTCACGTTCGAACATTATCAGCTTGTTCCCCTGGCCTGTTCGAATAATGGCCTCGTCAATTGCGCGCGTGTCCTCTCCAGCCCCTATTCTGTGGTTCCTGGAACGTCTCTTCCCATTACCATCCCTGGGTTGGCCTGGTGCGGAGTCATGGCTGCTTTAGCAGTTGCAGGTTTATACACAGGCTTGCAAAGTCGTTGGCTCCGTCTTGCTCAATTTGCATGGTCCCTCGTAGGCATGTTGACCGTCCTTTACCTCGTCTATGTCGAAATTGTGCGGCTCCATACAATTTGTGCCTGGTGTACTGCTCTCCACGTTCTCATTCTCGTGATCTTCCTCGTGACATTAGTACAACTCCAATCGCAGTCACCTGCCGAGCTTGAGGCTGAAGAAGAAGAAAACGAAGTGGTTGGAACCGCGCGTGATGCTCAAGCCCCTCGTACGCGCTGAACTGTCGTTCGTAGAGTGTCAACCGATCTCAACTCGTTGAGCGAATTGTATCCAAACCTCGTATGTATCCAAGATCAGAACGGGGAGCAGGGGGCTTGTTTGTCTCGAAACTCCAGCAGTTTCTCTCCGTTGCAGCTACTGGAGGTAAATACATGAAACGCTGGATGCTTCTACTTCTGCTGCTGGTCATCGTCATGTTGGCTGTCAGTTTGCTCGTACTCCGCCAGCGCCTGGCCAGTTCATCGCAGCTATCGCCCTCACACCTTGCTCGTACTCCTCACAGCGCCTATAAGTATGATTTATGCATAGAGGCTTTTGCGTATGCCCACGCTTCGCCAGATGAGCCACATAAAACCGACTACACGTTCCACGATCCCTTTCGCATGACGGACGACACCATCATTCCCTACCTGATGGACTGGAATCCGTCTGAAAATACGGCGAGCTTCAAGGTCATCATTATAGTGGGCCAGGTAAACACCTTTACCGAAACCATAGCGCATGTAAGGGCCCTGGATGGCATATCGATCATGCTGCCGGACAGGCAAAATCAGCTTCAGCGTGCGAGCGAGCCTCAATTTATCGTAAGTTCACTCATCCAGGGTGGTGGAATTGCGGTACTGGACTTTACCTGTCCGCAGCAATGGCAATGGAAAGCCGTGGCTACGTTCTGATGCAGGTCGGGCTCATTCCCATTGAAATGTTCGTGCCGCCACCAGCAGAATGACCACTGCCCAGACGACCAGCGTCAGCAGCGGCAAGCTGGGAAATGCCGCTCCGCTTGACATACCGGCCTGAAGCGCCTGCGTCAATGCCGCCGCCGGTAGAAGCTGTGCGATAGCTGCCAACCCCGCCGGAAGATGGCTGAGTGGGAGTATACCTCCACCCAGGAGCAAGAACAGGAGGTAGAGCGCATTCGCACCCGCCAGCGTGACCTCGGCGCGTAAAGCCCCCGCCATTGCCAGGCCCAGGGCCGCGAAGGTTGCTGTTCCTATAGCCAGAACCAGTAACGCCAGCAGAGGTGAGCCAGCTGGTCGCCAGCCGTAAAGCGCGACGGCCACGCCGACCAGGATAATGACTTGCAGCAGCTCGAGGACAAGCACCGAGATGAGCTTGGCAAGAATTAGCCCAGCGCGAGGTAAGGGTGAACTGCCCAGCCGTTTGAGCACACCATAGTAACGTTCATACGCTGTAGCGATGCCCAGGCTAACCATCCCGGTCGCCATCACTGCTAATGCCAGCATGCCGGGCAGGAGAAAATCAACTGCTTTTCCAGTTGACGCTGGAATAATATTGAGCGAGGCAAAAAAGACCAGCAGGACCACCGGCACAATCAGCGTAATCAGCACACTTTCGCCCCTGCGCAATGTCAGTAGTAACTCAACACGCGTCTGCGCTGCCACCTGGTGACCGAAGGACGCAGCCTTATCTCTGCCTGTAGATTGATGCAGTATCTTTGTTGCCATACCTCTCTATTCTTTCATCTCTGTTCCGGTCAGTCGCAGGAAGACATCCTCAAGCGAGCCGTGCCCAACACGCAATTCAGTCAGCGGGATCTTTTGCTCGCGCAGCCATATAGCCAGCTCCGCGATAAGTGCAGGCGCATCCTCCGTTTCGATGAGATAGCTTCCGGCGCGAATCTCCTCGGCTTTGCTTGCTGAGGGCAGCGCGGCCAGTTGTGCGCAATCCAGTCCTGCCGAAGCTACGAAACGCACTACTGTAGCATTTTGTACGCCGGTCAATTGTCCAGGTGTATCGAGAGCAATAAGTCGTCCATGATCGATAATAGCGACGCGGTCTGAGAGCCTTTCGGCCTCGTCCATCAAATGCGTGGTAAGCAGTACGGTTGCCCCATTGCGTTTTAAATCGCGAATAATCTCCCAGGTTGCCAATCGCGCCTGTGGGTCCATACCTGCCGTCGGCTCGTCCAGGAATACCAGCGAAGGGTTGCCCACCAGCACTAGCGCCAGTGCAAGGCGGCGTTTCTGACCACCGGAGAGCCTGCGACAGCGAGTTTTACCGGCAGTTTGCAGCCCCACGCGCTCTAACAAGCTATCGACATTTTGTGGATGTCGGTAATAGCCCGCAAATAGCTGTAATACCTCGCGCGCCGTTAGTCCTGGGTACAGACCATCCTGTTGCAGCATCACACCGATCTGTGGTTTGAGCGACTGCGCCTCGCGAATTGGGTCGAGCCCCAGGACGCGCACCTTGCCTTGATCTGCTGTACGGTACCCCTCCAGCGTTTCAATCGTCGTCGTTTTGCCCGCGCCGTTGGGTCCAAGCAAAGCGAAAATCTCACCCTGGTATACAGTGAATGTTAACCGATCAACGACTCGATGGGAGCCGTAGCTTTTCGTAAAGTTGTCAACGACAATGGCTTCCTCGCCCGGCCGGTCTTCACCTTGCGCCTGCCCGCGCGCCATCTGCGTCGTTGTGTGCATATC
>WNGR01003282.1_pt1 | contig 17704 bp, 11 predicted proteins | sample 5407581 | NCBI WGS metagenome assembly WNGR01 (sample SAMN13153383, study PRJNA577476) | soil metagenome | isolation source: 80 cm soil or saprolite under Garry oak tree replicate 2 | place: USA:California | collected 2016-06-15 | reverse complement strand
CCAGTGCCGTCACGACCGAGTTGAACGCGGGCTTGGGCTGGTAGTTGTTGTCGAACATGGTCGCGGCACCGAAACCGGAGAAGAAGCCCGGGATCCACGAGTCGGCGTCGCCGATGCCCCACTGGGTCACGCCGACGCACCGGGTCACGGCAAGGCAGGCGTTGACGACCCCGGCGAATTCATTGGCCTGCTGTTGCAGGTTGGCCGACGAGGCCGGCAACTGGATGCGGTCGTCCAGCTCGGTGATCGCGACGTCGACGCCCAGGGCCGCGAAGCGGGCCATGTTGGCCTGCAACGTGGACGGGATCTGGCCCAGGATGAAGTGGCTCTCGAAGCCGACGCCGTCGATCGGCACGCCCTGCTGCTTCAGCGACTGGACGAGGTTGAACATGGCGTTGCTCTTGGTGCCGGTGCCCTCGATGTTGAAGTCGTTGAGGTACAGCTTGGCGGCCGGGTCGGCGGCATGCGCCGTGGTCAGCGCGTCCGCGATGTAGGCGGGGCCGGAGCCGAACCCGTTGGTGAACGCGTCGGACCGGAACGAACCGTCTTCGTTGAACGGCTCGTTCACCACGTCCCACGCGTAGATCTGGCCCTTGTAGTGGTTCACCTCCGTGGTGATGTGCGTTTCCATCGCGGCCTTCACCTGGTTGGCCGGCAGGCTGCTCACCCAGGACGGCAACTGGCTGTGCCACACCAGGTTGTGGCCACGGATCCGCGCGCCGATCGACTTGGCGTGCGCCATGATCTGGTCGCCGGGGCCGAAGTTGAACGTGCCGTTGGACGGTTCCGTGGTGTCCCACTTCATCTCGTTGCCCGGCGTCACCATGTCGAACTGGGCGTCAGCGACCGAGAGCAGCGTGGGATTGCTGAGGTTGGGCACGGTGAGCGCGAAGCCGAAGTACTTGCCCTTCGCCTCGGCGAGCGTGTGCAGCGAACTGGCGGCCGAAGCCGGGGCCGGTGCGATGACGCCGCACACGGTCACGGCCGCCATGGCGGCCAGTACGGCGGCCACCGGCCGCATCGACCTTCGGCCGGCACGACTTTCTGACATGATCGATTCCTCCGTCGACAGCGTTGTGTTGGGAGTGCGCTCAGCCCAGTACGCAGGTGGCGCCGTTGAGGGTGAACGAGGTCGGCGCGCCGGCATTGCCGGTCTGGTTGGCCTGGAAGCCGGTGGTGACCGAGGCGCCGGGTGCGATGGCGGCGTTGAAGGCGGCGTTCGTGGCTGTCACCGCGCCGCTGCTGGGCGCGTAGGTGGCGTTCCAGGACGACGTGATGACCTGTCCGCCGGGCAGCATGAAGTTCAGCGACCAGCCGTTGATCGCGGAGCTACCGGTGTTGGTGATCGTCAGGTTCGATGTGAGACCGGTGTTCCACGACTGGATCGTGTCGGTGACGTGGCAGGACGACGAGCCGCTGGTCGGCGTCGTGGTGGGTGGTGTGCCGACGGTCGTGGTGGTGGGTGGTGGTGGACTGCCGTTGAGGCCGAAGAACTGGATCGCCAGCGCGGCCATGCCGGACAGCGGCAGGCTGTGGCCGACACCGGCGATGCTGTACGCCTCGACCTGCGAGCCGTACCGGGTGCGTGTCCAGCCGGACTGCGGGGTGTCCGTGGACGTCGGGGTCTGACTCACCCCGAGTACGTTCGTCCACTGTTTGATCTCCTCGCCGAAGTTCGCGTAGAACAGCGTGGTGTCCGCGGTGCCGTGCCACAGCTGGACTCTCGGCCGTGGACCGGCGTAGCCGGGATCGGCGCCGCGTACCAGGTCACCCCACTGCTGGGGTGTCTTGGTGATCTGGCCCTGCGCGCACTGCGCGTTCCACATCGACGGGTCGGTGGTGGCGAAACAGCCGAACGGCACACCCATGAACGCGGCGCCCGCCTTGAACACGTCCGGGTAGTCGCCGAGCAGGACGTCGGTCGTCATGCCGCCGGACGACGCGCCCGTCACGAACACGCGGCCGGCATCGCCGTTGTTGTGCTGCTCGACGTAGTCGACCATGGCGACGATCCCGGCTGGATCGCTGTTTCCGTTGTGGGTCAACGCCTGTGGCGTCGACACGTCGAAGCAGTGGCTCGCCCGGGCCGTCGGCACGGACGGGTAGATCACGATGAAGCCGAACTGGTCGGCCAGTGACGCGAACTGGGTGCCGGAGAAGAACACCGGGCCGGAGCCGCCGCAGTAGTGCACGGCGACCACGATCGCCGGATGGGGCTGCACGTTGTTGGGCACGTACAGGAACATCCCGAGATTGGTCGGATTGTTGCCGAAGTTGGTGATCTGGACCAGTGACGCGGCGGACGCCGCCGGTGCGGAAAACACGACCGCAAGGGCAGCCGCGAGCAACGCCACGACACCTGCCAACACTTTGAGTGCGGTTCTCATGCCTCGACTATGAACCGAAACTCCATCCGTAGACAATGCGTGCGACTGAAACACACTTCCGAGCAGGGGAAACCGTTGTAATACACGAGAAAGTTTCATCGGAGTTATCCCTTGACCGAGCCGGTAAGGCCACCGACGATGCGGCGTTCGGCCAGTACGAAGAACGCGAGGGCAGGCACCATGGACAGTGCGGTGAATGCCAGGATTCGCGCCGTGTCCTGGGAATACTGGGACTGGAACGTGGCGACGCCGAGCGGCAGCGTGAAATGCTGTTGATCATTGAACACCAGCAGCGGCAACAGGTACGCGTTCCAGCTCGTCACGAAGGCCAACACGGACACCGTGGTCAGTGCGGGCAGCGACAGTGGCAGCAGGATGCGCCAGAAAAAGCCGAGCCGCGTCGTGCCGTCCAATACGGCCGCGTCCTCGATCTCGTCCGGAATGGCACGCATGAAGGGGCGCAGGACCACAATGGTCACCGGCAGTGAGAAAGCGGCCTCCGGAATCGCGACACCGATGGGATTTTCCAGCAGGCCGATATCCCGCAGGAGCAGATAGAGCGGCAGTGTCGCGACGCCGATCGGAAACAGCAGCCCGAGGGTGAACAGGACATAGAACGCCTCCCGGCCGCGGAAATGATATCGCGACAACGCGAATCCGGCCATCGAACCGAGCACCACGGCCAGCACCGTCGCGACGACGGCGATCTGCACGCTGTTCCACAGGAACTGCCAGAATCTCGGATCGGCCAGGACCTCCTGGTAGTTCTGCAGTACCCACGGGTGCGGCAGGCCGGCCGGCGTGTCGTTGATCTGCGCATTGGTCCGGAAACCGCCGATCACGACGAACAGCAGCGGCACGACGGTGATCCCGATCACGACGATCGCGATGAGGTACGCGAACAGCGTGCCGGGCCGCATCCGTCGCCGGGTGGCCGTCGGTGCTGTCGTGGTCAGTGTGGACATTCGCTCATCCCACCGCGCGGGTCAGGGCGCCGTTCGTGTCGCGGCGCAGGGCGAATCGTTGGTACACCAGGGCGAACGCGAAGCAGATGACGAAGAGGATCACCGCGACGGCGCTGCCGTAGCCGAACTCGTAGCGTTTGAAACCGTGGTCGATCAGGTAGGTCGCCATCGTGGTGGATGCGTTGGCCGGTCCACCGAGCGTCATGATCCAGACCAGGTCGAACAGTTGCAGCGAGCCGATGACGCTCAGGAAGATCCAGATGCGGATCGTCGGGCCGAGCAGTGGCAGCGTGACGAAGCGCGTCCGCTGCCATGGCGTGGCACCGTCCAGGATGGCCGCCTCGGTCAGTTCGACGGGCACGCCCTGCAGGCCGGCCAGCAGCAGGATGATGCCGAACCCGATGTACTTCCACGTGATCACGGCGAACAGCGTGTAGAGCACGATGCTGGTGTTGGCCAGCCACAGGTGGATGAAACCGCCAAGGCCCACGGATGTCAGGATCTGGTCGACGAAGCCGCTCGGCTGCAACATGAGGTACCAGATGACCGCGGTGATCGCCTCGGACAGTACATAAGGCGCGAACACCACGAGCCGCAGGAACCGCCTGCCGTGGAGATTCCGGTTCAGCAGCAACGCGAGGCTGATGCTGATGGGGAGCTGGATGACGATCGACAGGCCGGCGATGATCAGGTTGTGCACGATCGCGTGCTGGAAAACGGGTCCCGTCAGCGCTGCCTTGTAGTTCTCGATGCCGACGAAATCGTTGAGCGGGCCGAAGCCGCTCCAGTTGTAGACGCTGTAGTACCCGGCGATGCCGATCGGCACCAGGACGAATCCGACGAACAGCAGCAGGGCGGGACCGAGCAACACGACCAGTTCCAGCCTGGTGCGTGCCCGTCGGGAAGATACACTGCGGGTCCACCGCCGGGCCGGCCGCGGTGTGACGCGGCCGGCCCCTGCGACGGAGCCAGGTGGGTAGACGGTGCGGTCCCCCACCGGTCCGACGACGATCCCGGTGTCGCTACCGGTCACTTACCTGTCTCCCGCCATCACGTTCGTCACCGCGGACACAATGGACTGTGGCGTGCCCTGGTTGGCGAAGTAGTTCGCGACGGCGTCGTCGAGCGCCTGGCCGGCGTTGGTCGGCAGGGCGATGTCGAAGTACGCCTGGATGTACGGGGCGGAGTGCAGATATTGGTACACCTGCTGCACGGTCGGGTCGGTGATCGCGGACACGGCCGCCGGGTTGACCGGCAGCAGGCTGCCCGCGGCGGCCAGCTTCTGCTGCACAGGCGTGCTGTCGATGTACTTCAGGAAGTCGGCGCAGGCCGCCGGTGCGGTCGTGGTGCACGAGAAGCCGTCACCACCGCCGAGCGCGACGCGTGGATCGCCCTTCCCGCCGGGCACGGCCGGGAACGCGAACCAGCCCATCTTCGACATGAAGTTCTTGTCGCTGGTCAGCGACGCCATGGTGGCCGGTTCCCAGTCGCCCTGCAGTTCCATGGCCGCCTTGCCGTTGGCCACCATGCCGGCCGAACTGCCGGCGCCCTGCTGGGCGGGTGTGCCGAGGAAGCCGCTCTGGAACGGTTGGGTGGCGAGGAACGTCTGAACGTCCTGGCCCGCCTTGACCCAACACGGATCATCGAGTTTGAGCGACTGCGCGGCCTGCTTCATGGTGTCCACGGAGCACTCGCGGACCGCGAAGTAGTCCCAGTAGAACGCGTCGGGCCACTTGTCCTTGCTGCCGCTCGCGATGGGCACGATGTTGGCGGCCTTGAGTTTCGCGACGTCCGAATTCAGGTCGGCGATGGTGGTCGGCGGCGACGTGATGCCGGCCGTCGCGAACAGGTCCTTGCGGTACCAGAAACCGACGACGTGCAGGTCGTACGGCACGCCGTACTGCTTGCCGTTCACCTGCCAACCGGCAACGGCCGGTCCGAACGGGTTGAGCCAGCCGGCCACGGACCCGGTCAGGTCGGTGAGCTTGCCCGACTTGATCTGGGTCGCTTCCTGGCCGTAGCCCCACTGCTGGTAGAGGCTCGGCGGGCTGCTGGACTGGAGTGCCAGCGGGACCTTGGTGGTGAACTGCTCGTTCTGGATCGGGTCGACCTTGATCGTCACGTTCGGGTGGGCCGTGTGGTAGTCGGTGGCCACCTGCTGCCAGATGCCCAGCAACGGGGCTGCTGTGCCGTTGTGCCACCAGGTCAGTGTCTGCGGAGTGTTGGAGTTCGTGTTGGTGTTGCTTGCTGTGGATCCTCCGCTGGTGCAGGCGGCGGCCGCTAAGGCCACCAGCGCCGCTATCAGAACAAATCGTACTTTCCGAGTGTCGCGCATGTTGGGTCCACTCCTGACGACGTCGGCGCGAGCTGGACCGGGCTGTGGCGTGCCCAGGTGGCAGTTGAGTTTGCGCGTGTGACCTAGTCGTGTCAATCGTTGTCGATAACGTTTTACACAGCTAAGCTAGGACCGTGCAGCCGAGCTCCCGTGTCACCATCCGCGATGTCGCAGCGCGCGCGGGCGTGTCCGTCGCGACCGTGTCCAAAGTGCTCAACCAGCGATACGGCGTCGCGGCCGACACGTTCGCGCGCGTGCGCACGGTGATCGACGAACTGGGCTACGAGGCCAGCCTCGTCGCGCAGAGCCTGCGCAACCACAAGACGAACGTCATCGGGATCCTGGTGTCGGACCTGGAACCGTTCAGCACGGAACTGCTCAAGGGCGCGGCCGACGCCATCCGTGGCACCGGCTTCGAACTCGTCGTCTACTCGGCCGGTGGCCGGGTCGGCGACCACGTCGGCTGGGAGCGCCGCTACCTGTCCCGGCTGTCCGGCACGCTCGTGGACGGCGCCATCCTCGTGACGCCGACGGTCGTGGACGTGCGCTACGGCGCACCCATCGTTGCCGTCGACCCGCACATGGGACCGTCGGACCTGCCGACGATCGACTCGGACAACCTGCGTGGCGCGCAACTGGCCACCGAGCACCTGCTCACCCTCGGCCACCGCAGGATCGGCATGCTGACCGGCCGGTCGGACCTCCAGTCGGCCCGGCTGCGCGAGGAGGGCTACCGGCAGGCACTCGCCGCAGCGGGCGTATCCGTGGACGAGAAACTGATCCAGGCGGGCGACTACGACGCGGACGTGTCCTCGACCTCGGCGCTGCGCATGCTGAAGTCCGCCGACCGGCCGACCGCGATCTTCGCCGCCAACGACATCTCCGCCATCGCCACCGTGTCGGCGGCGGCGTCACTGGGCATCAGGGTGCCCGACGACCTGTCCGTCGTCGGCTTCGACAACGTCCCCGAGTCGGCGTTGAACACGCCCCCGCTGACCACGATCCACCAGCCCATCAGGGAAATGGGCCAGTCCGCGATCGACCTGCTGATCCGGCTCATCCACGGCGAGCCGGCCGATCCCACCCACCTGACGCTCGCGACGAGCCTCGTGGTTCGGCAGTCGACCTCAATTCCTCATGCAGCACTTGGAGCCCCGTGACCCTCGAAAGCGTGGCCATCGACATCTGGCGTGACCCGGCCGTCCCGACGGTGACACGGGTCCGCAACCTGATGGACCAGATGACAGTGCCCGAGAAGATCGCCCAGTTGTCCAGTATCTGGGTTGGCATCGACTCGGCCGGCGAGGTCGCCCCGCACCAGCACGACAACACGACGCCGGCCGGCTGGGACGAAGTGATCAAGGACGGTCTCGGTCAGATCACCCGCGCGTTCGGCACCATCCCGGTCGATCCGGCGGTCGGCGCCAAGAGCCTGGCCCGCAGCCAGCAGCAGGTCATGGCCGCCAACCGGTTCGGGATTCCCGCGATGGCGCACGAGGAATGCCTGACCGGACTGGCCGCCTGGCAGGCCACGATCTACCCGTCACCGCTGTGCTGGGGCGCGAGCTTCGACCCAGAACTGGTGGCGCGCATGGGTTCCCGGATCGGCTCCCTGATGAGCCTGCTGGGTGTCCATCAAGGACTCGCGCCCGTGTTGGACGTCGTGCGGGACTTGCGGTGGGGCCGCGTCGAGGAGACCATCGGCGAGGATCCGTACCTGGTCGGCACGATCGGCAGCGCCTACGTGCGCGGGCTGGAGTCGGCCGGCATCGTGTCGACGCTCAAGCACTTCGTCGGCTACTCGTCGTCGCGGGCCGGGCGGAACATGGCATCGGTGTCGATCGGTCCACGTGAGCTGGCCGACGTGTTGCTGCCGCCGTTCGAGATGGCGTTACGGGCGGGTGCGCGGTCGGTGATGAACTCCTACACCGACAACGACGGCGTGCCCGTCGCCGCCGATCCCCGGATGCTGACCGAACTGCTGCGGAACACGTACGGCTTCACCGGTACCGTGGTGGCCGACTACTTCGCCGTGGCGTTCCTGCAGAAGCTGCATCACGTCGCCGGGTCGTTGGGCGAGGCCGCCGGTCTCGCGCTGGCGGCCGGCATCGACGTCGAACTGCCGACGGTCAACGCCTACGGCGAGCCGCTGCTGGCCGCCGTCGAGTCCGGCGATGTCGACATCGCCCTGGTCGATCGCGCTGTCACACAGGTGTTGACGCAGAAGTGCGAACTCGGACTGCTGGACGACAAGTGGGCTCCGGAACCGCCAGCGTCGATCGAGATGGACGACGCGGAGTCCAGGTCGATCGCGCTGGAACTGGCCCAGCGCTCGATTGTGTTGCTGCGCAACGACGGCACACTGCCGCTGGCGCCGAGCAAACGGCTGGCGGTGATCGGGCCGCGCGCGGACGACGCCAGTGCGATGCTCGGCTGCTACTCGTTCCCGATGCACGTCGGTGTCCATCACCCCGACCTACCGATCGGCGTCGACATACCGACGCTGTTGGCAGCGTTGCGGGCCGACTACGACGTGACCTTCGCGGAGGGTTGCCCCGTGTTGGGCGGTGACGACGCCGGGATCGCGGCAGCGGTGCGGGTCGCCGCCGATGCCGACACGTGTGTGCTCGCGCTCGGCGACCGGGCGGGGCTGTTCGGTGGGGGCACGTCCGGCGAGGGCGACGACGCCGTCGACCTCAGGCTGCCCGGCCGGCAGGAGGAACTGCTGGACGCGGTGCTGGCCACTGGCACGCCGGTGGTGCTCGTGCTCCTGGTCGGCCGGCCTTACGCGTTGTCCCGGCAGGCCGACCAGTTGGCGGCCGCGGTGTGCGGGTTCTTCCCCGGCGAGGAAGGTGCGACGGCGCTGGCCGACGTGCTGAGCGGGCGGGTGAACCCGTCGGGCCGGCTGCCGGTCAGCTTTCCTTCCGCCGGTGCGAGTCAGCCGGCCACGTATCTCGCCGCCACGCTCGCGCAGCGGTCCGCGGTCAGTGTCGTGGATCCGACGCCGGTGTTCCCGTTCGGGCACGGCCTGTCGTACGCGGTGGCCACCTGGGTCGACGTCGAGCGCCGGTCGCCCGCGCGGTGGCCGACGGACGGCGTGTGCCAGATCGCGGTGACACTGCGGAATGACACCGCAGTCACGACCAGCGAAGTCGTCCAGGTGTACCTGCACGACCCGGTGGCCGAGGTGGCGCGGCCGGTACGGCAGTTGATCGCGGCGGCCCGGGTCGGGCTGGCGCCAGGGCAGGTCAGCACGGTCGTCATCGACCTGCATGCCGATCTGACCTCCTATACCGGACGGTCGGGGCAGCGGCAGGTGGACGTCGGCGATGTCGAGCTGCACGTCGGCGCGTCCAGCGCGGACATCCGGGCCACAGTGACGGCCACCCTGACCGGCCGGCGCCGCGAAGTCGGTTTCGACCGAATCATGGCACCGACGATCACCCAGGACTGATTAGCAAAAACCCGCTTGTCCTTTACCGGGCCGCGAAAATATTTTGTTTGGTCAACCGGTGGTGCCGAATTGGCGGATTCAACACCACCGGGATTTCGTGACGCACCGAACCGCGCGACCTGTCGGTGCGAAACGACGGAAACGGAGTAAACGGCGTAAACGATGGCGCCCGGGGTTGCCCCGGGCGCCATCGGTTCGATATGTCGAACGCACCATCAGGCGGACATGCGGACCACCAGTTCGGTGTCCAGCACCAGGCAGGACGGCGCGGTGGACGTGCCACGGATCAACGCGAGCAGTTCCCTGGCCATCCGGGTGCCCATCTCCTCGACGGGCTGCCGCACGGTGGTGAGCGGCGGGTCGGCGTGCCGGGCGATGGGCAGGTCGTCGAAGCCGATCAGTGCCACGTCGTCGGGAACCCGGCGACCCGTGCGGCGCAGTGCCCGCAGCGCGCCCAGCGCCATCAGGTCGGAGGCGGCGAAGATGGCGTCCACGTTGGGCCGCATGTCCAGCAGGCGATGGATCGCGTGGTCGGCCGAGACCTGGCCGAAGTCGCCGTAGACCACCAGTCCCGGGTCGAACCGGCCCGCATCGGCCAAGGCGCTGCGGTAGCCGTCCAGGCGGTCGACGCCGGGGGCCATGTCGCCGGGACCGGCGACGGTCGCGATGGTCGTGCGGCCGGACTCGATCAGGTAACGGACCGCACGCGCGGCACCGCCCCGGTTGTCGGCATCCACATAGGACGCTCGGTTGACCTCGCCCCACACCGGCGGCCGGCCGGCCATCACGACGGGGACGTCGATCTTGCTCAGGTCGATGGGGCGGCGGCCGTGCATGCTGACGAACAGCGCGCCGTCCACGTTGCCGTGCCGCAGGTAGCGCAGCGCGGCGGCCTGATAGTCGGTCGTGGACCGCACGACCAGGAGCACGAGCTGCACCCCGACCGGGTCCAGTTCCTGGCTGGCGCCCCACAGCACACCGGCGAAGAACGGGTCCGAGAACAGCCGAGGACCTTCCTCGCACACGATGAACGCGATCGAGCCGGCGCGGCGCGGCCTGCTCATCCGGCCGGCGCGCTGCCGCACGTATCCCAGCGTCGCCATCGCGGTTTCGACCTGACGACGGGTTTCCGGCCGCACCCGGGAGAACCCGTTGAGCACGCGGGACGCCGTCGCCGTCGAGACGCCGGCCGCACGGGCGACGTCGACCAATGTCGGCGGTCCACCAGGCACGGTCGGGCCATCAGGCGATGTCTCCTTTGACATGTCGATCACGGTCACCGTCCACCTCCGCCGGCCCGGAACGAATAGTGCCACAAGCTTGCCGTCACCAGGCTGTTACAGCATGGAAATCTGACAGCGGTGCGTCAAGAGGCATAAGGGTAATTGCCGGCCACGGATGTAATTTACCTGAAGAAGGGTCTCGAGCGGTAGGCCGGTAAGCGGTTCCCGCACTCCTTCGCCCGGATGGATCGGTGTAATTTTCCCGCGCCCGCCGGCCGGACGTCCGCCTGGACCTGCCGCTTTACCGATAAACGTCGCGTGCTCATTGTCGCCTTGTCACGCACTGCCTACCGTCGGCCACTGTCAGGCTCGGGACGACGGCGTCGGGGAGTCAGGATGCGCATGTTTTCCGCAGGAGTGACGGCCTGGTGTGGTGTGGCCGCGCTGGCAGCTGTGATCACCACCATGCTGGTGGCGGTACCGGCCGGTGGCGCCGCCGCGCCGTCGGCCGGCACTGGCCCCACACCGGCGGCCGGCACCGGTTTCTGGCATACCAGTGGCAACCAGATCCTCGACTCGACCGGCGCGACGGTCCGGATCGCCGGTGTCAACTGGTATGGTTTCGAAACTCCGGACGAGGTCGCGCACGGCCTGTGGGCCCAGGACTACCACACGATCGTCGACGACATCAGCAAGCTCGGCTACAACACGATCCGGATCCCGTTCTCCAACCAGATGGTCGAGACACCGATCGTCCCGCAGAACTTGACCTTCTTCAACAACGCGGGCCCGGTCAACACCGACCTCAAGGGCCTGAACTCACTGCAGATCCTGGACAAGATCGTCACCGCCGCCGGGGCGGACGGGCTCAAGGTCATCCTGGACAACCACCGGTCCGAGGCCGGCGAGACCGCGGAGGCCAACGGCCTGTGGTACACCGCAGCCTTCCCCAGCGCGAACTGGGTGAACGACTGGGCGACGGTGGCGAAGCGGTACGCCGGAAACCCGACGGTGATCGGGTTCGACCTGCGCAACGAGCCACACACGCCGGCCGGCGTCGCCTACGCGCAGGGCGCCACCTGGGGCACCGGTGACCCGAACACGGACATCCGGCTGGCCTACCAGAACGCCGGAAACGCCATCCTGGCCGTCAATCCGCAGGCGTTGATCTTCGCGGAGGGGATCAGCATGAACCCCGACTCCGCCGCCGCCAGCGGCTTCGACGGCACCTGGTGGGGTGGGGACCTCGTGATGGCCGGCCAGTTCCCGGTGACGCTCAGCTCACCCGGCCACGTGGTCTACTCCGCGCACGACTACGGCCCGGTCCTGTTCCAGCAGACCTGGTTCAACTCGTCCACCACCCAGGCCAGCCTGTTCGGCGTGTGGAACAAGTTCTGGGGTTACCTGTGGGTGCAGCAGATCGCGCCGCTGTGGGTGGGCGAGTTCGGCACCGGCAACGGCGCGACGGACGTGTCCGACACGACTCCCGGCTCGCAGGGCCAGTGGTTCGCCAGCCTGGTGGCCTACATCAAGAGCGCGCCGTCGATGGGCTGGACCTACTGGGCGCTCAACGGTGAGGACTCCTTCGCGCTGCTGGACAACGGCTACGGCCCGACCCCGGTGAGCGCCGCCAAGCAGTCCCTGCTGCAGACGATCCAGTCGCCGTTCACCGGCGGTCCCCCACCGACGACCACCGGGCCGACCACGACCACCGCCGCACCACCCGCCGCTTCGTGCACGGCGGTGTACTCGGTGACGAACTCCTGGGCCGGCGGCATGCAGGCGCAGGTCACGCTGACCAACACGGGAACAACGGCCATCAACGGCTGGACTCTACAGTGGACATTCCCAGGTGACGCGAAGATCAGCAACCTGTGGAACGCCACGTTCACCCAGACCGGCGAGCAGGTCACCGTGACAGCAGCGAGCTTCGACAGCACGATCGCGCCCGGCACGTCCGTGAGCGTGGGCTTCACCGCGAACGCCACCAACGCGGCCGCGCCGACCACCTTCACGGTCAACGGAAGCACCTGTGGCCACTGAACTTCGCCGGCCACTGATATTCGTCCTCAACGAGGAGGTACACGATGAGACAACTCATCCCGCGCGCCGTCCGGCTGGTCGCCGGCGTCGCGGGTGGGGCGGCCCTGCTGCTCGGCGGCATGGTCGCGACGACACCGATGGCGGTAGCTGCGACGACGCCGCCGTGCCAGGTCGCCTACACGGTGACCAACTCATGGGGCACCGGGTTCCAGGGCTCGATCGACATCACCAACAACGCCGCCCCGGTCACCAGCTGGACGCTCGGCTTCAGTTTCGCGGGCAACCAGATGGTCTCCAACGGGTGGAACGGCACCTGGTCGCAGACCGGCCAGAACGTCACGGTGACCAGTGCCGCATGGAACGGCAGCTTGGCCACCGGCGGCAAGGTGAACATCGGGTTCACCGCCAACATGTCCGGTACCAACACCGATCCGATGGCGTTCACCCTCAACGGGGTGGCGTGCAACGGCGCGTCCGGCACGCCGACGCCGACGGTGGCCATCACCAGCCCGACCGCGGGCCAGAGCTTCACCGCGCCGGCGACCATCCCGATCGCGGCGACGGCCAGCGAGTCCGGCGGCTCGATCAGCAAGGTGGAGTTCTTCTCCGGCACGACCCTGCTGAGCACGGCCACCACGAGCCCGTACACCTTCAACTGGACCGGCGTCGCGGCCGGCACCTACTCGTTGACGGCTGAGGCGTTCGACGCGGCCGGCACCACGGCCGCATCTGGATCGGTCTCGGTCACCGTCGGCGGCGGCGGCACGGGCGGCACCGGCCCAACGCCGCAACTGCACGTGTCCGGTAACAAGCTGATGGACGCGACCGGCAAGGTCGTCACGCTGCACGGTGCCAACCGGTCCGGCGCCGAGTTCGCCTGCGTGCAGGGCAACGGGATCTGGGACGGCCCGGTGGACCAGGCATCGGTCACCGCCATCAAGAGCTGGCACATCACCGCGCTCCGCGTGCCGCTGAACGAGGCGTGCTGGAACGCCGAGTCCTACGTGATGCCGCAGTTCGCCGGCGCGACGTACCAGGCGGCGATCAAGGCGTTCGTGAATCTGCTGAACAGTAACGGAATCGTTGCCGAGTTGGACCTGCACTGGACCGACGGCGCATACACCGGCAACTCGGCGGGCAGTTGCTCGGTCCCGGCCGAGGCCCTGTGCCAGAAGCCGATGCCGGACGCCGCGCAGGCGATCCCGTTCTGGACGTCGGTGGCCAGCACGTTCAAGGGCAACAACGCGGTCATTTTCGACCTGTTCAACGAGCCGTTCGCCAGCCGGGCCACCGGCGACGACACCACCGGCTGGAAGTGCTGGCGCGACGGCGGCACCTGCACCGGTATCTCCTACCAGGTCGCGGGCATGCAGTCGATGGTGAACGCGGTCCGGTCGACGGGCGCGACGAACGTGATCGCGCTCGGTGGCGAGGAGTTCTCCAACGAGATGACCCAGTGGCTGGCGTTCGAGCCGACCGATCCGGCCGGCAACCTGGTCGCGGCATGGCACTCGTACAACTTCAACACCTGTTCCAACCAGTCCTGCTGGACGAGCCAGGTCGCACCGGTCATCGCGAAGGTGCCGCTGATCGCCGGTGAGATCGGGGAGAACGACTGTGCCAGCGGTTACATCACCCCGTTGATGAGCTTCCTGGACTCGCAGGGCGCCAGTTACCTGGGGTGGACGTGGAACGCGTGGGACTGCTCCAACGGGCCGTCCCTGATCGCGGACTACACGGGCACGCCCACCGCATTCGGGGCGGGCTACAAGGCGCACCTGCTGACGCTGCCGTAGCGCTCGCCCTTTCCCGGAAGCCCCCACTGTCGCTGCAGCCCCGTGCGGTGGCAGTGGGGGCTTCCTCTGTCCACAACGGACATACCGAAAGTGTAAATTACATCGACAGTGCTACGTAAGTTTCGCCGTACATGGCTATTTCCGCTGGTCGACGGCTTGTCGTCAACAGCGGTCACATTCGCCGATTTCCGTTACGCGATACCGGCATACGCTCTGCGCGGATCGGATTCGGTTCACGTCCTGTCAACGTCGAGAGGAGAATCCGGCATGAGAGTTAGGCAATCGTCACGATGGTCGTCACGGCGGGCCATCGTGGCCGCGTCCGTCGCGGTCGTCGCCACCGGCCTCGGGGTCGTCGCGGTGTCCCAGGCACACGCCGCCACCGGCTGCACCGTCGCATACCAGGTGCAGAACGACTGGGGCGCAGGCGCGACGGTCAATCTGCACATCACCAACAACAACGCGGCGATCACGTCGTGGACCGTGGGGTTCACGTTCCCCGGCAACCAGAAGCTGACCAACGAGTGGAACGCGACCTACACCCAGACCGGCGAAGCCATCTCGGCGGCCAGCATGAGCTTCAACGGCTCGCTGGCCACCGGCGCGAGCACGGACACCGGGTTCAACCTGTCCTACACGGGCACCAATGTCGCGCCCACCGCGTTCACGCTCAACGGCCAGGCATGTAACGGCGGCGGCACCCCGCCACCCACCACCACGACGGCACCGCCACCGACCACCACCACCGGTGGCGGCGGCACCACGACGGCACCGCCACCCACCACCACGACCACACCGACCACCACCACGTCGACACCGCCGGGCACGCACCTGGCCAACCCGTTCGTCGGCGCGACCGGCTACCTCAATCCGGACTACACCGCCGAGGTGTCGGGGGTCTCGGGTGGTGCCCTGGTGGCCAAGTGGTCAACGGCGATCTGGATGGACAAAATCGCCGCGATCGCCGGCGGCAACGGCCGGATGAGCCTGACGCAGCAGATGGACGCCGCGCTGGCGAAGTCGGCAAGTGGCCCGGTGACCATCGAGGTCGTGATCTACGACCTGCCCGGTCGGGACTGTGCGGCACTCGCGTCCAACGGTGAGATTCCGGCCACCGCGGCGGGTCTGACCCAGTACGAGACCCAGTACATCACCCCGATCGCGTCGATCCTGAACCAGCCGAAGTACGTCAACAGCAACCTGCGGGTCGTCGCGATCATCGAGCCCGACTCGCTGCCCAACGCGGTCACCAACTCGGGCCTCGCGACGTGCCAGGCATCGGCGCCGCTGTACGAGCAGGGCATCGAGTTCGCGCTGAACCAGTTGCACGCGATCAACAACGTGTACAACTACATCGACGTCGGGCACTCGGGATGGCTGGGCTGGCCCAGCAACCTGCCGCCCGCCGCGCAGGAGTTCGCGAAGGTGGCACGGGCCACCACCGCCGGCTTCAACAGCGTGGACGGGTTCATCAGCAACACCGCGAACACCTCGCCGACCACGGAGCCCTTCCTGCCCAACCCGACCATGCAGGTCGGTGGGCAGCCGCTGAACTCGTCGGCGTTCTACCAGTTCAACCCGTTCTTCGACGAGCACTCCTTCGACACCGCGCTGAAAGCCCAACTCGTGGCGGACGGTTTCCCCGCCCGCATCGGGATGCTGATCGACACATCGCGCAACGGATGGGGCGGTCCGAGCAGGCCGACGGCGCTGAACTCCAGTCCGACCACACCGGACACCTACGTAGCGGCCAACAAGATCGACCAGCGGCCGTTCCGTGGTGACTGGTGCAACCAGAACGGCGCCGGTATCGGTGCCGTGCCGCAGGCGCAGCCGTTCGGCGCCTCCGATGCGGTGATCGCGTTCGTGTGGATCAAGCCTCCTGGCGAGTCCGACGGTGACTTCCCCACCGCGACGCACTCGCACGGTGACCCGCACTGCGACCCGAACGGCACCAACACCGACAACCCCAACGGGACCGGCAACGTCCACCCGACCGGAGCATTCCCGGGCTTCGACATCCCGGCCGGTCAGTTCTTCCCTGCCGAGTTCCAGCAGCTCATCGCCAACGCATTCCCGCCGTTGTCCTGACCGAAGCCGCCTGGCCGGCCCGGCGCGATTCGCCCGGGCCGGTCAGGTACCCACCAGGAGAGGAGTCAGCCGTGATCGCACCGACGCGATGGGCGGCAGCCGCGCTCGGCGTCGCCATCGCCTGTGGGGTGGCGTTGACCGTCGTGGCGACCGGAGCCAATGCGGCGACCACGACACTGTGCGCCCTGCAGACGGCACCGGCCATGGGCGGTGCCTACACCGTGCAGAACAACGAGTGGGGCTCCAGCGCTTCGGAATGCATCAACACCGACGGCAACGCCGACTTCACCGTGGCCAACTCGGCCATCGCGAACTCCACCAGCGGCGCGCCCGGCGGTTACGCGTCCATCTACAAGGGCTGCCACTGGGGTGCCTGCACCCAGAACAGCGGCTTTCCCCTGCAGGTGTCCACGCTGCACCCGGGCGCGGTGACGTCGAGTTGGAGCACCACCCAGCCGGGTAGCGGCGCCTACGACGTGGCCTACGACATCTGGTTCAACCAGACTCCCACGACGCCCGGCCAGCCCAACGGCACCGAGCTGATGATCTGGCTCAACCACAACGGCCCGGTCCAGCCGTTCGGGTCCAAAGTGGCCACTACGACGGTCAATGGCGTGTCGTACGACGTGTGGTTCGGCACGCAGGGCTGGAACACGGTGTCCTACACGATGAGCACCGCCACCACGTCGGTGAGCAATCTGGACATCGACGCACTGGCCGCGGACGCGGTCAGCCGGGGCTACCTGCAGAATTCCTGGTTCCTGATCGACGTCGAGGCCGGCTTCGAGATGTGGCAGGGCGGCGCGGGCCTGGCGACCAATTCGTTCTCGGTCAACGCCAACGGCGGCGGCACCAACCCGCCACCCACCACCACGACCACAACCACGCCGCCCACGACGACCGGTTCGGCCGGCGGTGCCGGCTGCTCGGCCGCCTACTCGGTGGCCAACAGTTGGGCCGGCGGTTTCCAGGCCGGCGTCACGGTGACCAACACCGGGACGGCACCGATCCACGGCTGGAGCCTCGGCTGGACCTTCCCCGGCGACCAGAAGATCAGCAACATGTGGGGCGCCAGCGACACCCAGACCGGCGCCGTCGTCAAGGCCACCAACGCCTCCTACGACGGCGCCCTGGCGCCAGGCACCTCGGCAATGCTCGGCTTCACCGCCACGTCCACCAGCGGTAGCACCAGTCCCACGATCTCCTGCACCACGAACTGACCCCTGGAAGGCGTGCACCGATGCTCCACCTGTTACGCCGGCTCGGCTTCTACGTGCTCACCGCGTGGGCGGCCGTGACCGTGAACTTCTTCATCCCGCACCTGATGCCGGGCGATCCGGTCCAGAACCTGATCGCCCGGCAACAGGGCAAGTCCAGTCCGCAGGCGGTCGAGGCGCTACGGGCGCAGCT
>WNGR01007718.1_pt1 | contig 17708 bp, 16 predicted proteins | sample 5407581 | NCBI WGS metagenome assembly WNGR01 (sample SAMN13153383, study PRJNA577476) | soil metagenome | isolation source: 80 cm soil or saprolite under Garry oak tree replicate 2 | place: USA:California | collected 2016-06-15 | reverse complement strand
AACCCGATCTTGTCATCCTGGACGAGTTCCAGCGTTTCCGGCACCTGCTGGACGTGGAGCAGGGCGGCGAGAGCGCCGAGCTGGCGCGCCACCTGTTCGACTACGGCCAGGCGAGGGTGCTGCTGCTATCGGCCACCCCATACAAGCCGTTCACCCTCGCGGAGGAGGCAGCCAGGGGCGAGGACCACCACCGGGACTTCCGGGACGTGCTGCGGTTCCTGTGCGCCGACCAGCAATGGAACACCGACGTCAGCGAGGCATTCCAGGCCTACCGGGAAGCCACCGTCCGGGGACTGCCGTGCGAGGAACCCAGAGCGCGGCTGCGGTCCCTGCTGATGCGCGTCATGTGCCGCACGGAACGGCCGGTCGCGGGCAGCGACGGGATGCTCGACGAGCGCATCGTGACCGTGGCGGCGCTGCGGGAGGACGACGTGCGCGGCTATGTGGCGCTGCGGCACGCCGCCGCCGCGGTCAACGCACCCGCCACGGTGGAGTACTGGAAGTCCGCCCCGTACTTCCTCAACTTCACCGAAGGCTACAAACTCGGCCAGCACCTACGGTCGGCGCTGCTCGACGGCCGCGGGGATGAGCTGGCGCCGCTGCTTGACGTCGCTCAGCTGCTCGACACGGACGCACTGCAGCGGTACGCGCCGATCGATCTCGGCAACGCCCGGTTGCGGCACCTCGCCGCAGACACCGTCGAGCGGGGGTGGTGGCGGCTGTTGTGGATCCCACCCTCCATGCCGCACTACGCCTTGACCGAGCCGTTCGCCGAAGCGGCCCGGCAGGGGATGACCAAACGGCTGCTGTTCTCCTCGTGGAACGCCACCCCGACCGCGGTCGCGGGTCTGCTCAGCTACGACGCGGAGCGCCGCATCGTCGGGGACCGGCTGCGCCGCAACGACCCGGCGGAACGCCGCCGGGTCACCGCCCGCCTCGACTACCGCCTCGACGGCGACCGGCCGGCCGCGATGAGCACCCTGGCCCTATTCTGGCCCCACCCACGCCTCGCCGCGGCCTGCGACCCCCTCGCGATCGCCCGCAGGCGGCCCAAGGAGCTTGTTTCCCTCGCCACCATGCACGACGACGTTCGTGACGCACTCGTGCGCGCCACCCCGGACCACCTGTGGGCGGCGCAGCACGCGGGCGAGGTCACCGCATGGGAGGCGCTGTTCGGCTGGCCCGGCGCCGCGTTGCCCGACGGGTTGCCGGTCGACGACGCGCTGGAGACCTATCCGGGAGCGGTGCAGATGAGACCGAGTCCGGCGACACGGGCAAGGGACTCGACCGGCACGTCGAGCAGGCCCTGGCCAGAGCGGGCGGCCCGGGCCCGGTGGCCAAAGACGGCTCCCCCGCGACATCGCTGAGGAGCTGGCCGCGATCGGCCTGCACGGACCCGCCAACATCGCCTGGCGCGCACTCGGCCGGCTGATCCGTGGCGACTCCACGGTGACCGAGGCTGGACATTGGCGGGCGGCGGCCATCGTAGCAACCGGGTTGCGTAGCCTTTTCAACCGGCTCGAGTCCATGCTGCTGATCGACCAGCTCGCGCTGGATCAGGTGTACTGGCGGGCGGTCCTGCGCTACAGCGCCTGCGGCGGTCTGCAGGCCGTCCTCGACGAGTACCTCCACCACCTGCGCAGCTCCAGATCCGACCTGCCGCTCGACGACGACGAGCTGCGCACGATGGCCCAGGAGGCGAGCGCGGCGCTCACACTACGACCCTCGGTCTACCGGGCCTTCGACCCCACCAGCCCAGAGGCGCCGATCCGCCTGCTGAGCCGGTTCGCGCTGCGCTACGGCGGCCGCGGCGGCGATGACGAAGGTGCCCGGCAGCCAGAGGTCCGCAACGCGTTCAACAGCCCGTTCTGGCCGTTCGTGCTGGCGACCACGAGCACGGGACAGGAAGGCATCGACTTCCACTGGTGGTGCTCGGCCGTCGTGCACTGGAACACGCCAGCGAACCCGGTGGACTTCGAACAGCGCGAGGGCCGGATACACCGCTTCGGCGGCCATGCCATACGCCGCAACGTCGCCGCCGCCCACCGGGCCGACGCCCTACGCTCCAGCGACCCGGACGTGTGGAAGGCCGCCTACGACGCGGCCCGCGCGGCCCGCGGCGATCTCGGGGACTTCGCTCCCTACTGGGTCTTCCTCGGTCCCGCCAAGATCGAACGGCACCTCCTGCCGTACCCACTCAGCCGCGACACGCCCAAACTGGAGCGGCTCAAGGACGACCTCGTGCTGTACCGGCTGGCCTTCGGCCAACCACGGCAGGAAGACATGCTCACCCTGCTACGCCGCAACGGCGTAGACGCTGACGACCTACTTCCGGCAATCCTCAGCCTTCGCCCCGATGCACCGGGAAGCAGCACCGCGAGCGGAACCTGACGACGTATAGGAGCGAGCGTTGAACTTCGACGTTGTCCTTGCCGAAAACGTCATCCGGCCTGGTAGAGGTCGGTATACGGGTTCCGGAATCTTGAATATTGTCTGCTGGTTGCGGCCCGTGACAGGAGGCAACCTCGAAACGCCGTTGAACTGTCCGGGACTGCCGATCTTCGTGATTCGGCACCGACCGATGTCGCATCGGCCGCCGTGGAGGCAGCTCGGCCGTCAGCCCGGTCAGCTCGGTGCGACCCCCAGCGTGAGCATGGTTTGCAGGTCGAGCAGGTGTTTCTCCGTGTAGTTGATTACTGTTGGCTCTTCACATAGCGTCAGGTGCAGGACCGGGGCTGCGCCGCCCTCGGTGCGTGTGCGCCATGAGCGGATCTGGTCGAGGACGTCGTCGGCGTGCACGTCGCCGTGGAGGAACTTGCTGGTGCAGGTGGGGCACAGGCACAGCACGTCGCCTGGTCGGTCAATCCACGCGGCGCTGGTGTGGGAGATCAGGTACAGGATCTCGAAGTAGGGGTTGCCGTCGCGCTTGGGAAAGGTGGCGGTGCAGATCTGGCACCTGCCGGCGTACTGCTCGAGCAGGAACTGCCGGACGTCTGGATTCTTGTCGTCCCAGACTTTGCGGGGCAGGAAATGGAACCGCTCGTGTGGGGCCGGTTCGGCTGCCTGCGCGTCCTTGATGGCCGCAGCGGTGCGTCCTCGGCGCATGGTGGGGGCGCCGACCTGCCCGTGGCGACGGAAGCTGTCGTTGTCTTCGTCCTCGTCGCTGTGCTCGGCGAGTTTGGTGAAAGCGTCTTGGAGCCGGGCGGCGAAGTCGACCGGCGACGCCGGCGCCTCGGGCATCCCGGGCTGCGGGCCAGGCGCGCTTAGCGCCTTCGCGGCTGCCCGGCTGACCTCGGCGAGGGCGTCTGGATGGTCGGCGAGGTACAACAGCAGATTGAGCGGGATGCCAAGTTCGGTGCTGGCTTGTTGGACGGCCGAGGTGATCATGCCGAGGGTGTCGGCGAGACCGTTGTGGCGGATGAAGTCGGGTGGAAGCTCGTCGATGGTCAGCTCGCGCGGTGTGGCGTACCCGCCGTCCGGGGTGGGCAGCCAGGCTCGGGTGGCGGCGATGCGGTGGGGTTGGGTGTCTTGCTCGCGGCGCTCGCTGTTGATGTATTCCTGCCGGGACGCGAACTCCACGGTTCCGCGCAGCCGGTCGGCGCGCGGCGCGAGCAACCGGTTCCAGACGTACACGGAACGCCGCGGGTCCGGATTGGCCAGCGCCGCGTCCAGTCCCGAGATGTGCAGGTCGGGGTCGAAGCCGTTGAGACCGCGACGGTGCTCGCCCCATGCGTCGCGCAGGACGATATGGCCCGACGAATTGCCGGTGCGGGCGGTGACGCGGACCTGGTCGGCAACGCCGAGTTCGGTGAGCTCCCGTCGGTGTTCGGCGTACCGGTTGTGCAGGAACCACCCATCGGGGCACGGTTGGAAGTAGTATTCGAGGTCCTCGTCGGGCCAGTAGCACTCGGCCGGAGCGCGGTAGGCGAAGTCTGGCTGGCCAGCGGTATGGGCCAGAAGGAACGCCGCCGGCCGCAACTGGGCGAGCAGGGCGGCCCGGCGCTGGCCGGAGGTGACCTGCAGCGCCCTGCTGATCACGGCGAGGTCGCGAGCGTGCTGGTCCGCGGCCACTGTAACGGCGCCCGGTGTCCCTTCGCCCCTCATGTTCACCTTGAAGATACGGATCCAGACGCAGCAACCCGCATTTCGATCTCGTCATCGCCGAATCTCGCTGAGGTACTCCGCCATCTGATCACCGAGAACCTGGCAGCGGGACGCGCCGTGGACCGCCCACAGCGCGGCGGTCCAGGCGCACAGCAACGCGTCGATGAGATCTTCGCGATGCTTGTACGCCGCGTCGGGCGTCGGCGATGGCTCGTCCAGCAGCTGGCGGGTCAGCGGGTGGCTGCGCAGCAGCAGCGGCGGAACCCCGCCGCGAAGTCGATCCATCCGCCTGACCAGTTCGTCGCACGCCGCAGCCCGCGTCAACCGCCACTGCTCCATCCGCTGCGAGCGGGGCTTGCGCTTGTAGCGGGGTCGTTCACCGTCGACGTCGTAGCCCAGCTCGGGGGCGCCGACCAGCGTCGTGTAGGGGTAGCACTCGGACATGCTGCGCCCGCCCGAGGGCGGCCCCGCCCACCCGTCGCTGTAGCGCCAGCCAGCCGTCTGCAGTAGTTCCCGCAGCGTTACCCCAGCCCTCCGGGGTGAGCCGAGGTTGGTGGTGTTCGCACTGACCCGCCACCGGCCGTAGCGCTGCCCAACCTGCCGCTCGCACAGCCGCTGCCCGGCCGGGTTGTCGATGACCACCGGCGCGTCGATGAACACCAGCGCTGGGTGGTCTCCCGCCGCCGTGTCGACCCACTCGGCGGTGGCCGCCGCACCCCGGGTCCAGCCGGCGTCGAGCACGTGGCCATCACCGTCGATAGCCACCACCCCGCTCTCGTTGGCCGCCGTTCCCGCCAAGCCGTCACGCCAGGCAAGGTCGACGCCGAGGAACCGCTCAATGCCCACCATCCCGGTATAGCCGACGGCCCTCCGGCGAGGATCCTCCGGATCTGCCGACCCAGCCGGGCCGAACATGCCATTCGCCCTTCGATCCGGCCGATCGGCTTACCGGCCTGGCCCGGATCTGCCACGTCCTCGGTGATCTGTCGGCGGCGTTGTGGGGGGTGTACGCCCGTCCACCGAGCACCGCCGCCGATGAGCGGGAGCGTGCGATGTGGGAGGACGAGCGGGCGGCACTGGACCAGGTCGCCGCGGCCGTACGCCGTCCGTATCTGCCCACGGGGGCGGGGTTGCTGGTGGTGCCGTACAACCGGGTGCTGGAGGCGGCGCACCGGTTGGGTCGCCAGCTGCACGGTGCCGGCGACGCGGGGTTGAGCGAGGCAGTGGCCACCGAGGTGACAACCGAGGTCGATGCGGTGCGTCGGGCCGAGTTGGGGGATCTGTCCGGGCGGGCGGTGCAGGCGGTGGCGGTGGACCGGCGGGATGCCTCCCCGGTGCAGGTGGCCGCCGCGGACGAGGTACTACGCCAGGATCCGTTCGGGACCTCGCTGATGCGTACCCCGGTGGATGCCGCAGCCGGCTGTGTGGCCGCCGCACATTGGCTGGCCGCCGCGGCGGTGGTGGCCGCCTGGGCGGCGGGTACCGGCGCGGAGGCGGTGTTCACCGAGGCCGATGAGGTGCAGGCGGTGCCGGTGGAGGCGCCCGCCCTGGTGGTGCGCCGCATCGTGGCCGATGGGGTGGCGCCGCGAGAGGTGGTGCGGGACCTGCTGGCCGCAGCGGTGGCCGTCCGGGAGGGCCGGATCGGCGATGTGAACACGGTGGCGGCGCGTATCGCGCAGGCGCTGCACGCCGATCTGGATCGTTCGACCGAGCAGCTGCCGCAGGTGGTGGCGGCGGCGTTGCCGGCCCGGCCGACACCGTTGGATCCGGGGCGCCCGGCCAGGGATCTGCTGGAGCAGTTGCGGGCCGGGATCGAGGCGTGCGCGGCGGTGTACCTGGAGCACGCCACGGACGCGGGCCTGGGTAGTGGCAGCGACCGGGCGCATGCCCGATCCCGGACCCGGGTGCGGCAGCGGTTCGCCGCGGCGGTCCGCGCCGAAGCCGCCCGCACGGCGGAGCGGTTGACGTAGCACCGGTGCGGCCATGATTCAGGCTTGGGAGGCGCCGAGCAGGGTGAGCCGGCGTCGCCCGGCGGCGGCCAGCAGCAGTCGGGCGGCGGCTTCGGCGGCGGTGTGGGCCAGGTCGGGTAGCACGCTGATGTAGGTCTCCAGCGCGGTGATCGGGCTGGACTGGCCGAGCATCTGCTGGATGGTCTTGAAGTCGGCGCCGGCGGCCAGGGCGATGCTGGCCGCGCCGTGACGCAGGGGTTTGTGGAAGTGTCGGGGGACATCAGCCAGTCCGGGTTGATCGGGGTGCCGTCGGGTCGAGTGAACATGTACCCGCCGGGGTTGACCCCGTCGACCAGCCGCTGCAGTTGGCGGGCGTGATGGAGGCTGAGGATCCGGGCGGTAACGGTGTCCATGGCCACGGTGTGATAGCTGCTAGGGGATTTGGGTGGGCCGAGGTAGTCCAGGGCGTCGATGACGGTGATCTGCTCCCGCACGGTGAACTCACTGGTGTCGAAGTTGAAGTCGGACCGGCGCAGCCCGACGGTCTCGCCGCGGCGGGGGCCGCGCAGCGCGACCAGCCACCACAGGGCGAACAGGTCGTCGTCCCGGACCGCGTTCAGAAAGCGGGCCAGATGTTCGGGGGTCCACACCGCCACGGCCGGGCGCAGCCCGGTGGCCCGCCACAGCGCCTCCCGGTCGGGTGTCCACACCACGGCGTGGGGCCGGCCGCCGTGTGGGAGGCGGACCCGGCGGGCGGCGTTGTGCCCGACCAGTCCTTGCCGGTGGGCTTCGTTGAGGGCGCTGCGCAGGGTGGCCCGGATGTGCTGCAGGGTGGCGGCGGCGACCAGCCGCCCGCCCGGGGTGCGGCGGGTGGCCAGCCGGCGGAACATGCCCTGCACCTGCGCGGTGTGCAGTTTGCCGAGCCGGATGTGTCCGAGCTGCGGGATGAGGAACCGGTGCACGTGGGTGCGGTAGGTGCGCAGCGTGGACGGGGCCAGCCGGTCGGTGGCTTCGTCCAGCCAGTACTCCAGCCACCGGCCGACCGTCCACACCTGCCCCGCGGCACGGGCGTCCGGCAGGGCGAGTAGGTGCTGGCGGGCGTGCTCGGCCCGCCCGCGGCTGGTGAACCCGCCTCGGCGCACCCGCTCCCGTTTGCCTTCTGGGGTGGTGACCTGGGTGGCGAAGTACCACCCGCCCGTGGTCACCTTCACCGAGCCGTGGGCAGCGCACCCCCAACTGGCGGCCGCCGCGCGCGTCGCGGCACCCGCACCTCTTGTACACGACCCCGTCGCCCTCAACCCGCATCATCGACCTCCCCGTAGGTATCCGATCAGCCGATTCTGTGGGTTACGGGTCGCACTGTCGCCGTTGGCCCGATGCCGTATCTCCAATCCGAGTCTGGGATTTGGTGGCGACGCTCAAGTGCGTTGCCCGGCGCCGACGGCCCATGGATCCCGCTGCGGTGCGGCGGGATCGAGGGCGGTGAGGACGAGGCGGGCGGTGGCCTCGGCGGCCTGGTAGGCGACCTCGGGCAGGACCGCGGTGTAGGTGTCGGCGGTGAACGCGTAGCTGGTGTGCCCGAGCATGTCCTGCACCACCCGCAGGTCGGTGCCGGCGGCTAGGGCGAGGGTGGCGGCGCCGTGGCGCAGGTCGTGCAGCCGTACCGGCGGCAGTCCCGATTCTGTGACGAGATGGTGGAAGCGGTGGGTGAGCCAGTCCGGGCTGATCGGCCGCCCGTCGGGCCAGGCGAACACCAACCCCGTGTCCCGCCAATCGGTGCTGCGGCGCAGCAGCCGCTGGCGGCGCCGGTGTTCACGCAGCACGGCCACGGTGGCCGTGTCCAGGGCGATGGTGCGCTGCCCGGCAGGGGTCTTCGGCGGCCCCAGGTGCAGCCGGCCGGCGGCCCGGGTGACCTGCCGGCTGACCGTCAGGGTGCCGGTGTGTAGGTCGACGTCGGCCCAGTGCAGCGCGCAGATCTCCCCGCGGCGCAGCCCGCGCAACGCGGCCAGCCACCACAGCGCGAACAACCAGTCCCCGCGCACCGTGGTGAGGAACCGGGCCAGCTGGATGGGGGTCCACACCGCCACCGCCGGCCGCTCGCCGCTGCGGCGCCAGGCCGCGGCCCGGGCCGGCGTCCACGGCTGCGGGCGGTGGCGGACCGGGCGGGGCAGCACCACCAGCCGGGCCGGGTTGACCGCCAGCAACTGCTCCCGGACGGCCATGTTGAGCGCCCGGCGCAGCGTGGCCCGGATGCGCTGCAGCGTGGCCACGGTGATCTGCTGTCCTTCCCGTGTGCGGTGCGCGGCGATGGCGGCGAACATCGCCTGCAGATGCCCGACGGTCAGCCCGGCCAGGGTGTGTCGCCCGAGATGCGGGATCAGGTGCTCCTCGACGTGTGCCCGGTACCCGGCGGCGGTCGACGGGCGCACCTGCAGCGGCAGGGCCGACAGCCAGTGCCGTAACCACCGCGCCACCGTCCACCCCTGCCCGGCCGCCCCGACAGCGGTATCGGCCAACACCCGGTCGCGGGCGGCGGTGGCCGAGATGGCCGTGCGGAAGCCGCCGCGGCGCAGCCGTCGACGGCGCCCGCCCGTCGTGGGTACCTGCACCGCGAAGTACCAGCTGCCGTGTCCGGGGTCGGCGAGTCTGGGGCAGTGCCCGCCCAACCGTCGCCCGGTGTCCGGATCGGTGCAGCCGCACCGCTGGTACACGCCATCGTTGTTGGTGTTCATGGCCAACCTCCTACGGCCGTCGCGGGATGATCAGCACTACGGTGCCGCCAGGAGGACAGCCGGGAATCCGTTTGTCGAGGCGCATCGCGCGGAACCCTGACTGGCGGTGTCGGGTGGCTCGTCGCGTTCCTCTGCCGGGAGAATCGCCCTCGAAGCTGAGATGACCGGCCGTCGCTGTGCGGACGGCTACCCGTGGCGTCCGATTCCGGGTACGAACCTGCCGACGGTCGCGGTGTGTCGCGGGTAGGCCTCGCCGTGCAGGCGGCGCAGATGGGGCTCCTCTTCCAGGCGGACCTGCAGCTGGACGCCGATGAGCAGGGCGGCCAGCCCGGTCAGGGCGATGACGTTGGGCACCATGAGGGCCAGCCCGGCGAACGTGGTGATCATTGCGGTGAAGATCGGGTTGCGGACCAGCCCGAACACCCCGGAGGTGACCAGAGCGGTGCGTTCGCTGGCATCGACGCCGACGCGCCAGGAGGCGCCCAGGGCCATCTGGGCGGCGAAGGTGGCCACGCCCAGGGTCGCGAGCACCAGACCGCCGCCCTGGATGAACGGCCGGTGCAGCACGGCCGGCGGGTCCAGGCCCATCAGCGCGGCGATGGGGGCGGCCACGCAGACGGCCAGGGCCGGTGGCGCCCAGCCCATCGACGCACCACTGGAGCGGCCTGCGCCGGATGGCCAGGCGCCGATCGCCGGTGTCACCGGTGCGGCGCCATTGAATCCCCGCGCGTACCACACCGGCGAGCAGCAGGAACGCGACGAACAGGATCAGGGCGGTGATCGCCACTGCTGTTCGGTCCCCCCTTCGACGCGTCGCCCCCGCGGGGTCCGTACGCCCAGGCGCAGCGCGGTTCGGTGACCGGCGGTGGGCGCCCAGGCCGCTGTGCCCACCATCAAAGCAACGTTGAGCGGCGCCGGGACATCAGGGCGGCTGAGGAGATATTGGTCGATGACCGCGTCGCCGGAGCCGACGCGGCGCGGGGCCTCGATCTGCTCGGTGAGGTTGCCGACCGTTCCTTGCGCAGATAGCCCACCCCGCGGGCGTTGTCCTGCAAGGGTGAGGGGGGCGTTCGGCGTAGGCGGCCTCGGCGTCGGTGGACAGCAGCGCCAGCCCGATTCGGGGGTACCGGCCGCGCAGCGTCTCGGCGATGCGCAGGCCTTCGTCGGAGTGGTCCGGTGGCAAGCGGACGCGCGGGACGGTGACGTCGGGCGCGGTGCTGTCGATGATCCGCAGCGACTCTTCCAATGTCACGGGCGCGCTGTCGCCTGATCTCCCTGGCGCAGGTCACCGGATCCGGAGTTGTGCGGCGGCCGGCGACGGGAAATGGCGGTCAGAAGGTGATGACCTGGTCGGCCCACAGGGTCCAGTCGGCCAGTTCGTCGAGGGTGGCGCGGTGGGTTCCTTTGGTGAGCATGTCCTCGGTGATGCCGCGGGCGTCCAGGCAGGTGCCGCAGCAGCCGATGTCGGCGCCGTGGCGCGCGCAGGCACCGATCATGCGGTCGAGGTGGTAGTAGCCGTCGGGCAGCTTCTGGTTGGCCATGGCGCAGCCGACGGCGTCGCCGATCAGGAACACCCGTACCTGGCCGTCGCCGCGTTTGGCCAGGCACCGGCCAGACGTAGCCCGTTGTAGGAGCGTTCGGTGCCGTACGGCGGGTCGTTGAGGATGGACAGAATCTTGCCGCTCACCGGTGTCGCCCCCTCGTCCTGTCTCGTGCCGTATCCGGTGTGGCCGCCGGCGGTCTGCCCGCCCAGGTGCATCGCGCCACCCCGGCCCGCGACGGCCTGTCACGTCCTACGGTTGCCGCCGGTGCCGGGACGGGGCCAGGGGCGTTGGTCCCGGCACCGGGTGCCGCCCGGCACGTCGGTGGTCGAGTTGGCCGCTTTGCCATACGCCGTGGTCAACGTCGATGCGCGGTTCGCCCGGCGACTGGGCCTTGCCTGGACCCGGCGCGAGGTTGCCGGTGTTCCCTTGTGGCGCGGCCCGTGGTCGGCCCCGGCGACGTGCTCCCAGACGAGCAAGTGCCCGTTGACGCGCCGGTGGCCCTCGCCGGGGCAGGCACGAGGTGAACGGTCTGCCGACGCCCGCTCCGAAGAGGTCCTCGATCAGCAGCCTGGATCGCATCGATACCGCCCGCGCCGCGGTACGCGCCCGGGTGTGGAACCTCATCACCGCCCGCCACGGCCGTATCCCGCCGGCCCTGGTCCCCACCGGTGACCTCGGCGAGCAGATCGTGCTGCGCATCGACGCGCATTTCATCGACACCGTCTCCCGCAAGGAACGCGCCGGGCGGCTGCGCGGCCGCTACGGCCACCACCCGATGGCCGTGATCTGCGACAACACCGGCGAATGCCTGGCCGACCAGCTCCGCGGCGGCGCCGCCGGAGCCAACGACGCCGCCGACCACACTGCGCCACGAGGCGCTCGTGCGCCGTGAGGCGCTCGAAACCGAAGGGGGTGCAAGACCTTCTCGCCTGGTCGTCGCAGCGGCTGGGTGGAAGCTGGGCGCAGCCTGACCTGGGAGACGCTGGGGAGGGTGGCAAGCGGCGCCGACAACGCCGGGACGGGCTGGTACTGCCAGACGGGTCGGGCCGAGGTACAGAGACGTCCGTCCGCACCTCGGCAAACAGCTGGGTGCTGGTCCGCTCACCTCACCACCAGCAACTGGCCCACCTGCTGCGCGGGGCCGGCGCCACCGTCCACCCCGAAGGCGACACCACGCTGGCCGTCACCGGCATGAGCACCGACCAGATCGGCGAACTGGCCGCCCGGCACGACCTCGTCCTGCACGAGGTCACCGCCCGGGAAGCGTCGCTGGAGGACGCGGGCAGGCGGTCATCGGCCGCACCAAGTCCACCCCGGCCGACGCCGCACCCCAACCGGCCGGGGTCGGCCTCGCCGTGCTCTGCGTCTACGCCGCCGCGGTCCTAGGTCCTGATCGCAGCCGCAATCATGCTCGAACGACGAGACGCATAGCCGTGCAGTTCACAGCCGCAGGCAAGACAAGACGAGTAGCCAGCATGACGTCGGGACACGGGCCGGCCGTCGGCGCGCTCGACGGTCGACCTGTCCGATCAGCAGCCGCAGCCGCAGTCCGGCGGGCAGTCCGGGCCGGGCGGTGCCCCGTACCCGGGCACTGGTCTCCGGCCGGCGAGCTGCTACACACCGCCTTGATCCGCCTCCCGCTCAAGGGCGTCGAAGTCGCTCTCGGCTACGGTCGCCTGCTCGGGGCTCAGGGTCCCGTGTCGTAGGCCGGTAATCCATTGTCGTAGCCGTGCCACGGAAATGTCCTGATTTCGCCGTAGGTTCTCGATGACCCGACCCACGCGGGTCGGCAGGATATTGTTGTCCGGTTCTTCGACTTCGTTCAGTCGGGCCTCCAACTCATCGAGATGGACGCGCTCGTCAGGATTCGGCTTCTGCCCCTGGCGATAGCGGATGGCTGCGGCCACACCGGCCGCCGCCAGCGCGGCAACAGCAACACCGGCCAGCACCCTCGTGGTTGTCTTCGTCATGGCCGCTCCTGTGTGCTTGAGTAGAGCGTTGACAGGCTTTTCCGGGCGTCCGGCTTCCCGGTTCCTATGCATCTGCGGGTGGCCATCCGATGGTATTCGTCGATCGGATCCGGCTCGTGACGGACTAAATGTGATCAAGTGGATCGGGAAGTTCTGGCCGCGCGGATGATGAGGTCAGCCCTGGCCGGGCGGGGAGTTTGCAGGCACGTTGGTGTGCCAGATGCTGCCTGGAATGTCGATGGTTGCGGGTATCGGGCAGGGCCGATCGAACCGGCAGATCGCCGCCCGGCTGGTCGCCTCCCAGCGCACCGTCGAGTCCCACGTGGAGAACGTCCTGCGCAAACTCGGATTTGCCTCCCGCGTCCAGGTCGCCGCCTGGATCACCACCCAGCACCGGGACGGGAGTCCTGACCGGCCGGGCGGATCAACAGCGGGCAGGGATGCACCCACGAGCTGCGCGAGCGGCGGCGCCAGCGAGCCGTGCATCCACCGGCAGACGGAAACCTGCGTGTCTGATCCTGCTGGTCCTGGCGCGGGGCGTCGGGTCTGAACAGGCGTAGCATGAGGATGTCGCTCGGGACCCCGGTGGCTGACAGTCCACCTGTCGGTGGACGCACCGCCTGCGATCGAGGCCGGTATGGCCGGGTACCCCCAGATGAGACCTTCTCTTCCCCATGGCTGCCGTTGCCCGTGCGGCAGACGGCCTTGCCGTCGCCATGGCCGGGCACACCGCCGGTCCGGACCGCCGAAGCGCACCGCTTCGCGGGGCTGGTCTCGGGGCGGCGACACGGCCGCGCCGGTCACGCCCAACGATTGATCGACAATGAGCTTTTTAGACGATGAGAGGCGGCGGTTGTGATGACCGCGACGCAGAACCGTCCGGACCCGCCGGGCCCGGATGCTGCGGCAACCAGGCCCGGCCGTCCGGGCGAGCCGGGTGACCGTGGGCCGGGTGCCCGGGGAAGGGTGCCACGCAGCCGGATGGGCGGGGTGTGGGTGGCCTTGGTCGTGGCCGCCTTCGTGTTCCTACTCCTGTTGATCTTCATCCTGCAGAACGGTCAGCGGGCCCAGGTGTCCTTCCTCGGCCCGCACGGGCACCTGCCGATGGGGGTAGCGCTGCTGCTCGCGGCGGTCTTCGGGGTGCTGCTGGTGGCGCTGCCGGGCACGGCCCGCATCGTCCAGTTGCGGATGTTGGGCCGCCGCCGGGGCGTCGGCGTCGGACCGCAGCCGCCCCCGCCCGCCGCGGGGCCGGACGACCCGGCCGGCTTGTAGCCCGATCACCGCGCCGCGGTGCGCTGCCCCGGACGGCCCGACTCCGCGGCCCCCGGTCCGCCAGCCGCCCTTGCCCGGTCACCCCGCTTCCCCTGCTCATCGGACCGACGACGAGGACGGCTGTCATGACCACCAACGACATTCAACGCGCGACGATCGTGGCGTCCTCGCCATCCTCGCCGGCTCGACTGCACCTGGCCCCGGTCCGGGCCGGCCAGGCGGTCCTGGACGGCGGCTGGTGGCCGCGGTCCTGGGATCCGGTCGCGGAACTACCCGGCCTGATCCTGGCCCTCGACGCCCGCTTCGGCCCGATCCGCCAGGTGCTGCTCAACATCGACGCCTGGGACTGCCGGTTCCGGCGGCTGGCGGTGGGCGCGCGGGTGGTCCGGATGGGCTGGTTCACCAGCGTCGACCCGGCGCTGCTGATCGCCACCACCGAGCGGGGCGACCAACTCGACCTGCTCGTCGTCCCACCCGGCACCGCCCAAGCGGCGGCGCGCGCCGCGATGGCGCGGGCGGCCGACCCGGCCGACACGACCCGCGCACCCGCCATCCTCGCCACCATGCCGGCCGCCTTGATCGTCCCGCCGGACGACGTCACCTCGGCGTCGGTGTGGGACAACGAGGGCGGCCGTCTGGCCGAGGCTCGCCCACCCCGACCCACCGGCGCACTGTCCACCGCCGTTCGCGCTGAGGAGCCCTTTGTCATGAGCCTCCTGCAGACAACCATCGCCATCGTGATCATCGCGTTCGGCGTCGCCCGTCTGATCACCACGCCGCGTCTCGAACCTGTTCTGGCCAGATGACCACCACACCGGTCGCGGCCCGTCCCGACGCACCCGCAGGCGGGTCCGGGTCCAACGGGTCCGGGTCCAACCCCCGGGCCCGCACCCGGCTCTACCGCGACGGAACATGCCTGCTGCACGACTTCCCGGTCGCCGACATCTCCGAGCACCTGACCGATGCGGCGTCGGTGGTGTGGCTGGACCTGTGCCGGCCCACCGCCGGGGATTTCGACATGATCGACGAGGAGTTCGGGCTGCACGAACTGGCCGTCGAGGACGCCGTGGGTGAGTCGCAGCGGCCCAAGCTGGACCGTTACGCCACGCACCTGTTCCTCAGCGCCTATGCGGTCGCCCTCGACCGCGAGGGCACGAGGCTGGAGGTCAGCGAGATCGCGGCGTTCATCACCGGCCAGGCGCTGATCACGGTACGCAAAGACGACCGGTTCGACATCACCCCGGTACTCGCCCGCTGGGACGCCTCACCCGACCTCGCCGGCCACGGCGTCGGCTTCCTGCTCTACGGCCTGCTCGACCACCTCGTCGACGGGCACTTCACCGCCGTGCAGCAGCTCGACGAGGGCATCGAGGAACTCGAAGACCTGCTGTTCGACGAACGCCGCGCGCAGATCCAGGCCGTCCAGCGGCGCTCGTTCCAACTGCGCAAGAACCTCGTCGTGCTGCGCCGCGTGGTGCTGCCCATGCGGGAGGTCCTCAACACCCTGCTACGCCGTGACCTGCCCACCGTCGACGCCGCGATGGCCCCCTACTACCAGGACGTCTACGACCACGTGCTGCGCGCCACCGAATGGACCGAATCCCTGCGCGACCTGGTCGCCACGACCGTCGAGACCAACCTGACCATCCAGGCCAACCGGATGAACCTCATCATGAAGAAGGTGACCAGCTGGGCGGCGATCATCGCCGTGCCCACCGCGATCACCGGCTTCTACGGCCAGAACCTGCCCTACCCCGGCTACGCCACCCACTGGGGTGTGCTGTTCTCCACCGCCCTCATCGCCGCCCTGTCCGCCCTGCTCTATCTCGCCTTCAAACGAAAAGACTGGCTCTGAACGGCCGGCAGCCGCCTCGATCCACCCGCGGGCAGGGTCGAGAGGCGAGCATCGACACGGCCACAAACGTCGCCATCGAGATGGGCGGCACCGAGAAAGGTACGTGGTGCCGCCGGACCGGCCGGATTGACTGGACGGCATCCTGATCGCCGCGGTCCAGTGGTACCCCGGTTCGACTACGTACATGTCGACCGACATTCGCGGCGCGCTGCCGTGCCGGGGCTGCGCTGGGCTGGGAACCTGCCGGACCGACGTTTTCGCCGGACGGCCGGGCGAGGGGTCGCACCCGGTGTCGGCCCTCGGCCAGCGGGACTGTGAGTCGTCTGTCTCTTGCGCTCTGGGGGAACAAGTGCTGCACTGTGGTTAGCACTCGCCGCTTGTGAGTGCTAACCGAATGGGATGAAACCCCGGGACGGAAGTCCTGTGCCGCGGTCATCGTAGGTCGGTCCGAGCAGTGCTGTACGTCGGCACGATGATGTAGAGGACGACGCAGATGGCCAAGTTGATCGTTTTCGGGGAAGAGGCCCGTCGCGGCCTGGAACGTGGCATGAACATTCTCGCCGACACGGTACGGGTGACGCTGGGTCCGAAAGGCCGCAACGTGGTCCTGGGCACGCAATGGGGCGCGCCCACGATCACCAACGACGGTGTGAGCATCGCCAAGGAGATTGTGCTCGACGACCCGTACGAGAAGCTCGGCGCCGAGCTGGTCAAGGAGGTCGCCAAGAAGACCGACGAGGTGGCCGGTGACGGCACGACGACGGCGACCGTGCTGGCCCAGGCGCTCGTCCGGGAAGGGCTGCGCAACGTCGCCGCCGGCGCGAACCCGATCGCGCTCAAACGCGGCATCGAGGCCGCCGTGGCCGCGGTGACCGAGGCGCTGGGTAACCAGGCCCAGGACGTCGAGACGAGGGAGCAGATCGCGGCCACCGCGTCGATCTCCGCCGCCGACCCGACCGTCGGTGAGGTCATCGCCGAGGCGATGGACAAGGTCGGCAAGGACGGCGTCATCACTGTCGAGGAGAGCAACACCTTCGGTCTCGAACTCGAACTCACCGAGGGCATGCGCTTCGACAAGGGCTACATCTCGCCGTACTTCGTCACCGACACCGAGCGGATGGAAGCCGTCCTGGACGACCCGCGCGTCCTCGTCGTCGAACACAGGGTTTCCAGCCTGGACGACCTGCTGCCGATCCTGGAGAAGGTCATGCAGGGCGGCAAGCCGCTGCTGATCATCGCGGAGGACGTCGAGGGCGAGGCCCTGGCGACACTGATCGTCAACAAGGTCCGCGGCACGTTCACGTCGGTCGCGGTCAAGGCCCCCGGCTACGGTGAGCGCCGCAAGGCCATGCTGGCCGATATCGCCATCCTCACCGGTGGGCAGGTCGTCAGCGCGACGGCCGGTCTCCGGCTGGACAGCGTCGGGCTGGACGTCCTCGGCCGCGCCCGCAAGGTGGTCGTCACCAAGGACGAGACCACGATCGTGGACGGTGCCGGCGACGCGGACGAGATCCAGGGCCGGGTCAACCAGATCCGGGCCGAGATCGAGAAGAGCGACTCCGACTACGACCGGGAGAAGTTGCAGGAGCGGCTGGCCAAGCTGGCCGGCGGCGTCGCGGTCATCAAGGTCGGCGCGGCCACCGAGGTCGAGCTGAAGGAGCGCAAGCACCGCATCGAGGACGCCGTCCGCAACGCCAAGGCCGCCATCGAGGAAGGCCTGCTGCCCGGTGGCGGGGTGGCCCTGGCCAACGCCGCAGCCACCGTGTTCGACAAGCTCGACCTGACCGGTGACGAGGCCACCGGGGCGAACATCGTGCTGGTCGCGCTCACCGCACCGCTCAAGCAGATCGCCGTCAACGCCGGCCTGGAAGGCAGCGTCGTGGCCGAAAAGGTCAGCTCACTTCCCCCGGGCCACGGTCTCGACGCCACCACCGGCGAGTACGTCGACATGATCAAGGCGGGCATCGTCGAACCAGCCAAGGTCACCCGCTCCGCGCTGCAGAACGCCGCATCGATCGCCGCGCTGTTCCTTACCACCGAGGTACTCGTCGCCGACAAGCCCTGACGTCAAGCGCCGAATCGCCGGACGGCGACAGCGGCGTGCTGAGCCTGCCCGACATCGGCGGCCCGTCCCACCCCACCGGACACCAGGACCGGCAAACCCGGTGCCGACGGGCAACGCCGCCCAGGTTGGCCACCCGGTCGAGCGCTCCGCCAGGCCGAACCCGTACCGCACCTCAGTCCCACGAGCGACCGACGCAAACCGGAGGAGGATACCAGGT
>WNGR01003278.1_pt1 | contig 17710 bp, 19 predicted proteins | sample 5407581 | NCBI WGS metagenome assembly WNGR01 (sample SAMN13153383, study PRJNA577476) | soil metagenome | isolation source: 80 cm soil or saprolite under Garry oak tree replicate 2 | place: USA:California | collected 2016-06-15 | reverse complement strand
CGTGTCGGCGCTGCGGCCGGCACCTGGCACGGCCGCCTACGCCGCGGCCAAGGCCGGGCTGGTCGCGCTCACCCAGGCGCTGGCGATCGAGTGGGCACCCGCGGTGCGGGTCAACTGCGTCACCGCCGGACTCGTCCGCACCGACGACACCGCCGCGCACCACGGGGACGAGCAGGCCCTGGCCGCGGTCGCCGCGACCGTGCCGCTGGGCCGGATGGCCACGCCGGACGACATCGCCGACGCCCGCCTGCTGCACACTCCGAGCCGTAGCAAGCGCTTGTTTGATAACCTCGGCCTCACTATACTCAGCCGCGACGTCGACGCCATCGAAGTCGCGCGATGCGTGGCGAGATCAGCCGGGACGACTGGCAGAGGACATGAGCCGAGAGCCGGTGGGCAGGCACGAGCAGATCCTGGCCGTCGCCGCCGGGCTCTTCGCGCGCAAGGGCGTCGCGGCCACCACCGTGCGCGAGCTCGCCGACGAGGTCGGCATCTTGTCCGGGAGCCTGTACCACCACTTCGACTCGAAGGAAGCGATGGTCGACGAGATCCTCGCTCCTTACCTGGAGGACCTGCGCGAGGCCTGCGAGTCGGTGCTGAGCAGCGAGACCGACCCGCGCACGAGGCTGTGCGGCCTGGTGGTCGCGTCTCTCCGGGTCGTGGAGGCGCATCCGCACGCGACCGAGATCTACCAGTCCGACGTCAACTACCTGTCGCAGTTCGAGCGTTTCGGCTACCTCGCCGGGGCCGCCCAACAGGTCAGGAAGACCTGGCTCGGGGTGATCAGCGACGGCGTGGCACGAGGCGTGTTCCGGTCCGACCTGGATCCCGGGATTGCATACCGGCTGATGCGCGATGCGATCTGGCTGTCGGTGCGGTGGTTCCGGCCGACGCCGGACTATCCGCTGACCAGGTTCGCGCAGGAGTGCACGTCACTGTTCCTTGACGGCGTCGCGGAGCGGCGCGACGAAGCGGCGCTCAGCAGGCCCTGACCGGGACGAAGCGGCTGACCTTGCCGTGCTGGCCGCCGACCGTTCCGGCACCCGGCCGGCCGTCCGCGCGATCGAACGGCGCTTAGGATGCTCACCGCGTCATCCGGTTAAGCGCCATTTGCCCGAATCGACGCAGCCCGCCGGCCCTCGCCGCGCGACATATCACTACGTGGAGTCGATTCGCTGTCCGTTTTGCGGCTTTCGAGGAGCCACAACCAGTGATATCTGCCGACGCGGCTCAGGTGATGTCGCGATGGCCCGCCAGTTCCAGGCTGCGCCGCCAGAGTTCGGCACGGGCACCGGCGTCATACGCCTGCGCCTGGGCTCTGGCCTCGCGGGTGCGGTCGAAGAACCGGCCGGTCACGCCGTCGAGGGCAGGATCACTCACCAGCTTGCGGGTGGCGTTGACCCCGGTGTCGATGCTGTCGATGTGCTGGCCGATCTCTTCCAGCACCATCTTGGTCGGCATGTAGGTGGCCGGGTGCAGGCTGTTGACCGTGACCTCGCTGGCCGGCACCCGGCCGGCTAGCTCGAAGCCGGACATGATCTGGGCGAGTTTGCTCTGGCCGTACGCGCGGGTGCCGCTGTAGCCGTGAGTGATCATGATGTCACCGAAGTCGATGGGGTGCTGGCCTATGGAGGCCACGTTGACGATGCGGGCAGGCGCGGACCGGCGCAGCAGCGGGAGAAGTTTCAGCGTGAGCAGGAACCCGGCCAGGTAGTTCACGGCGAACCGCAACTCGTATTCATCGGCACTGGTGCGGCGGTCCCGCCCGTCGGGCATCCCGCCGCCGATGCCCGCGTTGCTGACGAACACGTCGAGCCGGTGAGTCGCGTTTTGCACGTCGCGGGCCAGCTTGCGGACCTGGGCGAGCTCGGCCAGGTCGGCGCGGACGATGCGAGGGCGGCCTACGCCGTGAGCCGTGGCTATGTCATCCGCGGTGACCTCAAGCCTGCCGACGTCACGGCCGTGCAGGATCAGGTTCACGCCGTCAGCTGCGAGCCGGTACGCGAGGGCACGGCCGAGGCCGTCGGTGGCGCCGGTGATGAAGATCGTGGGTGCTTCGGTCATGTTCGCCTCCTTGATGCGGGGTCGGGCGGGGCTGGTGGAGGGGTAGGTGGATCGGCGCCTGGCTGGTCGGGCTGGATGCGGCCGGGCGGCTCAGGCGCTGGCGCCCGGCCTGCCAGAGCGGTGACGAGTTCGTCGGCCAGCTTGCTGTCGGGGGGCACCCGGGTGGCGAGTACCCGGTACCAGATGACACCGAAGATGATGTCCGCGACCGTGCCGGGCGACACGCCGGGAGGCAGGTCGCCGCGGGCCTGGGCGCGGTCCACGATGATGCCCAGCGCGTCCCGCCGCCGCTGCAGGAATGCATTCCTGAACCGCTGCCAGAACGCTGGGTCGATCTGTGCCTGGGCCATCAGCGCGCGCAGTACCTCGATGAGCTGGGACTGGCGGCCGAGGGCGAAGCTGGCGAGCAGGAACGCCCGCAAGTCCGCGGGGTAACTGCCCTCGTCCGGGATCGGCACGTGCAGATCCGCCTTGGTGGCCAGCGCGTCGAGGACCACGTCACCCTTGGACGGCCACCAGCGGTAGATCGTCTGCTTCCCTGTGCCGGAGCGGGCGGCGATCCCTTCGATCGTCAGCCTCGCGTAGCCGATCTCGCCGGCGAGCTCATACGCCGCGGCGAGGATCGCCATCCGGCTCTGCTCGCTGCGCTTGCGGCCGGGACGCGCCGCAGTGTCCTGCCGTGGGGCGCTGCTGGCGTGTGGCGTGCTGCGCGGCCGTCCGGTGGCGGGTCGGGAAGTCACGCGGACCATGCTACGTTATAGCGAGACGAGACGTAACGGTTCGAAACAAGGAGGGCCATCATGAGCGGTCGTACCGCACTTGTCGTCGGCGGAACTCCGGCATCGGGCTGGCAACGGCCCGGCTGCTGCGGGACGCCGGCGCCACCGTCCGCATCGCAGGGCGCAGCAAGGAGCGCCTCGACAGCGTCGCATCCAGCGACCCCAATACTGGCGCAGAGTACTTATTCGGAGGGTGCGGTATTCTCCCGCCGCCGCCGGTGCTTCGCCGTCCGGTAGGCGTCTACGGCTTTCCGGGAGCTCCGCCAGATGCCATCAGCGCCCTGGACCGCATCCAGGCGGCCGCGCTGGGCTGCCTGTCGCAGCGCCGGCAGGGTAAAGTGCTCGTCCACCAGAGCGGCGAGGGGCACCAGACGGGCAGGTCCAGCGACGTTGGGCACGATGAACCGATTGAGGTTGTCATACATCGCCCGGGCGATCAGCTCGCCCAGCCCTCGGTAGTCGCCCCGATCGGCCCGTTGCATCGCCGCCAGGTAGGCGTCACGCTGCCGCTTGAAGATCACGACTGGCGGGTAGCCGAGCCGGACCAGGATGAGGTTCAGGACAAGGCGCCCGGCGCGGCCGTTCCCGTCGATAAACGGATGCACGCGCTCGAACTCGTTATGCAGCCGGGCCAGTTCCTCGACGAGCGGACGGCCAAGATCGTCCCCCGAGTGAATCTTGTCTCCCGTGATGCAGGCAGTCTCGACCCAGCGCTGTACCTGTGCTGCCACGAGCGGCCACGACGGAGGTGTCATCCCGCCGGGAAAGGGGTGGATGTCGTGTTCACGGAAGCTGCCGGGTCGTTCGCGATCAGTCGCGTCAGGGTGCGGGGCTACGTCCCAGACCGGAGTCATCGCCGTGTGGTGGATCTGGCGCACTTCAGCGATTGTGAGAAGCCTGCCGTCGTGCCAGTCACCTGGCTCCAGTGCCTGTCCGTAGACCCACTGAGCCGCGTCCGCGTATCCCCTCACCTCGTTGTATTCCTTGAGCGGCTTGGCGCCGACTGCACGACCCTCGTCTAGAAGCGCCTGGACCTGCCGCAAGACCAGAGTGTTGCCCTCCAGGGCAGTCGAGTGGTGGGCTTCCTGATGCCAGATGTCTTCCCAGATGGCCTGGGCTTCCTTCGGAGTGGGAAGGCCTCCGTATCGCTGGTTGAGCTCAGCCAGGGCCTTGTCTAGGCGGTCGTAGACGTTAGTCCGGCTCGGGCGGCCTCTGCCTACCATGACTACCTGCCCTCATCAGCGCGGCCCGGCGGGCCAGGAATTTGATACACCTACGCGATACCTAATTAAACTTATCAACTATCCGCTCGCCCCACCGCATCGATTGGCCAGTGCGGCATGAGCGGCTCCGCTCGTCACCGCAACGTCTCTATGAGTGCTGCCGGAGCCTCGGCTTGGAGGTCAGCGGCTCGCTGGCGATGTAGGAGATCCAGTCTCGTTTGGCCCACTGAGACCAGCGTTCGGCTGTGCTGATGCCGATGCCGGTGAGGTCGGCCAGGACCGAGGCGGGTAGCTCAGCGGCAAGGGCGAGCCGGGCGGTGTTCCGGCCTGAGTGAGCGGCGATGCCGTGGCGCTGGAGCCGGACGCCGAAGAGGACGTCCACGGCGGGGCGAGCCGGGCTCTGCCCGGGGAACAGCCACGGCGCGGGAGTTCCGGGGCGGGCGAGTGTCCATCGCTGATCGTCCTGGTCACGGAGCTGGCGGGCGAGGCGGGCGAGCCGGGGCGACATCATCAGGCGGTGCGTGTCGCTGTCGAGGTAGGTGACTTCCCATTCTGTTGTAACAAATACAACATTGTTGTCGCCAGTTCGTCTGACGGGGACTACCTGGATCGGGCCGCAGGAGGTGGCGAGGCGATAAGCCTCGCCACCCCTCTTGGACCTGCGGTTATTTGATTACTCGTACGCGCTGAGACGTTGCATCTGATGCAATTCCGCTCAGTTTCAGCTGCAGCCGCTGGTGGAACCGCAGCCTTCGCAGACGTAGCAGCTGCCTGCCGGGCGCATCTTGGTCCCGCAGGTCAGGCACAGCGGAGCGTCGGCGACCCGGCCCTGGTGCGACTCGATCAGCTCGGTCGAGCTGCGCGGCGCGGCGGGCGAGTCAGCGGCGCGAGCGTGTTGCGGCTGAGGGTGTGCCTGCCGATCAGCGGCCGACGCCGGCTCTTCTCTCGGCGCGGACTGGGCCAGTTCCTCGGGGTCGACCTCGTCGCCGACGCCCGACGGGTCCTCGCCGTCCAGCACGGCCGACCGCTCGGCGACCGACAGGATGCCGAGATCGGCCCGCTGGTCGTAGGGCAGGTGGTCGAGCGCCAGCCGCCGGAAGATGTAGTCCATCACCGAGCTGACCATCCTGATGTCGGGGTCGTCGGTGATCCCGGCGGGCTCGAACCGCATGTTGGTGAACTTCGCGACGTAGGACTCCAGCGGAATCCCGTACTGGAGGCCGACCGAGATCGCGATCGAGAAGGCGTCCATCACGCCGGCCAGCGTCGAGCCCTGCTTGCCGAGCTTGAGGAACACCTCCCCCACGCCGTCGTCCGGGTAGGTCGACGCCGTCATGTAGCCCTCGGAGCCGGCCACCGAGAACCTGGTCACGGTCGCCGAGCGCTGCCTGGGCAGCCGGCGCCTGACCGGACGGACGTCGCGCGTCTCGGCCGTGCTCGCCGAACCGGCTGCCTCCGCCACCGCAGCCGACTTGTTCTTGGACACCGACAGCGGCTGGCCGACCTTGCAGTTGTCGCGGTAGATCGCCAGGGCCTTCAGGCCGAGCTTCCAGCCCTCGAAGTACACCTTCTCGATGTCCGCGATCGTGGCGCTCTCCGGCAGGTTGACAGTCTTGCTGATCGACCCGGACAGCGCGGGCTGGATGGCGGCCATCATCCTGACGTGGCCCATCGGGCTGATCGCCCGCTCCCCCATCGCGCAGTCGAACACCTCGTAGTGCTCGGTCCGCAGGCCGGGCGCGCCGACGACGTGCCCGTGCTCCGCGATGTACTCGACGATTGCCTCGGCCTGTTCCGGCTGGTAGCCCAGGTTCTTCAGGGCCCGCGGCACGGTCTGGTTGACGATCTGCATCGAGCCGCCGCCGACCAGTTTCTTGAACTTGACTAGCGCCAGGTCCGGTTCGACGCCAGTCGTGTCACAATCCATCATGAGTCCGATTGTTCCGGTTGGCGCCAATAGGCTGGCTTGGGCGTTTCTGTACCCGTTCTTCTCGCCTAGCGCCAGGCACTCCTGCCACGCCTGGCTAGCGGCGGTCAGGATCGCCCGGTCCTCGCCAGCCGGCACCGCCATCGCCTTGCCGGCCTCGGCGTGCTTGGCCATCACGCGCTTGTGCGCGGCGGCGTTCCGCGCGTACCCGTCGTACGGCCCGACGACCGCGGCCAGCTCGGCCGAGCGCCGGTACGCCGTGCCGGTCATCAGCGACGTGATCGCCGCGGCGATCGCCCGGCCGCCCTCGGAGTCGTAGGCATGCCCGGTCGCCATCAGCAGCGCGCCGAGGTTGGCGTACCCGATCCCGAGCTGGCGGTAGGCACGGGTGGTCTCGGTGATCTTCTCGGTCGGGAAGTCCGCGAAGCAGATCGAGATGTCCATCGCCGTGATGATCAGCTCGGTGATCGCCTGGAACCGTTCCACGTCGAAGCTGTCATCGTCCCGCAGGAACTTCAGCAGGTTGATGCTGGCCAGGTTGCACGACGAGTTATCTAGGTGGACATACTCGCTACACGGGTTACTAGCGGTAATACGACCCGATTCCGGGCAGGTGTGCCAGTCGTTGATCGTGTCGTCGTACTGGATCCCCGGGTCGGCGCACTCCCACGCGGCCGTGGCCATCTGGCGGAACAGGTCTTTCGCCCTGACCGTCTTGACGACCTCGCCGGTCTGCCTGGCGAGCAGGTCGAAGTCCTGGTCCGCCTCGACCGCGTGCATGAACTCGTCAGACACCCGGACGGAGTTGTTGGCGTTCTGGTACTGGACGCTGTTGATGTCCTTGCCGCCGAGGTCCATGTCGTACCCGGCGTCCCGCAGGACCCTGATCTTCTCTTCCTCGCGCGCCTTGGTGTCGATGAACTCCCCGACATCGGGGTGGTCGACGTCGAGCACGACCATCTTCGCCGCCCGCCGCGTCGCGCCGCCGGACTTGATCGTCCCGGCCGACGCGTCGGCTCCGCGCATGAACGAGACCGGCCCGCTGGCCGTGCCCCCGGAGGCGAGCAGTTCCCTGCTCGACCTGATCCTGGACAGGTTGACCCCCGCGCCTGAGCCGCCCTTGAAGATCAGGCCCTCCTCGCGGTACCAGTCGAGTATGGACTCCATCGTGTCGTCGACGGCGAGGATAAAGCACGCGGACACCTGCCATGGGGACGATGTCCCGACATTGAACCATACTGGGGAATTAAAGCTAAATATTTGATGAACAAGGGCATGCGTGAGCTCGTGCTCGAAGATCGTGGCGTCGGCTTCGGTGGCGAAGTAGCCGTGCTTGCGGCCGGCCTCGCCGTAGGTGCCGACGACGCGGTCGATGAGCTGCTTGAGGCTCCATTCCCGCTGCGGGGTGCCGACCGCGCCTCGGAAGTACTTCGTGGTCACGATGTTGGCCGCGTTCACCGACCAGAAGTCGGGGAACTCCACGCCGTGCTGCTCGAAGTTGACCGAGCCGTCGCGCCAGTTCGTCATCACGACGTCGCGGCGCTCCCAGGTCACCTCGTCATAGGGATGGGCTCCCTCGCGAGTGTTGACACGGCGGATCTGCAGACCCTTGCGTGCGCCCTTGCCGTCCTGCGCTGCCGACCCGCTCGCCGTCTCGGTCATGTCATCCCCCTTCGGAATCACCGCGGATTCCTTCTCAAGCCGTTTCCGGCCCTTGTTCCGGATACTTGTCATCAGCCGTCCCGCTGTAACCGGCCAGTTACGTACCGTCCTTGCCTGCCGAGTGCCATGCGACCGTCTTGCCCGCATCGCGCGTCTCATCCGTGTCACCTGTCCGGTCCGCGCCGCCCCGCGCGCCGTCGAGTCCGGCCACGGCCGGCCGCCGCTTCTCCTCGCGCTTGGCCCGCAGCGCCGCGATCTCGGCCTCGAAGTCATCGAGCGACTCGAACCCGCGGTACACCGACGCGAACCTGAGATACGCGACCTCGTCGAGCGCACGGAGCGGACCGAGAATGGCCAGGCCAACCTCGTGCGAGGGGACCTCGCCGAGCCCGCGTGACCTGATCACGTCCTGGACCTGCTGAGCCAGGATCGCCAGCTGGTCTTCGGTGACCGGCCTGCCCTGGCAGGCCCGGCGGACGCCGGTGACGATCTTCTCTCTGTTGAACGGCTCGGTCGCGCCGCTGCGCTTGCCGACCATCAGGATGACGGTCTCCTGGGTAGTGAACCGGCGGCCGCACTCCGGGCACGACCTGCGCCGGCGGATCGCGGCTCCGTCCTCGGCCGTCCGGCTGTCAATCACCCTGCTGTCCGAGTGCCGGCAGTACGGGCAGTACACGCGATCACCCCCTGCCGCCCGTTGTCAAATCGCTCTTGATCACAAGTTGTAGAAGAACTACAGCTGTGTAACTACTAGATATTGTGGTCCAACGAGCCGAGAAGCGCAAGTCCATCGGCGACCTGATCGGTCGGGCTCGGCTCCGCGACCCCGCCAGGCCGGCCCGATGGCCAGGTAGCCCGCCCTGTGATCGGTCCGCGCCGACCGCGAGGTCTCTCCGACCGCCGGCGTGTCGCCGCCGGCTGGCAGCGACGCGGCGTCATCGCCGGTCACTGCCGAACCTGAACAGCGGGTACTCCGGATAGGGCACCGACCGGTCAGGCGGGCGGGCAAGCCGGTGCACCCCCACGCCCGTCAGGAACTCGGTCTCGAGGGCGTCGAACGCGACCTCCTCGAAGCCGTTGGCGGCGAGCCACGCCCGCATCTGCACGGTCACATCCGGCGGCCGGCGGTGCCGGCTCCAGATGACGGTCGCGCCGTCGGCGCACAGCGCCGCTGCGGCATCGACCGTGCGCTTGATGTCGGCGTCGCCGATGTTGCCGAAGATGCCGGACAGCAGCAGAACGTCCGCGGGCAGCACGTCGGCGAAGCTGGCGACCATGCTCGCGTCTGCCTCGCGGACCCGCACGCCGCCGAGGCCGGCAGCCGCGGCGCGCTCCCTGGCCAGCGCCGCGTTCGTGGCGTCCGCCTCGACCAGCAGCGCGCTGACGTCGTCACGGCGCGGGTGGCCGGGCAGCACGCCGAGCACGTCGTGGCCCTGGCCGGCGCACAGGCTCACCAGCCGGACCGGCCCGGCCGGAGCGCGGTCGATGGCCCGGCCAAGGTGCCAGCTGACCCGTTCAAGCCGGACGCTCAGCGACGACGAGGGATCGTCGTAGCCGCGGTGCCAGGCCACCCAGTCCGTCACCAGTCCATCCTGCCCCGGCGCGCGGACCCGGGCCAGCACCGGCTTAGCTTACGGTTAGAGCGAGTTCGTCCCCCTATGGGCGAGCCCGGACGACGAGGATGGTGCGCTGGCGGTGAGATGGGAAGGCCCGGCCGGCTACTGGGTGAGCGACGACGGTTCCCTCATCGACGTGGACAGGGTCCACGGGTGGATGAGCCGGGAGAGCTACTGGGCCGCCGGACGGCCGCGCGAGGTGATGGCCAGGTCGATCGAGCACTCGCTGGTGCTCGGCCTGTACACGTCGGCGGGCGACCAGGTGGGGTTCGCGCGCTTCGTCACCGATCGCGCGACGTTCGCCTGGCTGTGCGACGTGTTCGTGACCACCGATCACCGCGGCAACGGCACCGGGACCTTCCTGGTTCAGACGGCGGTCGAGCACCCCGACGTCGCGGGGATCAGGCAGCTTCTCATGGCCACGCCCGGCCGGAGCCTGTACCGGCGGCACGGCTTCGGCGACCTGCTGAGTCCGGACCGCTGGATGGAACGCCCGGCCCCGACGAGGCAGGCCGACGCCCCGGAGCGCGGTTCGATTCCGGCCCAGGCTCCGGGAGAAGTTCGCGAACGGGGCTGATACCGGCCGGTGAGCGGGGCCGCGACGGGCGCGCTGGGCTGGCTGGGCAGGCTGGGGATTAAAGCCCAGATCGCGAGGTGGCCCGCTCCGCCAGGACAACCGACCGGTGCGGTCGAATCGGCGGGCCCACTTCTACGCCGAGCGCCGCGCCGCCGCTGCCGCGGCTGGCGGTCGGCTCCGCCACCTGCCGCGGAACCTCGCGGCAAGTGTGGAGGGTTCCTCGCACGGCTTCCTCAGCTCGCCGGGCCCGAGCCCCGGCCAGCGCTGCTGCACGGCGATGCCCAGCAGAACAACTTTGTCAGCATTCCGGGGGGCGCCGTGGTGATCGACGCGTGCCCGTACTTCGGCCACCCCGAGATCGACCTGTCCCCGCCGGGATACTTCGGCCCGCTCCCCGGCGACGTGGTCGACGGCTACCGCAACCTCATGCCGCTCGACCCGGCCTTCGAGAGCCGGAGAGAACTCTGGAGGCTGTTCGGCTACCTGGCGGTAGTCGCGGCCGACGGCCCGAGTGCGCTCGGCCGCCAGTTCCTCCGCCGCCTGGCAGACACCGTCCGCCGTTACTCATAAGCGCGAGGCAGGCGGCTGACCTTGGCTGCCCGGCGTCCCGCCGCCGAACGCGGCCCGCAGGCGGTCCTGCTGCTGCACGGACAGGTCAGAGCGGACAAGCTCCATCGACTCGCCTTCGAACGCCGTCGCGACCGTGTCGATCACGGCATCCGAACTCAGCAGCACGAGCGCCGAGTTCCCTGGCATCAGATCGCCCTTGACTGACTCGATCATCGACGGGTCAATGCTCCCCTTCTTCAGCTTGTGCACGAGCGACGACACCTTGCTGCCCTCGGCGGTCACGTGCTGCTGCGCCGTCGGCGCCGCCGCGTACTGCGGCCAGCGGATGACGGCGACATCCTGAACCTCGATGAGGTCCTGGGAATCGAGCTGCTTGAGCTTGAGCACCGCCTGGTCTGCCCCCTCGGTGCCGCTGAACCTCCATGCCGTGGTTGACATCGGTACCACTCCTTCCCCCTTGCCGGATCAGTTCCCCCACGGCCCGACGGCACACTCACCGCCCCGGGTGCAGGGGAGGGCGTCCCAAGAGAATGAATACATAAGTCCGGGTCCGGTAGCGTTCTCGCCGTCCAAGGAAATCTTGCCTTTGACAGGGCCGGCGATCGAGAATACTGAACTTGGTCGAAGCGAAAGCCGGTCGCTTGCCATCCTCAGCTCATCCGGTCAGAATTGGTCTTCGTGCGCCACGGCCGGGGTGAGCGACGGAAAGGAGACGAGCCGTGCTGGCATTAGTTGAAGGAGTCCTGGACTTTCTGGCTGCATTGCCCATGCACAGCAGATACCCCGACCACGGAAGAGACCGCGCCTACACTCGTTCGTATCGGATTAGCCGCCTGGTAGTCGGATTCCTGGGCGTGCTGCTGCCGATCGTATTCATTGTCGGGGAAGCGGCCTATCTGAGGGGTGGCGTCCATGTCCGCGGGTCCCTCAGCGCGTACTATCACACATCTATGCAAGACATCTACGTGGGAGGCTTGTGCGTTATCGCGTTCCTGCTCATCACCTATATGGCGGGCGAGCCTGCGAGCTGGGACTTCTGGGCTAGCGCGATCGCAGGCCTTGCCTTGCTCGTGCTTGTCTTCTTTCCCACATCGCGGTCGGGACTGCCGGCCGACGCGCCGGCCTGCGGGAGCGTCCCCGAACCCGCCGGGTGCTCCCCCGTCGAGCAAACGCTCGGCGAGCATCCGACCGCGGTGGTACATGCCGTGTCCGCCGCGGTGTTCATCGCCTTCCTTGCCGTGATGAGCTTCCTGTTCGCGATCAGCGAAGTGCGGTCGGCGAAGGAACGCGCCGCTGCCGAAGCCAGCTCCAGGCCGGGAATGTTCCAGAAACCCTCCCTCTTCCGGATCCACAGCATCTGCGGGCTCGTGATCGTGGCCGCCGTCATCTGGGTATTCGCGGGCGCGCAGCTCGGGGAGCTCACGCCGCTCTACGTCGGAGAGGTCGCCTCGGTCTTGGCCTTCGGCGTCTCGTGGCTGTTCGCCGGCTTCTACTGCAGCGCGCCGACCAGGTCCGGCCGAGCCGCCGACTCGGAGCTCGCCTCGCAGGGCTGACGCGGCCACACCCGGCCGGTCGGCCAGGCCGGACCCGGGCGCCGGCCAGGCCGGTTCGCCGGCCGCCTGACCCGACTCGCTCAGGACCGTGCCAGAACCGCCGTCCGGATCGCCACGGCTGCCTCTTCGGCTCGCAGGTTCGTCGAGTCCACGACAAGGTCCGCGGCGCTCTGCATCCACTCCCGAGCAGTCAGGTACTGGCTGATGTGATCGAGCCTCCATTGCCTGGCCTTGAGCCGGCCTTGAGCTCTTCCTGGTCGGCAAGGATTCGCAGCGCCAGCATTTCCGGGTCGGCATGCAGGAGAACATGAAAGACACTGAGCGAGAACCGGTCGAATCTCCGCTGAAGCTCTTTCCAGTAGCTCTCGGTCAGCACCGACTGACTGGCCACCAGATGCTCACCTGTAAACTCCGCGACCGCGCTCGTCACGGCCGGCACCAGCGCCCGCCACCGGCTACCGGGGGGCAACTCCTGAAAGTCCGAGAACTCGTGATCCTTAAGGGCCTCCATCAGCAGGTAGCCAACCATCTCCGGGTCGAACAGCCTCGCGTTCTCCAGCATCGAGGACAGCCTCATGGCCGTGGTCGTCTTACCTACGCCGAATGTGCCATTAAGCCAAACAATAACTCTGAGATCCGTTCTTTCGCCGCCGGGCCACGGCCAGGCCACGGCCTCGCACGTTACCCGCACCACCGGGCTGGCAACATGGGTTGTGTCCGGCAGAAGGAGGGCGGGACGTGGTCACCGTTGACGACGTGCGCGCGCGGGCGCTGTCGCTGCCCCGCACCGAGGAGCACCTGATCCGCGACTACGTCAAGTTCCGGGTCGGCAGGATCGTCTATGCCACGGTTTCCCCGGACGAGACGATCCTGGGCTTCGGCTTCCCCAGGGAGGAACGCGCGGCCCTCATCGCCGCGGACCCTGACCGGTTCCTGCTCGAGCGCCTCAGCGACCAGCGGTACAACTGGATCGACGCCCGGATGACGGCCCTGAGCCCCGACGAGGCCCGCGAGTTCATCACCGACGCGTGGCGGATGGTCGTCCCCAAGCGGTTGTCGGCCGAGTTCGGTTCCTCTCAGCCTCGCGGCACCCAGAGCACCTGACCGGCCCTGATCCCGGTCCCGCTGAGCGCGTTGTCGTCGACGATCTGCTGAATGACGATGCGCGGATCGGCAGCCGGGTCAGCCTGGGCGGCAATGCTCCACAGCGTCTGCCCTGGCCGGACGACGACCCTGAGCATCGTGTGGGTCACGGGAGTTCCCGGCCGCACGCGGCCGGCTGCCTGCGCGCGGCCAGCGACCGCGAGCCAGATCAGCGCGGCGACTCCGGCAACAACGATGACCAGGAGGACGCCGACCACGATCCGCCCCCGCCTGGTCAGCCTGATCGGCCCAGGCACCGCGGCGGCATGCGCCGCACGGGTCGGCCCGCTCACCGCGAGTCCGGCCGACGCGCCGCCCGCGGGCTGTGCCGTCCTGGCCCGCGTGGACGCCGCCGACCGTGCCGGGCGGGCGGATCCGCCCCCCGGCCGTGCGGTGCTGGCCGTCGTGGATGCGGGCGGCGCCGCCGCCGGGGGACGCCGGCCAGCCGGCTCGCCCGGCGAGCCGGCGGCGCCGTCACGCTCGCTGGCACGCACGGCCCGCTCGGCCGCCGGACCGGGCTCGGCGCCTCCTGGCAGCACGGCCAGCGCCGGCCTGTGCCGCCTGGGATAGGAGGTGCGGGATCGCAGAATGGTGATGTCTGGCCTGATCCTCGCGTCGAGCTTCGCCTCGGCCGCGCTCGTGATTCCCATTGCCCGCCTCCTCGTAGCGAACGACAGTTCGATAGTATCCCTGTTCGATCAGATGAGCGTTCGATCGAACGAAGATACGATCGTGTTATACCGCAAGGGTCCGACACTTTTGCGATCGGTCGAACAGATGTTTGATCTCGCCGATCCGAACCACTACGGTCAGCCTTGACACAAGCCAGCGAACCGGAGGCCCGCATGAGCGGCGAGACAGCAGGCGGAGGGGCACGAGGACGCCGGACTGCGATCGGTGACGATCCGCCGGGGGACGCCGTAGCGCGCAGCGCAGCCGACCGGCCGCGCGGCAAGCCGGGCAGGAAACCCAGGGGCAGCGTCCCCGCGCCCGTCCCCGACCTGCCCGACCAGCCCGATCCCGATCACGTGCTGACCTGGCGGCAGCGCAGGGTACTCCAGGTCATCCGCGAGTCCGTGCAGCGCCGCGGCTATCCGCCGTCGATGCGCGAGATCGGCGAGGCGGTGGGGCTCACGAGCACCTCGAGCGTCTCGTACCAGCTGTCCACCCTGCAGAACAAGGGCTACCTGCGCCGCGACGCTGGCCGCCCGCGCACCGTCGAGGTCAGGCTGCCCGGTCACCCCGCGGTGCGGCCGGAAACCGGCCTGGACGACGACATGGCGATGGACATCACGTCGCAGGAAGCGGCGTATGTTCCGGTCGTCGGCCGGATCGCCGCGGGCGGGCCGATCCTGGCGGAGGAAGCGATCGAGGACATCTTCCCGCTCCCCAGGCAGCTGGTCGGCGAGGGAACCCTCTTCCTGCTCAAGGTGGTCGGCGATTCGATGATGAACGCCGGGATTGTGGACGGCGACTGGGTCGTGGTCCGGCAGCAACCCGTCGCGGAGAACGGCGACATCATCGCCGCCATGATCGATGGCGAGGCGACCGTGAAGACCTTCAAGCGCTCGGGCAGCCATGTCTGGCTGATGCCGCACAACCCCGCGTACACGCCGATCCCGGGCGAAGAGGCCGAGATACTCGGCCGGGTCGTGGCGGTGCTGCGCCGGGTCTGACACGCCAGGCCGACCGCCGGCAGCCGGCCTGTCCGCCAGATCGATCGTCAACGGAGCGCCCGGGCAACCGTCGGCTGGCCGGCAGATCGAGCTCGCGCGACCGTGGCCAGCCCCGGCTGCTCCGCCCCGCTACTGGGCCGGGACGATATTGACCAGCTTGGGCGGGCGCACGATCACGGTCTTGATGCCGCGGCCCGCCAGCGACCGCACGACCCCGGGCGCCGCCAGCGCCAGGTCGCGCAGGTCATCCGCGCCGATGCCGGGCGGCACCTCCAGCCGGTCCCTCACCTTCCCGTTGACCTGGACCACGCAGGTGACCTGGTCCTCCACCAGCAGCTCGGGGTCGACAGCCGGCCAGCCGGCCGTCGCCACCGAAGGTTCGCGGCCCAGCAGCTCCCAGCACTCCTCCGCGGTGTACGGGGCGAACAGCGACAGCAGCACGGCCAGCGTCTCGGCGGCCTCCCGCACCGCGGGATCTGCGGCGCCCGGCCCCGAGTCCATCGCGCGGCGAGTCGCGGTCGCCAGCTCCATCAGCCGCGCGACCGCGACGTTCAGCCTGGCCGACTCGATCAGCCTGGTGACCTCGTCGATGGTCTTGTGCGTCACCTTGCGCAGGCCGATGCTTCCGCCGGCGGCCGCTGCCCCGGCGCCCAAGCCGGGGCCCGCCGAGTCCGGCGCCGCGGAGGCCAGGCCGGCCTCGGTCGCGATCCTGATCGCCCGGCCCAGGAACTTCACCGACGCCTCGGGGCGCACGTCCGCCCAGTCGATGTCGTCCTCGGGCGGGCTGGCGAACAGCATCGTCAGCCTGATCGCGTCGACACCGTGCGCGGCCAGCTGCACGCCCAGGTCGACGCCGTTGCCCAGCGACTTCGACATCGCCCTGCCCTGGTTGATGACCTGGCCCTGGTTGATCAGCCGCAGGAAGGGCTCGGTGAAGTCGACCATTCCCATGTCGTACAGCACCTTGGTGAAGAACCTGCTGTACAGCAGGTGCAGGATCGCGTGCTCGACGCCGCCGACGTACAGGTCGATCGGGCACCACCGGCGCACCGACTCCACCTGGAACGGGCCGCCGGTGTAGCCGGGCGAGCAGTACCGCAGGAAGTACCAGGAGGAGTCGACGAACGTGTCCATCGTGTCGGTGTCGCGCCGGGCCGGGCCCGCGCACTTCGGGCACTGCGTCTTCACCCAGTCGGTCGCGGCGGCCAGTGGCGAGATCCCCTGCGGCGCCAGGTCCTGGCCGCGCAAGTCGGGCAGCGTGACCGGCAGCTGGTCGTCGGGGACGGGAACCTCGCCGCACGACTCGCAGTAGACGATCGGGATCGGCGCGCCCCAGAACCGCTGCCTGGACACCAGCCAGTCGCGCAGCCGGTAGCCAACGGCGGCCCGGCCCTGCCCGTTCTCGGCCAAAATCGAGGAGATGGCCGCGATCGCTTCTGCCTTGCTCATGCCGTCCAGCGGGCCCGAGTTGACCAGGACTCCGTCGCCGGGAGTCGCCTGCCACGTCTGCGCAGGATCGGGCAGGTCGGTCTGCACCACCACCTGGACCGGCAGGCCGAACACCTTCGCGAAGTCCAGGTCGCGCTGGTCGTGGGCGGGCACGGCCATGATCGCGCCGGTGCCGTAGTCGGGCAGCACGTAGTCGGCCGCCCAGACGGGTATCCGCTCGCCGTTCACCGGGTTGACGGCCTGCCGGCCAAGGAACACCCCCGTCTTCGGCCGGTCCGCCGCCTGCCGCTCGATGTCGGTCAGCTTGCCGACCTGCGTCAGGTACGCATCCAGTTCGTCCCGCTGGCCGGGAACGCACAGCTCGGCCGCCAGCGGCGAGTCGGCCGCCACCACGAAGAACGTCGCGCCGTACAGGGTGTCCGGCCTGGTCGTGAACACGGTGACCGGCTCGTCCCTGCCCTCGATCGAGAACTGGACTTCCGCGCCCTCGCTGCGCCCGATCCAGTTGCGCTGCATCAGCAGCACGCGGTCTGGCCAGCTGCCCTCCAGCGGTTCCATGTCCGCCAGCAGCCGGTCGGCGTACTCGGTGATCTTGAAGTACCACTGGGTCAGCACCCGCCGGACGACCTCGGTGCCGCACCGCTCGCACCGTCCGTCGATCACCTGCTCGTTCGCCAGGACGGTCTGGTCCTTCGGGCACCAGTTCACGTGGCCGTCGCCGCGGTAGGCCAGGCCTCGCTCGTAGAACCGCAGGAACAGCCACTGGGTCCAGCGGTAGTACTCGGGGTCGCAGGTATGCAGGCGCCTGGTCCAGTCGAAGGACAGCGCGTACCGGCGGAACGACGCGGCCTGGACCTCGATGTTCTTGTATGTCCAGTCGGCCGGGTGCGAGTTGCCCCTGATCGCCGCGTTCTCGGCGGGCAGGCCGAAGGCGTCCCAGCCGATCGGGTGCAGCACGTTATGGCCGCGCAGGAAGTAGTAGCGCGCCATGGCATCGGCGACCGCGTATGCCTCCGCGTGTCCCATGTGCAGGTCGCCCGAAGGGTAGGGGAACATGTCGAGCACATAGGTCCGCGGCCGGGTATCGGCGTGATCGTCGCTGGCCAGGAACAGGTCCATCGCGTTCCACCTGGTCAGCCACTTGTCCTGGACCGACCGGGGATCCCACTTGTCCTGCGGCTGGTCGGCGGCCCGCTGGTGGCCCGCGGCTGCCGCCGCCGCGTTCTCAACGGCTGTCATTGCTTCCTCGCGATGTCCTCGGACGGGGTTCGCACCCGGTCAACCTGTGGCTCCAAACAAAAAGGCCCCTCGGTCCACGAGGGGCAGCCGCGCCAACAAACCTGACGGTCGGCGCGGCTAACTAAGGAGCAGCGTGGTGGGACGCACGGAGACAGAATATCGCAGCGCGCAGCGTCCGCGCCATCTGAGCGCTGATGTCATCAGTTCGCGCTGACACGGCGACCGGGCACCG